>OJJT01000068.1_pt1 | contig 83150 bp, 78 predicted proteins | sample 1596281 | NCBI WGS metagenome assembly OJJT01 (sample SAMEA4350145, study PRJEB24818) | metagenome | biome: human; feature: gut; material: faeces | place: Denmark | collected 2013-09
GCTGTACAAGGAGGCCAGCTACAAGCCCTACATCATCGCCGCGATGATCTTCCTCGCCAAGAGCAAGGACCCCGCCGCCGCCCTCAAGGCCCTCGAGGACCGCGCCCAGAAGCGTAAGTTCTGCTGAATACGTCATTAAAAACCCCGCAGCCTGCCTTTCAAATCTTAAAATGAGGTGTTATAATAATGGGTAAGCGCATAGTAGTCGCTCTCGGCGGAAACGCCCTGGGCAACAATCTTCCCGAGCAGATGGCCGCGGTCAAGCAGACTGCGAAGGCCATAGCCGACCTCATTGAGGGCGGCAACGAGGTCATAGTCGCGCACGGCAACGGCCCGCAGGTGGGCATGATCCAGGCCGCGATGACCGAGCTCACGAGGTCCAACCCCGAGAAGTACATCCCCTGCCCGCTTTCCGTCTGCGTGGCCATGAGCCAGGGTTACATCGGCTACGACCTGCAGAACGCCCTGCGCGAGGAGCTGCTTGACCGCGGCATCAACAAGGGCGTCGCCACCGTGCTGACTCAGGTCGAGGTGGACCCCGAGGACCCTGCCTTCAAGAACCCGACCAAGCCCATCGGCTCCTTCATGACGAAGGAGGAGGCCGACAAGATGGTCGCCGAGCGCGGCTATCAGGTCGTCGAGGACGCCGGCCGCGGCTACAGGCGCGTCGTCGCCTCCCCGAGGCCTCAGGCCGTCGTCGAGCTGGACACCATCCGCGCCCTCGTTGACAGCGACCACATCGTCGTGGCCTGCGGCGGCGGCGGCATCCCGGTCTTCAAGACCGAGGGCCACCACCTCAAGGGCGCGGCCGCCGTCATCGACAAGGACTTCGCCAGCGAGGTCCTCGCCGAACAGCTGGACGCCGACTACCTCATCATCCTCACCGCGGTGGAGAAGGCCGCCATCAACTTCGGCAAGCCGGAGCAGAAGTGGCTGGACACCATTTCGGTCGCAGAGGCCGAGCAGTATTGCGCCGAGGGCCACTTCGCGCCCGGTTCCATGCTGCCGAAGGTCCAGGCCGCCATGCGCTTCGCCGAGTCCAAGCCCGGCCGCCGCGCGCTCATCACCCTGCTCGAGAAGGCGCGTGACGGTATTGATGGCAAGACCGGCACCGTTGTCGTAAACGAGTAATTGAGGAAGGAAGCGTATCACATGAAGAAAGTCATCGCCACCGCTAAGGCCCCCTCTGCCATCGGGCCGTACTCCCAGGGAATCGCCGCCTCCGGCCAGATCCTCTTCGTCTCCGGCCAGATCCCCATTGACCCGGCCACCGGCGCTTTCGCCGCGGAGGATATCCAGGGCCAGACCGAGCAGAGCCTCAAGAACGTCGGCGCCATCCTCGCCGAGGCCGGCTTCGGCTATGAGGACGTGGTCAAGACCACCGTGCTCCTCGCCGACATCGCCGACTTCGCCCCGATGAACGAGGTCTACTCCAAGTACTTCAAGACCGACTGCCCCGCCCGCGCGGCCTTCGCCGTGAAGGACCTGCCCAAGGGCGCCAGGGTCGAGATCGAGGCCATTGCTGTCAAGGGCTGAGTAAAAGTAACAAAAATGTACCCCCGGACCTGCTCGCAGGCCCGGGGGCAATTTATTTTCATACATCAAAGAGAAAAGAAAGGATGACAACAAATTTTACAGCTCTTGCGCAAATGGCGCGGCAATCAGCCCTTGTCTTTGGACCCGCGGCGGCTCAGCGCGCCTTTGGGACAAGCTCGTATACAGTCCCCGCAGCGGATGCACTCACTGCTGTTTGGGTTCAAATTGGGCTTGAGCTCGAAACCGCAGGCCCGAGTACAGGCCCCGCAGTTTATGCACTTTTCCTTGTCCACCTCGTATCTATAAAACGCTATGGGGTTGAATATGCCGTATATGGCCCCCAGAGGGCAGAGGTACCGGCAGAACGGCCTGTAACTCCACACGGAGAGCAGGAGGATGACAACAAGCAGCCCCAGCTTCCAGTTAAACAACCAGCCGAGCGAGCTCTGGAGCTCCTCGTTCATGAGCACCAGAGGGATGCCGGCAAAAAGCGTTCCAGAGGGACAAACATACTTGCAGTACCACGGACTACCCTGACCCACGAGGTCCAAAACCGTGAGCGGAAGCAGTATGACCAGAACAGCCAGCACAAGGTAGCGCAGATATTTGAGGTATCGGTCCCCCGGAAGGAGCTTGCGCTTTTTGGGAAACGGTATCTTCTGCAGCAGGTCCTGCACAAGCCCGAACGGGCAAAGCCAGCCGCAGACAAAACGGCCGAAAAACGCTCCGACAAGCATCAGGAAACCGACCACGTAGAACGAAAACCACTTTCCCTGTTCTCCAAGCACGGCCTGGAGAGCGCCCACGGGGCAAGCTCCCACTGCTCCCGGGCATGAATAGCAGTTGAGCCCCGGAACGCAAACGGTTTTCAGCTCCCCCTTATATATGCCGCCCTTGAGGAAGCCGGCGACATAGCCGTTCGTCAGCGCAGTCCAGCACAGCTGAACGATCAGCCTGATATGCCTGCCCAATCTTTTAACCAAGGCCGATACACTCCAGGCAGATGTTCACGGCCTTGCGCAGGACGATCTCCCCCTCGCCAAGGTAAAGGCCGAGCAGCAGGAGGGCGGCTCCCACTGCGGCCGTCAGTGCAGCGGCCAGATCTTTTGCTCGGCGGCTCATTTTTCCAGTCCCTCCAGCAGTCCGTCGGCTATCTCCTTCCAATCATCCAGGCTCTTGGCGGACATGTAGGCGGAGCCGACCTGGCGCCCCTCGCTGTCTACGAACAGCGTCGTCGGAACGGCATAGATCTGCGAAAGCAGACCGTAGGTACCCTCTCCAGGGACGACGTGCGTATAATCAGCGCCTGTGCTCTCCACTATCTCCCGGGCTTTCTCGAGCTGCTCCTCGCTGAGATTTCCGTCCGAATCCAACACATCCGATACAAGGCCCATGACCTGCAGGCCCTTATCTTCGTATTCCTCCGCCAGAATGCCCAGGTCGGGCATCTCCGAGATACACGGGCCGCAATAAGTGGCCCAAATATTTACCATTGTGAGCTTGTGCTCTGAAAACACGCCCTGGTCCACGGCGTTCCCGTCCAGATCGACCGTATCAAAACTGCTGAGTATCCCGGCGGATGCGGTTTCCTCCGCACCGGACGTCTCCGCCGGAGCGGCAGCCTGACCGCAGGCGGAAAGCAGCAGCAGAGCGGCCGCAAGCAGAGCTGACAATCGTTTCATAACGCACCTCCGGCAATCTGTAAAATCTACTGAGATTATACACGAGCCTCATATGACCGTCAAGGAACCTTGTCACAGACATATCCTGCGCTTGCCCGCGCTTCAATTTCTCGGCTCCCGTTCAGCTCTCTGTGCACCATGAGCCGTCAACTTAATATTTTATCAAATTTAGTAAAACTCTTGACTAAATAAACTAATTGAGATAAAATAATAATATAAATAGTATATAAGCGTATAGCTCATTATATTTATCGCCGCGGCACATTTCCAGTCTCAGCGCCGAGCGTTTTTAGTCGTGTCCGGGCAACGCTATATCTGTACAAGTCACAAGAGGAGGTGCGCTAATGGCAATCACCGCCAAAGAGATCGCCAAGATCCTGGGCATTTCCCCGGCCGCCGTTTCTATCGCGATCAACAACAAACCGGGAGTCAGCAGCGCTACAAGAGAGCGCGTCCTGCAGCTGGCCAATGAAAACGGATATGAGTTTTCTCGCGGAAAAAACTCGGACGAGCGCAAGGAAACGATCTCGTTTATCCTTTATAAGAAGTCCGGCGGAGCCGTTGTGGACGACACGCCGTTTTTCTCCAGCCTTACGGAAGGAGTGGCACTGAGCTGCCGCGAGCATGGTTACGCGCTCGATATCCAATACCTGTTTGAATCCGGCAACGTGGCAAAAGACGTTCAGTCCCTGGCTAATTCAGGCACCTCCGGGGTGATCCTGCTCGCAACGGAAATGAAGGCTGAGGACTTTGTTCCGTTTCGGGATCTTCCTCTGCCAATGGTCGTGTTGGACACGTATTTTGAAGGGCTCACGCGGGATTGCGTGATAATCAATAACATACAGGGCGCTTTCCTGGCTACAAATCATCTCATATCCGTGCGCAAGCAGCCGCCCGGATATCTCCACTCTTCCTACCCCATAGGGAATTTTGAAGAGCGTGCTGACGGCTTTTACAAAGCCGTTCGCGGGAACGGAATGTCCGCCTCGCAGATCGTCGTGCACAAGCTCCCGCCCTCGGTGGACGGGGCCTATGCCGAGATGTCCGCCCTGCTTGCCAAGAATGTACAGACCGCCAATTGCTATTTTGCAGATAACGACCTCATTGCGGCGGGCGCCATGAGAGCGTTCAAAGAACACGGCTACCGTATCCCGCAGGACGTCGCCTTCATCGGATTCGACAACACGTCTCTTTGCGAGCTGATGGACCCTCCGGTCACCAGCGTCAACGTGCCGAAGCAGGCCATGGGACGTCTGGCGGTCGAGCGTCTGCTCTCCGTTATAAACGGCGGCTCCAGCTGCACCGTAAAGTCTGAGATAATGACCTCCCTTGTGCTTAGGGGCTCCCTGTAAATTTCGCGCTTTTTGAATAACGAACGCCAAAACCGGCTGTGCTGAAGAGTCAGCACAGCCGGTTTCTATTTTCACTTCCTGTTCGGCATGTGGATAGCCCGCTTTTCCGCCGCCATGACACATTCCCGCAGCGCCTCTGACACGGTGGGGTGGCAGTGAATCGTGTCAATCAGCTCCTCCGCCGTACATTCGAGCCTCATTGCAAGCGCGGCCTCTTCTATCAGTTCAGTTGCGCCAGGGGCCAGTATGTGTACTCCCAGGATCTCCCCGAACCGGCTTCCGATGAGCACCTTGAACATTCCGCCCGTCTCGCCCTCGACCAGGCACCTGCCGTTTCCGGCCGCCGGGAACTTGCCGGACCGGTAGTCCACGCCCATGTTCTTGAGCTGTTCTTCCGTATATCCCACGCCGGCGAACTCCGGACCAACGTATGCGCAACTGGGGCTGAGCTCCGCGCGGAAGCTCCTGTTTCCGCCCATCGCATTCTCCGCGGCGACCTCGCCCATGGCCATGGCCGCATGGGCCAGCATCAGTCTCCCGTTGCAGTCGCCCACCGCGTAAACGCCCGGTACGTCGGTCTCCATCCTGTCGTTCACGCGGATGAAGCCTCCGTCGCAGCCGATTTGGGCCTTTTCAAGGTCAAGGCCCCCGGTGTTGGGACCCCTGCCGGTACACACGAGTATCTTCTCCGCCTCGATCGTTTCGGAACCCCCTGGACCGGCGACCGTGACTTGGGCGCATCCGTCGATGTCGCTGACCGACTCCACCCTGCTGCCGGTCAGGATACGCATGCCCATGCCCTCCAGCCGCGACTGAAGCAGACGCGTCAGCTCCTCATCCATGAGCGGCAGCAGTCTCCCGCTCAGCTCTACAACGGTCACTTTCGCGCCGAACCTGGCGTAGACGCTGCCCAGTTCAATACCGACCACGCCGCCGCCTATCACCAGCAGGCTGTCCGGGATGTGGTCCAGGGTGAGGCAGTCCGTTGAATCCATACAGGCCTGTGATTCCTTTAGCCCTGGTATCTCGGGCATGAGGGGAAAAGAGCCGGAGGCTATGATTATCCTGTCCGCCGTGAGTTCTCTGCCCTCCACCTCCACCGTCTTGGGACCTGTAAACCTCGCTCTCCCGCTCACAAGCTCGACTCGGTTCGCTTTCATAAGAGAGCGCACTCCGGAAGTGAGCTTTTCCGTGACCGCCTGCCGGTTTGCCTGGACCCTGTCCCAGTCAACTCGAACTTCCTCCGCTGTTATGCCTGCGGCGCTTGCACCCAGGACCATTTCATAGATCTCAGCGGAGTGGAGCAAGGCTTTTGTCGGCATACAGCCCCTGTTGAGGCAGGTCCCGCCCAGCTTTACCGCTTCGACCAACGTCACCTTTGCACCCAGCTGCGCGGCGCGTATCGCAGCGACATATCCGCCCGGTCCGCCGCCTATCACCAGCACGGAGGACATTTCCTTGCCCGCTCCGTGCATTGTCACGCTGTTTTCCATGTCAAGCCCCTTTCACGCCAGCATAAGCGCCGGGTTCTCCATCAGCGCTTTCACGCGCTGGAGAAACTGCGCGGCATATGCTCCGTCCACCACGCGGTGGTCCGCAGTGAGGCTCAGGTTCAGCATCGGCCTTATCACGAGCTCTCCGCCCCTTACGACGGGCTTCTCTTCTATTGTATTTACGCCGAGGATTGCCACCTCCGGCTGATTGATTATCGGGGAAAAACTCTCTATTCCGTACATGCCAAGGTTTGTCACCGTAAAAGTGCCGCCCTGCAGCCGCTCCAGAGGCAGCTTGCCCTCCCGAGCCTTTGCCGCCAGCTCTTTCAGCTCGTCGGAGATCTCCGTCAGGCTCTTTTTGTCCGCATCGGGTATATTCGGGACCACCAGCCCGTTCTCCAGAGATACGGCCACGCCCATGTTCACATAGCGCTTATATATGATCCGGTTTTCGGAAACGGAGCAATTCAGCTGCGGGAACTCGCGAAGCGCCTTGGCCACGAACTTCACGATGAAGTCCGTATAGCTCACCTTGACTCCGTTTGCCTTGAGCTGTTCACGGCAGCGCCTCAGCTCCGTCATGTCGACCGAGAGATTGAAAGTGACGGTGGGGGAGGTCATGTGCGAATTCTGCATGTTCCTGGCGATGGCCTTGCGCATACCGTTCATCGGTACGATCTCTTCCGCAGGCTCGTTTTCCGGTGCTGCCCCGGCGGGCGCGGCCTTGTCGGACGACTTGAGGTATTCCAGGATATCTCCCGCCATCACGCGACCGTGTGACGGGACTTTGCTCAGGTCTATCTGCGCGCTTTCCGCGAGTTTTTTCGCAAGCGGAGAGCTTTTCTGCGCCGGGGGCGCCGCGGGAGCGGACGGGGGCGCCTGTTCTTTCGCTTTTGCGCCGGCGTCACTGTCTTGGGGCTGCTCTGCCGGGCTTATGCTCCCCAGCTTTGACGATACCGCAGCCTTTTCTCCCTCAGCCACCAGGACCTCAGTAAGGACGCCGGTGGTCTCGGCCTCAATGTCGCTGCTGCCTTTGTCGCTCATCACGGCAAAAAGCAGATCCCCGTCCCGGACGAACTCGCCCGGTTTTTTGAACCATTTTACAAGCGTGCCCTCGCTCATGCCCTTGTATATCCTCGGCATGACGATATCTGCCGCCATATCTCATCCCTCCAAAGACTATGCTTGGTTTTCAGCGCAGCTTCGCGCCTTATGAGTGAAGGTGGAGCTCCCAGCCCATGTACTTGCCCAGGGCCTCTTCCAGGATCTCCGCACAGTCTCCGCGGACGGCGGCAACATGGTGCTCAAAGCCGTTCGTGCAGATGTAATTGAGCAGCTCCTGGAGCCCGGGTATCTTCCAGAGCGACAGCGCGCCGAAAGACGGCACCCTGGTATCCAGCAGTTCCCCTTTGCCACAGTAGGCCTTTATGACACCGCGGCTGTCGTCAGTGGCGATCTTGGCATAGGTGATGGGTCCGGCGGCCACTTGGCCCTTGCACGCACCGAAGCACTTGTCTGCGCCGATGCCCTTGGCAAGGATGTCCAGGTTTGAGATCTCTATCGGCGAACCGAAAAAGCTCTTGGGGAAGTTGCCGCAGTGCTGATTTATGCAGATGTTCCTGTCCTCGGTGAAGTTGTTGTTCCAGTCCATATACGCGCTCTTACCGCCAGAGGCGATGTTCAGTGCCAGCATGGTGAGCGCGCCCATCGCGTCCGACTCGCAGGCCCCGGGGAAGCCTTCCTCACCCAGCATGCTCATGCTCAGGCAGGCCGCGCAGCCGTAGTTGTCCTCAATTGAGTTCCAGCACTGCATGGCAAAGGCATCGCAGCCGTTTTCTACCAGCCAATCCTTGACCGCCAATATCAGCTTTGCCTGTTTTTCCACCTTGTCCCCGGATATGCAGGCCGGAATGGAACCGTACTCGCGGATCTTATCCATGTATTCGGCTATGCGGGCGGTATCGTCCATGCGCTTGGCTGCCGCTATGAGCTCCGAGAGGTCCGCAACGCAGGTCGTAACGCCGCTTCTCTGCAGTATCTTTTCGGAGAATCTCACGGTCCTGAACGGGTCGGGCCGCATACCGATGAGCCCGATGCGCGCGTGACGCATCGCATAGACCACTTCGCACACCTTTGAGAACTTCCTCAGGTCCTTCGCAAAGGCCTCCGAATCCAGCGCGCAGGTGTGCAGGCTGGTGAGGCTGAACTTTATGCCGCCGTAATAGAGGTTGTTGCAGACGGAGATCTTCCCGCAAAAGCTGTCGCGCCGCTCGTCAAGGGAGAGCTTGTCGTCCTCGTCGTCGCAGGCCTGCACCAGCACAGGTACGTCCAGGCCCGCCAGCTTGATGGAGTGGAATATCGGCGCTTCCTCGCCGAAGTTCGGCATGCAGACGATGACGCCGCCTATCTCCGCTGAATGTTCTCTGAACAGCGCGGCGCATTTCTCGGCGTCGCGCATGGTCTGCACGGCTCCCGTCTCAGTCGCCTGGTCGGGCAGAACTATGTATTCCATCGAGTTTTCTTTCAGTGCTTTGAAGAGCTGTTCCTTCGCCTGAGATATGAGGCTGGCGGGAAACACGCCCCTGCCCGCTACTATTATTGCAAATTTGACCTTCATGCTCCCTTGCTCCCTAATTTTTGAAGATTGATAAATCTACAGCGCGCTTCCATTCACGCCTGAGCCGCTCGCGTTCTCCGCGTTCCATTTGCGGGTGAAGTCTCTCCCCGCGGCGGATCAGCGCAGGTATGTCCGCCTGTTGCCAAAAGCCGGTCGCCAGGCCCGCCATAAGCGCCGAGCCAAAGGCCGAAGCCTCTTCGACCGCGTTTTTGACTATGGTCTTTCCGGATATGTCCGCCTGAAACTGCATCAAGAACCCGTTTTCCGTGGGCTTTCCGTCCACCCGCAGCGCGGCTATGTCCACGCCGCCCTCCTCCAGCGCCTCTACCACGTCCGCGACCTGATATGCAATGGACTCAAGCGCTGCGCGGACGATGTGGCGGGCGTCCGTGTCGTAGCTCATGCCGTATATGAGCGCCTTCGCCGCGGGCGCCCAGTACGGCGCCCCCAGCCCGGCAAACGCCGGCACCAGATACACGCCTCCGTTGTCCTCGAGCTGGACCGCCGCCGCCTCCGCGTCCCTTGCCGAGTCTATGAGCCCCAGCTTGTCCGTCACCCACTTCACTGTGGCGCCGGTGCAATTGATGTTGCCCTCAACGGCAAAACACACGCTCCCTCCAAAGGCATATGCGATGGTCGTCGCAAGTCCGCGGCAGCGCCGCTTTTCAGCGCCTGTGCTCACCATCAGCGACGAACCCGTGCCGTAGGTCACTTTGAGCCCCTGCTCCAGGCCGTTCTGTGCGAAGAGCGCGCCGTGCGAGTCCCCGATCAGCCCGGATATTGGAACCGAGCAGCCGTCCAGCTCCATGTGTCCGGCAATCTCATCCGAGTATATGACCTTGGGCATCATCTCTGCCCTCAGCCCGAAAAGCTCCAGAAGCCTTTCGTCCCAGCACAGCTCGTTTAGGTTGAACAGCGCCATGCGGCTCGCGTTTGTATGATCCGTCACGTGGCTGCGTTCAACGCTCAGGTTCCACACGAGCCAGCTGTCTATCGTGCCGCAGAGCAGCCTTCCGCTGTCCCGGAGCCGCGCAGCCTCGGGTACGTTCTCCATTATCCAGCCCAGCTTCGGCCCGGAGAAGTATTCCGAGAGCGGCAGGCCCGTCTTTTCCGTCAGCTCATCCTCGGCCCCGCTTTGCCTCACTCTTCTGCATATCTCACCGGCCCTGCTGCACTGCCACACGATCGCGTTATACACCGGCTTGCCGCTCAGTTTGTCCCAGGCCAGCGTTGTCTCCCGCTGGTTAGTCACGGCAACGGCCTGTATCCGCTCGCCGCCGAGCGCGTTTTCAGACATGAGCTCGCGTATGAGCGCCCGCACATTTGCAAGCAGCTCCTCCGGGTCATGCTCCACCCAGCCGGCGCGGGGGTGTATCTGCCGGTGCTCCATATAGCGCTTGTCCCTTATCGTCCCGTCACGGGCTATGAGGAGCGCTTTTGTACCTGTCGTGCTCTGGTCTATTGCGATTATGTATTTCTCGGTCATATCTATCCGTTCTTTTGTCCGAGCACACTGCGGCAAGCCGCGGCTATGCCCTCGGCGTCCAGTCCATAATGGGATTTCATCTCGCCCGGCGAGCCGCAGAGCAGCACCTCTGCGGGCAGCGCCACGCAGCGGACGGGTACGGGGTGCTCCGCCGCGGTGAGCTGTGCCACGGCCGCGCCCAGGCCGCCGTTTATGCTGTGCTCTTCCGCCGTCACTATCGCACCGGTCTCCCTCGCCGCTTCCATGACCGCTTCCACGTCAATGGGGTCGAGGGTAAACATGTCCAGAACCCGCGCGCTCACGCCCTCCTCCTGCAGCATTTCCGCCGCGTCGAGCGCAGAGGCCACAAGCTCGCCGGCCGCTATTATCGAAACGTCGCCGCCCTGGCGGCACAGCTGCGCCCTGCCTATCCGAAAGCTCTCGCTCCCGTCATAGATAACGGGGCACTTGCCGCGGCCCATACGTACATATGCCGGACCCTTGTATTCGCACAGAGCGCGCGCCAGCGCTGCAGCCTGCACCGCGTCGGACGGACACAGCACCGCAAGATTAGCCACTGCGCGCATCGCCGCAAAGTCCTGAACGGAATAGTGGGATTCGCCCAGCGCTCCATAGCTTATGCCGCCGCTCACGCCTATGAGCTTCACGTCCTTGTTTGAATACGCCGCGTCGACCTTTACCTGCTCAAAGCTCCTGGCCGAAAGGAAGGACGCCGGCGCGCAGACAAAGGGCCGCTTGCCAACGGATGCCAGGCCCGCAGCTATTCCTACCATGTCCTGCTCCGCGATGCCGCATTCGACAAACTGTTCGGGCAGTTCGGCGGAAAAATCGCCCAGGGACGCGGAACCCGTGGCGTCAGACGTGAGCACCATAATGCTCGGGTCTTTTTTCGCCGCGCGCAGCAGCTCGGCCATGAAAGTCTGCCGGCAGGCTTCCTCTTTTCTGGGCATTTCGTTTGCTTTCATGCCGCCGTCTCCCTTCTCTTGGCCTCCAGCGCCGCCATGGCCTCCCTGTATTGGACCTCGTTCGGTATGCCGTGGTGCCACTTGGCCTGGTTTTCGGCAAAGGACACGCCCTTTCCCTTCACAGTATGCGCCAGGATCAGGCTAGGCTTGCCGCGCTCAAACGGGAGCCGGTCGAGGGCGGTCACAACGCTCTTCATGTCGTTTCCGTCGATCTCCTCCACACTCCAGCCGAACGCGCGGTACTTATCCGCAAGGCTCTCCAGCCTCATAACGTCCTCCGTGCAGCCGGTTATCTGGAGCATGTTCCTGTCCACAACGGCGGTCAGGTTGTCGAGCCCATAGTTTCCGGCTGCCATTGCCGCCTCCCAAACGGAGCCTTCGGCCTGCTCGCCGTCGCCCATTATGGTGTATACGCCGCAGTTCATGCCGGACCGTTTGGCTCCAAGCGCCATCCCAACAGCCGCCGAAAGTCCGTGGCCCAGCGCTCCGGAGCACATCTCAACGCCCGGGACCTTTACTGTGGGATGCCCGAACAGTCTCGAGCCGAAGCCGGAATAGCCGTCCAGCTCCGCCGGGTCGAAGAAGCCCAGGTCCGCGAGCACACAGTAGAGCGTCTCAACGCTGTGGCCCTTGCTCAGGATGAACCTGTCTCTATCTATTTTCTGCCAGTTTTCCGGCCTGACATTCATCTTGTGATAGTAGAGGGCGACCAGGATATCCACCATGGACATGCTCCCGCCCAGGTGTCCGGCCTTGGACTCATATATCATGCGGAGCGCCCTCATCCTGATGTCGATGGCTTTTAATTCAAGCTGCTTTATCTGCATACCGCACCTCCTAACCAGCTCCGCCTGTCTCTGCTTACTTTCTCTTGTTCTTCTCGATCAGGACGGCCGCCACGACCAGGGCGCCGGTGGCGATATCCATGATGAAGGAGTTCACGCCCAGCAGGTTTCCACCGTTTGTCAGGACCGCCATTATCGCCGCGCCTATAACGGTGCCGAGGACCGTTCCCTCAGCGCCGGCTAGACTCGCTCCGCCGATGACCGCCGCAGCTATGGCCTCCATCTCGTAGCCCTCTCCGGCGGAGGGCTGGGCGCTGGTGATGCGCGCAGTCAGGAGTATACCCGCCAGCGCGGCGCAGAGCGCGTTGAACATATACGTCGCGCAAATAGTCGGCGCGAGCTTTATGCCGCTGAGCCTGGACGCCTCCTTGTTGCTGCCCAGCGCATATATGTTTCTGCCAAATCTCGTATATTTCAAAATGTACGCCGCTATAATGATGACCACGAGCCACACGATAAACAGCGAGGGCAGGCCGAAAATGCTCAGCTGGGCAAAGCTCGTGAAGCTCTGAGGCAGAGACGGTATGGTCCTGCCCTGAGTTATGAGCATGGCGAGTCCGCGCCCCATCTCCATTGTACCCAAGGTCGCTATGAACTCGGGGATCTTGCCGTATTGTATCAGGATGCCGTTCAGAAGGCCGATCATCAGGCATATCGCGATCGTTACGGCAAGCGCCGGGATCGTACTCCAGCCCTGTTCCTTCAGGAGCACTCCGCACATTACGCTGCTCAGTCCGACGACCGAGCCGACGGACAGGTCTATTCCTCCGGTGATTATTACAAAGGTCATGCCTATGGAGACAAGCCCCGTGACCGAGGTGGAACGCAGAAGGTTGTACAGGTTCCTGGACGATATAAACTCAGGCCGGGCGAGCGACAGCGCCGCGCACAACACTATGAGGATCAGTATAAGCGTGCCGCTGGACAGCCGGCTCTTCCTCTTCATATTTGTCAGAACGGTTTCTCTTTTCATCACGAATCTCCTTGTGCCATCAGCTTTTGATCCCGGAGGCAAGCAAAACCGCTTTTTTCTCCAGTTCGTTGTGCGGGATGTTCCTGATCTCATCGCTGCTGATCTCCCCGGCGACCTTGCCCTCGCTGAATACGACAACGCGGTTTGCCAGGCCCAGCACTTCGGGAAGATATGAGGAAATGAGAATGATGGAGTTGCCTTCCATCGTGAGTTTTTCCAGGAGCTTGTATATCTCGCGTTTTGCATTTACGTCGATGCCCACAGTGGGCTCGTCGAAGATGAACACCTTGCTCTTTTTGCAGAGCCACTTGGATATGACCACCTTTTGCTGGTTTCCTCCGCTGAGATTGCGTACAAGCTGCTCCAGGCTCGGGGTCTTTATGCCGATCGCGTCTTTGTAATGCTGAGCGTTGGCGTGTTCCCTTTTCAGGTCGACGCCGCCCAGCCTGCTGATGTCTCCATACGAGGCGAGATTTGTGTTGTGCTTGATGGAAAGCGCGAGACACAGTCCCTGTTCGCGGCGGTTTTCAGGCAGCAGGCTTATCCCGTTCTTGATGGCGTCCGCCGGGTTCGAGATCTTCACCTCTTTGCCCTCTACCAGAACGCTGCCACTGTCGTATCGCTCCGCGCCGAATATGGTGCGGACGGTTTCGGTCCTGCCGGAGCCGACCAGGCCGAACAGGCCCAGTATCTCTCCGCGGTGCACCTTGAAAGAGATATCCTCAAAAACCCCTTTCTTGGTCAGGCCCCTGACCTCGAGTACCGTCTCGCCGACTGCGGGATGCTCGATATCGTACATGTCCGTCATCTCACGGCCCACCATCATGGATACAAGCTCGTCGCTATTGGTCTCGGATATCAGCTTGTGTCCCGCGAACTTGCCGTCCTTGAGCACCGTCACCTCGTCGCAGATCTCAAAGAGCTCCTCCAGCCGGTGAGAAATATAGATGATGCCAAGGCCTTTTTCCTTCATCCTGCGGATTATCCCAAAAAGCATCCGCGTGTCCTCGTCGGTCAAAAGCGCCGTGGGCTCGTCAAATATGGCCAGCTTCGCATCCTCGCTCACCGCCTTGGCTATCGAGATCATCTCCTGCTGCGCCACGGTGAGTTCGCTCAGCTTTTTGCGCACGTCCACATTGATGCCCAGGTCCTGCAGGATGGCCTCCGAATCCTTATACACCTTCTTCCAGTCCACCGACGCGCCCTTCCTCGGCAGCCTGCCAAGGAAAAAATTCTCTCCCACGCTCAGGTGCGGAGCCATCGTTATGTCCTGATAGATCGCAAGAAGGCCGAGAGACTTTGCCTGCATCGGGTTCTGGATAGCAGTTTCCTTGCCCTCGATGTAGATCTTGCCCTCATAGTTGTTGCCATACACGCCCATGAGTACTTTTATGAGGGTGGACTTTCCCGCGCCGTTTTCCCCTATCAGTGCGTGTACCGAAGAGGGCCTGACGCTCAGGTTTATCCCAGAAAGCGCTTGCACGCCCGGGAAGCTCTTGCTTATGCCCTCCATGCGTATTATCTCGCCGCTGTATTCGCTCATAGAATCCCCCTGTTACTTCAAACTCGGTCCGCAAGGAGGCGGACCGAGTTTGAGCTGAAACACTGTCGCTTTACGATCCCGCTCCCGTCAGCGTGCCAGGCGGCTGGGGTCCAGGACGTCCTGGATACTCTCGTCGTCTATGTTTTCCAGAGTGACGAGAGTAACGCCGGTGTTGTAGTAGCTGTCGATGCTCTCGCCCATAACTGCGTCGTAGGCAAAGTTGACCGCCTTGTAACCCCAGTTATAGAGGTCCTGGACCAATATGGCCTTGAGCGCGCCGTTGCGGATGCCGTCTATCTCCTCGGGATTTCCGTCGTAGGCCACGCCGACTATCTCGTCCTCAAGCCCCGCCTCCGCGATCGCAAGAGCGATGCCGGAACCGGTGACGTTGTTGTCTCCGTATACTCCGATGAGGTCGGCATGCGCGGAAATGTAGTCGTTGGTGAGGTCCATGGCCTTCTGCATATCGTTATCCACATACTGTTCGGATATGATGGTGATATCCGGGGCGAGCTCAGCCATCTTGTCTATGAAGCCGTCGTCGCGGTCATATACGGTCTGAACAGGGACCGCGCTTACTATGCCTATTGTACCCTTGAGCTCTTTGCCGGCCTCCTGCAGATACTTCACCATCTGCTCGGCCATCATCTCGCCGCCGGCATAGTTGTCGTTCGCCATGAACATGTCGTAGGATTCGGTGTTGACCGCGGTGTCCACCACGATGATCTTAATTCCAGCCTCGTGCGCCTCCTCAAGCGCAGCGACAACAGCGTCGCTGTCGGAGGGGGTGATGACAATGGCGTCGGGCTTGGATACGATGACGTCCTCGAGCAGAGTCACCTGTCCGGCGATGTCCGCCTCGGACGCGGCGCCGTGCTCCGTGATCTCAATCTTGCCCTCGCTGTCGAGCACCGCGTTGCGCGCGCCCGTCAGCATGTACTGCCAGGACTCGGAGTCCGTGGACTTCACTATCACCGCAACTTTGACGGCTTCTTCGGTATTTGGCGTGTCGGAAACGGCTGCGTCGCCGGTATCCGCCGGGGCGGGGTCGTTTGCCTGCCCGCATGCGCAGAGCGCAAGCAGCATACAGAGCGCAAGGGCAATTGACAAAATCCTTTTCATGGTTTTCCTCCTAAATATATTTTTCGCCATGCACGTGGCATAAAGCCGCCATTTTCCCAGGATCTCCGTTGCGGCGCCTTTGCGGCCGCCATGTTAAGTTTCAGTTTACTTAAGAAATCCCGGGCTTAATTTAAGATTTTTTCTTTCGCGTTGCTTAAGCTAGCTAAATTATTAATATCACAGGCAGCTTCCGAGTGTCAAGCAAATCGGCGGATTTTCATCTGCTTTTTGTTTATTTTTATCTGTTTACACAATTATATGCCGCTATCATACTGCGATTTGCATAATAAATGAGCTAAATTTTAGTTTATTAGTTAACTTACCCAAAAAACTGTTTACTATTTTTCATTGAATTACTATTGATTTTTCAGTTTGCCTATCTTATATTATTATCGAAAACGCCCGTTTGAATAAAACGAGTTATCAAACATGGCACAGATTGATATACTGCACTAAATTTATCTAATTAAGTGAAAAATAGTATATTGAACTACAAACTAAAATACGGAGGAAAGCAACATGGAGAAAGGCTTGATGGTAGAGTCCTACAGGAAAATGGTGCTGATTCGGAAGTTTGAGATGTGCGCTTCTAAGCTCTTCGCGCAGAACAAGCTCCCGGGCTTTCTGCACCTCTATGTGGGGGAGGAAGCCGTGGCCACCGGCGTGTGCAGCGCCCTCGAGGTCACAGACTACATCACCAGCACCCACAGAGGCCACGGACACCTGATCGCAAAGGGCGGAGACGTCAAGAAAATGATGGCCGAGCTCTTTGCCAAAGAAACCGGATATTGCAAGGGCAAGGGCGGCTCAATGCACATCTCCGACAGAGACAAGGGCATACTCGGTGCAAACGGCATCGTCGGCGCGGGAATCCCCATCGCTACCGGAGCCGCCTTCGCAAGCAAGTATAAGGGCGACGGCAGGGTGGCTGTGAGCTTCTTCGGAGACGGCGCCGCAAACCGCGGCACCTTCCACGAGGCGCTCAATATGGCAGCAGCCTTCAAGCTGCCCGCTGTGTTCGTGTGCGAAAATAACCTCTTTGCCATTTCCGTCTGCGCGCGCTACCACATGGCCATCTCCGACATCTCGGACCGCGCCGCCGCATACGGTATGCCGGGCTACAGCATAGACGGAAACGACGTCGAGCTGGTATATGAGACCACCAAGGCCGCCGTCGAGCGCGCACGCCGCGGCGAAGGCCCCACCCTCATCGAGTGCAAGACCTGGCGCCACCGCGGCCACTACGAGGGCGACCCCGACGACTACAGGACCGCCGAGGAAAAGGCCGAATGGATGCAGAAGGACCCCATCGAGCGCCTTGCAAAGCGCCTTATCGAAGAAGGCATCTGCACCCAGGCAGAGCTGGACGCCATCGCGTCCGATGCGGACAAGCTGCTCGCGGAGGCTATCGACGAGGCAGAGGCTGCGCCCGTCCCCAGTGTGTCCGCCCTCATGGCCGACATTTATAAGGAATAAGGAGGAGATTCTATGAGCAAGATCACTTTCGCCAAGGCGATAGGCGACGCACTGCGCAACGAAATGCGCCGCTGCCCCGAAGTATATCTCGCCGGAGAGGACGTCGGCTTTCGCGGCGGAGATTTCGGCGAGGACAAGGGTCTCTGGGCCGAGTTCGGCCCCGGGCGCGTCGTGGATACGCCCATAAGCGAGACTGCGATAATAGGACACGCCGTCGGTGCCGCGGCCTGCGGTCTCCGGCCCGTCGTTGAGATCATGCACATGGACTTCATTGGAGTGGCCATGGACGAGATACTCAACCAGGCCAGCAAAATGCGCTATATGTTCGGCGGCAAGACCGCCGTACCCATGGTCATCAAAACCACCGCCGGCGGCGGTGTCAGCGCGGCGGCACAGCACTCGCAGATGCTCGAAGCGCTCGTGGCGCACATCCCCGGTCTGAAGGTCGTCGTCCCTTCGGACGCCGAGGACGCCAAGGGGCTGCTCATCGCCGCCATCAGGGACGACAACCCCGTAGTGTTCATCGCCCACAAGCTGCTCATGGCAAAGAAGGGCGAGGTCCCGGACGAGGAATATGTCGTACCCATCGGCAAGGCCAAAATAAGGCGCGAGGGCAAGGACGTGACGCTGGTCAGCTGGTCCAAGATGGTCCTGGATACAAAAGCTGCCGCCGAGGAGCTTGCCGAACAGGGCATCGACGCCGAGGTCATAGACCTCCGCACGATAAAGCCCATGGACGAGGAGACCCTCATCAACTCCGTCAAAAAGACCGGCAGGCTCGTCATCGTGCACGAGGCGACCAGGGTGAACGGTTTCGGCGCAGAGATAGCCGCAACCGTCTCAGAAAAGGCTTTTGAATACCTCAAGGCCCCCATTCTTAGAGTCACCGCTCCCGATTGCCCCTCCCCCTTCAGCCCCGTTTTGGAAGCTGCATATCTGCCCAACGCCGAAAAGATAGTTGAGGCGGTCAAGAGCATAGTGAAATAAGCAGCAGGGAGGCAGGACACATGAGTAGAATTAGAGTTATAATGCCCAAAATGGGCATGACGATGACCGAGGGCAGCGTTGCGTCCTGGGAAAAACACGACGGCGACCACGTCAACGAAGGCGAAGTCATCGCCATGGTCGAGACCGATAAGATAACCAACAGCCTTGAGAGCCCCGCGACCGGCATACTTCACACCACGGTGGAGCCCGGCGAGGAGGTCCCGGTCGCCGGCAGGATCGGTTACATCGAAGTTGAGGACTGACCCGAAATCCAGCAAAAAAGAAACGGCAGGTACTCTCGTACCTGCCGTTTTCATTCTGTCGGATATTATCTTATTTCCCGGACAGATATTCGTCGATGGACTTGGCACCCTGTTTGCCGGCGCCCATCGCCAGGATGACCGTGGCCGCGCCGGTGACGGCGTCGCCGCCGGCGAACACGCCATCCCTGGAAGTCTGCAGAGAATCCTCGTTCACGACGAGGCAGCCCTTCTTGTTGCAATCCAGGCCGGGCGTAGTCGTCCTCAGCAGCGGGTTCGGCGTCGTGCCGATTGCCACGATGACCGCGTCCGCCACAATGACGAATTCACTGCCCTCGATGGGCGTCACGCCCCTGCGGCCGGAGGCGTCCGGCTCGCCCAGGCGCATCTTCACGCACTTGAGACCTACAACGCGCCTGTCCGCGTCGCCCAGGATCTCCACGGGGTTGTTCAAGAGTTTGAACTCGATGCCCTCTTCCTCGGCGTGGTGGACTTCCTCCGCCCTGGCGGGCAGCTCGTCGCGGCCGCGGCGGTAGACTATGAATACCTCATCCGCGCCCATGCGCTTTGCGCAGCGCGCTGCGTCCATCGCCACGTTGCCGCCGCCGATGACAGCGATCCTCTTGGCGTTGTTCTTTATCGGCGTGTCGTAGTCGTCCCTGTAGGCCTTCATGAGGTTTATCCTGGTCAGGTACTCGTTCGCCGAGTAAACGCCGAGGAGGTTCTCGCCGGGTATGTTCATGAACTGCGGCAGGCCGGCGCCGGAGCCTATGAACACGGCCTCATAACCGTCCTCAAACAGCTGGTCCAGAGGCATCGTGCGGCCTATGATGCAGTCGTTCACGAACTTAACGCCGCTGCGCTCGAGGTTCTTGACCTCGCGGTCAACTATGCTCTTGGGCAGACGGAACTCGGGTATGCCGTAAGCCAGAACGCCGCCGTTCTTGTGCAGCGCCTCGAACACCGTCACGTCGTAGCCCTTCTTGACGAGGTCGCCCGCGCAGGAAAGGCCGGAGGGGCCGGAGCCGATTATCGCCACTCTGTGGCCGTTGGGCGCAGCCTTTGCCGTGCAGGCGCAGGCGTCGTCCGCGTGCTCCATGTGGTAATCCGCGACGAAGCGCTCCAGCCGGCCTATGGCCACGGCCTCGCCCTTTATGCCGCGCACGCACTTGGATTCGCACTGGCGCTCCTGGGGACACACGCGGCCGCACACCGCAGCCAGCGAGTTTGTGGTCGCTATGACCTCGTAACCGCCCTCAAAGTCGCCCTCCTTCACCTTGGCGATGAACTCGGGTATCCTGACGTTAACGGGGCAGCCCTTCACGCACTGCGGGTCCCTGCAGTTCAGGCAGCGCATGGCCTCCTGCTTTGCCACGAACGCACCGTAGCCCAGAGCGACTTCGTTGAAGTTCTTCGCCCTGACCTTCGGGTCCTGCTCCGGCATCGGGTGCTTCGTCATGCGCTTCATCGGGTTTTCGCCCTCGTCCGCCTCGGAGGGCTTGTACTCGCCGCGGCGCACACCGCCCGTGATGCGGCACACATGCTCGTTCTGGTCGGCCTCCTCGTTCAGATAGAAGTTATTGCGCTCAAGCAGGCTGTCCCAGTCCACCAGGTGCGCGTCGAACTCCGGGCCGTCCACGCAGGCAAACTTCCGCTCTCCGCCGACCGTCAGGCGGCAGCCGCCGCACATGCCGGTGCCGTCTATCATGATGGGGTTCAGGCTTGCCGTGGTCTTGATGCCGTAGGGCCTCGTCGTTTCGGCCACGTACTTCATCATTATCACAGGGCCGCAGGTCAGGATGGAGTCATACTGAACGCCGGACTCCAGCAGTTCCTTCAGCTTCGTCGTAACAAAGCCCTTCTCGCCGTATGTGCCGTCGTCCGTGGTGATGTACAAGTTGTCCGACGCAGCCCTGAATTCATCCTCCATGATGACGATGTCCGCTGACCTGAAGCCGCAGATCATGTCCACCGCGATGCCCAGCCTCTTGAGCTCCTTGGCAACGGGGTAGTTTATCGCGCAGCCGGTACCGCCGCCCACAACGCAGACGCGCTTCGCGTTCGGGTCTATCTCCGCGGGGCGCCCCAGAGGACCAACGATGTCCGCGATATAGTCGCCCGGCTCGATGAGCGAGAACATCTGCGTACTCTTTCCCGCGGGCTGGAAGTTGAAGGACACCGTTCCCTTCTCAGGATCGTAGTCCGCGATGGTGAGAGGGAACCTTTCACCGTATTCATCCAGCCTGAAAATGGCAAATTGACCCGGTTTTGCGCTCCTTGCTATGAGCGGAGCTTCAATGCTCACGCGATAAATAGTCTTGGAGGTGTTGATCGGGTATTTTTCAGCAATTCTGAACATGTCTCTTCAATTCCGCCTTTCGCCTTTCATTGATATTGCCCCAACTAGGCCTCATATCCTATGGCCAATATAACATTTTCGGCCCATGAAGTCAACAAAGCCCCTGTAAACCAAACTACAAAAAGCCCTCCGGCACAGGCCGGAGGGCTTTTCACGCTATCTATCCTCCCTGAAATAGGCCAAACCGAGATGCGCCGGCGGGTCATTCTCCCGCTTTTTGCGCAGCGAGGAGATTATCAGCACCGCTATCGTTACAAGATATGGCAGCATCTTGTAGAGCTCTTTCACCGCGAGGTTCATTCCCGCGGGGATATAGAGATAGAGTATATACAGTCCGCCGAAGAGTATGGAGGCAAGTATGCTCAGGCTCGGACGCCAGACCGTGAAGATGACCAGCGCTATGGCCAGCCACCCCCTGTCTCCGAAGGCGTCATTCGACCATACACCGCTGGCGTAGTCCATGACGTAGTAGAGCCCGCCCAGACCCGCGATCATGCAGCCGATACAGGTCGCGCCGTATTTATACTTGGTCACGTTGATGCCGGCGGCGTCCGCAGTCGCAGGGCTCTCGCCCACGGCTCTGAGGTTCAGCCCCGGCCTGGTCCTGTTCAAAAAGTAGGAGCTGCACAGGGCCAGCACTACGGCGATATACGCCAACATACCGTAAGACAGGAATATCTTGCCGAACCAGCCCAGCTCAGAGGCAAAGGGCAGAGAGGTCTTGAAATAACCGCTCGTCGCGGAAAGCGCGATGGAGGGTACGTCGCTGCCCGTCAGTTTGATGAGCGAACCCCCGAAGAAGTTGCCGAAACCCACGCCGAAGGTCGTCATTGCCAGGCCCGTTACGTTCTGATTCGCCCTGAGCGTGACTGTCAGGAAGCAATAAAGCAACCCCATAAGGAGGCTCCCAACAAGGCAGCAGACCAGCGGTATGCCCACCGCGAGCACACCGGACATCTCCTCCGCCGGCACCCTCTGCTCATATATGAAAGAGCCGATTACGCCCGAGATCGCACCCACGTACATGACGCCCGGCAGTCCCAGGTTCAGGTTGCCGGATTTCTCCGTCAGGGTCTCGCCCGTGCTGCCGCACAGCAGCGGGATGCCCTGCGCTACCGCCCTCGGAATGAAGGATACAAAGTCAAACACTCGCCTTCTCCTCCTTTCCTCCGGAGACCTGAGCCGGCTCGCGATGCCTGAAATTCAGCTTGTAATCTATGAAGAACTCCGAGCCGATGATGAAAAACAGTATGATACCCGAGAGAATGTCGCAGAACGAGTTGTTCAGGCCAAAGGAGGTCGAGATCTCGCTCGCGCCCCTCTCGAGGAACACAAGCAGCAGGCTCGTGAACACCATGAAGATCGGGCTGAACTTGGCCAGCCAGGACACCATGACCGCCGTGAACCCGCGGCCGCCCGCCAGGGTGGTCGTTATCGTGTGGTCCGTACCGGCGACGAGCAGCAGCCCAGCGACGCCGCAGATAGCGCCCGAGAGCAGCAGCGTGCGCATGATGACGCGCTCGACCTTTATGCCGACGTACCGCGCCGTTTTCTCGCTCTCGCCGACAACGCTGATCTCATAGCCGTGCTTGCTGTATTTCAGATACACAAACATGAACACGGTGATGAGCGCCACGATTATGACGTTCAGCATATACTTGTTCGAGCCGATCTGCGGCAGCCATCCCGCCATGCTGTTCTGGTTTATAATGCCGACCTTGCCCGCACCCTTCGGGACCTCCCAGACAATGACGAAATAGGCGACGAGCTGCGTGGCGACGTAGTTCATCATGAGAGTGAACAGGGTCTCGTTCGTGTTCCACTTTGCCTTGAAAAACGCCGGGATGAACGCCCAGATCGCGCCCGCAGCCACGCCGGCTATAGCCATGATGACTATGAGCAGCCAGTTCGGCACGGAGTCGCCAATGAGTATCATGCAGGCGGCCACGGCGAGCGAACCCGCAAGCACCTGGCCTTCTGCACCTATGTTCCAGAACCGCATCTTGAACGCCGGGGTGACTGCCAGCGATATGCACAGCAATATAGCCAGATTCTGCAGCGAGACCCAGGTCTTGCGGTTCGTGCCGAAGGCTCCCTTGAACATTGCCGCGTATATCTGTATCGGGTCCTCACCCGTGAAAACCATCGTGACGACGGCGCAGACTATGAGGGCCAGTATTATGGCCGCCGCCCTGATCGCCCAGGCCTTGTACCAGGGGAGCGCGGCTCTCTTGGAGATGTGCATGAAAGGCACGTGAGTCTTGTTATTCATCCTCCTTAGCACCTCCCAGCCTTGTCATCATCATGCCGACTTTCCGCTTAGTCGCGTCCTTGCCGGCCATCATGCCGCTCACCTTGCCGCCGCAGAGTACCAGTATCCTGTCGCAGAGCTCGAGCAGCACGTCCAGGTCCTCTCCCACATAGATGACCGCCACGCCGCGCGCCTTCTGCTTGTTTATGAGGTCGTATATCGTATACGACGAGTTTATGTCCAGTCCCCTGACCGCATAGGCCGTCAGCAGCACTGTCGGCGCGGAGGCTATCTCGCGGCCGACGAGCACCTTCTGCACGTTGCCGCCCGAGAGCCTGCGCACAGGGGTGGAAACGCTCGGCGTGTTGACCTCCAGCTCCTCCACGACCTTTTCCGCCAGGTCGTGCGGCCCCTTCCGGTTCGTGAATATGCCCCGCGTACGCCTGAACGAGCGGAGCATCATGTTGTCCGTCAAGTCCATGTTGCCGACGAGACCCATGCCAAGCCTGTCCTCCGGCACGAAGGACAGAGCCACGCCCATGTCGCTTATATCCGCCGGGTCCTTGCCGATGAGCTCCTCGTGCTCGCCGGTCTGGGGGTCTATGTAGCTTATCGAGCCGCCCTCTGCCCTGTGCAGGCCCGCAATGGCCTCCAGCAGTTCCTTCTGGCCGCAGCCGGAGATACCCGCGACGCCCAGAATCTCGCCCGAATATGCGGTGAAGGACACGCCGTCCAGCTTCAGGACGCCGTCCTCATCCTTTACGGTGAGGTCCTTCACCACCAGCCTCGGCTTCGGGTCCTTCGGCTCCGGCCGCTCTATATTCAGCGTGACCGGCCTGCCGACCATCATGTTGGTCATGTCGGCAGCGTTCGTCTGCTTCGTCAGCATGTCTCCCACGAACTGCCCCTTGCGGAGTATCGCCACGCGGTCCGACAGCTCCTCCACCTCGTGCAGTTTGTGAGTGATTATGACCACGCTCTTGCCGTCGTTCCGCATGTTCCGGAGAACTGCAAAGAGCTTGTCAGTCTCCTGCGGCGTGAGCACAGCCGTGGGCTCGTCCAGGATGAGAATGTCCGCCCCGCGGTAAAGCACCTTGACTATCTCTACCGTCTGCTTCTCGGACACGGACATGTCGTAGATCTTTTTCTTCGGGTCCACCTCAAAGCCGTAGGCGTCGCAGATGGCCTTTATCTTCTCGGAGACCTTGCCGAGGTCGAGCCGGCCCTTGCCGGGCAGGCCGAGGATGATGTTCTCCGCCGCCGAGAGCACGTCCACGAGCTTGAAATGCTGATGGATCATGCCTATACCGAGGTCAAAGGCGTCCTTGGGCGAGCGGATGGCAACCTCCTTGCCGTCCACGAAGATCTGGCCCTCGTCGGGATAGTAGATGCCCGAGAGCATGTTCATGAGCGTGGTCTTGCCGCTGCCGTTCTCCCCCAGCAGCGCCAGGATCTCGCCCCTGTAGATGTCGAGCCAGACCTTGTCGTTGGCGACGATGCTGCCGAAGGTCTTTGTGATGTTCCGCATTTGGACCGCCGCGGTTTTCCCGTCCAAAAGGTTCCCTCCCCCATAAAAATCCGTGCTTTAAAAACTCCAAAGGACAGCGCAGCGAAATTGCCGCTGCGTTGTCCTTTGCCGGCAAGCCCCCGCGGGGGCTTGCCGGTCCGTGTGGTTTAACTTGCTAGAATTGCGGAACTCAGCCGCCGAAGTTGGTGTCGAGCAGGTTGATGCCGTCTATCTGGAGGTCGAAGTACGGGGCGGAGCGGAAGGTGCTCTCAGCGAAGTAGCCGTCCACGATGGCCTCGGTATCCGGGGTGTAGTCGGGGTCGGTATCGACGTCGGCCATGTAGCTGGTCTTGGTCTCGCCGCCAACGGTGAAGGTGTTCACGTCAAAGACGTGGAGGGTGCCGGCCTCGAGCTCGGCCTTGGCGGCCTCGATGGCCTCGACGGTACCCTCGGCAGCGGCGGCCTCGTTGACCTCGCTCAGCTCAACGGAGCCGGTGGCAATGGTGCCGGTCCAGTCGGCGGCAATGGCCTCGCCGTTCACGACGCAGTTTATCATGTACTCGAAGTAGGGCTCCCAGTTGATGCGGGAGGAAACGATGAAGGTGTTCGGGCAGGCGTCAACGGTGCTGCCGTTATAGGAGACGTTCGGTACGCCGGCGTCCTCGCAGGCGGTCGGGGCGCCCATGGAGTCGGCGTGCTGGCTGATGAGGACGCAGCCCTCAGCAATGAGCTTGTTGGCGCCTTCCTTCTCGGCGGTCTCGTCGTACCAGGAACCGGTGAAGGTGACGTCCATGGTGACGCTCGGGCAGACGCTCTTGGCGCCCAGGTAGAAGCTGGTGTAGCCGGAAATGACCTCGGCGTAGGTAAAGGCGCCGACGTAACCCATCTTGGCCTCGGACTCGGTGATCTCACCAGCCTCGATCATCTCATTGAGCTTCATGCCCGCAGCGATGCCGGCGAGGTAGCGGCCCTCATAGATGGAAGCAAAGGCGTTGTGGAAATTATCAAGGCCCTCGGTGTGAGCCTTGGTGCCGGTGGCGTGGCAGAACTGGACCTCGGGGAACTCGCGCGCGGCCTGGATCATGAAATCCTCATGGCCGAAGCTGTCGGCAAAGACGATGTTGCAGCCGTCATCGGCGAGGTCGGCGGCGGCGTCATAGCACTCCTGGCCCTCGGGGACGTTGGTGCGCAGGACGTACTGGTCCTCGGAAAGGCCCAGAGCCTCGCAGGCGGCCTTGGCGGCGTTGATGAAGTTGAGGTCATAGGTGGAGTTCTCGTCGTGCAGGAAGATGAAGCCGACCTTGATCTCCTCGAGCGGGATACCGGCGGTCTCCGGAGCATCGCTGACAGGGGCGTCGCTCGTGACCGAATCGTCATCTCCGGCGGGCTCGGTGGTCTCGGGAGCGTCCTGGCCGCAGGCGGCAAGCGCAAAGACCATCACAAGGGCAAGCAGAAGCGCAAGAAACTTCTTCATTTTTTCTCCTCCAAAAAGTAATGTTTATCTAAAGGCCGGGGCCTATAGAACAAAATAAAAGGCGGAAGCCGCAAGGCCTCCGCAAACAACGAACCGGAAGGCGCAGGAAGCGCCCCCTCAGCACGCCGATAGTCCGGCCATTTACGGCGGCCGGGTAGAGACCTCGGAACCATATCATCCAATTTATATCGACACGATGTTAAGTTATAATAAGTGTCAGCAAAACTCTATCTGCCCGTCGTCGGACATCGACTTGATCCGGGCAAGGGACTCCACCCTGACGCCCTCGGACCTGATAAGCTCGCCGCCCGGCTGGAAGGCCTTTTCGATGGCGATACCAGCTCCGACGACGGTGGCGCCGGCCTGGCGCACCAGGGATATCAGCCCGTGCAGCGCCGCGCCGTTTGCGAGGAAGTCGTCCACGATGAGGACCCTGTCCTCCGGACCTATGTAGTCCTTCGAGACGAGGATGGTGTTGGTGTCTCCGTGTGTGAAGGAGTGGACCGTTGCCGTCCAGAACTCGCCGAAAAGATTGCGCGTACGGTTCTTCTTGGCAAACAAAACAGGGCATCCGAAAACCTGACCTGTGATGCAGGCCAGCCCGATGCCCGACGCTTCGATCGTCAGTATTTTATTGATGCCCTCGCCCTCATAGAGACGATAGAACTCTTTTGCCATTGCGGTAAACAGCTCGGGGTCCATAAGATGATTCAGGAACCCATCGACCTTCAGTATGCCGCCGGGCAGGACTACCCCGTCCTCCGCGATACGGCGCTCCAGAAGCTGCAAGGCGCTCACTCCCATCTCAGAAATCCGAAAACCGTTTTTATCATACAACATCTTTCTCCCCCGCGCAACTGGCTTTTTGAACAATTTCGACCGATTTAGACAGATATTTTAAGTGTTTATCCATAGCCCGCGCACTCCGGGGATTTACAAAACGGGGCAAAAGGTATAAAATGAGAAAACTTCAAAGTCGAACGGAGGCAGTCACATGAGCAAGCTCCACAAGAAGATGGTCGCTCTCGGGAACCTATCTCACCACAGCTACGACAGTATCGTCGCCGCCTGCGGCGAGCCGAAGGAAAAGAAGCCCTGCATCTTCTCCGACATAGGCGAGGGCTCACGCGCCACCTGGAGCGACGGAGTCTTTGTCCTCACTCTCAACTTCGATGCGGACGGCAACTACTGCGGCATCTACCACCACCGCAACTGGGAACCGTACATCATAACGGCGATAGTTTCCGTCGTTATAATTGCCGGCGCGCTCATCGGCGGTTACTTCATGCGCCAGGCAAACGAGGCCAAAAACAGCGAACCAGGCGCGGTCGTCGAGACCGCTTACGAATATGAGCTAGACGAATATCAGGAGGTAAGTCTGTAAAATGTTGAAATTCCCGGAAATGCCCTACGCACGGCCCGATATCGAGGCCGCAAAGCAGTTCCTCGCCGACTCTGCCGCAAGGCTGGACGCCGCTGAGAGCTTCGAGACCGCCGATGCGGTCTTTGTCGAGGTGGACAGGCGCAGCGCTGAACTCGACACCATGTTCACCCTCTCCCACATCCGCCACGACATCAACACCGAGGACAAGTTCTATGACGCCGAGGTCGAGTATGCCGACGCCGTCCTGCCCGAGCTGGAGGAGTATGTAGACCGCTGGAATCGCAGCCTCGTCGGCAGCAAGTGGCGCCCGCAGCTTGAGGAGAAATATTGCTCCATCGCCTTCCTCAACAAGGAGATAGACATGCGCACCTTCTCTCCGGAGATAGTCCCGGAGCTGCAGAAGGAAAACTCGCTCTGCACGGAATATTCAAAGCTCCTAGCCTCCGCACAGATAGAATTCGAGGGCGGCGTCTACACCCTCTCCCAGCTGACGCCCTTCAAGCAGTCTCCGGACGACGCGCAGCGCCTCGCCGCCTGGACGGCCGAGGGCGCCTGGTATATGTCGCACAAAGATAAGCTGGACTCCATCTATGACGAGCTCGTCCACCTGCGCGACGCAATGGGCAAAAAGCTCGGCCACTCGGACTATATCTCCCTCGGCTATGACCGTATGCGCCGCAACTGCTACACCAAGGAGGACGTTGAGGCCTTCCGCAAGGCCGTTGTCAAGCACATCGTCCCCCTGGCAGACGCAGTCTACCGCCGCCAGGCCGAGCGTCTCGGCAAGGAATACCCCATGAACTACGCCGACAACGCCCTCGAGTTCCGCAGCGGCAACCCAAAGCCCCAGGGCACTCCGGACGACATCCTTGCCGCAGGGAAAAAGTTCTATCACGAACTCAGCCCTGAGACGGCGGAGTTCATCGACTTCATGTATGACAACGAGCTGCTCGACGTGCTCTCGAAAAAAGGCAAGGCCGGCGGCGGCTACTGCACCACACTCGGCAGCTACAACTGCCCCTTCATCTTTGCAAACTTCAACGGCACCTCCCACGACGTGGAGGTCATCACCCACGAGGCCGGCCACGCCTTTGCAAACTTCACGGGCCGCTTCATCGTCCCCGGCGAGTGCCAATGGCCCTCGCTCGAGGCCTGCGAGGTCCACTCCATGTCCATGGAGTTCTTCGCCTGGCCCTGGGCGGAGTACTTCTTCGGCCCGGACGCGCGCAAGTTCCGCTACACGCACCTCTCCGGCGCGCTCACCTTCATCCCCTACGGCACGATGGTGGACCACTTCCAGCACCTCGTCTACGAGAAGCCGGAGATGAGCCCCGCCGAACGCAACGAGACCTGGCGTGAGCTCACCGCCGTATACATGCCCTGGATGAAGCTGGACGACATCCCCTTCTACGGCGAGGGCCGCGCCTGGCAGCGCCAGCACCACATCTATGAAAGCCCCTTCTACTATATTGATTACTGCCTCGCGCAGACCGTCTCCCTCCAGTTCTGGGCGGAGATCCAGAAGGACGCAAAGGCCGCATGGGAGAAATACATGGCATATACCCGTCCCGCCGGCACAAAAACCTTCAAGGAACTGGTCGCGGGAGCGGGCCTGGATTCGCCCTTCGGCGAGGCCGCTATGAAAACCATAGCCGAGGCCGCGGGCAAATGGCTCGAGGGATATGATCTCAGCGGCATAGTCTGATAACGCAAAATAAGGCCCCCTGCGCCAAACCGCGCAGGGGGCTTTTTCATATCCTTTTTCGGCTCAGAACAGCTCGTCGCCGCTCTTGTTGTCCAAGCCGGGGTGCAGGTCGAAGCGCACCGCGCCGACACGGGCCTTGCCCGCAACGGCCTGCTCGACCAGGTAGGTCCCGCGGATGCCGAAGCCGCCGCAAAGCTCTATCGCGCCGCAGCCCGCCTCCGCCATCTCCGCCGCCGCGGCCGCGCCCTGCTCATAGGTCGAGACTCCTATGGACGTCAGCCGCACGGACGGGGTCTCTACCACGCCGCGGTCCCGCGCCGGGTCCGCGCCGGGCGCTATGAATATGAACGCCGCATTGAGCATGGCTTTCGCCTCCTCACTTCTTGTTCGGGATGTGTATGGCCCGCTTCTGCGCGGCCAGGGCCGCCTCGCGCAGGGCCTCCGCCACCGTCGGATGGCAGTGGATAGTGTCCGTCAGCTCGTCAAGTGTAGCCTCCAGTCTGATAGCCAGCGCAGCCTCCTCTATGAGCTCCGTCGCGCTGGGCGCCAGGATGTGTACGCCCAGGATCTCTCCGAACTTCGGCCCGGCCAGGACCTTTATGAGCCCGCCCGTGCAGCCGGAGACCAGGCTCCTGCCGTTCGCGCTCGTCGGGAAACGGCCGACGATGTATTCAATGCCCAGTTCCTTCGCCCGCTCCTCCGTGTAGCCGACACCCGCTATCTCTGGGCCGACGTAGGCGCATGCGGGGCTCATGTCCTCGTTGAAGCCGGCCTCGCCGCCCATGGCGTTTTCCGCCGCGGCCTCGCCCATGGCCATCGCCGCGTGGGCCAGCATCAGACGCCCGGAGCAGTCTCCCACGGCAAAGACGCCGGGGACGCTCGTCTCGAGCCGCTTGTCCACCTTTATGAAGCCGCCCTCGACGGCTATGCCTGCCTTGTCAAGGCCCAGGCCCTCCAGATTCGGGCTCCGACCGACGCAAACCAGGACCTTCTCAGCCTCAAAGACCGTGTCCTTCCCGCCGATCTCCGCGTGGACCGCCGCTCCGTTCGTAGTCGTGTCCACGCGCGTTACCTTAGCTCCGGTGCGCAGGTCCATGCCCTCCGCCACGAGCTGCGCCGCCGCCAGCTCCGCGAGCTCGCCGTCCATCTGCGGCAGGATGCGGTCCTGCAGCTCCAGAACGGACACCTTCGAGCCGAAGCGGCGGTATACGCTGCCCAGCTCCACACCGATGACGCCGCCGCCGATAACGACGAGGCTCTCCGGGATGTGGTCCAGCTTGAGGCAGGCCGTCGAGTCTATGCAGGCCGGGCATTCCTTCAATCCGGGTATGGGCGGCATTACGGGCTTTGACCCCACTGCTATGATTATTTTGTCGGGATTCAGGGTCTTGCCCCCCACTTCAACTGTTTTCGGTCCGGTAAACTTGGCTTCTCCCTCCACAACCGTGACCTTATTGGCACGCATCAGAGCGCGGACGCCACCGGTCAGCTTGTCGGAGACCGACTGGCGCGTCGCCTGCACGCGCGGCCAGTCCACTGCCACGTCCCGGCCGATGATGCCTATGTCCGCAGAGTTCGTGGCAAGCTCATAGACCTCGGAGCTGTGCAGCAGGGCCTTTGTGGGCATACAGCCCCGGTTGAGACAGGTACCGCCTATCTCGGCGCGCTCTGCGAGCGTGACCTTGGCGCCCAGCTGCGCCGCGCGTATAGCCGCGACGTAGCCGCCCGGCCCGCCGCCGATCACCAGGACCCCGCCGCCCTCCGCGGATTTTTCCTCGGCCTTCGCCGGGGCCGCGGTTTTGGCAGGGGCGGCGGCGTAGCTCTCGCCCTCCGCGCCGATGACGGCCACGGGGGTCAGGCAGGCCACGGTCTCCCCAGCCGGGACCAGGATCTTCAGCAGCTTGCCGGAGACTGTGGCCTCAATGTCGTTCGTCAGCTTGTCCGTCGAGACTGAAAAGAGCTTTTCGCCCTCCTTGACCTCGTCTCCCTCGTTCTTGATCCAGGCCTCTACAGTGCCTTCCGTCATCGTGAGGCCGAGCTTCGGCATTACAACTTCCTTAGCCATGTGCACCTCCTAGGCCAGCACCAGCGCGGGGAACTCTATGAGCTTCTTCACGCGCTGCAAGAACTGCGCCGCAACGGAGCCGTCCACCACGCGGTGGTCCGCCGTGAGGGAGAGGTTCAGTATAGGCCGCACGCAGAGCTCGCCGTCCACGACTACGGGCTTTTCCACTATCGCGTTCACGCCGAGTATGGCCACCTCCGGCTGGTTTATGATGGGCGAGAAGCTCTCTATGCCGTACATGCCCAGGTTCGTTATCGTGAAGGTCCCGCCGCGGAGCCTGTCCATGGGCAGGCCGCCCTTGCGCGCCAGCTCCGCCAGCTCCTTCACCTCGGCGGAGATCTCGGCCAGTCCCTTCTTGTCCGCGTCCGGCACGTTCGGCACGACGAGGCCGTTGTCCAGCGCCACCGCCACGCCCATGTTCACGTAGTTTTTGTATACGATCTTCTCCCCGTCCACGGAGCAGTTGAGCAGTGGATACTCCCTCAGCGCCAGGGCCACGAGCTTCACAAGCATGTCCGTATAGCTGACCTTCAGCCCCTCGGCCTTGAGCCTTTCGCGCAGGCGGGAGAGCTCCGTCACGTCGCAGCCCAGGTTGAAGGTGACCGTCGGGCTCGTCATGTGGCTGTTCTGCATGTTCCGGGCGATGACCTTGCGCATACCCGTCATGGGCTTTACCTCTTCCCTGGGGGCCTCCTCCGCCGCGGGCTTAGAGGCCGCAGCCAGGATATCCGCCGCCAGGATGCGGCCGCCCTTGTGAGGGACGTCCTTGAGGTCCATGCCCAGCTCAGCCGCGGCCTTGGCGGCCAGGGGGCTGGCCTTCGGCCCCGGCTCGGGCGCGGGTTCCGGTTTCGGCGGCGGGGGAGGCGGCGCTGCCTTGAATTTCCTGACGTCCTCCTCCGTCACGCGGCCGCCGGGGCCGGTGCCGGGGACGAGGGCGATGTCCAGGCCCAGCTCTTTCGCCAGCTTCTTCGCCGCCGGAGACGCCACGACCCTGCCGCCGGGAGCCTTGGCCGGCGCAGGCGCGGGCGCCGCCGCAGGGGCCGAAGGGGCCTCGGCCTTCGGCTCAGCGCCGGGGATCAGACCGGATATGTCCTCGCCGGGCGCGCCGATCACCGCCACCCCGGCCAGGCAGGGCAGAGTATCCCCCTCCTTGGCCAGGAGCTTCAAAAGCGTGCCGGAGGCAGTCGCCTCTATCGTGTTCGTCAGTTTGTCCGTCTCCACCTCGAAAAGGGGCTCGCCCTCCTGCACCGGCTCGCCCTCTTTTTTGAGCCAGCGGCTGACTGCGCCCTCCGTCATCGTGAGGCCGAGCTTCGGCATCACTACGAGTTTTGCCATTTACATTTCCTCCTTATCCGGCCGGAACATGCCCAGTCTCGCGGCCTCGCTTAGTGCCGCCCTGGGCATGACCCGCCAGGGTCCGTTTCGCAATACGGTGAACGTGACCTCGTCCCCGGGGTCCACGCGCAACTCGCGCTCCCCGTCGAGGGCTATCATGTGCCGCGCCTGGGCCAGGAAGCGGAAACCCTCGCCCAGCTCCAGGCGGCGTACGCCGGTTACGCCCACCTCCGTGAGCACTCCCGCGGCTATCGGCGCCGTGACGCGCCTGCCTCCTCCGCCGAGCTCGACAGCCAGAGCACAGTCGTCCCTGTCCTCCACTATGCCGCAGACACCCGCCACAGCGGAAAAGCCGATGGTCGCCGGGTGGCAGCGCGAGGCGACGATAAGCCGCATCCGCTCCGCGTCCCAGATCGCCCTCGCCCCGGCGAAGAAGTCGTCCGAGACCACGGCGTCTATGAGCGCGATGTCACGCAGCTGCCCGTTCACGCGGACCTCTATGCGCTTGTCCCGGAGACAGCAGCCGTAGGGCTCCGGCATGAGCGAGACCGCAGCCGCGGCCATGCCCGCCACCGTGCCTTCCATAAGCGTGGGGTAGACGTTGTTCGTCCCGGTGGAGACGGAGAGCATCGGCACTTCCGCTATGCCCTTGGCCGCGGCCCGGCTCGTGCCGTCTCCGCCCAAGACCACCACGCAGCCGACGCCCTGCTCCTCCAGCATCCGCGCCGCCCGGGTCGTATCCTCCTGCGCGGCCTCTATCTCGAAGTCCAGCAGCTCCACCTGCGCCCGGAGCACTCCGTCGCTCTCCAGGCCCTCGCGCACCGCCCAGCCAATCATGAAGGTCTCCGGCATGAACAGGACCCGCTCTATGCCCAGGCCCTGCGCCGCCAGCACGATGCGCTTGCAGATGTTCACCTTCTCGTTGTTGTCTATCGTCGTCGCATAGGAGACGAGGCGCCGGATATCCTTGCCCGACGCCGGGTTGGCGATGACGCCTATCGTCCTGTTCAAACGCAACACCTCTCAAAAAAGGCCCGCAGAGCCGGTGGAGCGCCTGCGGGCCTGACCGTCGCCTGGTTTAGAACATCTTCTTTGCCGCCACAAGGATATCCTGGGCGTTCGGGATGTAGTACTGCTCGAGGTTCGGGGCGAAGGGGACCGGCGTATCAAGGGCACCGATGCGGATTACCGGCGCGTCGAGGTAGTCGAAGAACTCCTCGCCGATGATTGCGCTGATCTCGCCGCCGTAGCCGCCGCGCTTGACCTCCTCAGTTATCACGATGGCCTTGTGCGTCTTGGCGATGCTCTCGCCTATGAGCTCCTTGTCCAGGGGGTAGAGGCTGCGCAGGTCGATGACCTCTACGCCTATACCCTCCGCGGCGAGCTTTTCGGCCGCCTCGAGCGCGTCGTAGACCTGTCTGCCGTAAGTGATGATGGAGAGGTCCCCGCCCTCGCGGGCCACGCGGCCCTTGCCCAGGGGGATGGGCTCAAGGCTCGAGACCTCGCCCTTCATGCCGAGCAGGACCTTCTGCTCGAAGTACATGACGGGGTTGTCGTCGTCTATGGCAGAGAGCATGAGGCCCAGGGCGTCCTGCGCGCAGGAGGGGTATACGACCTTCAGGCCGGGAACGTGGGTCAGCCAGGCCTCAAGGCTCTGGGAATGCTGCGCCGCAGCGCCGGTGCCGGCACCCGCCGGGAGGCGGACGACCATCGGCATCGAGATCTTGCCGCCGAACATATAGCGCATCTTCGCCGCCTGGTTCACGAGCTGGTCCATGCCGACCGTCAGGAAGTCGCAGAACATCAGCTCCGCAATGGGCCGGAGCCCGGTCGCCGCCGCGCCTACCGCGCAGCCTATGATGGCGCCCTCGGAAATGGGCGTGTCGCGCACTCTCTCGGGGCCGAACTCGTCGAACATACCGGCGGATACGCCGAAGCAGCCGCCAAAGGCGCCGACGTCCTCGCCGAAGAGGACGACGTTCGGGTTCTCGCGCATGCGTATGCTCATGCCCTCGCGGATGGCCTCCGCATAAGTCATCATCGTCATCTCTCACGCACCTCCTCAACTATGTCGGAATAGACGTCCACGACGGCGCTCTCCAGACTCGGTATCGGCTGGGCGTCCGCAAAGGTGATGGAGTCCTCGACCTCCTTGGCCACCTGCGCGTCTATCTCTGCGATCTCCGCCGCAGTGAGCACGCCGTTCTCCTCCAGGAACTTGGCAAAGCGCGGCAGGGGGTCCTTTTCCATCCAGGCAGCCTGCTCTTCCTTGGGTTTGTAGGTGGCGGGGTCTCCCTCGAAGTGGCCGTGCTGGCGGTAGGTCTTGCACTCGAGGAGAGTCGGCCCCTTGCCGGCCCTGGCCCTGGCGACCGCCTCGGCCGCCGCCTCGTAGACTGCCAGCGGGTCGTTGCCGTCCACGGCGATGCCGGGGATGTTGTAGGCCGCGCCGCGGTCTGCGACGTCCTTTATCGCCTGGTGCCTGTCCTGGCTCATCGAGATGCCGTAGTGGTTGTTCTCGCACACAAAGATTATCGGCAGCTTCCAGATGGACGCCATGTTCAGCGACTCGTGGAAGGTGCCCTGGTTCGTCGAGCCGTCTCCGAAGAAGCAGACGCAGACCTGGTCCGTTCCGCGTATCTTCGCCGAGAGTCCCGCGCCGCAGGATATGCAGTGGCCCGCGCCGACTATGCCGTTCGCGCCCAGGATGCCCTTGTCCCTGTCCGCGATGTGCATGGAGCCGCCCTTGCCCTTGCAATAGCCCGTCTCACGGCCGAAAAGCTCCGCCATCATGAGGTTAAGGTCGCCGCCCTTGGCTATGATGTGGCCGTGGCCGCGGTGCGTGCTCGTGATGAAGTCGTCGTCGCGCAGGCATTCGCAGACGGCGGGCGCTATGGCCTCTTCACCCAGATACAGGTGGACGAAGCCGGGTATCTTGCCCTCCGCAAACAGCCGCGCAGCCGTGCTCTCGAAGTCACGTATGCGCCGCATCTTCACATACATGTCCTTCATCTGCTCTTTGCTGATCGCCATTTGTTGACCTCCTTCATTCCGTGATGAATACTTCCACGGCGGCCAATGCCGCCTCGATGCTCCTGTCCCTGTCTCCGAAGTCCCGGATGCACAGGCCCTCCGCAGTCAGGCCTCCCTTCACCGCGCGGACCTCCACCGTGCCGACCGGCAGCTCCTCCGCAACGGCGGAGCAGTCCACTTCCTCCGGCCGCGGCACCGCCACCGTCGCCACGATGTGTACCTGCCGCGTGAAGTCCGTCAGCCCCAGTACGTCCTCCAGTCCGCAGAGGCAGCTGCGGGATACCGCGTCCCGTACCGCCTTCCTGGCCGCTTTCGTCACGTCCTGGCCGTGAAAGTCCGTACCCATTCCAAACTCTACGATGAATTTCTTCAAACCCTCACCTCTCTTTGCCGTTTCCAAATTTCCCATTCAAAGTATATACTACCGTCTCAAAATTCTCAAGTTAATTCCTGCAATTTCAATTTTTTCGGCGGCAAGGACAAGCTAAAGGCAGTTAATTAGGGCCATTTTCATAAATTGTGAGAATTTTCACAGAAAAAACGAGACGGAACCTGGCGTTCCGTCTCGTTTTCTTGAGAATCGTATCAAATTGTCTCAAAATATTGAGAAAAGTGCGACGGCCTACCTCAAGCTTTTGAGGTCTATGCCGCAGCGTTTTATCCTCCTATAGAGGGTGGCGCGGCTGGTGCCGAGGCGTTTTGCGGCCTCCTCCACGTCTCCGCCGGAGAGGGTGAGCGCGGCCAGAAGTTCGCCGGCCTCACCTGAGTCCTGCCGTTCCTGGGGTTTGGGTCCGGGCAGGAGCGCCAGGCGGAGACTCTGGGCATCCAGCTCGCCCCCCGCGGCGGAGTAGTAGGCGCGCTCGAGGCTGTTCTGGAGCTCCCGAACGTTGCCGGGCCAGTCGTACTCCATAAGACCGGAGAGGAACTCCGCTGTCATGTTCCGCTCCTGCTCTCCGGACATGGCGTTAAGCCGGGAGAGAAAGTGCTCAGCGCACAGGCCGATGTCTCCGGGCCGCTCGCGCAGGGGCGGTATCTCGAGCTTCAGGACGTTGAGGCGGTAGTAGAGGTCCTGGCGGAAGCCTCCCTCGGCGGCGAGCTGCTCGAGTCTCCGGTTGGTGGAGGCGATGATGCGGATGTCCAGCTCTATCTCCTGGCCGCCACCGACTCGGGTTATGGAGTGCGTCTCCACGGCGCGCAGGAGCTTGGGCTGGAATTCTATGGGCAGTTCGCCAATCTCGTCGAGGAATAGGGTGCCGTGATTTGCCAGCTCGAAGCGGCCGGGGTTGCCCTCCGCGGACTGCGCGCCGGGGAAGGCGCCGGCCTCGTAGCCGAAGAGCTCGCGCTCGAGCAGGTCGCGCGGTATGGAGGCGCAGTTTATCGCCACGAAGGGTCCCTCGGCCCGGCTGCTCTCGTTGTGCATGGCCTGGGCAAAGAGCTCCTTGCCCGTGCCGCTCTCGCCCTCGATGAGGATGTTGCCGTCATATCGGGCGTAGCGCCGGGCGAGGGCGATGGTCTTTTTCATTACCGGATCGCGGGTGTAGATGTCCTGGAAGGTGTAGATGGCCCGGTTCCCGCTGACCTTGTTCACGGAGTCGATGAGGTGTTTCTGCTTTTTGAGCGTGACGCAGAGGGTCCGCGTCACATAGTCCATGGATGGGCTGACGGAGACCGAACAGTGCAGCACTCCCTCAGACGTTATGAGCCGCGAGTCGTCCGCAAAGCAGCGGCTGCCGCGCCGCCAGTCCATGGCGTCCCAGCCTATGTCCGGCATGAAGGGGCGGAAGTCCCGGCCGCGCAGTTCCTCCAGGTCCTGACCCAGCAGCCTGCCTGCGGCGCTGTTTATCCAGATGGCCCTGTAGTCGTCCTGGCTCAGGAGGACGATACCGTCTGCGCTGCTTTCGAGCGCTGTGCGCATGAGCTCCGCGTTGTGCAGGAGGTTCAGCTTGCCCTCTATGCCGTAGACCGCCGCCAGCACGACGGCCAGGGTGTGGTCATGGACACCGGAGGCGTCTCCGGACATATTGAAGCAGCCGATTACCTCGCCGTTCACGCCGTGTATCGGCGCGGCGGAGCAGGTCCAGCCGTGGTGAGTGCGGCAATAGTGCTCCGGGCCGACCATCTGTATGGGCGTGTCGCAGTCCAGCGCAACGCTTATCGCGTTGGTACCCACGCTGAGGTTCGACCAGAGCGCGCCCGGGACGAAGCGCAGGTCCTCCGTCCGCTCCATGATTGACTCGTCCCCCATCGTCGCCAGCACATAGCCCGCGCTGTCCGTCAGGACCATGAGAAAGCCCGTCCTGCGGACGATGTCGAACACGCTCTGCATGATCGGCAGCGCGGTCTCCATGAGCGTGCTGTTGGCCTCGCGTATGGAGCGGAACACAGCTTCGTCCACGCGGCGGCCCAGTCCGCCGTTCGGGTCCACGCCGGCCTCGCGGCACTTCTTCCAGCACTCGGCCACGGCGGGCTGCACGGAGCTGTCCAGCCTGCCCTCGTATACGTATGACGCCCAGATCTCCTCGAGCCTTTTAAGGTCCTTCATTTTCCCCATCCTCCCCGAATATCAAGCCAAGTATCTCTTCCAGGCCTATTCCGCCGAAGTATTCCCTCAGCGGCAGTCCGCGGAGCGCCTCCTCCAGCTCCCCACGCTCGAACCTCCGGCCAAGCAATGCCTCCCGCGCCGGACCGCAGTCCCGCAGCGCAAGGAAGTCCCCAAATATCGCCGCATCCCTTATCCTGCCCGCGTGCAGGTCCAGGCGCAGCTCCAGGCTCCCCGCCGGAAAGCGTCGCCGCGCCCGGAAGCCGAAGTCCGGCGAGCGTCCCCAGTTCCAGTCCCAGGAGCCGTATTTCTCTTCCGCGATGCGCCTGACCTCCGCGAGCTCCGCCTCATCCAGGCTCTCACGCACCAGACCGTCCCGGCCCAGCTCCGCCAGGATCGCGGCCCAGAATTCCCGCAGCTCCATGTCTCCGGGCAGGCAGTCCCTTATGTTGCACACCCGGCTGCGCACGCTCTGCGCCGCCTTGGAGCGGAACTTCTCCGGGTCCGCCCGGAGCGCGCCCGAGAGCATCTCCGCGTCCGAGTCGAAAAGCAGGGTCCCGTGGTGCAGGACCCGCCCGCCGCTCAGCCGCTGCGCCGTGCCGGATACTTTTTTCCCGTCGATGCATATGTCGTTGCGCCCGGAGAGCTCCGCCCGGACGCCCAGCGCCTCCAGCGCCCGGCAGACCGGCCGTGCCAGGACCTCCATGCTCAGCTGCGCGGGGTCCTCCGCGTCCGTGATGAAGGAATAGTTCAAGTTCCCCAAGTCGTGATACACCGCTCCGCCGCCCGTCATCCTCCGGACCACGCGGATGCCGTGCCGCCTGATAAAGGCCGGATCGACCTCCTCCGCGGCGTTCTGGTTCAGGCCGATGATGACCGAATCCGCGTTCTGCCAGAGCAGCAGCCATTCGCCCTGCCTGCGGTTTTCCAGCACAAACTCCTCAAAGGCAAGGTTATACCTCGCGTCCGTGCTCCCTGTCTCCAGATAGTGCAGCGCCATGAGAAACCTCCGTCTCAGTATTTGAGAAAAGTATAGCCGATTTCCCCCGGCAAGGCAAGTGTTTCTCAAAAAATCTCAGCCCCAGGGCGCAAAAATCCCGGAGCGCGGGCTCCGGGTACGGCGTTATCAGTCCCTGACGACGGCCGGCATGGCTATGGCGGAGAGTATGATGAGCGCGGCGGCAAGTCCCCAGAAGAGCCCGCCGGAGAGCCCGCCCTGTTCCAGCGCAAGGCAGAGTACGCCGAGGAAGGCGGCAATGGTGCTGGCGGCGGTCTTTTTATCGGGCAGCCGTCTGAGCAGCAGGGCGTCTATGAGAGGGACAAAGACGATGGCGCAGTTCTCCAGCAGGGATACGGAGGAGGAAGAGGCCGTGTGCAGGGCCGTCAGCTCCGCGCTCATGCAGAGGAAGAAGGCCGTACCGATGGCGGCGCCGGCGAGCAGGGTCCTGCGCCCAATGTGCCGGAGCCTGCGGAAAAACAGGACTGCGAGGACGGCAAAGGCCAGAAGGCAGCGCACGGCAATGAGGTTGAAGGTGTCCATCGCCTCCAGCGCCAGCTTGCTGAAGATGAAGGATGTGGCCCTTGCCGAGATGACCGCCGCCAGGAGCAGTTCGTATCTGTTTATCCGCAGGCCGGCCCGGCGCATTACAGCTCCGCCTCGAAGGCGGTGTTTTCTCTGTTCACGAGGCCGACGGCGGTCTTTGCGCCGAAATATTTCTCCAGGCCCGCGGCAAGCTCCTCGCGCGCTGCGAGGACACGGTCCAGGTTTAGGCTCGTGAAGCCGTCTATGGGGAAGAGCAGGTCTCGCGTCTCGGGGACGATCTTGCCTATCTCACTCTGCCGCCAGGTCCAGCGGCGGGTACGGACCTGTCCGTCGGAGACGTATACGACCTCGCCCGGCTCGGGCGTTTCTATCTCGCCCCCGCCGAAGGGTACAAAGCTGTCGCCCGGCTCGGCGTGCCGGACCTCCAGCGCGCGGGAGACGGTGCCCATGTCGTGCGCGCCTATGGGCAGGCGGTATTTGAGGGACACGGCATTGCCGAAGTCCACGACGGGGCTTATCTCCGGGAAGCCCTTGCCCTTTGCGATACGGGTGAGCAGGGCCTCGATGGAGCACATAAACTTGTTCGGGTTTATGCCGAGCGCGCGGAAGGCCTCGCGGTAGGGCGCTATTTCGGGGGACTCCTTGACCTTCACGCCCTCGAGCGCCCTTTCGCAGGCGGCTATGCTCTCGTGCAGCAGCGCGGAGACCTCGGGTATCGGCCTCGTGTTGTCCGCGCCCTTCACGGCGACGACGCCGAAGCAGGCGTCCGGCAAAAGCTCAAAAACTGAGGGCGAAACTTCAAATCTCATCTTCTGCATCTCCTTAGTCGCATGTGAATACTATGATCTGCCTCTTTTCGGCCAGTTCGCCCAGCAGCTCCATGGCTGCGGCGCGGCGGGCGGAATCGAGATCGGCCAGAGCGTCGTCCAGGATGATGGGGCAGGGGTCCTCTGCCGGGAGGGTGAGGTCCACTATCGCCAGGCGCACGGCTAGATAGGTGAGGTCCGCCGCTCCGGCGCTCAGGTATAGCACCTCCCTGGACTGGTTCTCCCCCGCGCGGCGCAGGAGCACGGAAAAGTCCCGGGAAACGGCGACGTCCGTGTATCTGCCCGCCGTCATGCGGGAGAGGTATTCCGCGGCGCGGCGGCCAAGTGCGGGGGAAAAGCGGCTCTGCAGCTCCGCGTCCGCCTGCTTGAGCGTCTCCGCCGCAAGAGCTATGGCGGAGCACTGGGCCTCCAGCTCCGCCAGGCGCCCGCGCTTTTCGAGGATGCCGCTCTCCAGCGCCATTGGGTCTCCCGTCGCGGCTATCGTGCCGCCGAGCTCGGCTATCGCTGCCCGAAGCCGCTCACAGCGGGCCTCGAGCGCGGCCGCGCCCCGGTCCTGTACAGCCGGGCCGGCAAGCAGACGGGACTCGGCCTCGCGCCGTCTGGCACGTGCCTCCCCCAGCGCGGCGGCGGCGCGGCGCTCGATGCCCTCAGCCTTTTCCGCGTCGCGGCAGAGCACGGCATATTCCCGCGCGGAAGTCAGTAATTCCTCCTCATCCCTGGCTCCGCGGCCGCCGAGAAGCCTGGACCGCTCCGCAGCGGCACTCCTGGCCTCCGACGCGGCGCGTGCCGCAGCCATGAAGCGCCACAGCGCCAGCCCTGCAAAGACCACTGCGCCAATGAGGGCATAAAGGCTCAAAAAGCTCAGGCCCAGGCAGACGAGGCAGGCCGCGGCAAAGACATAGGCCGCAAGCCTGGACGGCGGCGAACCCGCCCTGTTTCCCAGCTCTCTGGCGCGCTCCGCCTCTTCTTCGGCCTGTGCCGCCGCATCCTCCGGCTCCATGCCGGAGAAAGGCCCCGCTTCCGCTTCGGCCCTGCGCCTTGCGCTCTCGGCGACGGCGGCGGAGTGCGCGGCCTCCAGCCTCTGGACCTCCTCGCCCGCGCGCTCGACGGCCTGCCCGGCCTCGCGGAGTGCGGACTCCCGGGCCTCGGTCTCTGCCTTTCGAGCAAGCGCGGCCTGTGCCTCCGTTCGCTCCAGCTCCCTGACGAGCTCGTCCCTCCGCTCCGCTGCAGCGGAAACGCGCTCAAGCTGCCGCTCCTGCGCGGCGAGCTCGCCTTCCAGCTCCACCATCGCGCCGGTCCGGCGGCTGCTGCGCCGGCGGTTCTGCCAGCCGCGCAGCCGGGCCAGGGCCTCACTGCTGCTCGTGTCCTCCTCGCCGGTCGAGACCACCGCGGCTATGCGCCGCTCAAGCTCAGCAGAGCCGGTGACCGCCGCCTCGCCTTGGCCTATGAAGGCGCTCCGCCTGAAGACCTCCTTGCCCGCGCCGCAGAGCTTTTCGCCCGCGGAAACGCCGGTCAGGCCCGGCACGGGTTCCGCCGTACCGCTGTACACCGCGGAAAACTCCCGCATTGGGGCGGAAGCGCTCTTGGTGGACCGCGTCAGCGTTATCGCCCGCCCGCCGTACTCTATCTCCATCCTCCCGGACATGGGCCTGCCCGACCAGGGCAGATACCTCAGCTTGTCCGGCAGAAAACCGCTCTTCACGCGCTCGGAGGAGTCCACTCCGTAGAGCATTGCCCGGATGAAGGCGCACCAGGTGCTCTTACCGCTCTCGTTCGGCCTGGCTATGACGTTCAGACCCGGCTCCAGCTCCAGCGTCTCACCTTCAAGCCTGCCGAAATCTGCCGTCATGCTGCGGATGATCATATATCCTCGGCCTCCTCTCCGCCGTCCAACGCCGCCAGACCCCAGCGCGCGGCCCTGGTCACGGCCTCACGCCCGGCCTCGTCCCCGGCGGCCTCCCAGCGCTCGCGCAAAAGGCGCAGAAAAACTCCGCGGAGCGAGTCTTCCTCAGCCCTCTGCCATACGTCCCGCCTCAGCCGGGTCGCGTCCCGGAGCCGGAGCCCGAAGCAGCCGGGCTCAAGCCTGCGCCGCAGCGCCGCCAGGTCCGGCGGCGTCTCTGTCTCCCCGGTAACGGTTATCTTATATATGTTCCGCTCCGCTCCCTCGGGCAGGCTGAACCTCTCCAGTTCTGATGCGTCCAGCTCCAGGACCTCGTAGCGCCGGGAGCCCAGCGGAACGAAGCGCAGGTTCACTCCGCCCTGCTCCACATCCGCTATGACAGCGCCCTTTTCGCCCGACTCATCGAAGCCCCGCCCCTCCGGGCAGCCGGGGTATGCCCAAAAGCAGTCTCCGGCCCTTTGCAGGCCGCTGAACTTATGTACATGGCCCAATGCAGCGTAATCCATTCCGCTCTCGGCCAGCTCGGACTCGGAAACCGGGCAGTACCTGGAGTTCGGCACGCCCACATCGGCGTGGAGACAGAGCAGGTCCAACAGGCCGGGCGTCTTTTCAGCGCGCAGGCCGCGCAGCAGCGGACCCGAGGTGGAGTCCGAAAAGGCTGCGCCCCAGACCCTCGCGCCCAGCTCCGGCAGCACTACGGCCTCGGGCCGGGACGAGGTGAAAACGTGTACGTTCGCGGGCGGCCTCAGCCTGTCCCAGCGCCCGCCGGGTATGTAAAAGTCGTGATTTCCCGGGGAGATGAAAACCGGCGCATCCATCTCGGCCAGCGCAAGACGGAGCTGGTCCTCCGTCCCGGCCCAGCCCCCGGAGCTGTCAAAGATATCCCCGGGCAGGAGCACCAGCTGCGCACCGGACTCCGCCCTGAGCTGGGCCAGCTCCCGCAGCATTTCCCTCTGCTCCGCCCGGCGCAGGGCAGCCTTTTCCTCCGGCAGGCCCTCGAAGGGCGAGTCCAGGTGCAGGTCCGCGGCGTGGAGTATGCGTATCATGTGTACCTCACCGCCTCAGCGCGCAGGCAGGCCCCCGTATCCGTATCCAGCTCAAAGACGGCGCCCTCGAGCTTGGCGGGGCCGGGGGCGCAGTCATATCGCCGCGGCACGTCGCCCAGAAACTTGCCTATGGACTGCTCCGGCTTTATTCCAATGACGGATTCCAGAGGCCCGGTCATGCCCAGGTCCGTTATGATACCCGTACCGCGCGGAAGGATGCGCGCATCCGAGGTCTGGACGTGCGTGTGCGTACCCCATACCGCGGAGACGCGGCCGTCCAGGTAGTATCCCATGGCGAGCTTCTCACTGGTGGCCTCCGCGTGGAAGTCCACGACGACCATCTTCGCCTGCGATCCCTCGAGGATGGCATCCGCGGTGAGGAAGGGGTTATCCGTGTTCGGGTCAAGCGTGAAGCGGCCCAGCAGGTTTATGACCAGCAGCGGACCGAAGGGGGTCTGGAAGCTGGCATAGCCCCTGCCCGGGCACTGGGGCGCATAGTTTGCGGGACGCAGGACCTGAGGGCTCTCGTCCAGGTAGGGCTGGAGCTCCCAGCGGGTCCAGGTGTGGTTGCCGAGCGTGACGGCGTCGGCCCCCGCGGCCAGGAGCGCGTCGCACTGCTTGGGCGTCACGCCGACCACGTTGGCGTTTTCGCCGTTGACTACGGCGAAGTCCGCGCCGAGTTCCTTCTTTATCCTCCTCAGATTTCTCGCCGCAAAGTCTAGGCCCGGGTTCCCGACGACGTCGCCTACGGCCAGGATTCTAAAAAGCATGGAGATCTCTCCTTTGCCTGATCAATTTAAATGACAATATTAAAGTATAGCACAAGCGCTGTCTCCCCGCAAATATTATTCCGCGCTCCGGGCATAATACCAGTGCAAAAGAAAAAAACGGAGGCAGAAAATGATGCAGAACAGTTCATTTCTGAAAGGCATGGGCATGGGTCTCGCCATAGGCGCGTCTGTGGGCATGGCGCTTGCTCCCAAGCGCAAGAACACAAACGTCGTCGGTAAGGCTCTCAAGGCCGCGGGCGAGCTTGCGGAGAACATCACGGACGCGATGATGAAATAATTCCCGCAAAAGCCGAAAAAACACTTGCAAAGCCGGGCGCAGCGTGCTAATATATTAAGGCGCTCAACAAGCGCCGTTAGCTCAGCTGGATAGAGCGTCTGGCTACGGACCAGAAGGCCGGGGGTTCGAATCCCTCACGGCGTGCCAAGGCACCCGCCCAAAAGGGCGGGTGCCTTTTTGTTGCCAGGTGAATTATACTATCAAGTGCAACACTTTAGGGGGATAAAAAGAAGTTCATACAGAATTCTGGTAGAATGAAGTTACCACACCACCAAACCACCGGAGGGAACTGTATGAACTACCGTCATCTTAGCATAGAAGAGCGCAGTTGTATACGGAAATATTATGTGGATGGTCTGAGTTACCGAGAAATCGCCCGGTTAATCGGGCGGAGCGTAAGCACGGTATCCCGTGAGATACGCCGGAACTGCACCCATACGTATGATATTCCAACCTACTACCCGCATACTGCACAGAAAAAGTATTTGCTGCGTCGCTCGTACTGTCACCGGGGGATGTTTCATTCACAAGAGGTGATTGACTACATAGAGGAAAAGCTGCGGGCAACTTGGTCGCCGGAGCAGATTGCCTGTACTCCTTGCGAGATGAAGATGCCCAGTTGGCGGACTATCTATCGCTGGATCTACGAGAAATACCTGGTAAAGGGCAACCTGAAAGTGCTGCGCCGCAAGGGAAAGAGCCATGGAGTCAAGGAGACACGGGGCAAATACAACAAGGGCAAGTCGATCCGCAAGCGGGACAAGTCGGTGTACAGCCGACAGGAGGCCGGGCATTGGGAAGCGGATACGGTGGTAAGCGGGCAAGGTAAGAGCAAAGCCTGCTTTGCGACTTTGGCAGAGCGCAAGACGCGGTTTTACATAGCGGTGAAGATGCCTGACCGCCGGGCAGAGACGATGGAGAACGCCATAGTCTCCGCGCTCTCGGGCTTTCCTTCGGAGCTGGTGAAGACGATCACCTGTGACCGTGGTACGGAGTTTGCCAACTGGCGCCGGATAGAGGAACGGCTGCATTGCGAGGTGTATTTTGCCGACCCGTACTGTGCCTGGCAGAAGGGCACGAACGAAAACCTCAATGGTTTGCTCCGGGAGTTCTACCCCAAGGGCAGAAACCTCTCCCGCGTTGCTCCTGCCACACTAAAACGAAACCTGGCGTTGATTAACGCCAGGCCTCGTAAAGTTCTTAACTTTCATTCTGCTCAGGAATTGTGGGATGCTGAGCTCGATTCCTGTTGCTCTTAGTTTGACAATTCGCTTGCCAAATGATGCCGCAAAGTTTCACATAATTTATATGCCCCCGGTCCGCTTGGGCCGGGGGCAAGTGCGTTTTAGAGCCTTGTCTTGTCCCTCGTGATATCCTCCAGGGTGGCGGCGCCCGTCATGAGCATTACGTTCCGCAATTGGGCGGCCAGGCTCTCTGCGTAGAGCGTGACGCCCTCTGCGCCGCCGCCGTGCGCGGCCACTACAAAGGGCCGGCCTATCATGACGACGTCCGCCCCCAGGGCAAGGGCCTTGAAGATATCCGTCCCGGTCCTCAGGGCTCCGTCCGCTATGACCTTTATCGAGTCGCCCACGGCGGCCTTAATCTCCGGGATGACCTCGCAGGTGCCGGGCGCGGACTGGATGACCCTTCCGCCGTGCGTCGAGACTATCACCCCGGCGCAGCCCGCGCGCGCAGCCTTCTCGGCTCCCTTGGCCGTCATGACGCCCTTGAGCAGGAAGGGGATCTTTACCGAGCTCGTGAGCTCCCTGAGTTCCGCCTCGCTCTTCGGGCCTATCTGCGAGATGCTCCGGCCCATGTTCTCAAAGCCGGCGGCGTCCACGTCGCAGGCGAAAGCGATGCAGCCCGCGTCCTCCATCTCCTTCGCGCGCCTGATGAGCTTCTCGTTGTCGGACCAGGGCTTGAGCGTGATGACATTGAGCCCGTCGTTTTCCTTTGCCGCCTCCAGGCCGCACTCGTATTGGGCATTGTTGCCGTTGTCGCCGGTGAAGGGCAGAATGCCCGCCGCCCGAGCTCCCCGGACCAGCGCAAAGGTCCAGTCGCGGTCAGTCATGGCGCCGTTATAGTTGTGGCTCATGCCGCCTATGGGCGCGGCGAACACGGGGGAATTGAAGCGGTGTCCGAAGATCTCCATGCTTGTGTCCTGGCCGCAGCTCTCATACACCGTGTCCATGTTCAGCTTTATCCGGCTCAAAAACTCCACGCAGTTGGTCCAGGAGGAGCCGTCGCCCATGGCGCCCACTCCGGGGATCTCTCCCCGGCAGGCCACGCCGTTGCAGACCTTGCAGGCCCGGCAGTTGGGCTTCATTATCTCTCTCGCGCGGCTCCAGATCTCGTCAAGCGTCATTTTTCACTTTCCCCTTGTTTATGAGCTTGATGACGACCAGCGTGCCGAGCATGAGCACGATCGCTACGGGCAGCGCAATATAGGCGTTGGGTACGAAGCCCGCGACTATGTAGCTCACGCAGCTGACCGCCGCGCAGGTGATGGCGTAGGGCAGCTGGGTCGAGACGTGGTTCACGTGGTCGCACTGGGCGCCGGCGGAGGCCATGATGGTGGTGTCCGAGATGGGCGAGCAGTGGTCGCCGCAGACGGCGCCCGCCATGCAGGCGGAGACGCAGACAATGCCGTGCGGGTCGGTCAGCGGGAAGACCTCGAGCACGATGGGGATGAGTATGCCGAAGGTGCCCCAGCTCGTGCCGGTGGAGAAGGCGATGAAGCAGCCTATGAGGAAGACGATGGCCGGAAGCAGCGCCTTGAAGCTCTGAGCCGAGGCGCGCAGCGTGGTGTCGACAAAGACCGTCGCGCCGAGAGAGTCGGTCATAGCCTTGAGGCTCCAGGCAAAGGTGAGGATGAGGATGGCGGGGACCATGGCCTTGAAGCCCTCGGGTATGCTGCTCATGATCTCGCGGAAGCCCATGGAGCCGCGGCAGAGGTAGTAGACGATGGCGAACACCAGCGCGAAAGCGCTGCCCAGCATGAGGCCCTGGGAGGCGTCGCAGCCGGAGAAGGCGTCGACGAAGCTCGTGCCGGTGAAGAAACCGCCGGAGTAGAGCATACCCATGACGCAGCAGAATACGAGGACGATTATGGGCAGCACGAGGTCGATGACCTTGCCCTTGCCCTCGGGCGCGTCGTCCTCCATGCCGGCGTAGGGGTTCTTGCCGGAGAAGAGGTCGCCCTTCTTTGCGTTCTTCTCGAACTTGGCCATCGGGCCGTACTCTATCTTCATGACGGCGAGGCCTATCATCATGACTATGGTCAGCCAGGCGTAGAAGTTGAAGGGGATGGACTTGATGAACAAGGTGAGACCCTGGCCGTCCTCGACATAGCTGGCGACGGCGGCGGCCCAAGAGGAGATGGGGGCGATGATGCAGACCGGTGCGGCCGTGGCGTCTATGAGGTAGGCGAGCTTCGCCCTCGAAACGCCGTGCTTGTCCGTCACAGGCCTCATGACGCTGCCCACGGTCAGGCAGTTGAAGTAGTCGTCCACGAAGATGAGTACGCCGAGCGCCGTGGTGGCGAGCTGCGCACCAACCCTCGTCTTGATGTGCTTTGCCGCCCAGCGCCCGAAGGCCGCGGAGCCGCCCGCACGGTTCATGAGCGAGACCATCGCGCCCAGGATGACGAGGAAGATGAGGATGCCGACGTTGTAAGCGTCGGACAGCACGGAGACGATGCCGTCGTTGAAGATGTGCAGCACCGTACCCTCAAAGCCGAAGTTCGAGTACAGCAGGCCGCCGGCGAGGATGCCGACGAAGAGGGAGGAATAGACCTCCTTGGTTATGAGCGCCAGGACGATGGCGATGACTGGCGGCAGCAGCGACCAGGCCGTGCCGTAGAAGCGGCTCGTGACCTCGGCCGCGTCCCCGCCGTCTGCGAGCACGCCCACGACGAGCGTGCATACGATGGCCGCCAATACCGCTATGAGCGCCGGCAGCGCGCGGACTTTTCTTCTCTTGTGCATTGTTTTTCTCCCGCTCTCTGATTGATTTATAACAGCCTGATATCCACAGACAAAACCTGCCTGTGGATATCGGTCCCGTTCAGTTTTCCATGAAGCGCGAGAGGAAATCCCGCGTCTCCGTGTGCTGCGGATTCTTGAAGAGCTCTTCCGGCGCGCCCTGCTCCCAGATAACGCCGTCCTTCATGAAAACGGCGTGGGTGGAGACGTCCCTTGCAAATGCCATCTCGTGCGTCACGACGAGCATGGTCATGCCGCCGCGAGCCAGCTCGCGCATGACGGATAGCACCTCGCCCACCATCTCCGGGTCGAGCGCGCTCGTCGGCTCGTCGAACAGGAGCACCTCGGGCTCCATGGCCAGCGCCCGCGCTATGGCAACGCGCTGCTTCTGGCCGCCCGAGATCTGTCTCGGCCGGGCGTTTATGTACGGGGCCATGCCCACCTGTTCGAGGTATTTCATGGCGTTGGCGCGAGCCTCTTCCCTGCTCTTTTTGAGCACCTTGACCTGGCCTATCATACAGTTTTCCAGGACGCTCATGTTCGCAAAGAGGTTGAAGCTCTGGAACACCATGCCCACCTTCGAACGGTAGGCTGAGGCGTTCACCCTGCCGGATACGACGCTCTCGCCGTGGAAGAGCACGTCGCCGCTCGTCGGCGTCTCGAGCAGGTTTATGCAGCGCAGGAGCGTCGATTTGCCGGAGCCCGAGGCCCCTATGATGCTTGTGACGTCGCCCTTGGAGACGGTGAAGTCTATGTCGCGGAGCACCTCGTTCTTACCGAAGCTCTTGGAGAGGTGGCGCACCTCAAGTATCGTATCCATCAGCGGTCCCCCCTCGTGCTGCCGTTGCGGTTTTTAAGGCTCTGGCGCAGGCGTTCCCGGTACTCCGGGCTCTGCTCGTCGAAGGGCGTGCCGTGGCCGGGGTGGCTGTAGGTGCCGGCTGCCATGGTCAGCTGGTCGGCCTGGGCGAGCTCGTAGCTGTCCGCGCCGTCCATGCACCGCTCGACCCAGCGCAGGATGAACGAGGCCGTGAGCGTCACGGCGAGGTAGCCTATCATCTCTATCGTCGCGCTCGGGAAGTACATATTGTTCAGGCCCACGATCTGACGGTGGAAGGCGAAGAACTCCATGAAGCCGATGATGAACATGACCGAGGTGTCCTTCACGTTTATGATGAAGTTGTTGCCTATCTGCGGCATGATGTTCCGCAGGGCCTGGGGCAGGATGATGCTCGTCATGGTCTGGTAGTGGTTCATGCCTATGGCCTTGGCGCCCTCGGTCTGGCCGGGGTCTATGGAGATGATGCCGCCGCGCACCGATTCGGCCATGTATGCGCCGGTGTTTATGGAGACGATGAGTATCGCCGCGGCCCAGAGGCTGTCGAACCTGTACTGGTTGTTCGAGAAATAGGGCAGGCCGTAGAAGATGAACACCGCCTGCAGCACCATGGGGGTGCCGCGGAAGACCTCCACGTACACGCGCACGATGACCCGGATCAGCTTCAGGATGAAGCGCTTGAACCAGTTGTCGTTCTTGGTGTACGGTATCGTGTTCAGGATGCCGCAGATGAGGCCAATGAGGCAGCCTATGGCCGTCGCGACGAGGGCGAGCAGCAGGGTGCTGCCCAGATTGACGAGATAGGACTTCCAATAGACCGCGAGCAGGTCCCCTATATCGCTTATCAGTGCGGAAAATCTGTCCATTTGGCGGTGTTCCCTTCCTTGTTTTGAGCCTCAGGCTCAGATCTCGGGCTGGACGGAGATGGCGTAGGCCATGATGGCGTTGAAGTCGTCGGCGTCCATCTGGCTGAGGACGGCGTTCATGGCCTCGAGCAGGGTGGTGTTGCCCTTCTGGACGGAGATGCCGATGTTGACGTTCTCGGCGCGCTCCTCCTCAGTGGCGAACTGGAAATCGCCCTCGGTGCCGGCGAAGTTCAGGATGACGAGGCTGTCGTCCTTCTGGGCGGCGGCGGTGGCGGTGGGCACGTCGGTGCAGATGTAATCGACCTGGCCGGTGGTGAGGGCCATTATCATGCTCGGAGCGGTCTCGGCCGGGGCGATGAGGTCCACGTCGGGGATCTGGGGCAGGCAGGAGTCGTACCAGATGGTGCCGCTCTGCGCGGTGGCGGTGCCGCCCGCGAGGTCGGCGATGCTGGTAGCGTCCGCGTACTCAGAGTCCTTCGTCGTGACGACGACGATGTCGGCGTAGTAGTAGGGGCCGGCCATATCGACCTGGGCCATGCGGTCGGCGGTCATGCTCTGGCCGGCGATGACGGCGTCATAGATGCCGCTCTGCACGCCGGGGACCAGGCTGTCCCACGCGCTGGAGACGACCTCGAGCTCCCAGCCGTAGATGTCGCAGATGATCTGGCTTATCATGACGTCATAGCCGTTGGCGTAGGAATTGGAGGACATGTTGGAGATGGCCACGCCGCCGTTGGAGTCGTCAACCTGGGTCCAGTTGTAGGGGGCGTAGGCGCACTCCATGGCGACTGTCAGCACGCCGTCCTCAACGCCCTGGACGGCGGCGGGGTCAATGCCCTCGGGGACGGTGAGGGAGGCGATTACGGCCTCGGCGGCCTCCTTGGGGTCAATCTCCGGGGCTTCGCTTTCGGTGGCGGCGGGCTCGCCGCAGGCGGCGAGGGTGAATACCATGCACAGTGCAAGGGCAAGTGACAGGAGCTTTCTCATTTTGTTTTACCTCTCTTTTTTGAATTTCGCCGGGGAGTGCTGGGGCAGCGCTGGGATTTCCGGCTCGGGCAAAACAAAAAGCCCTGAGCCAACGCTGTGTGAAGGCTCGGGGCAATGCAAAAGACGTTTCATTCGATAGCTCTCCACAACAGTGACAGTCCGGCGGATATTCTCCGACGGCCCGGTGGCTGAAAGGCCAGACATCCATTCAGTCCCTCGGCGGCATCCCCTTTCGCCCCCACGGTGTCTGCCGTGCAAACGGGAGCTACTCTTGTCAGCCGCGCCTCTATCTTTCATATGAAATTGTGTCCCATTATACCCTCAAAACACCATTTGTCAAGTAGCAATGTAAACGGAAGGTAAAAAAACTGTTATAATTTCGGTCTGGCGCTCCCCAGGCGGGGGAAAACGTGCTATCATTTCCTTGCAACATAGAATTGTAATGGGGTGTATGTGTGGATATATTCGGTGTCATAACCATGTTCGGCGGCCTGGCCATGTTCCTCTTCGGCATGGAGGTCATGGGCGAGGGCCTCAAGAAAAGCTCCGGCGACACGCTCCGCGTCCTGCTGCAAAAGCTCACGCGAAACACGTTCACGGGCCTTCTGACCGGTATGCTGGTCACGGCCATAATCCAGGCCTCCTCGGCTACCATCGTCCTCACCGTCGGCCTTCTCGCCGCGGGTATCCTGACGCTCAGGCAGGCCATCAGCATCGTCATGGGCGCGAACATCGGCACCACGATCACCGCCCAGATCATCCGCCTCATGGACATAGAGTCCGGCGGCAACATAGTCCTCGAGATCTTCAAGCCCTCTACCCTCGCCCCCGCGGCGCTCATAATCGGCATCATCCTCGTCATGTTTATCAAAAAGAGCAGCGTCAAAGGCCCCGGCGAGATCTGCGTCGGCTTCGGCATCCTCTTCACGGGCATGATGACCATGACGAACGCCGTCGCGCCCCTGGCCGAGTCGCAGACCTTCATCGACCTGCTGACCCGCTTTTCCGAGATGCCCGTGCTCGAGATCATCGTCGGCATCGCGGTCACCGTCATCGTCCAGAGCAGCTCGGCCGTCGTCGGCATGCTGCAGGCGCTCTCCGTGACGGGGGCGATGACCTTCCAGCTCGTCTACCCGCTCATCATGGGCATCAACATAGGCACCTGCATCGTCACGGCCTTCCTCTGCTCGCTCGGCACCTCGAGAGACGCCAAGCGCACGGGTATCGCTCACATCCTCTTCAACGTCATAGGCACCATTCTCTTCATGATAGTCATGGGCATACTGGAGAGCACAGGCGTCATAACGGAGCTCATGTCGCACACGGTGGACAGCGGCTCCATAGCAAACTTCCAGAGCTTCTTCAACATTGCCACGGCCATTGTGCTGCTGCCTTTCGTGAACCTGCTCATGGAGCTCTCCATCAAGATAATCCCCGCGGACGCGGAGGAGGAGACGAAGGCCGCGGAGCTCGCCATGCTGGACGAGAAACTCCTCGTCTCCCCGGCCCTGGCCATGGCAGAGGCCGCCGGGGCGATAGGCCGCATGGGCGCGCTCGCCTCGGAGAACATAGACCTCTCGCTCAAGCAGCTGCACGGCTACGACGCCGCTGCCACCGCCTCCATCAACTCGCGCGAGGAACGGATAGACCGCTTCGCGGACCGCGCGGACAATTTCCTCATAAAGCTCTCGCACAGCCTTCAGAGCGAGGGAGACGACGCCAGGATGAACCTGCTCATGCAGGCCGTCCCGGACTTTGAGCGCATCGGCGACTATGCCACTAACATAGACGAGCTGGCCGAGCGCCTTGCGGCGCAGCGGGTATCGCTCTCCGAGCAGGCCAAGAGCGAACTCACGGTCATTGGCGAGGCCGTCAGCGAGATAGTAAGGCTGACGGTTGAGGCTTTCACGAAAGACGACAATATCGCAGCCCGGCGCGTCGAGCCGCTGGAGGAAGTCATAGACGACATGGTCCTCCTTCTTCGCGACAACCATACCGACCGGCTCCGCCGCGGCATCTGCACCGTGAACGGCGGCCTGGTGTTCCTAGAAACACTTACATACCTGGAGCGCGCGGCGGACCAGTGCTCGAGCATCGCCCTGCTGATGCTGGCGCGCGAGAACGAGAATATCAAGAAAAACCACCACGCCTACCTCCAGAGCCTGCACGCAGACGGCGGCGCGGAGTACGAGACCGCCCTGGCCGCCAGGAAAAAACAGTACCTGGACAAACTGATAAAAGCCGAATAAAACTCTCCGCCGCGGCTCAGTGGGCTGCGGCGGTTTTTGTTTTGCCGGGGCTGTTTCCGTGCTATAATGGCCTGAGGAGATGATCATATGAAAACCTGTTATATAATCGGCGCCGCGGAGCTGGCGATAGGCCGCCTGAGGCCTTCGGAGGGAGACTTCGTCATCGCGGCGGACGCGGGGCTGCTTCACCTGGCAAAGCTGCACATAAAGCCGGACCTCATGCTCGGCGACTTTGACTCGCTGGGCTATGTCCCGAGCGGCGAAAACGTCGAGGTCTGCCCTGTCAGGAAAGACGACACCGACACCATGGCCGCGCTGCGCCGCGCGGTGGATATGGGCTGTGAAAGGGCGCTGATCTTCGGCGGGCTCGGCGGCCGCCGCTTCGACCACTCCCTGGCAAACGTCCAGTCCCTCGCCTGGGCTGACGCGCACGGGATGGAGACTTTTCTGGTGGGCCAGGGCTGCTGCCTGACGGCGCTCTCCGGCGGATGCGGGCTCCGCTTTGACCCCCGGTATTCCGGTGACTTCTCCGCCTTCTGTCTCGGAGCCGACGCCTCCGGCGTCCGCGAGACCGGCCTCAGCTACAAGCTCGAGGATGCCGTCCTTGAGGCCAGCTTCCCACTCGCCGTCTCCAACTCCTTCGTCGGCGAGACGGCCCAGATCTCACTCCAAACCGGCAGGCTAATAGTCTACTGGCAGGACAACCCCGGCTTGCCGATGCCCGTGCGCTTTAAAATATAACTTGTGAAAATATTTATATAATTTACTTGACAAATTTCATGTGCAGGTGTATGATATTCGCGTAAAGAAGGTGAAGGCATGAAAAAGACACTCTATAGCCTCATGCTCTCGGACGAGGTCGTGCGCGAGGTGGACGCCCTGGCGCACAGGATGGGTACGAACCGCTCGAACCTGATAAACCAGATTTTGGCGGATTACGTCTCAGTGACTACGCCGGAGCGGAGGATAAACGACATATTCCGGGCCGTGGAACAGATGCTGGCGCCCTCGCGGGAGCTGGTGCCTTTCTTCGCGCCGAACGCGCTGACGATGTCGCTCAAATCCAGCCTAGAGTACAAATACCGGCCTACGGTGAAGTACGAAGTGCAGCTCTTCCGCTCGGGCGAGGGCTCGCTGGGCGAGCTGAGCGTGGTGTTCAGGACGCAGTCTGCGGCGCTCATCGAGGCGATGACGGGCTTTTTCCGGCTTTGGAAGTACGTGGAGGACAAATTCCTCGCCCCGCAGCTGTCTGAGAGCCTGGACTATGCGCTCTACGACGGGAAGTTCGTCCGCAGCATCGCCGTGCCGCGAGGCAGAGACTGCACGGCGGAGGACGTGGCCGAGGCGCTCTCCGAGTATATCAAGCTCTTCGACAGGCTCATGAAGGCCTGGCTCTGCGGCCGCGCAGATGCGAGGACTGTTGAAGCTGAGTATTACGCCGACCTCGGACGCAGGAAGATACTCATTTAAAATTTAAACTGCCTTCTTTTTTGAAAGGTGGGTCCATTATGAACGCTGAGAAATTCACACAAAAGACGATTGAAACGATAAACACCGCGCAGGCCATGGCGCAGGAGAACGGCAACCAGTACCTGACCCCGGCGCACCTGCTCTACGCCCTCATCGATCAGGACGGCGGGCTCATCGGCTCGCTGCTGGGCAAGATGGGCGCCGACTGTGACGGCATGCTTGGCGAGCTGGACGCCGAGATAAGGAAACTTCCGCGCGTCTCCGGCGGAAACGGCGAGGTCTACGCCTCGCCCGAGACCTCCAAGCTCCTCCGCTTTGCCGAAAAGGCCGCGGAAAAGCTCGGGGACGAGTACGTCTCCGTTGAGCATCTGATGCTCGGCATGTTCTCCGAGGGCGGCCCGGCGGTGCGGAAAATACTCTCCGACCACGGCATCACCCGCGAGGGCTTCAACGCCGCCTTGGCGAAGGTAAAAACCGGCCCCGTCACGAGCGACAAGCCCGAAGACAGCTACGACGCCCTGGCGAAATACGGCACGGACCTCGTGCAGCGTGCGCGCGAGCAAAAGCTCGACCCCGTCATCGGCCGCGACGCCGAGATAAGGAACGTAATCCGCATCCTCTCCCGCAAGACGAAGAACAACCCCGTGCTCATAGGCGAGCCGGGCGTGGGCAAGACGGCCATCGCGGAAGGTCTGGCACAGCGAATCGTCCGCGGCGACGTGCCTGAGGGCCTGAGGGACAAGACGATCTTCTCGCTCGACATGGGCGCGCTCATAGCGGGCGCGAAGTACCGCGGCGAGTTCGAGGAGAGGCTCAAGGCCGTGCTGGAGGAGATACGCCGCTCCGAGGGCGGGATAATCCTGTTCATAGACGAGCTGCACACGATAGTCGGCGCGGGCAAGACCGAGGGCAGCATGGACGCAGGCAACCTCTTGAAGCCCATGCTGGCGCGCGGCGAGCTGCACTGCATCGGCGCGACGACGCTCGACGAATACCGTAAATATATCGAGAAGGACGCGGCGCTCGAGCGCAGGTTCCAGCCCGTCATGGTCTCGGAGCCGACGGTCGAGGACACGATAAGCATACTGAGGGGACTCAAGGAGAGATATGAGATCTTCCACGGCGTGCGCATACACGATAACGCCTTGGTCGCGGCGGCGACGCTCTCGAACAGGTATATAACCGACCGTTTCCTGCCCGATAAGGCCATAGACCTCGTGGACGAGGCCTGCGCCATGATAAGGACGGAGATAGACTCCATGCCCTCCGAGCTGGACGACCTGAGAAGGAAAATAATGCAGCTCGAGATCGAGGAGATGGCGCTCAAGAAGGAGGACGACAAGCTCTCGAAGGACCGCCTGGCGAAGCTCTCGGCAGAGCTGGCGGAGCAGAAGGACAAGTTTAACGCCATGAAGTCCCGCTGGGAGGCCGAGCGCGGCAGCGTGGACGAGGTGAAGAAGATTAAGGCCGATATCGAGCGCATCCACGGCGAGATAGAGTCCGCACAGATGGCGCTCGAGTACGAGAAGGCCGCAAGGCTCAAGTACTCCGACCTGCCGGCGCTGGAAAAGCAGCTGGCCGAGGCCGAGCAGAGGGCCGAGAAGCGCTCCAGTGAGAACACCCTCATACACGACACGGTCACCGAGGAGGAGATCGCGAACATCGTGGCCAAGTGGACGGGCATCCCCGTCTCGAAGCTGGTCGAGGGCGAGCGCGAGAAACTGCTGCACCTCGACGAGGTAATACACAAGCGCGTCGTTGGCCAGGATGAGGCCGTGAGGCTCGTTACCGAGGCCATACAGCGCTCGAGAGCCGGCATCTCCGACCCGAACAGGCCGATAGGCAGCTTCCTCTTCCTCGGCCCCACGGGCGTGGGCAAGACGGAGCTGGCAAAGAGCCTGGCCGAGTGCCTCTTTGACGACGAGAGGAACATGGTGCGCATAGACATGACCGAGTACATGGAGAAGTTCTCCGTCTCGCGTCTCATCGGCGCGCCTCCCGGATACGTCGGCTACGACGAGGGCGGCCAGCTCACGGAGGCCGTGCGCCGCAGGCCGTATTCGGTCGTGCTCTTCGACGAGGTCGAAAAGGCGCACCCGGACGTGTTCAACATCCTGCTGCAGATCCTGGACGACGGCCGCATCACGGACAGCCAGGGCCGCACGGTGGACTTCAAGAACACCATCATCATCCTGACGAGCAACCTGGGCAGCCAGTACCTGCTCGAGGGCATCATGCCCGACGGCAGCATCTCGGAGGAGGCCCAGTCGGCGGTCATGCACGAGCTGAAGGGCGCCTTCAGGCCGGAGTTTTTGAACCGGCTGGACGAGGTCATCATGTTCCGGCCTCTGACCCGCGAGAACCTCGGCGGGATCATCGACATCATGGTCGAGGGCCTGAGGAAGCGCCTTGCGGACAAGGGCCTGTCGCTCGAGCTGACGGACGCGGCAAAGGACCTCATCATAGCCCGCGGCTACGACCCACTCTACGGCGCGCGCCCGCTGCGGCGCTGCCTGCAGTCCGGCGCCGAGACGCTCATTGCCAAGAAGCTGCTCTCCGGCGACCTCAACGCAAACTCCACCCTGGTGCTCGACGCCAGGGACGGCGAGCTCTGCTGCGATGTAAAATGAGTTCAAACAAGGCAAGCCCCGGGTCTGTAAACAGGCCCGGGGCTTATTCAGCCTCAAACATACAGCATTTTCCCCGCGTTCTGCCCGAAACATAAGGCAGTCATCTTCCGCGGGAACCTGTACTGCTTGTGGACGTTATCAACTCAGTCAAATACAGACTCCGTTTTTACGTTCAGGACCTCACCGGTCACAGAGTCAATGGCATATTCGTATTCCGTGGTATCCCGGACGAAGCTGACCTCGTAGTATCTCAGCCCGTCGTCGTGCTCATAGTCGCTCTTGAGAGCGCTGACTTCGTTCCTTGAAAAACCCGCGTGCGCCAGAGCCGCGTCCTCTGCAGCCTTTCCGCCGATACGGTCCGTATTATAAAACACAAAATACCAAACCGCAGCTCCTGCCACCAGCAGGACCACCAGAATAATAACTATCGTAAGAGTAAGTTTCTTTTTCATTTCAAACCTCCTGAATGTTCCTTCGCCATGATTTTAGCCGGGGTACATTAGAGGCTCCTTAAACCCAAAAAAATTTTGCCGGGACGCCTCGGCGTCCCGGCTCCATTTATGCCGACTGTGCGTCTTCCTCGCGCTCTCGGAAGAGCAGGGTGACGCACCAGAGCGCAGCCAGACCAACAAGCGTGTATACCACGCGACTGACCGTGGCCGTCTGCCCGCCGAAAAGCCAGGCGACTATGTCGAAGCGGAACAGGCCGATGCTGCCCCAGTTCAGACCGCCTATTATTGCAAGTACCAGCGCAATGCGATCCATTATCATGCCTCGCAGCCTCCTTTCGGGCTAATTTCGTGCATAGCTTGCCCGCGGCGCGCAAAAAATATTCACACGACAAAACTAGTGCTGTTTCGACCTTTCTCGCTCTTGCATTGCCGGCAAAAATGAGCTATCCTTGCATCACAGCTTATCCAATTGCCGCTCCGCCGCTGCGGGGCGGTATGCGGGGACCCGGCTCATATCTTTATCCCACAACCCTGTTTTGGCGGACTGGTCAATGACCGGCCCGCCGCTTTTTTTCGCTGCGGCTTTTCCGCGCGCAACATTTTTCGCGGGATTTTTGCCAAAGGTCGGGAGTATGATATGGACAAGGACGGGCATTGAGGAGGAATGACGATGCAAACGCTTTTGGCCAGGCCCAGGCTCGGGCGCGGCGGGATCAGCCAGATACCCGTCGGCGAAATAGACCCGAACCCCAATCAGCCCCGGCGCGTGTTCGACGGCGAGGCGCTTCAAAGCCTTGCAGCCAGCATTGCGGAATACGGCCTTATCCAGCCCATCACCGTGCGGCTGCACTACGGGCGCTACGAGCTCGTGACCGGAGAACGGCGGCTGCGCGCCGCCAAGCTCGCGGGACTTTCGCGCATCCCCTGCATCGTCCTGGACGTAGACATGGAGGAGTCCGGTCTGCTGGCCATGGTCGAAAACCTCCAGCGTGAGGACCTCGACTTCGTTGAGGCCGCGCGCGGCATCGCCAACCTCATAAAGCTCTTCGACCTCAGCCAGGAGGAGGCCGCGCGCAGACTCGGTCTCAGCCAGAGCGCCGTCGCCAACAAACTGCGTCTTTTGAAGCTCCCGCCCGACATACTGGCCGCCCTGCGCGACAAGGGCCTGACGGAGCGGCACGGCAGGGCGCTGCTCCGTCTCGAAACGCCCGAGGCTCAGCGCGCAGCGCTCACACAGATCCTGGAACAGGGCTTCAACGTCGCCCAGACCGACGCTTACATAGATTCCCTCCTTGCTCCCACCGCAGATGCCCGACCGAAACCCCGCCGCGCCTTCGTCCTCAAGGACGTGCGCATCTTCCTCAACAGCCTCAGCAAAAGCCTGGACATCATGAAACAGGGCGGCATCGCCGCCGGCATGAAAAAACAGGAGACGGACACGGAACTGATCGTCACGATTTCCATCCCCAAAGGCAAATAAATTCCCCCCGAAAAGGCCCCGCACACAAGGTGCGGGGCCTTTTCCATGTTATTTCTCTTCCGCAGGCTCCGGCTCTTCCTCCTCGGGCTCGGGCGGAGCCCAGAAGCGGCCGTACATCGTTGCGTATTTCCTTATCTTGGCCGCAAGCTCGGGCGTCGCCTCGCCAGGCTTCATGCGCCAGCGCCAGTTGCCCTGCGCCGTTCCGGGGACGTTCATCCTCGCCTCGGCTCCGAGGCCGAGATAATCCTGCATCTGCGCCACAAAGAGCCGCGCCACAGAGGACATGCCGCCGCGGATGACGCCCCAGTTCACGCCCTCTTCCTCGTTCAGGCCGAGATAGAGGCCCGCGTATTCCACGTCGTCCCGCTTGCCGCCCTTATACCACTGCATGAGCGTCTCATTGTCGTGCGTGCCGACGTAGCAGACGCAGTTCGGCGTATAGGTGTGCGGCAGGTAGTTGCTCGGCTCCCTTGAATCGAAGGCGAACTCCAGCACCTTCATCCCCGGGAAACCCGAGTCGCGCAGAAGCTTCTCGACCTCAGGCGTCAAAAAGCCCAGGTCCTCTGCGATAAACTTCGTGTCATGGAACCAGTCACGCAGCACGCCCACGAGGCCCATGCCTGGACCGGGCATCCACTTGCCGTTTTTCGCCGTCTCCTCGCCGTATGGTACGCTCCAGTAGCTCTCGAAGCCGCGGAAGTGGTCTATCCTGATGACGTCGTAGAGCTTCTTCGCGCCCTCGATGCGCCTTATCCACCAGCCGTAGCCGTCGGACTTCATGTGCGCCCAGTCGTAGATGGGGTTGCCCCAGAGCTGCCCGTCCTCGCAGAAGTAGTCGGGCGGCACACCGGAAACGCAGGTGGGTATGTTTTTCTCATCCAGCAGAAAGCTCTTCGGGTCCGCCCATACGTCCGAGGAGTCGAGCGCGACGTAGATGGGCAGGTCACCTATTATCTCTATCCCCAACGAGTGGACGTACTCGCGCAGCTTATCCCACTGCTTATAGAACATGTACTGTATCCAGGTGAAGAGCCGCACGTCCGCGTCAAGCAGCGTCCTGTAGTGCTCCAGGCTCGCCGGCTTTCGGAGCCGGATGTCCTCGTCCGGCCAGAGCGTCCAGGACACCATGCCGAAGTGCCGCTTGAGCGCCATGAAGAGCGCGTAGTCGGGCAGCCAGCCGGCGTTCTGTTCGCGGAATCGGGTTATCTCGCCCGCGTCTCTGTCCCAGCCGCGCGCGCAGGCCAGGCGCAGTATGTCAAAGCGGTTATAATATATCTTGCCGTAATCGACGTTCATGGGGTCGTCGCCCCAGTCCACGGCCTCTATCTCCGCCTTGGTCAGCAGTCCGTCCTCGACGAGCATATCGAGGTCTATGAAATACGGGTTGCCCGCATAGGTCGAGAACGAGGCGTAGGGCGAGTCGCCGTAGCTCGTCGGCCCCAGCGGCAGCAGCTGCCAGGCCTTCTGGCCCGCCGCTGCGAGAAAATCTGCGAATTTATAGGCCTCCTTACCGAAGGTACCTATGCCGTACTTTGACGGCAGCGAGGATATCGGCATCAAAATGCCGCTTTTCCGTTCCATTTCGGCTCACCCCTTGACGGCGCCTGCCGCAACGCCCTTGATAATGTATTTCTGGCAGGAGATGTAGAAAATGATTATCGGCAGGATGCTCAGCAGTATGAGCGCCATGGTAGCGCCCATGTCCACGGAGCCGTAGCTGCCCTTGAGGTACTGGATGTGGATGGGAATGGTCCTGTAGTCCTTGCTGAGCACGAGGTAGGGCAGCAGGTAGTCGTTCCAGACCCACATAGTCTCCAGCACGCCGACAGAGATCATCGTCGGCTTGAGCATCGGGAACACGACGAGGAAGAAGGTCCGCAGCGGCCCGCAGCCGTCTATGGCGGCGGCTTCCTCTATCTCGATCGGCATGGACTTCACAAAGCCCACGAACATGAACACCGCAAGCCCCGCGCCGAAGCCCAGATAGATCACCGGTATCGTCCAGGGCGTGTTGAGCTTGAGCGTGTCGGCGGTCTTGGCCAGCGTAAACATGACCATCTGGAAGGGTACGACCATCGAGAACACGCAGACGTAGTACATGAGCTTGCAGAAGCGGCTGTTCACCCTCGATATGTACCAGGCCGCCATCGACGTGCACAGGATGATGAGCGCCGTCGAGAGTATGGTTATAGTGAAGCTGTACTCGACGCACTTCCAGAAATTGTAGTTGCCGAAGGTGACGCCCTTGATGTAGTTGTCGAAGCCCATGAAGGTCTCGGCATTCGGCAGCGCGAAGGTCTGCGTATTTATGCCGGTGTTGCTCTTGAAGGAGTTTATGAGCACTATGACGATGGGCATGACGTAGAGTATGGCTATGACCGCGAACAGGACCGTGAGGAGGTTCTTATTCCTCCGGCTTTTGCTGAGGCTGCCCTTCATCACTGCTGCACCTCCTTCTTTCTGGTATAGCGGAGCTGGATGAGCCCGATGGCCGCGACGAGAATGAAGAAGAGCACGGCCTTCGCCTGGCCCACGCCCCTCGAGTTGGCGTTCTGGTAGAAGCTGTTGTAGATGTTCAGCGCCAGCATCTCCGTCGAGTGAATAAAGGATCCGTCCGCCTGGAAGATATAGGGCTGGCCGTTATTCAGCGCCAGGTTCTGGTCAAAGAGCTTGAAGGAGTTCGTCAGCGTCAGGAAGGTGCAGATCGTGATGGACGGCATGACGCAGGGGATGGTGATCTTGGTCAGAGTCTTCCAGCCGCTCGCTCCGTCAATCCTCGCGGCCTCGAGCAGGTCGTCGGACACGCTCTGCAAGCCGGCGATGTAGATTATCATCATATAGCCTATCTGCTGCCATGCCATGAGTATGAGCAGGCCGATAAAGCCGTATTTTGTCGAAAGCAATATGGACGTCCCGTACCGGATGAGTATGCCGTCGAAGATCATGGACCAGATGTAGCCCAGGACGATGCCGCCTATGAGGTTCGGCATGAAGAACACGGTACGGAACAGATTCGAGCCCTTTATGCCCCGGGTCAGCGCATAGGCCACCGCAAAGGCCAGGACGTTTATCACAACAAGCGATACGACGGCAAAGAGCGCCGTGTACCAGAAGGAGTACATGAAGGAGCTGTCCGTCAGCGCCTTGATATAGTTGCCGAGACCGATGAACTCGGCGTCAGAAGTCGTCCTGAAGGTGCAGAACGACAGATAAAAGCCCTTTGCAAACGGGTAGACGAAGCCTATCAGAAAGGCCGCCAGCGTGGGCAGGAGGAAAACCGGGAACCACTTGCGTATGCTGCCGCTGAGCATGTTGCCGTTTACCGCAAGGCTGTGCCTTTTCCTCTTTTTAGTTTCCATTATCCATCCCCTCTTTTGGAAAGGGGCGAGCGGCGACTGCCGCTCGCCCCTGGTATGAGCTTGCTTTCCCTTTCAGGGGAGAGGCTTACTGATTTGCGTACTGAGTGGCCCAGCCCTGGACGAAGGCGGTGACGACGTCGTCCCAGGAGCCGCCGCCGACGGTGTACTGGGTGAGAGCCGCAACGACGGCCGCACGCCAGGTGTCAACGTTCGGGGTGTAGTTGAAGGCCCAGGTCACGGTGTACTTGCCATCGGCTATGTACTCGTTGGCGTTGTTGAAGAACACGTTGGAGCTCTCCTTGGCGTTCTTGAAGGGGATGGGGCCGAACTGCTCGGCCATCATCGTGGTGCCCTCCTCGGAGGTCACGACCCAGTACATGAAGTCAAGAGTGGCCTGGATGTCTTCCTCGGAAGCCTTGGCATTGACCGCCCAGCAGTTCTCAGTGCCGCAGCAGAGGCCGGCGTCCTCCTCGCCCTCAACGCCGCAGTAGATGGGGATCATGGCGAGGTTGGCGGGGTCCATGCCGAAGTCATTGACGAGAGAATCGTACTCCCAGGAGCCGTTCTGATAGAACACGGCCTTGCCCTCGCCGAACTCGGCCTTGGACTGGTCGCTGGTGGCGGTGGTGAGCTGAGCCGGGGCGGTGTCGCTGTTGGCAACGTAGAGGTCCCAGATCATCTTGAAGTTGTCGAGGTAGGCGCCGGTGATGGTGGCGGGCTGGCTGGTCACGCCGTCGTCACGGAACTCGTAGAAAAGCGGCATGTTGGCCAGGTGGCCGGAGAAGCGCCAGCTGGAGGAACTGTCAAGGCCGGAGGAGGAGAAGGCCGCGAAGGCCAGCTCGCCGGTGGCGTGACGCGCAGTGATGTCCTCGGCAATGGACTTGAGGCTCTCGAAATTCGTGATGTCGGAGAGCTCGTAGCCGGCCTCGGCCAGAAGCGCGGTGTTCACGATGATGCCGAAGGCCTCGTAGCAGTAGCCGATGCAGTAGACTTCGCCGTTCTCACCGAAGAGGTTGAAGTCGTCGGTGGTCATCTCCTTGTAGACGGCGGTGTCGGTCAGGTCGTAGCAGTAGTCGCCCCAGGTGTCCAGGCCGGCCTGGTTGCCGCACTGGAACAGGGTGGGCATGTCGCTCTTGTCCATCTCGGCGGTCAGCGTGGAGCTGTACTCGCCGGAAGCCGCGGTGACGACCTTGACGGTCACGCCGGTCTGCTCGGTATAGAGAGCGGCGAGCTCCTGCCAGGCGGCGTCAGCCTCGGGCTTGAAGTTCAGGTAATAGACGCTGCCGGTCGCGGTGCTGTCGCCGCCCTCGGGAGCGTCGCTGGTCTGGGTGTCGTCCCCGCCGCTCGGAGCGTCGCTCGGGTCAGTCGCGGGCTCGCCGCAGGCCGCCAGCGCGAATACCATCACGAGAGCGAGAAGCAGTGCAAGAAACTTCTTCATTCTTTTGACATCTCCTAATTTTTATTTATTTCCTCGGCGCTTCGCCGGAAAATACTGATCAAACGGCTCTTACCGAAGCCCCGGGCCTAAGTTCGGTCTCAAGCATGACCTGCCTGTTGCCGCCGCGGCCCTCTATCATATCCAATAGTATGCGGACGCTCTCCGCGCCCATGCGCTCCCTCGGCTGCACCAGCGTCGTGAGCGTCGGCCGGGTGTACTCGGAAAACTCCAGCCCGTCTATGCCTATCACCGAGCAGTCCCCCGGCACGCTCCGGCCCCGGTCCTCGAGAGCCTTGATGGCCGCTATCGCCATCATGTCCGATATGCAGAATATCGCCGTGAACTCCGCCCCGGAGTCCAGCAGACGCATCGTCGCTTCATATGCGTCCCTCATGCCGAAGCTGCCCGCACAGGCCACCAGCGCCGGGTCCGGCTCCAGGCCGAATTCACGCAGCGCCTTGGCATAGCCGCGATAGCGCAGCTCGCTTATCGAGCGGTCGTCCGTCTCGGAGACCAGCGCCGCTATCCTGCGATGCCCCAGCCTGTGCAGTTCCCGAACCGCCCTCGCCGCCGTCTCCGCGTCCTCCACGGATACCGAGGAATACTCGCTCCTCGAAAGCGTTCCGAAGCTGTTCGTGAACGAACAGCACACGAAGGGGACCGTTATGGTGCCAAGGTCCTCCGCCGAATAGTCCGAGCGCCCGCCGAGCAGGATGAGCCCGCGCAGCTTCTTCTCGCGCTCCATGCTCGCCCCTCTGGCGACTTCGTCCTCCGAGATATCTATCTGCTGCATGACCATCGTGCAGCCCGCCGCGTCTATTTCGCGCTCCACGGCCTTTATGATGTCTGAATAAAAGGGGTTCGACACTCCCTTTACTACCAGGCCCACCGCGTCCGAGCTCAGCTTGACCAGGTCCCGTGCGCTGTTATTCGGCACATAATTGCTGCTGCGCACCGCCTCGAGCACCGCCGCCCTCACCGCCGGGCTCACGTCCGGCCTGTCGTTCAGCACCCGCGAGACCGTGCTCACCGAGACGCCGCACTGCCTTGCTATGTCCTTGATAGTCATTTTCCACACTCTCCCCGGGCAACTTGCGAGAACGTTCCCGGTAACGTTACCAGTCCTTTGAGCTAACTTTACCACATTTGTGACGATTGTCAACGGCGCCTTGTGCCTCTTGCTAATTTTTAGCGTTTTGTACAATTTATAGCCCGGGCTTTTTGAGCACTTCGCGTAGAGCATATTTTTTGAACGGGCCTCTTGACAAAGTGGGTTAGTTGTTATAAACTAACCGTTGTTAGATAAAGCTAACTCCAGAAAGGGGTGGAGTGCGTATGCTGCCGCTTTCAATGGCCGACCTGGGCGAGGCACATACCATATTCAAGATAACCGGCAAGGACGAGGTGAGGCGCCATCTCGCGGAGCTGGGCCTTGTGGTCGGAGAGGAGATCGTCGTCGTGAACAGCCTCGGCGGGAACCTGATACTCCAGGTGAAGGACAGCCGCATCGCCCTGGACCGGGGCCTGGCAAACCGCATAATGCTTGCGTGAAAAGGGGAGGTAAAATGAAAACACTGAGGGAAGCGAAGGTGGGCGAGACTTTGAGGGTCGTGAAGCTCAACGGCTCCGGGCCGCTCAAGCGCCGCATCATGGACATGGGCATCACAAAGGGCGTCGAGCTCTACATCCGCAAGGTCGCCCCGCTCGGCGACCCCATCGAGACCACCGTCCGCGGCTACGAGCTCTCCATCCGCCGCGCCGACGCCGAGATGATAGAGGTCGAATAGCGTATTTCTTTTTCCCATATGGTTAGTCGAGACTATCTGCATTGAGAGAGGAGACAGACGATGAGTGTGAAAATTGCGCTTGCCGGAAACCCAAACTCCGGCAAGACGACGATGTTCAACGACCTTACCGGCTCGAACCAGCGGGTCGGCAACTGGCCGGGCGTCACGGTTGAGAAGAAGGAGGGCAGGCTGAAGGGCCGCCCCGACGTGGTCATACAGGACCTGCCCGGCATATATTCGCTCTCGCCCTACACGCTCGAGGAGGTCGTGGCGAGGAGCTATCTGGTAGGGGAAAAGCCCGACGCCATCATCAACATCGTGGACGGCACTAACATAGAGCGCAACCTCTACCTCACGACGCAGCTCATAGAGCTGGGCATCCCCACGGTCGTGGCGGTGAACATGATAGACGTGGTGCGGAAAAACGGCGACGTCATCGACCTCAAGAAGCTGGGCGCGGCGCTCGGCTGCGAGGTGGTGGCTACATCGGCGCTCAAGGGCGAGGGCTCGAAGGAGGCCGCGGCCCGCGCGGCGGCTCTGGCGGAGGAAAAGCGCGAGTTTTCCGCTCCCTCGGTTTTTGAGGGCAGCGTGGAGCATGCAATCGCCCACATTGAGGAGGGCATCGAAGGAATGGTCGAGCCCCGTTTCCTGCGCTGGTATGCGATAAAGCTCTTTGAGCGCGACGGCAAGGTCATGGAGGAGCTGCACCTGGACCGCGCTCTTGCGGAGCACATTGAGGAGCACATCGCCGACTGCGAAAAGGAGCTCGACGACGACGCGGAGAGCATCATCACGAACCAGCGCTATGCCTACATAGCGAAAGTCGTCTCCCAGGCGGTGAAGAAAAAGCACACGGGGCACAAGATGAACGTCTCCGACAGGATAGACCGCATCGTGACAAACCGTATCCTGGCCCTGCCCATCTTCGTTGCGGTGATGGCGGCGGTGTACTACATCTCCATCGGCAGCGTGGGCGACTGGACGGTCGGATTCATGAACGACACGCTCTTCGGCGAGTGGATAACGGGCGGCCTCACGACGCTCTTTGAGGGCTGGAACGTCGCGCCCTGGCTCTCGGGCCTTGTCATCGAGGGCATAGTCGGCGGCGTGGGCGCGGTGCTCGGCTTCGTGCCGCAGATGCTCATACTGTTCCTGCTGCTGTCGATACTTGAGGACATAGGCTACATGGCCCGCGTGGCCTTCATCATGGACCGCATTTTCCGCAAGTTCGGGCTCTCGGGCAAGAGCTTCATACCGATGCTCATTGGCTCCGGATGCGGCGTGCCGGGCGTCATGGCGAGCCGCACCATCGAAAACGAGCGCGACAGGCGAATGACGGTCATGACGACCTGCTTCATCCCCTGCGGCGCGAAGCTGCCGATCATCGGCATGATCTCGGGTGCCTTCTTCGACAACGCCTGGTGGGTGGCGACGAGCGCCTACTTTGTCGGCGTGGCGGCGATCATCGTCTCGGGCATCATCCTCAAGAAGATAAAGGCCTTTGCGGGTGACGCGGCGCCCTTCGTCATGGAGCTGCCGCCCTACCACGCGCCCGCGCCCTCGAACATCTTCCGCTCGACCTGGGAGCGCGGCTGGAGCTTCATAAAGCGCGCGGGCACGCTCATACTCCTGAGCGCCGTGGTCATCTGGTTCCTGCAGGCCTTCGGCGTCACCTCTGCGGGCTTCGGCATGGTCGAGGACAACAACGACTCCCTGCTCGCGGCCATCGGCGGGGCTGTGGCCTTCATCTTCGCGCCCCTGGGCTTCGGCATCTGGCAGGCGACGGTGGGCGTCGTGGGCGGCCTTGTGGCGAAGGAGAACCTCGTCACCATCATGGCGGTCTGCTACGGCTTTGCCGAGGTCGGCGAGACGGGCGAGGAGATCTGGGGCATACTGAACACCACCTTCACTCCCATCGCCGGCTACAGCTTCATGGTCTTCAACCTCCTGTGCGCCCCCTGCTTTGCGGCCATGGGCGCGATAAAGCGCGAGATGAACAGCCCCAAGTGGACGGTAGGGGCGATAGGCTACATGTGCGGCTTCGCCTACCTCGTGAGCCTCATGATCTACCAGTTCGGCGGGCTCATAACGGGCGAGCTCAGCTTCGGCCTCGGCACCGTTGCGGCGATAGTTGTTCTGGCCGGCCTGCTGTATATGCTCTTCCGCAAGAACCGCTACTCCGAATATGGCGGAGAGCTGAGCGTGAATGCGGCAAAAAAGGACGTGAAGGTAAATGTTTGATTGGCTGGCTGCAAACATCGGCAGCGTCATCGTCGGGCTGGTCGTGCTGTGCATAGTAGCGGCGGTGCTGTTCAAGATAGTCAGAGACAAAAAGCGCGGCAAGGGCTCCTGCAGCTGCGGCGACGCCTGCGGTTCCTGCGCCTGCTCGGGGACCTGCCACGGCTCCCACACAGGGAAATGACCTCCCATCCACTCCTTCCTCCATACAAAGAGGGCGGGAAGCTAATTGCTTCCCGCCCTCAGCTTTTTAAACTAGGCTCAGTCCAAAGCGCCGCGGTTGACAGTGCGGCGACGGACGTGTTAGAATTATTAATTGGAATTTAATCTCTGAATTTTGGAGGTGTCGCATACTTTGGGTTTGTTTACTGACGCCCTTCATTTTGCCGTAGACGCGCACGGCGACGCCAGAAGAAAAGGGGACGGCGCTCCCGCCATCCTCCATGCAACGGAGGCGGCGTCCATCGCCGCCACGCTGACAACGGACGAGCGCGTGCTCGCCGCCGCCGTCCTCCACGACACGGTCGAGGACGCCGGGGTCCTCCCGGATGAAATACGTGAACGCTTCGGGGACCGGGTCGCGGAGCTGGTCGCCGCCGAGACCGAGGACAAACTGAGAGACCGCCCCGCTTCGGAGACCTGGCGCAGGCGCAAGGAGCAGAATATGCGCTCCCTGCTGGAATCGGACGACAGAGACGTCGCCATAGTTTTCCTGAGCGACAAGCTCTCCAACATGCGTTCTTTCTACCGTCACAAGTTGGCATACGGAGATGATCTCTGGAAATTTTTTAATCAGCGCGACCCGGAACAACACCATTGGTATTACCGCACGATAGCGAATGCGCTCGCTCCGCTTGCCGACACTCCCGCCTGGCAGGAGTACGACCGGCTCATCAGGCAGGTATTTGAAGAAGAACAGGGGGTCTCATTAGAATGAACAATCCGCAGTTGACGCTGCCCCTCTCCGGCCGCGTGGACTCCGCAAACGCCGCCGCAGTCGAGGCAGAGCTCATGCAGGCGCTCGGCGCCAAACCCCACAGCTCGCTCACCCTGGACTGCGAGACCCTGGACTACATATCCAGCGCGGGCCTGCGAGTGGTGCTCAGGCTGCGTAAGCAGGAGCCAGAGCTGAGACTAACCAACGTCTCTCCCGAGGTGTATGAGATCCTCTCCATGACCGGCTTCACGGAGATGATGCCCGTCGAGCGGGCCTACCGCCGCCTCTCCATAGACGGCTGCGAGGAGATCGGCCGCGGCGCGAACGGCACGGTCTATCGTATAGACAAGGACACCGTCGTCAAGGTCTACCGTAACCCCGATTGCCTGCCGGAGGTGCAGCGGGAGCGCGAGCTGGCGCGCCGCGCCTTCGTCCTCGGAATACCCACAGCCATACCCTACGACGTCGTCCGCGTGGGCGAAAGCTACGGCTCCGTGTTCGAGCTGCTCAACTCCAAGTCCTTCTCCAAGCTCATAGGCGCCGAGCCGGAAAAGATGGACGAATACGTCGCGCTCTATGTGGACATCATGCGCAAGCTGCACTCCACAGAGATCCAGCCAGGGCTCATGCCGGAGATGAAGGAGATTGCCCTTGGCTGGGAGGACTATATCCGCGCCGGCCTGCCGGAGACGCAGGCGGAGCGGCTGCTCGCGCTCATCTCCGCCGTTCCGGACAGGAACACCCTCCTGCACGGGGACTACCACACTAACAATATCGTCGTTCAGAACGACGAGGTCCTCCTCATAGACATGGACACGCTCTGCGTGGGCCACCCCGTCTTTGAGCTGGCCTTCATGTGGCTGGCCTTCGTCGGCTTCGGTGAGCTGGACCCCGCCGTGTGCTCGAACTTCTTCAAGCTGCCCGCAGAGCTGCTCGAGCGTTTCTGGGGCAAGACATTGAGGCTCTACCTCGGCTCGGAGGACGAAAGCTACGTCCGCGCCGTGGAGGACAAGGCGAAGCTCATCGGCTATACGCGGCTCATGCGCCGCACGCTCAAACGCAAGGGCATGGAAACGGACTTCGGCCGCGCCACTATAGAGCGCTGCCAGGCCAGGATAGCCGAACTGCTCGAGTGCGTGGACTCGCTCGATTTCTGAAAACAGGAGAGAAAAAAATCGCGGACCTTTGCGGTCCGCGATCTTTTTTATTCCACTCAGCGCCGCGCAGTGAGCTTGCGCTGGATCAGTTTGACCAGCTCGACGATCGGGATTATGCTCACGGCGAAGCAGAGCGCCACGACATATTCGCTGAAGTCCACCGGGGCAAACTCGAATGCGTTTGCCAGGAAGGGCACCTCGCAGACCAGCGTCGTCGCCGCCAGACTGCCCAGGGCGGCCCAGTTGAGCGTTTTGTTCATGCCCCTTATCGAGAACAGGCTGCCGCGCTGGCTGCGCATATTGAAGCTGTGGCAGATCTCCGCCATGCTCATCGTCAAGAAGGCCATCGTCGTGCCATCGGCGCTGTTCGCTATCTCCCAAACGCCGGACTCCATGAAGTGACCCACGAAATAGCTCGCCAGAGTCAGCAGCGACACCACTATGCCCTGGTACGCTATGTCCGCGCCCATGCCTCCGGCGAAAACGCCCGCCTTCGCGTCGCGCGGCTGGCGGCGCATGATGTCCCGCTCCGCCTTCTCCATGCCCAGCGCAAGCGCCGGGAAGCAGTCCGTCACGAGGTTTATCCACAAGAGATGCACCGGCTCGAGTATCGTGAAGCCCAGAAGCGTCGCCACAAAGATGCTGATGACCTCCGACATGTTCGAGCCCAGCAGGAACTGGATGGCCTTGCGGATGTTGTCATAGATCCGGCGGCCTTCCTCCACCGCGCCCACGATTGTGGCGAAGTTGTCGTCCGCCAGCACCATGTCTGCGACGTTCTTCGTAACGTCCGTACCGGTGATGCCCATGCCCACGCCGATGTCCGCGCTCTTTATGCTCGGCGCGTCGTTGACGCCGTCGCCGGTCATCGCAGTGACGTAGCCCGCGCGCTTCCACGCGGTAACTATCCTGGTCTTGTGCTCGGGCTGCACCCGGGCGTAGACCGAAATGTCGCGGAACCTGCGCTCAAACTCCTCGTCATCCATCGCGTCGAGCTGGCTGCCGGTGACGGCCTCGGAGGCGTCCTTGAGAATGCCCAGCTCCTTCGCTATGGCGACGGCGGTGTCTATATGGTCGCCGGTTATCATGATAGGCCTGATGCCCGCGCCGCGGCACTCCTCGATCGCCGCCTTGACCTCGGGCCGCACCGGATCTATCATGCCCGTGAGGCCGATGAAGCACAGCTCGTTCTCAAGAGCCTCGGGCGAGAAGTCCGTCGGCTCGGTCTCCCACCAGCGTGCCGCCGCCGCGAGCACGCGCAGGGCCTTATCCGCCATCTCCTTGTTCGCCGCTAGTATCTCCTGCATCTTCTCCTCGGTCATCGGACATACCTTGCCGTGGTCAAGGTAGGAGACGCATTTCTTGAGCACCTCGTCCGGCGCGCCCTTCGTGTACTGCACGACGCTGCCGCCCGAGACGTGGACGGTGCTCATCATCTTTCTCATGCTGTCGAAGGGGGCCTCGCCCGTGCGCGGCGCGCAGGCCTTGAGGTCGTCCTTGTCAAGCCCCAGGCCGTGCGCCCAGTTCACCAGCGCGCACTCTGTCGGCTCGCCCACCGCCTCGCCGTTCTCGTCCTCCTCGGCGTCCGAACACAGGCTCATCGCCGTGGCCAGCAACTGGGCGTCCCCGCCGTAGTGGTCCACGACGGTCATCTTGTTCTGCGTCAGAGTACCGGTCTTATCCGAACAGATTATCTGTGCGCAGCCCAGAGTCTCGACCGCCGTCAGCCTGCGTATGATCGCGTTGCGCTTCGACATGTTCGTGACGCCTATGGACAGCACGACGGTCACGACTGCCGCAAGTCCCTCCGGTATCGCGGCGACCGCGAGCGAGACCGCCACCAGGAAGGAGTCGAGGATAACGTCGCCGGAAAAACCGCCGGCGCGCAGCACCTGTACGCCGAAGATGACAACGCATATGCCCAGCACCAGCCAGGTGAGTATCTTCGAAAGCTGACTGAGCTTTATCTGCAGCGGGGTCTGACCCTGCTCCGCCTTTGAAAGCGCGTCCGCGATCCGGCCCATCTCCGTGTCCATGCCTGTGGCCGTGACGACGGCCGTGCCGCGTCCGTAGACGACGGTGCTGCCCATGTACATCATGTTCTTCCTGTCGCCCAGCGGCACGTCTGGCGCGGAACCGGGGTCCAGGATATCTATGAACTTCGTCACCGGCACGCTCTCGCCCGTGAGCGCAGCTTCCTCTATCTTGAGGCTGGCGCTCTCAAGCAGCCTGCCGTCGGCCGGAACCGCGTCGCCTGCCTCGAGCAGCACAACGTCGCCCACAACGAGCTCCGCCGAAGGCACCACAGTGACCTTGCCGCCGCGCAGCACACGGCTCGTCGCCGCCGACATCGCCTGCAGCGCCTCGATCGCCTTTTCCGCCTTGTTCTCCTGGTACACGCCCAGAGCCGCGTTCACGATGACAACGAACAGTATGATAATAACGTCCGCCGCGCCCTCGCCCTGGTAGACGGAAGTCACGGCGCTTATCGCCGCGGCCACCAGCAGTATGATGATCATCGGGTCGGCCATTTGCTTGAAGAACTGGCTTATGAGCGAGGGCTTCTTCGCCGCCGCAAGCTCGTTGCGCCCGTCACGTTCGAGCCGCTTTGCCGCTTCCTCGCTGCTCAGGCCCTTTTGGCTGCTGCCTACCTCGCTAAGTACGCTTTCCGCGTCCTCGCAGTAATACTTCAACTCAACCATCCTTCCATTAGATAAACAAAAAACTCATGGATAGGTATATCCTATCCATGAGTCTTGTCTTTTAATGCAAGCCAGGCGAAACCTTGCTCCCGCCATGCTGTTGACTTGCCTCCGCCGTATGCGGAAGACTACTCCCTCACGGGTATTGAGTATACTACCATGCCTAAAGCTTCCTGTCAAGCGGCTGGCTGTAAAACCCTCTTCGCTTTTGGAAGGAAAGGTGGTAGAATAGCACAAAAAGCGCGAAGGAGTTCTCTTATGTACGAAAGGATCGTTCTGCCGAACGGAGCCAGGGTCGTCTGCGAGCATATGGACGGGGTCCGTTCTGCCTCGCTGGGCATATGGGTCGGCGCAGGCTCGAGGTACGAAAAATATTCCGAAGCGGGCAGCGCCCACTTCATCGAGCACATGCTCTTCAAGGGGACGGGCCAATACACCGCCGCCCAGCTCGCCGAGCGTATGGACGCCGTCGGCGGCCAGATGAACGCATACACCACCAGGGACAACACCTGTTTCTACGCCCGGGTCCTGGATTCGCACCTGCCCCTGGCCACGGACACGCTCTGCTCGATGTTCTTTGACTCGAAGTTTGACGAGGCGGACGTCGAGAACGAGAAGGGCATCATCCAGGAAGAGATAGATATGTATGAGGACACGCCCGAGGATGTGGCCGCGGAGCGGCTGCTCGCCGGCTGCTTCCCCGGCGCGCTGGGCAGACCCGTACTGGGCCGCGCGGCTAGCCTCCGCCGGATGACGGGCGGGAGCCTGCGCGGCTTCATGGCCCGGCACTACACGGCGCCCCGGGTGGTGGCCGCGCTCTCCGGCAGCTTTGCGGATTCGGACGTGGAGGAACTGGTACGCCGCTTTTCGGCCATGCCAGCGTCCATGCCGGAAAGGCCCAATGCCTCCGCCTACCATCCGTGCCTGACCCTCCGGAAAAAGGCAACGGAGCAAAACCAGCTTGTCCTCGGCTTCCCGGGGCTCGAGACGGCCAGCTCCGAGCGATTCGCCCTGCAATTGCTCTCCGGCATCCTGGGCGGCAACGCCTCCTCCCGCCTCTTCCAGACCCTGCGGGAAAAATACGGCCTGTGTTATTCGGTCTATTCCTTCACCGCCAGCTTCGAGGACACCGGCCTTTTCGCAATCGCCGCCGCCACCAACCGGGAGACGGAGGAGCGCGCGCTCCGCGTCATCATGGACGAGCTGCATCGCTTCCTGGACGGCGGCGCATCCGAGGATGAGCTCTCCCGCGCCAGGGAGCAGGTCAAGGCCACAATCCTCATGGGGCTCGAATCCACCAGCGCGAGAATGAACCGGCTTGGTTTCGGCGAGCTTTTCCTGGGCGGAGCGCTCGCCCCGGACGAGCTCATTGAGCGCTATGACGCCGTCACCGGCGAGGAACTGCTCGCCCTCGCCCGGCGGCTGCTCGCGCCCGAGACCATGTCCTTCTCCGCCGCCGGCCGCGTCGCCGGGGAGGAAAAATACAGCTCCATTCTCGGTCTGGAGCGCAGAGCTTAGTTCTTCAGCTCCGCATAGTTCAATATGCCGCGGCAGAGGAATATCGCAAGCAGCGCCAGCAGCGCGTTCACCGCGGCCAGCGCCAACAGGCAGAGCGGGAGCGCCGTCCCAAACACGTTCAGCACTACCGCCGCGGCTATGCCGGGCGCGCAGACAAGGATCTCAACGAGGAAGTAAAACACAAGGATCAGCGCTCTCGTGTTCACTCTGCCGAACACCCGTTCGCAGACGAGATTGCCCGCCAGCAGCAGGTATGAATAGGTGAAGTGTACGAGGCAGCAGGCCGCGATCGTCTGCGGGTCCAGCTTCATTATGAGTCCCAGCGGCACGAAGATCAGTACCGCCATGAGCGCAAAGGAACCCACGCTCTCCCTGATGCACCAGAGCAGTTTCTTGAAGGGCGGCTCCGGCACGAGATAGACATAGGGCTTCATCATTTCGCGCGGCAGGCGGCGCATCGAGGACGAGAACATCTGCATATACACGGCAAAGGCCAGCACAGGGACCACGCCCTCGTCTCTCATGAAGAAGCCGAAGCCTATGGTCGCTATGACGAAGATCAGCTCTGCCCCGCCCAGTATGAAGGTGCGCGAGCGGCGGTTCTCTATGCGGTGCTTGTACCAGAACGCAGACGCGCCCTCGCCTCCGCCGAGGCCCGTGCGGCCCAGCTTGAGGTTTTTCGGCCCGGTCTCCGTCACCCGTCCCTCCTTGGCCGCGGCCTGGGTGTTGAAGGCGGTCTCCGTGGACTGGAGCACGTCCTCGTAGTAGTCCTGGTCGGCCTTCGCCATGGCGAGCCAGAGCGCGAGGCAGAACACTGCCCAGAGCGCGAGACCGACGAGGCCCGTAAGCTCGCTCTCGAGCACCCCGGCCACGGCCCAGCAGAGCCAGCCCGCGACGGGGAAGTACATGGCCCAGCTGCTGCTTGCAGCCGCGCAGAGTTTGGAGAGGAACTCGCCCTCGCCAAGGCAGCTGTAGAAGATATAGCCCGCCCAGATGACGCAAACGGCGATGAACACGCCCCGCGCCGTCCGGCGCTTTTTGTCGCTGCCGGAGGTCAGGCAATAGATTGTCATGGCCGTCAGCTGGCCTGTGAAGAGAACGAAGGAATAGCCCAGCAATATGGCTATCATGCCAGGCACGCTCACGCCGTAGCTGCCGTGCAGCCAGCCGTATTGGAAGAGGATGAAGAGTCCCGTGATTATGGCCGTCCCCAGCTGCTGCAGCATGCCGAAGAACAGCACGCGCAGCGGCCGGAACGGACCGGCAAAGAGGAAGTTAACGTCCGGCATCTTGAACACGCTCATGCCCGTGGAGAAGCCGGAGTTGACTACCAGAATGAGCATCAGCGCGTAAAAGCCCAGCATGATGGCATATAGCTCGCTGGACGGCCGGAAAGTCTCCGTCTCGGCCGCCGTTTCCCTTCCGCCTATGACGACGAGCACCATGAGCGCGATGAGGATAACGGCGTATATTAGCTTCGCCGGGGAGCGGAAGATGCCTTTTATCTGATTCTTGAAGCGCGTGAAAAGCAGATAGGAAAGCGGGCTCATTCGCGCTCACCGCCTTCGGTGATCTCAAAGAACAGGTCCTCGAGGCTCTGGCTCTCGGTGTCCTCGGGCGTGTTGCGCTTCGTTGCGGCAAAGCGCCCGTTCATCATGATATGGGCCACGTCCCAGTAGTCCTCCACGCTCTCTATCATGTGCGTGGAGATGAGGACGGCCCTGCCCTCGTCCCTCAGCTCGCGGAAGATGGCCTTGAGCTCCTTTATGGCGTGGGGGTCCAGGCCGACGAGCGGCTCGTCGAAGATGAGCACGCGGGGCCTGTGGACGAGCGCGCAGCAGATGGAGAGCTTCTGCTGCATGCCCTTGGAGAGCTCACGGCCCAGCTTTTTGCGCTTGTCGTCGAGCTCGAGGCGCTCGAGGAGAGAGTCGCCGTAGCCGTCGTCCTCCGCACGGTAGGCGCGGCGGATGAATTCCAGGTGCTCCTCTACGGTTAGCAGCTCGTACACCGCGGGCAACTCGGGTATGTAGCCCAGCTCGCGCTTGGCGGGCAGGGACTTGTTCTTCTCCCCGCAGATATAGATGTCGCCGGAAAAGCGCAGCAGGCCGGCTATACATTTTATAATGGTGGATTTGCCCGCGCCGTTCGGCCCGAGCAAGACGGCCGTCTCCCCAGCGCCGACAGAGAAGCTGATGTCGGAGTTCGCAACGGTCTTGCCGTATTTTTTCGTGACGTTCTCAATACGCAGCAGCGCATCGGACATAAGTTCGTCCTCCTTAACTGTACTAAGCGGGATTATACACTAAGCCTTTCCCATACGCAACAAGTTTTGCGTATGCCTTTTGTCAAATTTGTGTTAGCTAAAGGCGGCCAACCAGTGAACACGGCACATTTTAAGGTATATTCCCTTAAAAGTCAATAAGGGATATTGCCTTAGACCATAATATCAGCGAGGTGATATTATGGTGGAGACGAGGCTCAGGGATCTGAGAGAGGACAGGGACCTGACGCAGAGGGAGCTTGCGGAGTATCTGGGCGTACACCAGACGACGTATTCGGATTACGAGCTCGGGCGCCTGAACATCCCCCTGCGCACGCTCTGCCGCATCGCGGACTTCTACGGCGTCAGCACGGACTACCTCCTGCGCCGCACCTCGGAGCCCAGTCCATATGAAAACTGAAGCCCCGGACGGTCAGACAGACTGTCCGGAGCTTTTTGTGGTTTTGGCTCAGTCCGCGAGGCTCAGCTCGGGCCGGCCCATAGAGCCGGGACCCAGGGTGTATTTCTGGAACACCAGCACGGGAGCTCCAGCGGCATCCAGCCTCAGCTGGGCTTCGTCTATCGCGGCGGCAAGCTGCTCTTCGTCCAATTCCCAATACGTCTCTCCGTCGTCCGGATGGGCCATCAGCTCCCGGAGCCCGGCCTCGGCCTTTTCGCGCCAATCCGCTCCGGCAAGCTCCTCCACCGTCAGCTCTTCGCCAGTGCGGAGGTCATAATTATAATAGTGGAAGGTTTCGTAGGCAGTGGCAAGAGTCTCTGTCTTGATGACGGCAAAGGACAGAACGTCGCTTGAGGCGTAGTAGACCTCATAGTCCACCTCTATGCCGATGGGCTGGTAGTCCTCCGGAGCTCCGCCGGTGGAAACAAAGGCGTCATAATACTCCTCCGCCCTGGCCTCGGACTGCGCGACCTCCAGGTCTATCGTAGCCTCGATGAGCTTGTTTACACTTTTTGCCCAATCCGAATCCCCCAGCTCAACATCTATGGCCGGGACCTCGATATTCACGTTCTTCGTAGCGTCCTCGTAGTGGTAGCTGCGGACCGTCAGGACGCGACAGACCTCGCCCAGCACCGGCAGCTCATACATTGCGGAGGCGAAGGTGGGTACTGTATTCAGCACCAGTATGAACGCCGCAAAGGCTCCTGCTATCGGGTAGGCTATGCGCCAGGCGCGTTTTCTCGCCCTGGCCCGTCTCTCGCCCCGCCTGAGCGCTGCTTCAACAACTCCGGGCAGCTCCTCCGGCGGCTCCGTTTCCATATATATCTTGCGAAGCTCGTCCTTCATGGCTATACCTCCCAGTCCTGCAGCTCGACGCGGAGCAGCTTCAGCGCTTTATACAGCCTTGTTTTTGCCGTGCTCAGGTTGCAGCCGGCGGCCTCTGCCACCTCCTGCAGTTTCATGTCCTCAAAGAATCTCAGTACTATGACGGTCTTGAGCTTCGGCGGCAGCTTGGACACCGCGGCATAGAGAGACAGAGCCTCCGCTCTTTTGCCGGTCTCGTCCGGCGCGGGGAGGCTCTCGTCCACAGATTCCGCGCCCCGCCTCCTGCGCAGACTGTCTATGCTCTCATTCACAAGTATGCGGCAGAACCAGGGCTTTATACGGGACTCGTCCCGCAGCCCGGGGAGTTTGCGCAGGGCCTTTTCAATGGAGTCCTGCACGATGTCCAGCGCGTCCTCCCTGTTCCTGACATAGCTGTAGGCTATGCGGTAGAAGCTGGCCTCGTTCTGCCTTACAAAGTCGGCGAAGCTCTCGCCCGTCATTTATCCCAGCGCCTTCTGTGCCAGCTCGCGCACTGCGGAGGCGTCCTGCGCAACGCAGAGCACCACATAGCGGCCGCCGGAGATCATCACGGCGTCCTCGAGCTTCGGCACTTCGGCGGGGATGTAAGTCGAATAGCTCTCTATCCTGTCCGAATTTCTGGTTTTCAGCTTTTCCACGAGCGCTTCGGCCGCAGCAGAGTCCTTCGTCTCAAAGACGGCCAGCTCCTCCGCCGTTGCGCCCGTACCCGTGCGCACCCAGCAGCGCGTATCGGCGTCCAGCCCGTAGAGCCCCTGGGCCACGGACTCGTCTATGGGGTAGAGCTCCTCGCCGAAGGTACCCGCGGCATAGAGTTCTTCACCGAATTCGTCGATGTTCAGCTCCGGCTCCTTCGCCTGACCGCAGGCCGCAAGCGCAAGGGCCAGGCATGCGGCAAGTATCGCCGCCGTTATTCTCTTTTTCATGTCGTCTGCCTCTTTCTTTCTGTCTATTGTGCGGTATGCGTCTTGAGGTAGTCCAGCCACTTGACGCAGTACTCGGGGGTAAGGTGTACGCCGTCGCCCGTGGCCTCAAAGGGCAGGTAGCCCTCCGAATCCATGATGCCGCCGCCCACGTCCACGTAGTGGACCTCCTTTTCGTCCGCCAGCGCTCGCAGCTGGGCGTTCAGCCGCTCGACGTTCGCGTTGGTATAAACGTTGTCGTTGGAGTCCTTCCACTTGCTGACGGGGATTATCGACTGTATATAGATGACGGCGTCCGGGTTTATCTCGCGGATCTTGTCTATTATCTTGCCGTAGTCCTCCTTGAACACGCTCTCGTAGACCCAGCCCAGCTCGTTCATGCCCAGCATGATATAGACCTTGCCGAACTCCATGCTAGCGAGCGCGTCGAAGGTGCGGCTGCGGCCTATGCCCGAGACGTCGCAGTAGTCCGTAAATATACTGTCCACCGTGAGGCCGACTTCGGTTATAAATGTGGCCTTAGTGAGGCCGGAGTACATCCTGAGCCCCACCGTCCTGGAGTTGCCGATGAACACGGCGTCGTCAAAATAGCTGTCGTCCACGGCCTCGCTCTCCGGGACGAGCATACTGCAGTCGTTCGGAGTGGGCGAGGGACGCGCGTCCTCCTCGCCGCTCTCCGGGGCCTTGGTCTCTGCCGGAGGCTCCGTAGCGTTGGGGTCGTCCGGAGCGTCGGTGGTTTCGGCGTCCTCGTCGCCGCCCTGAGTGTCCGGGTTCTCGCTGCTTGCCGGAATGTCCGGTACCTGCCAGCCCGGGTCCGCTGCGCCGTGGTGTCCTCCGAAGAAGCCGGAGCCTGTTATGAGCATCAGGGCAAGCACGGCAAAAACCGCGAGCGCCGTCTTTAGGCCTCGCTTGAAATGTTTATCCCGGCCTCTGCGCCGGGCAGTGCTCCTTGTCACCGCAGCTCATCTCCTGTCTGTCTCTCTGTATATTATGACGCGGCGCACGCCGAAAAAGTTGACAAAAAAATAAATATTCCTCTGTATTCCCTTTTGGGCCTTCTGTGATATAATCCTGTCGAAAAGGAGGCGAGCACCGTGAACGAAACGCTCAAGACCGCCATCGGCATACTGATACCATTCCTTGGCACCGCGTTGGGCTCTTGCTTTGTGTTCTTCCTGAAGGGCGGAGTGAAACCTGGCCTGCAGCGGCTGCTGCTGGGCTTTGCCTCCGGCGTGATGATAGCGGCCTCCGTCTGGTCGCTGATAATCCCGGCCATAGACATGGCGGAACAGCAGGGCGTGACGGCCTGGCTGCCCGCGGCCATAGGCTTTTTGGCCGGCATAGGCTTTCTGCTCCTGCTGGACAGCGTCATACCCCATCTGCACCTGGGCTCTGATTGTCCGGAGGGTAAGAGCTGCGGGCTGAGCAAGTCCACCATGCTCGTCCTGGCCGTCACGCTGCACAACCTGCCGGAGGGCATGGCCGTCGGCGTGGTGTTTGCCGGGGCGCTCTCCGGAGAAACCGTCATCCCCGCCGCTGCCGCCTTCACGCTCGCCGCTGGCATAGCCCTGCAGAACGTCCCGGAAGGCGCCGTCATATCCATGCCCCTGCTCGGCCAGGGCATGGGCCGCGGCAAAGCCTTCGTCATGGGTATGCTCTCCGGCGTCGTGGAACCCATCGGCGCGCTGCTTACGATACTCCTGACCGGGCTCATAACGCCCGCCCTGCCCTATGTCCTCTCCTTCGCCGCGGGGGCGATGATCTACGTCGTCGTCGAGGAGCTCATACCCGAGGCCCAGGTCGGGGAACACTCGAACCTCGGCACCATAGGCGCGGCGCTCGGCTTTGTGCTCATGATGATCCTAGACGTCGCGCTGGGCTGAGCCCCAGCCCAACCCCTCTATGCCGACGGCACGCACAGGCGCGCCGTCGGCGTTTTTGTATTTCAGCGGCAGCGCCGCAAAGAACAGGCGCCTGCCCGCAAGCTCGGCCAGGCCGCGGAGGTTTTCCACGATCACGAGTCCCTTTTCGAACATGATGTGGTGCCGCGTGAAGTCCGCGTCGTCCATCGGGTCTATGCCCATGGTGTCCAGGCCGATGCCGCGCACGCCCAGCCGGACGGCGCGCTCCACCGCCGCGGCGGAGAGCACCGGGTAGCGGCCGAAGTACTTCTCGCTGTTCCAATACCTGGCCCAGCCCGTGCAGACGAGAAGGAAGTCCGCGCCCCTCACAGGCTCCACGGCCTCAGGTCCTATCTCCACACCCGGCGCGCAGTCCCGCGCGTCCAGCACCCAGGCGCTGCCGCAGAAGGCGGATGCCGGCAGCTCGTCCAGCTGCGGCCTGTCGCGCCGCATGTGCGCGGGGGCGTCCATGTGCGTGCCGACGTGGGAAAATATCTCCAGCCTCGTCTCGCGGAAGCCGTCTTTTTCAAAGGTGCTGCCCTCGGACAGCCTTGGTTTTTCAGTGCCCGGCCAGACTAGTATGTCCTCCGATACCGTGTGAGTCAGGTCATATACCCTCATGCTCCCGCCTCCTCCCGTACCAGTCATCATAGCATGACCGGCGGCGGCGCGTCAACGCGCAAAGCCGCAGAAGAGCAGCGGAGTATAGGTCAAAACTCCCTGTCTGCGCTCCGAGAGCATAAGGCTCGCCCCGCGCACCAGCGCCGGGACGGGCTCGGGCAGTACAAGCTCTGGCTCCGCCTCGCCCCGGACCTCGCGCGCCAGCGTGAGATGCGGTGTGTAGCGCCGGTCCTCCAGCTTGAAGCCCCTCGCCCTCAGTTCGGCGGCGAGCCCCGCCTGCAGCTTCGTCAACTCCGGGGACTCCGCCGCTCCCAGCCACCAGATGTCTCCGCCCTCGCGCCGGAAGCGCCCCGCCCTGTCGAAGCGGAGCTCAAAGCCGGGGGCGTTCTTCGTCGCCTTCAGCATGGCCCCGCTTATCTCTCCCATGCGCGCAGGCGGCTGCTCGCCCAGGAAGGCCAGGGTCAGGTGCAGATTCTCGCGGCGGGAGTAATTTGCCGCCCCGGCCTGAGCGCGCAGGCGCTCCCGCGCCGCCTCAAAGGCGTCCAGCTCCGTATCGTCGAAGTTTATCGCTATGAACAGTCTCATCTCATGCCTCCGTTCCATAGGCGGCGAGAGGGTCCAGCTCCGCGCCGCATAGTATGTCCCTCGCCGCCGCCTCGAAGTCCTCGGGGCGGCGGGCCTTGTTCAGGCGCTTGAGCGCCTTATCCGAGCCGGGAAAGAGAAAGCGCAGATAGCTCCAGAGCTCCTTCATCCTCAGCACCGCGGAGCCGGCCGAGCCGAAGTCCCGGCAACAGGTCTCGTAGATCTCGTCGTGGAATTCGCGCAGCGCGCTCCGCTCAAAGCCTATTCCGCCGCGGATGAGGCCGAATATGCCCGGGTTAGCCGCTGCGCCCCGGCCCAGCATGACCGCGCCGAGCCCCGGATAGCGCTCCCGCAGCGCAGCTATGTCTCCGGGCGAAAACAGGTCCCCGTTATACACGGTCCTTTCGAAGCGCAGCGCCTCCGCAAAGGCCTCCGGCCGCGCCGGGAGGCGGTACATATCCCTGCGCACCCGGGTGTGGACGATGAGCTCCGATATCGGGTAGCGGCAATATATATCCATGAGCCGGGGGAATTCGCTCCCGTCCTCAACTCCCAGCCTGGTCTTTACCGAGATCCGGGGCATGTCCGGCTCCGCGAACACGCGCCCGAAAAAGGCGTCCAGCTCCTCCGGGAAGGCCAAAAATCCGGAGCCCTTTCCCTTTGCGGCGACTGTCCCCGAGGGACAGCCGAGGTTCAGGTCCACCTCCGCGTAGCCCATGTCCGCCAGCGCCTTCGCCGCCCAGACAAAGTCGCCCGCATCCCGGCAGAGCAGCTGCGGCACCAGCGGCACGCCCCTGTTCCGCTCCGGGTCCAGCTCCCTCAGTACGCGCGGCGGGATGACGTGCTCGCGCGTGGGCGAATAGAAAGGCGCGAAGTATTTGTCCGCCGGGCTGAAATACCTTGCATGCGCGCGGCGGAAGGCGTATCCGGTCACGCCCTCCAGCGGCGCGAAATAACAATTCACTCTCCCACCCCTGTCTCTTATACACATCTCCGAGCCCACGAGACAGGCAGAAATCTCGTATGCCGTCTTCTGCTTGAAAAAAAAAAAAAAAAAAAAACCAAAACAACAACTGAATTATAA
>OJJT01000069.1_pt1 | contig 82259 bp, 78 predicted proteins | sample 1596281 | NCBI WGS metagenome assembly OJJT01 (sample SAMEA4350145, study PRJEB24818) | metagenome | biome: human; feature: gut; material: faeces | place: Denmark | collected 2013-09
GCACACCTTCCACAAGCATAACACAGCCTCTTTTCTTTTTATACTAAATCCCTTTGCCATTTTCCGTCATATTTTTTTTTTTTGTTATTTTTGTTTCTTTTTTTTTTTCAAGCAGAAGACGGCATACGAGATTTCTGCCTGTCTCGTGGGCTCGGAGATGTGTATAAGAGACAGCCCCCGGCAGTCCGGCCCCCAAAACAGAGACGGGATGGCCTCCCCCCACGCCAACGAATTATCCCCATGCCCGAAAAAATTTCTTGCTTTTTAAGTTGTTTTTGTATACAATAGGGCGGTAAAACTAAATAATGAAAAGGTACTTTTCACGCCCAGTCGGAAAAGTGCTGAGAGAGAAAGGAAAAACACATGAAGACAAAGGCTTTAAAAAGGTTTCTTTTGACTTTAGTGTTCACAACACTAACTATTGCACTGAGCGCATGCTCAGGTGATAAGGCAGGTGAGGACTCTTCTCAGATAACGATTGGCATACCTCAGGACATTGAAGACAGTCTTGACCCCCACAAAGCGGTGGCGGCAGGAACTGAAGAGGTATTGTTCAACCTGTACGAAGGACTTGTTAAGCCGGACAGCAGCGGCGAGCTGCAGCCGGCGGTGGCGAGTGATTATCGGATATCGGAAGATGCGACCACCTACACTTTTACCCTCAGAGACGGGGTAAAATTCCATGATGGCAGTCCGGTAACGGCGGAGGACGTGAAGTATTCCATAGACAGATGCGCCGATACCACGAACGGAGAACCCCTGGTAGCGGCGTATTCCCATATTCAGAGCGTGAATATTGTGGATGAGAAAACAATAGAAGTGGTGCTGGACGGCCCGGACACCGATTTCCTTGCTTATATGACCAATGCCGTCATTCCCGCTTCCAATGAGAATCCGGATACCAATCCCATCGGTACCGGCCCCTATAAATATGTGTCCCGTTCCCCACAGGAGAATTTTGTCATAGAGAAATTCGACGATTACTGGGGAACTCCGGCCAATATCGAGCATGTTACCTTCAAGGTATGCGCCAATACGGATTCCATCGTCATGGATTTAAACGGCGGCTCCATTGATATGTTTGCCAGAGTGACCACCGCCCAGGCGGACCAGCTGGGAGATAATTACCAGGTGCTGGAGGGAACCATGAACCTGGTGCAGGCACTCTACCTGAACAATGCGGCGGAGCCTTTTACCGATGAAAGAGTGCGGCAGGCGCTTTGCTATGCAGTCGATCCCCAGGGAGTCATGGACATGATTTCCGAAGGAAAGGGAACGGCCATCGGCAGCAGCATGTTCCCTGCCTTTGAAAAATATTTTATGCCCGAGCTTTCAGATATGTATGCTGTGAATCTGGAGAAGGCCAAAGAGCTTCTGAAGGAAGCCGGATATGAAAACGGATTTTCCTTCACCATCACCGTGCCATCCAACTACCAGCAGCACATCGACACCGCCCAGGTCCTGGTGGAGCAGCTGAAAAAAATCGGCGTAACCGCTGACATTAACCTGATTGAATGGGACAGCTGGCTGTCCGACGTCTATGCGGAAAGAAATTACCAGGCTACGGTGGTGGGCGTGGATGCCTCGGCCCTGACGCCAAGCGCCTTGCTTTCCCGATTTGTTTCCACCGCGGGCAATAATTTCATCAATTTTAACAATGCCGATTATGACGCCGCTTATGCGAAAGCGCTTGGCACCATTGATGATGACGAGAAAACGGCTGCCTTCAAGGAATGTGAAACGCTGCTGGCAGAGCATGCGGCCAATGTTTATATCCAGGATCTGCCCTATCTGGTGGCGCTGAATAAAAAATATGCAGGCTACGAATTCTATCCGCTGTACGTACAGGATGTTTCCAAGCTTTATATCGTGGAAGAATAGTTATAGTTCAGACAGGCCTGCACATTTACAAAGAATGAGCTGCGGCAGCTTCGCAAGGGAGAGTGAGTGCGACGTGAAATATTTTATAAAAAAACTGATATCCATGGCAGCGACCCTTCTGGTGGTATCCTTCCTGGTGTTTCTGGCGTTTGCAGTGATACCGGGGGATCCCGCCACTGCGAAGCTTGGTACGGAGGCTACGCCGGCCAAGGTGGAGGCGCTGCGGGAGGAGATGGGCTTAAACCGTCCGATTCCCGTGCGTTATGCCGCCTGGCTGGGCGGCCTGCTGCAGGGCGATATGGGAACCTCCTACAGCTACAGCATGCCTGTAACGAAAATGGTGTCGGATAAAATTCCGGTAACCCTGACCCTGACACTGATGTCCTTTGCCATGATGGTGCTTATTTCCATACCGCTTGGCCTGTATACGGCAAAGCATGAGGGAGGGACCGCCGATCATGTGGTTTTGGCGCTCAACCAGATCATCATGGCTGTGCCGCCGTTTTTTTCAGGAATACTGATTACGCTTCTGTTCGGGCTGATCCTGCATCTGTTTACGCCGGGCGGCTATGTTTCCTATACAAAAAGCATTCCGGGCTTTTTGGGCTACCTCTTTTTCCCGGCGCTGGCCATTGCCCTTCCCAAGGCGGCCATGGCGGTGAAGCTGCTGCGCAGCTCCATTGTGCAGGAAATGCGCCAGGATTATGCGAGAACGGCGTACAGCAGGGGAAACAGCACCAGGAATGTGATGTATAGGCACCTCCTGAAGAATGCCATGATTCCGGTAGTGACTTTTTTGGGAATGGCGCTTGCGGATATGATAGCGGGAAGCATTATTATCGAACAGGTTTTTAATATTCCGGGGCTGGGCAGAATTCTGCTCACCTCCATTTCCAACCGGGATTATCCTGTGGTGGAGGCTATCATTGTGCTGCTGGCCTTCCTTGTTATTTTCATCAACTTCCTTGTGGATTTTATTTACAAGAAAATCGATCCCAGGATCCGTGTACAGTAACCGGAAAGTCTGCCGGCGCAACGGTTTGGGCGGCTGCTTGTTTTTACAGCGCCCCATGCGGCCGGGAACCGGCGGGAAGAGGCTTGATAATGAAAAAAAAGAACTTGAATTTTATTCTGGGAAGCATACTTACGGGAATCGTCCTTCTGGTGGTGCTGGTGGGTATTTTTTACACGCCCTATGATCCCACCGCCATGGACAACGCGAATAAACTTTCCGGCATTTCCCTTGCACATCCCTTCGGCTGTGATAATTTCGGAAGAGATATTTTAAGCCGTGTGATGAAGGGCAGCGGGACCACGCTTCTGGTGGCGCTGTCCACAGTGGCCATCGGCACCTTTTTCGGCGTGCTGCTGGGGGCCTTTACAGGATATTTCGGCGGGCTCCTGGACGAGGTGCTGATGCGTATCATCGATGTGGTGTTCGCTTTCCCCAGCATCCTTCTTGCGCTGGTATTCATCAGCCTTCTGGGGCCGGGGAAGGGCAACGTGATCATATCCTTAGGAATCGCCTTCATTCCCAGCTTTGCCAGGATCGTGCGCTCGGAGTTCATCCGCTGCAAAAACATGGATTACGTGAAGCTGGCCAGGCTGGCCGGCGCGGGGCATCTGCGCATCATGTTCGTGCATATCCTGCCCAACACCATATCCGTGCTGGTCCCGGCAGTCATGATCGGCTTTAACAACGCCGTTCTGGCGGAAGCGGGCATGAGCTATCTGGGGATAGGCGTGCAGCCGCCGGATGCCAGCCTGGGCCGGATGCTTTCCGAAGCGCAGACCTATATTTTTTCCGCGCCGGGCTTTGCCCTGTTCCCGGGCATTTTTATCGTGGTGATGGTGCTTGGCTTCAGCCTGCTTGCGGAAGGCTTAAAAAGGGATTAGGGGAGGCTGCGTGCTCCCTCTGGAAAGGCGGTAAGCGATGCTTGACGTAATCGATCTGAATCTGGAATTTCATGATCACCTGGTCCCCGAAACCGTGGTGCATCATTTTAACCTGCATATGGAAGAAGGGGATATCGTGGGGCTGGTAGGGGAATCCGGCTCCGGAAAATCCATGACAGCGCTGGCAATCGCCGGGCTTCTCCGCCGGCACGATATGAAAAAGACAGGACAGATAATGTTTCGCGGCACCGATCTTCTGACCTGTCCGAGAAATCAGCTGCGCGGCTATCAGGGGGATGACATCGGCATTGTTTTCCAGGAACCGATGACCTCCCTCAATCCCGTATACCGGATCGGCTGGCAGGTGGAGGAAAGCCTGCGGATACACCGCCCTTCCATGAGCCGGGAGGACAGGAAGGGAAAAGCGATGGAAATGCTCCGCGCGGTGGAGCTTCCCGATCCGGAGCGAATTTACCATTCCTATCCCCATGAAATATCCGGCGGCCAGAGACAGCGTGTCATGATAGCGGCGGCCATGATCTGCGATCCGGCGCTGCTGATAGCGGATGAGCCCACGACAGCGCTGGATGTGACGGTGCAGCTGGCAATTGTAAAGCTTCTGAAAAAGCTGAACCGGGAGAAAAAAACAGGGATTTTATTCATCTCCCATGATCTGAGCCTGGTAAAACGTCTCTGCGAGCGGATTGTGGTGATGAAGGACGGCCGGATCGTGGAAGAGGGCGCATGTGATCAGATTTTTGATGCGCCGAAGGAAAGCTATACGCAAAACCTGATAGCTGCCATCCCCAGATGCGAAAAGCCGGCGGAGGTTTGACATGGAAAATACACAGACGAACAATATTCTGATGGTGAAGGATCTGCGGGTTTCCTATTCCCAGGAGGCGGGCAGCGTGTTCCGCCCCAAGAAGGATCTGGACGTTTTAAAGGGCGTTTCCTTTTCCATCCGTGAAGGGGAGGTTATGGGGCTGGTGGGAGAAAGCGGCTGCGGGAAATCAACGCTTTCCAAAGCGCTCCTGGGCCTGATTCCCAAATATGAAGGGGTGATTGTCCAGAAGTCGGAGCATCCCCAGATGATTTTCCAGGATCCCTTCAGCTCCCTCAATCCTGCGAAAAAGGTGGGATGGATTCTGGAAGAGCCGCTCCGCCTGAACACGGGGCTTAACAGGGTTGAGAGAGAAAAAAAGGTGTCTGAGATGCTGCGCAGGGTGGGGCTTAATGAAAAGCTTGCGCAGCGCTATCCCAGACAGCTGTCTGGAGGCCAGCGGCAGCGCGTCTGCATTGCGGAAAGCCTGATGCTCTCCCCGAAGCTTCTGATAGCGGATGAACCGGTTTCCGCCCTGGACGTAACCATACAGGCGCAGATTATCGCCCTTTTGCGCAGCATACAGAAGGAGATGGGGCTTGCCATCCTTTTTATCTCCCACGATATGCGCGTGGTGTACCAGCTGAGCCAGCGGGTGATGATCATGAAGGACGGGGAAATCGTGGAAAGCGGCGACGTGGAACAGGTTTATTTCCATCCGGAGCATCCTTATACGAAGAAGCTTCTGGAAGCGGCGGGGATACTGGAGGAAGGCGACTGACAGGCGGCCTGGCTGCGGGCGGGCCGGTGGAAATGAGGAAAGGGAAGAAAACAGATGTTTGAAAGGTTTTATCCGGATAAATATGTGGAGAGCGCCTACGTGATAGATTACGAGGGCATGTATAAAGAGGGCTACCGGGGAATTATTTTTGACATTGATAATACGCTGGTGCCCCATGGGGCGCCGGCTGACAAGAGGAGCATCGCTCTTTTCAAGCGGCTGAAGGCCATCGGGTATGAATGCCTGCTGCTTTCCAACAACAAGGAACCCAGGGTGAAAATGTTCAATGACGCCGTGCATGTCCGCTATATTTACAAGGCGGGAAAGCCGGGCGTTAAAAATTATGAACGGGCCATGGATTTGATGGGGACGGATGATGTGAATACTTTTTTTGTGGGCGACCAGCTGTTTACGGATGTGTGGGGCGCCAGGAATGCGGGGCTGTACAGCTTTCTTGTTAAGCCCATCAACCCAAGGGAAGAGATACAGATCGTCCTGAAGCGCTATCTGGAAAAAATCGTTCTTCATTTTTATAAGAAGAAACTGGAAAAGGAGGGCAGGAAAGATGATTGACGGGAAAACAAGGATTTGCGGTCTGTTCGGCAATCCTGTGGAGCATACGCTTTCCCCTGTTATTCATAATACGCTGGCGAAGCGGTGCGGGATCAATATGGTATATGTGCCCTTCCTGGTGGACGGGGACCAGGTGAAGCAGGCCGTGGAAGGCGCCCGGGCGCTGCAGCTGCTGGGGGTGAATGTGACGGTTCCCCATAAGAGCGCAGTGATCCCGTACCTTGCGGAGATTGACAGGGAAGCGTCCTTAATCGGTGCGGTAAATACGCTTGTCCCGGCGGAAAACGGCTTCAAGGGCTATAACACGGATCTCTCCGGCCTGTACCGGGCGCTGGTTTCCGAAGGGATCAGCCTGTCAGGGGAAGAGGTGATTCTTCTGGGCGCGGGCGGAGCGGCCAGGGCGGCGGCCTTTCTCTGTGCGCTGCGGGGCGCCGAAAGAGTGTATCTGCTGAACCGGAGCCTGGAAAAGGCGCAGGCTGTTGCAGAGGAGGCCAATCTCGCGGCGGGGCGGCAGTGTATCCTGCCCATGGAGCTTTCCAGCTGGAAGAGCCTTCCTGAAAAGAAATATCTGGCGATTCAGGGAACCTCCGTGGGACTTGCCCCCAATACGGAGGAAGCGGTGATTGAGGACCGGGATTTCTACCGGTTGATACATACGGGCTTTGATCTGGTTTACCGTCCGGCGAATACCAGGTTCATGCGCCTGACCGAAGAAGCTGGCGGAAATGCCTGCAACGGCCTGAAGATGCTGCTGTATCAGGGTGTGGAAGCCTTCGAGCTGTGGACCGGCCTGAAGGTGAAGGAAGAGGATGCGGCATTCTGCTATGAACAGATGAAAAAGGAACTGGAAAAAAATGAGTAGGAACAAAAGGAATATTATTCTTATCGGCTTCATGGGAAGCGGGAAAACAACCCTTGGCATCCGGCTTTCCTACAGGCTGCGCCGTCCGCTCCTGGATACGGACAGATGGATCGAAAAGGAGCAGGGGATGAGCGTGTCGGACATCTTTGCCACCTATGGGGAAGAAGGATTCAGGCAGCTGGAAACCCAGGCGGTAAAAAGCCTTCTGGAAGCGGATCCCGGCCAGGTGATTTCCACCGGCGGCGGGCTTCCCATGCGGGAGGAGAACCAGGCGCTGTTAAAGCAGCTGGGCTTTGTGGTCTTTTTAAGGATCCGCCCGGAAACGGTATGCGAAAGGCTGAAGGGGGACACCACCCGGCCGCTGCTTCAAAAGCCTGATCCCGAAGGGGAGATACGCAGGCTGCTCGCCGTAAGGAACCCCATTTATGAACAGGCCGCCGACCGGGTGGTGGATGTGGACGGGAAGGATTTTGAAGAGCTGCTGGAAGAGATACTGGATGGAACGGACATCCAGCCGGAAGGGAGATTAAAATGAAAATACTTGTAATTAACGGGCCGAACCTGAATTTCCTCGGAATTCGTGAGAAGAATATTTATGGAACCCAGGATTATGCGTATCTGCAGAAGCTCCTGGAGGGAAAAGGGAAGGAAGCGGGCTGCGAGGTGACCGTATTCCAGAGCAACCACGAGGGCGCGATTATAGACCGGCTGCAGGAAGCATATTTTGACGGGACGGATGGTATTGTCATCAATCCGGGCGCCTTCACCCATTACAGCTATGCCATCAGAGACGCGCTTGCAAGCATTACGGTGCCCAAGGTGGAGATCCATATTTCCGATATCACGAAACGGGAGGAATTCCGGAAAACTTCCGTTACCGCGCCCTCCTGTGACCGCCAAATCTACGGCCAGGGGCTGGATGGATACCTCCAGGCCATAGATTTTATACTGGAAAAGCAAATTCTGTAAAAAAACAGTTGAAAAAAGCATATTTTTATTATAAACTAGTAGGGAATTAAACGTGAAAATTTAGGAGGAATATTTTTTATGATTTCTGCAGGTGATTTCAGGAATGGTATTACAATTGAAGTAGATGGCAATATTTTTCAGATAGTAGAATTCCAGCATGTGAAACCTGGCAAGGGCGCCGCTTTTGTAAGGACCAAGCTGAAAAATATCATTAACGGAGGCGTGGTGGAAAAGACCTTCCGTCCTACTGAAAAATTCCCGCAGGCACGTATTGATAGAAAAGATATGCAGTATTTATATTCTGACGGTGATTTATTTACCTTTATGGATATGGAAACCTATGATCAGGTTGCGCTGAATTCCGAGACTGTCGGAGATGCGCTTAAATTCGTAAAGGAAAATGAAGTGTGCAAGATATGCTCAACCAATGGCGGCGTATTTGCAGTGGAGCCTCCTCTTTTCGTAGAACTGGAGATCACCGAAACAGAACCCGGATTTAAGGGAGATACCGCTACAGGCGCATCCAAGCCTGCCACAGTGGAAACCGGAGCTGTTGTATATGTACCTCTGTTCGTAAACCAGGGGGACAAGATCAAGATCGACACCAGAACCGGAGAATATCTGTCCAGAGCATAATCAGCAACGGAATGCTGTTCTATTATTTAGCCTATAAGACAATGGGATTTCTGCATGGCAGAGTTTTCATTGTCTTTTTTATTTCATGGAAAATGCGGCCTGCGGCCGGACGAAAGCCGCGGCCCAAATGCCTCATGAACCAAATTTTATCGGATCGAAAAGCATGTCTGAAAGTCAAATCTTAAATTCTAACAAAGAGAGGATATTAAATGGATTTTGAAAAATTTGTAAAAAAAGTAAAGGATGGCGCACAGGCCTATCTGGGAGACGGCGTTTCCCTGTCCGTAAGCACAGTATTAAAGAACAACGGCGTTAATCTTACGGGGATTATTTTCATGGACGGGGACAGCGACGTCGCTTCCACCATATATCTGGACGGGCTTTATGAGGAATATAAGAGAGGAAAAACGATGGGGGAAATCGTCCGCCAGGTATGTACGGTTTATGAGGAAAATAAACCGGAACAGAACCTGAATATGGATTTTTTTCACGATTATAAGATGGTGAAGCCGAGGCTGGCCTGCCGCCTGATTAACTGCGAGAAGAATCAGGAGCTGCTTGGCGGCCATCCCCACAGGGAATTTCTGGATCTTGCCATTGTATACTGCTGTATCCTTATGAGCGATAACATGGGCTGCGCCTGTGTCCTGATCAGCGATATGCACGCCCGGTACTGGGATGTGGACGAAGAGACGCTTTACCGGGATGCGCTGGAGAATATGCCGCGCATACTGCCTGACGAGCTTTCCGACATGGATGATTTCATGTATGACATAGTCAGGAAGGCAGTAGAGGAAAAGCTGGAGCTGACAGCAGAGGGTGAGAAAACGCAGGAGGATGAGGAGTGCCGGGCCATACTGGACGGGATTGCGGAATTCCTGGCAGGGCTTCCCCTGGAAAAGGAGCCGGAGCGTAAAATGTACATACTTACCAATAAGCAGCATTTTTACGGAGCGGCAGCCATTTTGTATCCCGGGATTCTGGAAAGCTATGCCGGTAAGCTGGGGCATGATTTTTATATCCTGCCCAGTTCCGTGCATGAAGTGATTCTGCTTGCGGATACGGGAGTGGAAGACAGAGAGCATCTATATGATATGGTGCGGGAAGTAAATGCGCAGAATGTGCCTGAGGAGGAGCTTTTATCGGACAATGTTTACTATTTCAGCCTGAAAAGCGGAAAGATAACAATTCTTTGATATTCTGAATAATTCTTAAGATGCTATAAATTTTCTATTTTTCCAAAATGAGATCTGGACAACCGGAAAAACTTGTGCTATTATATGTCAGAGTGATGCATGTAACAAATTTGTAATATTTAATCAGTGCATCAACATATCTTATGCACCCGTAGTCTAATGGATAGAACGGAGGCCTCCGACGCCTTTAATGCAGGTTCGATTCCTGTCGGGTGCATTTGTGTCACTCTGGCATATAATTTGCCTTGCTGTGAATATATCAGCCAAGTGTAACTGGAGAACCGCCGCAGGGCGGTTCTGTTTTAAAGTCGATGTTTTCAGGATTGAAGGTGTGAAATTGAGCGAGGAACAGAAGAAAATGCCTGATGGCTCCAAGCCGGAGGGTGCGCTGAACGAATTTATAGAACTGCTGAAAAAGAACAAGAAGTCGCTTGCCGTTATCATTGTGACAGCGGTGGTGCTTTTGGGGATCGGGATTCTGCTCGGTTCGCTGATAGGCAAGAAATCGGGAGACAAGGATGCTACCCAGGAACAGTCCCAGGCTGCGGCTGCGCAGACACAGTCCACAGAGGCCATTCCCAATGTGCCCATGGAGGTCAACGCCTATCCCGAAATCAATTCACTGATGAAGAAATATTATAATGCAGCCGCAGAGGGAGACATGGAGACCGTCAAGTCCCTGAAGGACTATTCGGATCAGGCCGAGCTGCTGCGCATCCAGGAAAAGAGCAAATACCTGGAAAGCTATGATGATATCAACTGCTATACAAAGCCCGGCCCCATCGAGGATTCCTATGTTGTCTATGTCACCTATTATGCCAAGTTCCACGATATTGACCAGAAGGTGACGGGGCTGAATACCTACATTGTATGCCGGAAGGCGGATGATTCCTACTATATCCATGACTGCTCGGAAGATGAATCCATGAAGGAATACCGCACCAACGTAACCAAGCAGGACGATGTGGTGGATTTGTTCAATAAAGTTCAGGTAGAATATAACGAAGCCGTGACGGAGAATGAAGAGCTTGCCGCATTCCTTACCGATCTGTCCGAGAAGCTCAAGACAGCGGTCGGCGATGCCCTGGCGGAAGCCGAAACAGTAAGCGGGACGGAGACCACTGAAGAAGAAGGCCAGGAGCCTGCCGATAATGCAGGGGAAGCCGCCTCTTCCAGGGTAAAGGCCACTGATGTGGTCAATATCAGAAAGTCCGACAGTGAGACAGCCGATTCTCTTGGAAAGGCTCAGGTGGGAGACGAATTCGCCCTCCTGGAGAACCGTGCCAACGGCTGGTCCAAAATTGATTATAACGGCCAGGAGGCCTTTATCAAATCGGAGTTCCTGGAAGCGGTTTCCGAAGAACCTGAGAATGCAGGTGACGGAAATGCCGAAGCAGGAAACGAAGCGGCTAATGCAGATAATACTGATAATACTGCAAATACCGATAATACGGCAAACACTGATAATACCACACACAACGGCCAGGCAGATACGCCGGGCGCAGGTGACGGCGCGCCGTCTGCCAATGTACCCAACAGCGGAACCTACCGCCTTACCACCACCGTTAATGTCCGTAAATCCGCAAGCGAAACAGCCGACAGGCTGGGCGTAGGGTACTCCGGTGACGAAGTGGAAATCCTGATGAAACAGGCCGACGGCTGGACAAAGGTCAAATTCAAAGGAGAGACCGGATATATTAAGACGGATGTATTAAAATAGCTAATTTGTTGTTTGTGACCCGTGCGGCCTTGCGCTGCAGGGATTACGCCCCATACTGCTTCCCGCCTCCCATTTCGGGCCGGCCGGCAGCCGTATGGGGCTTTTTTGCGCGCAACCTTAAAAATAAGATATTTCTAACTGCTCTGTCAGACGGTTGCCAACGTGCCTAAACTCCTCGCTGCGCTTGTCAGGCAAGCCACTAAAATCGACAGCAGCCCAGCAGAACGGAGCAGTTAGAAGTATCACCGTTTTTTCCTATAAAGCAGAAAAAGCCCCACGTAGCAGCCGACCAGTCCAAAATGGGAGGTGGGAAGCAGTATGGGGCGCAATCCCCACAGCACAAGGCCGCACGGCGCGTAACATAACTAATTAAATAAGAAACCGTCATAATTATAAAGAAGAATAAAGAAAATAAAAATGAATAATAAAAATCTCCCCGGAAATACTTACTAAAAAAAGTATTTCCGGTTTTTCATTTTTTAAAAATATATTTTTTTCAATAACTACGGCTCAGCTCCGTGCTGTCCGGGGGTTTTTCCGCCGCTCCGTTATCCGGTCCTGCTCCGGCGGTGGCGGGTGTTTTCCGGTGCATGAGAAAAAATGGAGATGTTTCTTACTGCTCTGCCCTGCCAGGAACCGGCTGCTTTTAGCGGCTTGTCTGACGAACATAAGCATCTAAATACGCCCAGCCGCAAGGCGCCGGCGTATTTAGACGCTTATGTGAGGAGTTCAGCCGCGTTAGCCGATTCCTGACAGGACAGAACAGTTAGAAACATCCCATTTTTGAAATGCACCAGAAAACACCCGCCACCGCCGGAGCAGGACCGGATAACGGAGCCAGCGGAAAAACCCCCGGACAGCACGGAGCGTACACAACCGGGAAGGAAGGCGGAGTATGAGAAGTGATGATGCGGCTATATACAGGGAAATCCAAAAAAATGCAGAAATGGGAATCAAAGCGATAGAAGCTGTCAGCCCCAAGCTGACGGACGATGCCTTTGCTCTGCAGCTAAGCAGGCAGGAACTGAAGTTTTCAGAAATCAGGGATAAAGCCAGGCATGAGATGCTGGAGGGGCGTGCGGAGGAGTACCGCAGCAGCGGTGTCACTGATTTGATGCTTAAGGGCGGAATACAGGCCAATACGCTTTTGAATACCAGCACCAGCCATATTGCGGAGCTGATGATTCAGGGCAGTAACAGGGGGCTGACAAGCATGTGGAAGGCATTGAACCACTATGGAAATGCCGGAAATGAGAGCACGGAGCTTGCCCGGGAGCTCATGGATTTTGAGGAAAAAACCATTGAAAAGCTGAAAAAATATCTATAAGCAGGTGTTTTTTAGCAAATTTCGTCAATTTAACGTAATAAAGTACTTGCGTACGGGCTTTATCCATTATATAATAAGAGCCGGACAAAGCCATCTGGAATGCCCAGGCCAGTTTTCTGTCCCGGGCATTTTTTGTAAAACAATTAAAGGAGGAATCACACATGTCATATGTAGATGAGGTCATTGCACAGGTAGTGGAGAAAAATCCTGCACAGCCTGAATTCCATCAGGCAGTTAAGGAAGTTCTGGAATCTCTCAGAGTTGTAGTGGAAGCCAATGAGGAAGCATACAGAAAAGATGCTTTACTGGAAAGACTGGTTAACCCGGAACGTCAGATTATCTTCCGGGTACCGTGGGTAGACGACAAGGGACAGGTTCATGTGAATACAGCATACCGTGTTCAGTTCAACAGCGCTATCGGACCCTATAAGGGAGGCCTGCGTCTGCACCCTTCCGTTAACCTTGGCATCATCAAGTTCCTTGGTTTTGAACAGGTGTTCAAGAACTCCCTGACAGGACTTCCCATCGGCGGAGGCAAGGGTGGTTCCGACTTTGACCCGAAAGGGAAATCCGACAGAGAGATCATGGCATTCTGCCAGAGCTTCATGACGGAGCTTTACAGACATATCGGCGCAGACACAGATGTTCCTGCCGGAGATATCGGAACCGGCGCAAGGGAAATCGGTTATATGTACGGCCAGTATAAGAGAATCCGCAATGTTTACGAAGGCGTTCTGACAGGCAAGGGGCTTACTTACGGCGGTTCCCTGGCAAGGACGGAGGCTACCGGCTACGGACTCCTGTACATGACAAAGGAAATGCTCAAGTGTAACGGCATTGATATTGCGGGCAAGACCATCGCAGTTTCCGGTTCTGGTAATGTGGCCACCTATGCTATCCAGAAAGCACAGCAGATGGGCGCTAAGGTAGTAACCTGCTCCGATTCCACCGGCTGGGTATACGATCCGGAGGGAATTGATCTGGCGGCGCTTAAGGAAATCAAAGAAGTAAAACGCGGAAGGGTTTCCGATTACCTGAATTACAGGCCCAATGCGGAATATCATTCCGGAAAGGGCGTATGGAGTGTGAAGGTGGATATCGCACTTCCCTGCGCAACACAGAATGAACTGACACTTTCTGATGCGGAAGGGTTGGTTGCAAACGGCGTAAAGGCAGTATGCGAGGGCGCTAATATGCCTACTACCCTGGAGGCTACCGAGTATCTGCAGAAAAACGGCGTTCTGTTCGTTCCCGGAAAGGCTGCAAATGCAGGCGGCGTGGCAACCTCCGCTCTGGAAATGAGCCAGAACAGCGAGCGTCTCAGCTGGAGCTTCGAAGAGGTGGACAGCAAGCTGCAGGGCATCATGATCAATATCTTCCACAACCTGGATGACGCCGCAAAGCGTTACGGCATGGAAGGCAACTATGTTGCAGGCGCTAATATTGCAGGCTTTGAAAAGGTTGCAACAGCCATGACCGCACAGGGCATTGTATAAATTTTCAGGATAATCCATGAAAATGTGAAGACGCTTAAACAGTTGCAGATTTATAACTGTTCCTCAGCTTCACAGCTTTAATGATAATATTTCAATGCAGTGTAAAACTTCCGCTTGCAGGTATGGATACCTGTCTGCGGAAGTTTTTTTGCTTTCGTTCCTTGGCTGAATTTTTTGCCGTCCGCCAGCTGTACCGGCAGCAAGCCACCATCCTGCAGTCCACCATCCTGCAGCCCACTATCCTGCGGCATTGCCTGTTTGCCGGGTATCTGTTATAATGCGGTTAAAGCGGAACCAGATCACCAGCCGCGTAAATGCGTGCAGATAGGAGCGAACATGGAGAAAAAGGACAAAAGATATCAGGCGTATCTCAGAATTCTGAAGGAAGAGCTTGTGCCGGCCATGGGCTGTACGGAGCCGATTGCGCTGGCCTACTGTGCCGCAAAGGCCAGGGAAATACTGGGCTGCATGCCGGACAGCGTGCTGGTGGAAGCAAGCGGTAATATAATTAAGAATGTAAAGAGCGTGGTGGTCCCCAACACCAACGGCCTGAAGGGAATGGAGGCAGCGGCGGCTGCCGGAATTGTGGCAGGTGAGGCGGACAGGGCGCTGGAGGTCATCGCTGGGGTGACGGAAGGGCAGAAGGAGGAAATCAGCCGTTTCCTAAAGGCCGGGAAAATACAGGTCAGGCCCATGGATACGGAGGAAGTGCTGGATATGGCGGTCACCCTCTGGAAGGGTGGGGAAGAAGCCAGGGTGCAGATTTCCCGGAGCCATACGAATATTGTCCTGATCGAAAAGGACGGGGAAGCGCTGTACCGGGAAAAGTGCGCTGATAAGGTGCTCCGGGCGGCGGAGGATGCGGATAATGACGGCGGGCAGGGCGCTGTGGGCAGCAAACCGGAAGTGGGTGCAAAAGGCGGAAACAGGGAAGAGGCCGACAGGGCGCTTCTGAATATGGAAGCAATTTATGATTTTGCCGAAACGGTGGATCCGGATGATGTACGGGAGGTTATCGGAAGGCAGATTGCATTGAATACGGCGATCTCCGAGGAAGGCCTGAAGGGAAATTACGGAGCCAATATCGGCAGGGTTCTGCTCCATACCTATGGAAATGATATTAAAAACCGGGCGAAGGCGGCAGCGGCTGCCGGTTCCGATGCCAGGATGAGCGGCTGTGAAATGCCTGTGGTTATTAATTCCGGCAGCGGCAACCAGGGAATGACGGTTTCCCTTCCTGTGATTGAATATGCGAAGGAGCTGGGCTGTCCGGAGGAAAAGCTGTACCGTGCGCTGGTACTGTCCAATCTGACGGCAATCCATCAGAAAAGCGGAATTGGCCGGCTGTCCGCTTATTGCGGCGCGGTGAGCGCCGGCTGTGCGGCCGGCTGCGGCATCGCTTATCTGCAGGGCGGTGATTTGGAAGCGGTCAATCATACGCTTGTCAACGCGCTGGCCATTGTGTCGGGCATTATCTGCGATGGAGCCAAGCCCTCCTGTGCGGCGAAAATCGCCTCTTCCGTAGATGCGGGAATTCTTGGATATGCCATGTACAGGGAAGGACAGCAGTTCTACGGCGGTGACGGGATTATATCCAAAGGAGTGGAAAAGACAATAGGAAACGTGGGCCGCCTGGGCAAAGACGGCATGAAGGAAACAGATAAGGAGATTATCCGCATTATGACAGGCTGTTAAGGGAAAGCCCCTGCCGCAGTGAAGGACGGAAAAAAAGCGTACTATTCTTCCGGCTGTTTTTGGAAGAAGTCTTCGAAATCCGCATGAAAAACTTCTTTCATAGCCAGCAGCTCCTGTACGCTTATATTCTGAATACCGGCTTCTATTTTTGCATAGGAGCCTCTTGTAAGGCTGCAGCCTAAAAGCTGCAGCTTTGCTATTGTCTGCTCCTGAGTCAGGCCGCAGTCCCTGCGGAGTGCGCGGATATTAGCACCCAAAGAAACATTGTATTTTATTTTCTGCATGAATTACTCCCAATACCGCTGCAGGGATAGAAATTCCAAACAGCGGCCTCCCAGATTCAATTGTGGGATATATTATTGATTTTAGTAAAAAAGTAAGATATAATTGCTCTATAAATAGAGCAAAGAGAAGTTGTGGCCGGGAAAGGTGCAGGAATGATAGATAGAGAATTATGTGACTTAACAAAACAGCTGATGTTTACCTGCCTGAGCGGTCAAAATTCGGGTAAAATACAGGAAATAAGCGGTATTCTTGAGGAAAATTCGGTGGTAATAGGAAGCCGGGCCCATGAATACTACACAACTGTAGAACAAATAAAAAGTGAACTGGATTCCGGTAAGTGGGAAGATGGCAGGGAGTATGTGTATAGGCCTGTGAAGGACTGGTACCAATGCACCCGGCTGGCCGAAAATATCTATCTGGTCTGCGGCAATCTCCGGATAGAAAAAATATTTCAGCCTGGTAATGAAGAACAGGCTTTTGAGAATGCCGGCCTCTCAGTTACAGGATTGACAGAAACAAGCGTCCGTATAAGCATGGTATGGAAAAAAGATGGAAAGGAGAACCGGATTATACATATTCATATATCCGTTCCCCAGGAAGACGGCTGCGGGCAGCCGGCCCGAAGGCCGGACCAGGCTGCAGGAGGAACGGAAATGCTGCCGGAGCCGGAGAAAAAGACGGTGGATTACTACAGACGCCTTTCTGAAAAGGATCTGATGACGGGACTTTATAACCGGGGCAGCTTTGAATATTATGTGAAAAAAAGGCTGGAAAGCGGTGAAGGCGGCACCTTCTATATGATCGATCTGGATGACTTTAAGGCGGTGAATGATACCTACGGGCATGTGGCAGGCGACAGGGTCATCATGGACATGGCCGATATCTTATGCCGGATATTTGCAAAGGAAGCCGTCATCGGCAGGCTGGGCGGCGATGAGTTCGCAGTTTATGAGGCAGGCTGCTGCGGCAGAAAGGAAGCGGAGGAGAAAGCCCGGGCCGTTCTGCAGGACTACAGCGCTTTATCAGAAAAATACGGAAATGATTTTCAGCTGAGCTGTTCCATCGGCATGTACCGGGAAGCCGATAAAGAAACCTTTGAAAACCTGTACTCCCGCGCCGATGAAGCCCTTTATTTTTCAAAAAATTCATACAAAGGCACCTTCCACTGGTACTACCGCCAGCACAGATTCTGATACCCTCTGTGTCTGGCGTTTTTTGTAACTGTCCGCACCCCGCCCGGGTCCCTGCCGCCGCCGTCCTGTGCCTGCAGGACCCCGGGCGGAGGAGGACAGTTACTTTTTTTATGTTCCGATTTTTATACAAAACAGGAAAGGACTACATTTCTGGAAAGATTTGTGGTAATATAGATTAATATTGTTTATGAGGAAGTTGCAACTAACCTGCAGGAGTTTACGGAGGTACTATGAAAAAGAAGAAAACGGATTTTGCTGTGATTATTTATATCTGCCTTGCGGCGCTGCTGATTCTCGGGATTAAATATTTTGACCAGATAGCCGGAGTTGCCCTGAAACTCTGGAATGTGGCGTTTCCGCTGATTCTGGGAGTGGCTGTCGCCTATGTTATCAACATCATTATGGTCCGGGTGGAGCGGATTTATTTCCCGAAAACAAAGAACCGGTTTGTTACGGCGAGCAGGAGAGGCGTAAGCATCGTTGTGTCCCTGCTGCTGGTTGCGGGGATTTTTTCCCTGGTTGCAAGGCTGGTTCTGCCGGAGCTTGGGAAGGCCTTTGCCGTAATCGGCAGGAATGTGCCGATTTTCCTGGAGGAAGCGGCGGCATGGCTGGAGAAAAATAATGCAGGCAATACTGCTGACATGCTGAAGAATGTGGATTGGAACAATGTCATGGATAAAGTGGCGGATGTTGTAAAATCGGGCTTTACCAGCTTTGTGAATTCCACACTGACCGCAGTTGGCGCTGTGGTCGGCAGCGTGGTGAACTTTTTTATCGGCCTGATTTTCGGCATTTATATCCTTTCAGGAAAGGAAAAGCTGCATTCCCAGGTGAGCAGGATTATGCATGCGTATATGAAGGAAAGGACAGTTGCCAGAATCAGATATATTTACAGGACAGCCAATGAAACTTTTTCCAGTTTTATAATAGGACAGTGTACGGAAGCGGTAATTCTGGGTACACTGTGTACTATAGGAATGCTGCTGTTCCGTTTCCCTTATGCGCCGATGATCGGGGCATTTATCGGGGCTACGGCGCTGATCCCCATTGTAGGCGCTTATCTGGGCGCTGCGGTGGGAGCATTCATGATTTTGACGGTAGATCCGCTGAAGGCGCTTCTGTTCATTATATTTATTGTAGTGCTGCAGCAGCTGGAAGGAAACCTGATATATCCCAGAGTTGTCGGTTCTTCCATCGGCCTTCCCGGTATCTGGGTGCTGGCGGCCGTAACGGTGGGCGGCGGACTGGGAGGCATCGGCGGAATGCTTCTGGGTGTTCCGGTTGCGGCAACCGCCTATAAGCTGATAAGAAATGATGTGGCGGGACGCAACGGCAGGAGACCGGATAACCCGCAGGAAAATATCCGGGAAACCCAGCAGGAGGCTCAAAAAAAGGTTCCCCGGGAAGCGGCCGCATCTGTAGGGCGGCGTGAGAAGCAGAAAGGAAGATAGACAGCTGATGAAGGGGAAGTACAAAAGACTTGTGGTCAACCGGATAGTTATTACGGTTGTTCTTATATTGCTTCAGATAGTTTGGTTTGTTTTTATGCTGGAAAAGCTGGCGAGATACTCCAGCTGGATCACCACGGCGTTCACAGCACTGAGTATCGCCATTGTACTCTACATTATCGGAAAAGATGATAATTCGGCCTATAAAATAGGCTGGATCGTCCTTATCATGACGCTGCCGCTGTTCGGCGGCCTGCTGTATCTGTTTTTGGGGGATAAAAAGCCTTCCCGGAATATGCGCAGGAAGCTGAATGCCCAGCATGATGTTTTTAAGGATACCCTGATACAGGAGGGAGAACTGCAGGACCGGCTGGGAAAGATACACGGACGCGCGGCGGGAACGTTTCAGTATGTGCGCCGTGTGAGCGACTTCCCTGCCTATGAAAATACGGACGTGACCTATTATCCCAGCGGGGAAGAGATGTTTGTGGATATGCTGGAAGAGCTGCGCCAGGCAAAGCATTTTATTTTCCTGGAATATTTTATTGTGGCGGAAGGCAAAATGTGGGAAACTATCCTGGAAATCCTGAAGCAGAAGGCGGAGGAAGGGCTGGATGTCAGAATGATTTACGATGACATGGGCTGCCTGACCCTGCTGCCCGCCGGCTATTACGCCGGACTGGAAAAATACGGGATTAAGTGCATGGCCTTTAACCACGTCATCCCTTTCTTTTCCCTGGTAATGAACAACCGGGATCACAGGAAAATCCTTGACATTGACGGTCATACCGCATTTACGGGCGGAATCAACCTGGCGGATGAATATATTAATGAAAAGGTCAGGTTCGGCTACTGGAAGGATACGGGAGTGCGCTTAAAGGGCGACGGCGTGTGGAATTTTACAGAGATGTTCCTGGAAATGTGGAATGCCTTCAGGAAAGAGGATACGGATATCAGCTGCTTCAAGCCTCATGTGCATCATCCGGAGCCTTTTGAGGGAAAGGGCTTCGTGCAGCCCTATACCGATTCGCCCCTGGATAACGAAACCATTGCGGAAAATGTATATCTGGACATTCTCCATCAGGCGAAAAAATATGTCTACATATTTACGCCTTACCTGATAGTGGACGACGTGATGAGAAACGCGCTGTGCACGGCGGCCAAAAGGGGTGTGGATGTGCGGATAGTGACGCCGGCCATTCCTGACAAGCCAACCATTTTCCGGCTGACCCGTTCCAATTATCCTCCGCTTTTGCGCGCGGGCATCCGGATTTTTGAATATACGCCGGGCTTTATTCATGCAAAGAGCTATATCTGCGACGACGAGTTCGGCGTGGTGGGAAGCGTAAATATGGACTTCAGGAGCCTGTACCTGCATTTCGAATGCGCCACGCTTCTTTACCGTACGAGCGGGCTGGAGGAATTAAAAAAGGACAGTCTGGAAACCATTGCGGCGAGCCGGGAAATTACGTTAAAGGACTGCAAACAGGGAATTATCGGAGGCCTTTTCGATTCCGTCCTCCGTGTATTTGCCCCGCTGTGCTGATATTGGCGGGAAGATATTGATAATGGTTAGATTCGGGGAAAAGGCAGGAGTACTGTTAAGATGAAATGTTTGATTTGCTATCAGAGTAAAACGGGGACAACGGCAAAATGCGCGGAAATCCTGAAAAAGAAGCTGGAAAAAAGAGGGGCGCAGGTCACGGCTGCCAATCTGGCGGCCGGAAGGCCGCAGCTTGCCGGCTATGACTGCATTATTACAGGAGCGCCCGTGCGTATGGGTAAAATCCCGAAAGAAACAAAGGCTTTTCTGGAAGCGAGTAGGAATGAGCTTCTGAATTGTAAAAAAACCGCTTTTTTTATCTGCAGCGCTTTTCCCGCACAGACACAGCAGGTGCTGTTGGAGAATTTCCCCAGGGAGCTTCTGGAGGCCTCGGTCTGTGCCGCCGGGTTCGGCGGTGAGGTGGATATCCATAAGCAGAAGGGCTTTGACCGGTTCATGGCCAGGATGATGACCAACCTGGTGAAGCATTATAAGGCCGCCATGCCGTCCGTGCGGGAAGAAAATATAGAAGCCTTTGCAAATACCCTGTGCGGCGGCGTTGACAAGGAAAAAAATTAAACATATAATAGGATAGATTGAGCGTGTCTGAGATCCGTTTTGCGGCCCGGAAAACGGCCTGCGGGAAGGATGCGGACATACTGCAGTGATGTGGAGGAAAGAAACGTGAATAAATACGGAGTAAATGAACTGAGAAAGATGTTCCTTGACTTCTTTGAAAGCAAAGGACATCTGGTGATGAAAAGCTTTTCCCTGGTGCCGCATAACGACAACAGCCTGCTGTTAATCAATTCAGGCATGGCGCCGCTCAAGCCTTATTTTACAGGACAGGAGATTCCGCCCCGCAAAAGGGTGACTACCTGTCAGAAGTGTATCCGTACCGGCGATATTGAAAATATCGGCAAAACGGACAGGCACGGAACCTTTTTTGAAATGCTGGGCAACTTCTCCTTCGGGGATTATTTCAAGCATGAAGCGATTGCCTGGTGCTGGGAGTTCCTGACCGAAGTGGTGGGACTGGAAGCGGACAGGCTTTATCCTTCCGTATATCTGGATGATGATGAAGCCTTTGATATCTGGAATAAGGAAATCGGAATTCCGGCGGAGCGCATCTTCCGTTTCGGCAAGGAGGACAACTTCTGGGAACACGGCTCAGGCCCCTGCGGTCCCTGCTCCGAGGTTTACTACGACCGCGGCGAGAAGTACGGCTGCGGAAAGCCCGGCTGTACCGTAGGCTGCGAATGCGACCGCTATATTGAAGTATGGAACAATGTATTTACCCAGTTTGACAACGACGGACACGGAAACTATACGGATCTGTCCCAGAAGAACATAGATACCGGCATGGGACTGGAACGTCTGGCTGCCGTTGTGCAGGATGTGGAGTCTATTTTTGATGTGGATACCATCCAGGCGCTGCGCAACCGCGTATGCGAGCTGGCGGGAAAGACCTACAAAGAAAAGCATGAATGGGACGTATCCATCCGTATTGTAACGGATCATATCCGTTCCGCCACCTTTATGATTTCAGACGGCATCATGCCCTCCAATGAAGGAAGGGGCTATGTGCTGCGCCGTATCATCCGCCGCGCGGCCCGTCATGGAAGGCTTCTGGGAATCGAAGGAGATTTCCTGGCCAACTTGAGCAGCACGGTAATTGAAGGAAGCAAAGACGGTTATCCGGAGCTGGAAGAGAAAAAGGACTTTATTTTCAACGTCCTGACGCAGGAAGAAAGCAAATTCAACAAAACCATTGACCAGGGCCTGAATATTCTGGCCGAGATGGAAGAGAATATGGAGAAGGAAGGCAGAACGCAGCTTTCGGGCGAAGATGCTTTCCGGCTTTATGATACCTATGGCTTCCCTCTGGATCTCACCATGGAAATCCTGGAGGAGAAGAACCTCACCATTGATGAGGAGGGCTTCCAGGCTGCCATGAAGGAGCAGAAGGAAAAAGCCCGCAAGGCCAGGAAGGTAACCAACTATATGGGCGCGGACGTTACGGTTTATGAGTCCATCGACCCTGCTATCACCTCTGAATTCGTAGGCTATGACAAGCTGTCATGGGAATCTGACGTAACGGCAATGACTACGGAGGAGGCTGTTGTGGATGCCCTTACCGACGGGGAGTCCGGCACGATTATCGTGGCGCAGACACCCTTCTACGGAACCATGGGCGGACAGTGCGGCGATACCGGCGTAATCCGTTGCGGCGACGGTGAATTTGTGGTACAGGATACCATTCATCTGGCAGGCGGCAAAATCGGCCATATCGGAAGAATGACCAGTGGAATGATCAAGCTGGGTGATAAAGTGGAGCTTTCCGTGAATCCTGCAGGAAGAGCGGATACCTGCAAGAACCACAGCGCAACCCACCTTCTTCAGAAAGCCCTGCGCACTGTGCTCGGTTCCCATGTGGAACAGGCCGGTTCCTATGTGGATGCCCACAGGCTGCGTTTTGACTTCAGCCATTTCTCCGCCATGACCCCGGAGGAGCTGGCAAAGGTTGAGCAGATTGTAAATGATGAAATCAATGCGCATCTTCCCGTCAGGACTTCAGTCATGACGCTGGAGGAAGCGAAGAAAACAGGCGCGATGGCGCTGTTTGGCGAGAAATACGGCGACAGTGTGCGCGTGGTGCAGATGGGAGATTTCTCCACAGAGCTGTGCGGCGGCACCCATGTGGCCAATACCGGTGATATTGCCGTATTCAAGATCCTTTCGGAAAGCGGTGTGGCGGCAGGTGTGAGAAGAATTGAGGCGCTTACCGGCCCCGGCGTATTCGCTTACTATAAAGAACTGGAAGACAGGCTTTCAGAGGCCGCGAAGATTGTGAAGGCGACTCCCGCCAATCTTACGGAGAAGCTTACGCACCTTATGGCTGAGGTGAAGCAGCTTTCCAGTGAAAACGAATCCTTAAAGAGCAAGGCTGCCAGGGAATCCCTGGGCAATGTCATGGATCAGGTGAAGGAGATCAAGGGTGTGAAGCTGCTGGCTGCCAAGGCGGACGGCGCTGACATGAACGGTCTTCGCGATCTGGGAGACCAGCTTAAAGAGAAGCTGGGCGAGGGCGTTGTTGTCCTGGCTTCAGAAAAAGACGGAAAGGTGAACCTGGTGGCGATGGCAACGGACAGCGCTATGGCACAGGGAGCCCATGCCGGCAATCTGATCAAGGGAATCGCGGCACTGGTAGGCGGAGGCGGCGGCGGACGTCCGAACATGGCGCAGGCCGGAGGAAAGAATCCCGCAGGAATCCCCCAGGCGATTGCCGAAGTGGAGAAGGTTCTGGAAGGACAGCTTAAGTAACTTGTTAACAGCACGGAAATTTGGAAAAAGTGACCAAAAACTGATGAAAAAAGGACTTTCAATGCACTTTTTCTTAAAATATACTTAAATTGCAAAAAAAATGGTTGACGTACCTGCAATTTTTGGTATAATGTTTCTTGTGCATTGGTATGCATAAAAAACCCAATCAGTCGTGAACTTGAAGGGACTGAAGGGAGGTCAGGTGTGAGCTATGTCAAACATTATCGTAAAAGAAAATGAGACTTTGGACAGCGCTTTACGTCGTTTTAAAAGAAGCTGCGCAAAAGCCGGGATCCAGCAGGAAATCCGCAAGAGAGAGCATTACGAAAAGCCCAGCGTAAGACGTAAGAAGAAATCCGAAGCGGCTAGAAAACGTAAATATAACTAAGCAAACGGAAGTCCTTGGCATTTACTACCAAGGACTTGTGTTTTATCCGGCTGGAAATTTCTGCCAGGGAGATGGGGCTGACGCTGCTTTATACGGAAGCTGCATTCAGGACATCCTGTGCATTGAACCTAAGGCCGGAGATCAGAGGGGAAAGAAATATGTGGATAGGTGGAATACTGGGAAATGATGTTTATCATCTGCTCGCGGCGTTCTGTATTTACAGTATTTTGGGCTGGTTTGTGGAATCTGTCTACATGTCGTTCTGTAACCGCAGGCTGACAAACAGAGGATTTGCAAAAGGTCCATTTTGCCCTATTTATGGGATCGGAGCGCTTGCAGGCTATTTTTTACTGCGCCCTTTTGCCGGGAATCCGGTAATGCTGTACCTGGCGGGAGCCTTTACGGCGACTGTCTTTGAGTACATGGTAGGGCGTCTGATGCTTCGCCTTTTCGGTGAGGTATGGTGGGACTACAGGGAGAAGCCCTTTAACTATCAGGGGATTATCTGCCTGGAAAGTACAATAGCATGGGGATTTTATGCGGTAATCATAATCGGTTATCTCCATCAGGCTGTGATGGATGTTGCCTCATGGTATACATACGGCCCCGGATTGTGGGTGCTGAAAGCGATTATTTTTATTTTTACAATTGACTTTTTACATCAGCTGCTTGCTGCGCTGCACTTCAATGTGACGGATCAGAGGGACAGGCTGGTGGAAAAATATCAGGAATTCAAAGCCAGATGGTATTAACTCTGACGTAAAAGGCGGGGACCTTCAGGCCCCCGTCTTTTATTATTCATCGGGACACAAAAGCAGGAGGAAAGCTACATATGAACTGGAAGAAAAGAATTGTCAGTCTGGCGCTGGCTGCGGTAATCGGACTGAGCACGTTCCTTGCGTCCGGCGTGGAAGCGGAAGCGGCCGGAGCCATAGCAAAGGGAATTGACGTTTCCAAATATCAGGGCGCCATTAACTGGAGCGCAGTGGCAGCGGAGGGATACAGCTTTGCATTTATTAAAGTAGGCAGCGCCAAGAGCGGCCTGGATCCTTATTTTGCCGCCAACATGGTGGGAGCCAATGCGGCGGGGCTTAAGACGGGAGTTTATCTTTATTCTTATGCCACGACAGTTGAGGCGGCCATGGCGGAGGCCCAGTTCACACTGGCTGCCATCGCGCCCTTTACGGTAAGCATGCCCGTGGTTTTTGATCTTGAGGATGCGGTGCATAAAACGATGACTCCTGAGCAGCTGCAGGCGCTTACGGTGGTTTTCTGTTCCATTATACAGAGCGCAGGCTACCAGCCCATGGTGTACTCCAGCAAGAACTGGCTGACACAGAGAGTTGGGCCAATCCCTTTTGACGTATGGGTGGCACAGTATGCAGAGGCCTGTGAATATCCCAATCCGGCCTTCTGGCAGTTTTCCAACAGCGGAACGGTGAGCGGCATTGCTGGACGTGTGGATTTGAATTTCCAGTTCAAGGATTATTCCAATATCATCATCCCTTACGGCTTTACCACAAGGGGCGGTAATACTTATTTTTACAATAATTACCGTATGCAGTACGGCTGGGTGGACTATGAAGGGAACCGTTATTTCATGAATGCGGACGGAACCCTTTACACCAATGGCTGGCTGACGGACGGCGTAAATACCTTCTATATGGACACGAAAGACGGCCATATGCTCCATGATCTGGTGAATATCCAGGGAAAGAATTACTACTTTGACGTAAACGGCTTCATGCAGAAGGGATTTGTAAACATCGGCGGTCTGACCTATCTGTTCGGTGCGGACGGTTCCATGCAGTACGGCTGGTTTACCGATGAGAAGGGCGTACGCTACTTCCAGGAGGACGGCAGCATGGCGATGAACAAGACGCTGGTGCTGGACGGCAAGACCTATATATTCGATGCAACAGGCTACGGCCAGGAAGTGGTGGTGCCGGATATCGATCTGACCGGCGTGGATCCTTCCACCTGGGTGCTTGACCCGGCGACAGGGAATATGATTGACACCGCAACGGGGCTTCCTGTGGATCCCGCAATCGCCGCAGCGGTAATCGCCCAGGCACAGGCGGCGCAGTAACCGGACAAAATATAAAAGGTGTAAGAAGCGCGGCACAGGAATTCAGGTGCCCGAAAGGAACCGCGGATCTGCCGGAGTGATAAAGCTCCGGCGGAACCGCGGATTTTTCTTTTTATTTTCAGGGACAGGCACGCCGAAGGAATAATCCCCCCAGGTCTACATAAAATGTGTTATAGAACTTATGTAGAGGGGAGTTTCCCTTATGAATTGTGTGTATCGAAAGGTGACGGCGAGGAAAATCATTTCTTTCATGCTGGTCATATGTCTGATATGGATGCCGGGGATAAAGGCGTATGCGGAGGAAGGCGCTCCGGTTACCATTGCAGCGCCCTCTGCCATTCTGCTGGAGGCATCCACCGGAACTGTGATCTATGAACAGAATGCGGACGCTGCCTGTTCTCCGGCCAGCATTACCAAAATCATGACGCTGCTGCTGATTTTTGAAGCGCTGGAAAGAGGGGACATCAAGCTGGAGGATGAAGTGATGACCAGCGCCCATGCGCAGTCCATGGGCGGCTCCCAGGTTTTTCTGGAGGAAGGGGAAATGCAGACGGTGGACACCATGATCAAATGTATTGCGGTGGCCAGCGGAAATGATGCGGCAGTGGCCATGGCGGAGTTCATTGCGGGCAGTGAAGAAGAATTTGTCTCCAGGATGAATGAAAAAGCGCAGGCGCTGGGGATGAACGGCACTCATTTTGAGGATTGCTGCGGCCTGACGGATTCGGATAATCACTATACCACGGCCCGGGATGTGGCGGCCATGTCAAGGGAGCTGATTACAAGGCATCCGGATGTTTTTAATTACACCATGATCTGGATGGAGGATATCACCCACAATACGGCAAGAGGCAGCTCCACCTTTACCCTTTCCAGCACCAATAAGCTGCTGAAGCAGTACCAGTGGACCACGGGCCTGAAAACCGGTTCCACCAGCAAGGCGAAATATTGCCTGTCCGCCACGGCCAGGAAGGATGATATTGATCTGATAGCCGTAGTAATGACAGCGCCGGATTATAAGGTACGTTTCAGCGATGCGGCCACCCTGCTTAACTATGGCTACAGCGTGAGCGCCCTGTATAAGGATGCCAACCAGGATGCGCTGCCCAGGCTTCTCATTGACGGCGGCGTCCAGGATGACGCGGGCCTGTCCTATCAGCAGGGCTTTTCCTATCTGGACGTGAAGGGAAATGATTTGAGCACTATAGAAAAGGTGATACATCTTCCGGAGAGCGCACAGGCACCGGTAAAGGCGGGAGATAAGGCGGGAGAAGCGGTCTACAGGCTGAATGGAGAGACGATCGGCACCGTGCCCATCCTGTTTTCCGAGAATGTGGAGAAGGCCGTTTACCGGGATTATGTTTTGAAAGTTCTGGCATATTTTCTTTTATAATATTTAAAAATATGATATACTGCTGATAACTGTTCAGCATCCCCTTTTCGTGCAGGCGGCCGGAGCAGGGATGCCGTACAGCTGCTGCTTCTTATATATAAGAGGAGCTGAAGGCAAAGGAGTAAGCAATTGATACAGATTTTATTGGGCCTGATGGCTTTATGTGTTCTTTTTTTCCTTGTTGTTATAATACGGGATGTCAACCGTTTTGTAACCGTTGAATACCGTATCCCCTGCAGGGGACTGAAGAAGAGCTGCTGTTTCGTCATGCTCTCCGATCTGCATAACAAGCAGTTCGGGGAACATAACAGCAGGCTGCTTGAGGCGGTGGAGGAGTGCCGTCCCGACGGCGTCCTGATTGCGGGGGATATGCTGACCTCACAGGTTTCCGGCTCCTTTGCGCCGGCGCTGGAGACGGTGAGCGCCCTGGCGGAGAAGTATCCGGTTTATTATGCCAACGGCAATCACGAATACCGTGTGAAAACGGATACGGAGAGGTACGAGGATCGGTATGAGCGGTATGCAAAGCAGCTGCGCCGGGCGGGAGTGGTGCTCCTGGAAAATGAGAGCGTTTTACTGCCGGAAACGGGAATCCGGATTTTCGGCGTGGAAATCGATATGGATTATTATAAGAAGCTTCGCAAAAGTGTGATGAAGGTTTCTTACCTCAATTCGCTGTTGGGACGACCCTGCGCGGATGAATATAACATCCTGCTTGCCCACAATCCGGATTATTTCCAGGCCTATGCGGGTTGGGGAGCGGATCTGGTGCTTTCAGGGCATGTGCATGGCGGCATTATGCGGCTGCCGGTGCTGGGAGGCGTGCTTTCCCCGGCGCTGCGCCTTTTCCCCAGATATGACGGGGGCCTGTATGAGGAAGGAAAGAGTAAAATGGTACTGGGCAGGGGGCTGGGAACCCACACGCTGCCAATACGGGTATTTAACCCGGGAGAACTGATTGTGGTCCGCCTGGAGCCGGAAAGAGGGAACTGATGGCGATCGAAGTCAAGCTGCAGGTATTCGAAGGCCCGCTGGACCTTCTGCTGCATTTAATAGAAAAGAATAAAGTGGATATTTACGATATCCCCATTGCGGAAATCACGGAGCAGTACATGGAGTATATCCGTCAGATGGAAGAAGGGGATATGAATGTGATGAGCGAGTTTCTGCTGATGGCGGCCACGCTGCTGGATATCAAATGCAGGATGCTTCTTCCCCGGGAAGTGAATGAAGAGGGCGAGGAAGAGGACCCCAGGGCGGAGCTAGTTCAGAAGCTGCTGGAGTATAAGGCTTATAAATATATGTCCTATGAGCTTCGGGACATGCAGGTGGATGCCCTGAAGGTTTTCTATAAGCCTCCCACCATTCCTGAGGAGGTGCTGAAGTTCAGGGAGCCGGTCAATTATGAGGAGCTGCTTGCGGATCTGACGCTGACCCGATTGAATGAAATTTTCAGAAACTGCCTGAAACGGCAGGAGGACAAGGTGGATCCTGTCCGCAGCCATTTCGGAAGGATAGAAAAGGATGAGGTCAACATTGACGCCAAGGCAAATTATGTGGCCGGTTACATAAGAAGCCATAAGCGGATGAATTTCAGGGAGCTTCTGGAGAACCAGAAAAGCAGGATGGATGTCATCGTCACCTTTCTGGTGGTACTGGAGCTGATGAAGACGGGCATTGTTTCCGTAGAGCAGGAATCCATTGAGGATGATATTATCATTACCACCCGGGAAATCCCGGAGGACGGGCTGGAATTCCATGGCCTGACCTCGCTGGGGGACGCTGTGGGGGAGAATGAGGACATTGACAGGGAGGAAAATCAGTGATGGAGCGCAGACAGCAGGAGGCGGCCATTGAAGCGGTTCTTTTTGCCATGGGGGAATCCGTGGAAATAGACAAGCTGGCTGAGGTGATAGAGGAAGAGGAAGAGACGGCCAGGCAGATTATTGCTGAAATGAAGGATAAGTGGGAGAAGGAAGGCAGAGGGGTTTCCATTGTGGAATTTGAAAATGCCTACCAGATGTGTACCAGAGGGGATATGTATGAATATCTGCTCAAGGTGGCCAAAACCCCGAAAAAATATGTCCTGACGGAAACCCTTCTGGAAACGCTCTCCATTATCGCCTATAAACAGCCGGTAACCAAGCTGGATATTGAAAGAATCCGCGGAGTCAACTGCGATCACGCGGTAAACAGACTCATTGAATTTGATCTCGTGACGGAGCTTGGCAGGATGGACGCGCCGGGAAGGCCGCTTCTGTTCGGAACGACGGAACAGTTCCTGAGAAGCTTCGGGGTGAAATCCCTGGAGGATCTGCCTGAGTTAAATGCGATGAAGCTGGAAGAATTCAAGGAGGAGGCCGAGGAAGAGGCCGAGCTTGCTTTGAACATATAAAGGTTCCCAGGCCCTGACGGTTTTGCTTTCCATAAAGCAAAGGGCAGCTCCGTATGGGCCATAGAACACGGTGATCCGCCGTTAAAACGGATGCCGCATATAAATTTGCCGCAAGGCACCTACGAAAAAGGAGGAGAAGGTATGATACAGTTACCATATATCATTGCCGGAGTAGTCATCATTTTAGTAATTGTCATTATATTCACCGGATATAAGAAAGCGCCCCCGGATACGGCCTTTATTATTTCCGGCCTGCGTAAGAAGATCATTATCGGAAAGGCCAGCGTGAAGCTTCCGTTCCTGGAAAGAATGGATAAGCTGAGCCTGAAGCTGATCGCCATTGACGTGAAGACCACCAATGCGGTCCCCACTGCGGATTACATCAATATCCAGGTGGATGCGGCGGTCAATGTGAAGATCAGCAGCGAGCCTTCCAGGCTTGCCCTGGCGGCGCAGAACTTCCTGAACCAGAATACCCAGTACATTGCATCCATTGCCAGAGAGGTGCTGGAAGGCAACATGAGAGAGATCGTGGGCCGTATGCGTCTGGAGGAGATGGTCAGCGACCGTCAGAAATTCGCCAATCTGGTAAAAGAGAATGCGGAACCCGACCTGGCTGCCATGGGTCTTGATATCGTCAGCTTCAACGTGCAGAATTTCTCCGATGGCAACGGCGTCATCGAAGATCTGGGAATCGACAATATTTCCCAGATTAAGAAAAAAGCTGCCATTGCAAAGGCGGAGGCGGAAAAGGAAATCGCCGTTGCCAAAGCGGAGGCAGATCGCCAGGCCAATGACGCAAGGATTAATTCAGAACGTGAAATTGCCAAAAAGAACAATGAGCTTGCACTGCAGAAGGCCGAGCTGAAGAAGATGGAGGATACCAAGAAGGCGGAAGCGGATGCAGCCTACAGTATTCAACAGCAGCAGCAGAGAAAGACCATTGAAATCACCACGGCGGAAGCCAGTATCGCCAAGCAGGAAAAGGAAGTCATCCTGAAGCAGCGCGAGGCCGAGGTGCAGGAAAAGGCGCTGGACGCACAGGTAAAGAAGAAAGCGGAAGCAGACCGCTACGCGCGTCAGCAGCAGTCCGAGGCTGAACTGTATGAAAGACAGAAGAGGGCTGAGGCTGAGAAATTCGAGACTGAGAAAAGCGCCATGGCCATGAAGGCTACGGCGGAAGCCCAGGCGTTTGCAAAGGAGCAGGAGGCTGCCGGTATCCGCATGGTCGGTGAGGCGGAAGCGGAGGCTATCCGTGCCAGGGGTCTTGCGGAAGCGGAGGCCATGGAGAAAAAGGCGCTGGCTTACCAGAAGTACAACAATGCCGCCATGGCGGAAATGCTCATTAATGTACTGCCTGATATCGCCGGAAAGATTGCGGAACCTCTCACCAAGATCGACAAAATTACCATTATCGGCAGTGGAGACAGCGACGGCGTGGGCGCCGTGGCGGATCATGTGCCTGCCGTTATGACGAAGCTGTTTGAAACCATGAAGGAAACCGTGGGAATAGATATGTCCGAAATCGTAAAGGCAGGCACCTATGATGCCAAGGTAAACCGGAATATCAATATCAGCGGCGTAACGCAGGAGGAAGCATCCAAAGCGGCTGCACAGGCTGCGGCTGTTGAGGCTATGGGGGATTAATTCCCAAAAATCACATCGCAGGAAAAGCTGCATACATAAAAACGTTACCGCGGCAATAAAATGTATCAATACATTGCGAACAGGTATCCGTATGCGCACAAAATTTTTTCATGTGATAGTTCTTTCCTGTATCCTGGCACTCAGCCCGGCTGTCCTATTTCCCGTAAGACCTCTTGAGGTATGTGCCCGGGAGAATGATGAAAATAGTACAACCAGTGAATTATACGCCCTGTCCGCCGTCCTTATGGACGCGGACAACGGGCGTATTTTGCTGCAGAAAAATGCTTCGGAGGTGCTGCCCATGGCCAGCACAACCAAGATCATGACCTGTATCCTGGCGCTTGAGCAGGCAAGTCCGGACGATTATGTTTCCGTTTCCTCCTATGCGGCGGGCATGCCCAAGGTCCATCTGGGCGTATCCAGGGGGCAGGTGTTCCGTCTGGGAGATCTGCTCTATTCCCTGATGCTGGAATCCCATAATGACGCGGCCGCCATTATAGCCGAGCATGTAGGCAACTGCCTGGACGGGGGCGGCAAACGCAGCGCGGACAATTCGGAGGAGGAGAGCAGGGCGGCCGTACTGCGGTTTGCAGCGCTGATGAATGCGAAGGCGGAGGAGATCGGCTGTACGGATACTTTTTTCATTACGCCCAACGGCCTTGACGCCATTATGACTTATACGGACGATGAGGGGAACGAGGCCCAGCGGCAGCATTCCACCACAGCCGGGGATCTGGCCCGCATCATGAGCTACTGCATTACCGATTCCCCGAAAAAGGAGGATTTCCTTGCAATCACCCGGACGCCCAATTATTCTTTTACCGATTATAAGCTGGGGGAAGACAATCAATGGTTAACGGGAAGCAGGCAGTTTTCCTGTACGAACCACAATGCCTTCCTTAATATGATGGAAGGGGCGCTCACCGGAAAGACCGGCTTTACGGGCAAAGCAGGCTACTGTTACGTAGGGGCGCTTTCCAGGGAGGGAAAGACCTTCTCCATCGCCCTGCTTGCCTGCGGCTGGCCGAACCATAAGAGCTGGAAATGGCACGATGCCAAGCTGCTGTATGAATACGGGCTTGCCAATTATGAGAAGAGGAATATTTATGAAAAGGCAGAGCTGGCGCCGGTGCCGGTAACGGGGGGAATCCAGGCGGAAATGCCCCTCCAGGTACAGGAACAGGAGATTTCCCTGCTGCTGTGTGATCAGGACGAGGTGCGCATGGAGGCGGAGATCCCTGAGACTATGGAAGCGCCCGTACAGGCCGGGAAAACGGTGGGCTTTGAAACCTACTATGTCAACGGCGAGGTATATGCCCAGCTGCCGATCACCACGGCGGCAGATGTGCTTGCGCTGACCTACCGGTACTGCCTGGACTGTATCCTGGAGCTGTTCTGGCTCTGATGCAAAGCACGGCCGGCCGATCCGTAAAAGAAAAATATGGCAGAGAGGAAAGCTGCTGAAAAAACAGGGGAATTTGCACGGAAAAAAACCGAAAAAAATTTGTTTTCTGCATGAAAATTTTACTTTTTCCATCTAGTCCTTTTTCAGGTTTCGTGTTATACTACTAAAATACGGATGCTATGAGCACGGGTCAGGAAGCAGCGGTGAGGTTGTCCCAATCGGAACCACTGCCCGCGGCCGCAGATTTCAGCCTGCAGGTGCTTGTACAGCCGTAGATTAAAGTTAACTTTTTTATTAATATAAAATGGAGGGCTGAAAAATGAGTATTACTTCACAAGCGAGTCAAAGAATTACCGCTTTGCTCGATGACAACAGTTTCGTTGAAATTGGCGCTATGGTAACTGCCAGAGCAACTGATTTCAATTTGAAACAGACAGAAACTCCTTCCGACGGATGTATCACCGGCTATGGAGTGATTGACGGCAACCTTGTGTATGTTTACAGCCAGGACGCTTCCGTATTGGGCGGCAGTATTGGCGAGATGCATGCAAAGAAGATTGCCGGACTCTATGATCTGGCGATGAAGACAGGCGCACCTGTGATTGGCCTGATTGATTCCGCCGGACTCAGATTACAGGAAGCAACGGATGCGCTGAACGCTTTCGGGGAGATCTATAAGAAACAGACGCTTGCTTCCGGTGTTATTCCTCAGATTACAGCTGTTTTCGGAACCTGCGGCGGCGGACTTGCACTGTTCCCCGCGCTGACCGATTTTACCTTCATGGAAGAGAAGAAGGCCAAGCTGTTTGTAAACGCGCCCAATGCGCTTGCAGGAAATGAAATTTCCAAATGTGATACCTCCAGTGCGGCTTTCCAGAGTGAAGAAGCAGGTATCGTGGATTTCGTTGGTGACGAAGCAGCCGTTCTCGGACAGATCAGGGATCTGGTATGCATGCTTCCTTCCAACAATGAAGATGACAATTCTTTCGTGGAATGCACGGACGATCTGAACCGTGCGGAAGCATCTCTGGCCAACTGTGTGGGAGATACATCCATCGCTCTTTCCACTATCGCAGACGACAATGCTTTTGTTGAAGTTAAGGCTGCATATGCCAAAGAAATGGTAACCGGCTTTATGAAGCTGAACGGTATTACCGTAGGCGCTGTGGCTAACCGCTGTGAAGTTTACAATGACGAAGGTGAGAAGACCGCTTCCTTTGATGCTGCGCTTTCACCCGCAGGCTGTGATAAGGCCGCTGAATTCGTCAGCTTCTGCGATGCCTTCAACATTCCGGTGCTTACACTGACCAACGTAAACGGCTTTACGGCGGACAAGTGCTCCGAGAAGAAGATTGCAAAGGCTGCTGCCAGACTTACATATGCGTTTGCGGACGCAACCGTTCCGAAGGTTAATGTTATTATCGGAAAGGCTTACGGAAGCGCTTACGTTGCAATGAATTCCAAGGCTATCGGCGCAGATATGACCTACTGCTGGCCGGATGCTGAAATCGGAACCATGGATGCCAAGCTGGCAGCCAAGATCATCTGCGACGGACAGGGTGCTGACGCAGTGAATGAATGTGCAAAGGAATATGCTTACCTGCAGACCAGCGCAGTTTCTGCTGCTAAGAGAGGATATGTGGATGCTATTATCGAACCCGCCGATACAAGAAAATATGTAATCGGTGCATTCGAGATGCTCTTCACAAAGAGAGAAGACCGCCCTGCAAAAAAACACGGTACAGTATAAGAAAGGATGATACTTAATATGAAAAAAAGGTTGTTAGTATTAGGTATGGCTATCATCTGTATCTTCGGCATGACGGCCTGTGGCAAAGCCGCAGATGAGTCTGCAGCGAATGCACTTGGTATAACGGAAGAGGGAGCTATCAATTATGCGGACCAGGTACTTGATTCCGTAAGAACCATTGTGGAACAGGAAATGCAGGATCAGTATGCAAACGACGCGGTAGTTTCCGCGGCCCTGACCAGCTGGTCTTCCGCGATGGAAGATATCGGGGAATTCAAGTCTATCACGGACCATGAGGTAATTGTTGACAAGGACGGCGCCACCATTCATGTTATGGTGGAAGGAACCGATCATGACGCGGTTGTGGAAATCCTTCTGGATGACCAGCTGACGCTGACCGGTATTACAACGAACGTTAAGTATTCCATGGGAGAGCTTATGGAAAAAGCGGCCCTGAATACCATTCTTGGTATGGGAACCGTATTCGTTGTCCTGATTCTTATCAGCCTGATTATTTCCTGCTTCGTAGTAATTCCTAAAATACAGGATGCTTTCACAGGAAAGAAGAAGGAGACCGCAGAGCCGGTATCCGTACCCGTTGCACCTGCTCCAGCAGCAGCAGCGGCTGTTGAAGAAGATCTGACAGATGATTATGAACTGGTAGCAGTTATTGCAGCCGCCATTGCAGCAAGCGAAGGAGCTGCATCCACGGACGGTTTTGTAGTAAGAAGCATCAGACGCGCCAATACCATCAAATGGAAAGCTAATTATTAAATAATTGTTTAACAGGAGGAAATTTCACCATGAAGAATTATACAATTACCGTTAACGGAAACGTATATGATGTAGTAGTAGAAGAAGGCGCTTCCACAGGCGCACCCGCAGCAGCTCCCAAAGCAGCACCGAAGGCAGCTCCCAAGGCAGCTCCCGCTGCAGCACCCAAAGCAGCAGCACCCGCAGGCGCAGCAGGCAGCGTGAAGATTGAAGCCGGCGCAGCAGGAAAAGTATTCAGCATTGACGCCAAGGTTGGACAGGCTGTTAAGGCTGGTGATGCTATTGTTACTATTGAAGCAATGAAGATGGAAATCCCTGTTGTTGCTCCTTCTGACGGAACCGTGGCAAGTATTGACGTGGCTGTTGGCGATGCCGTTGAAGCAGGCGGTCTGCTTGCAACATTAAACTAATCAGAAGAAGCGGTTTATACCGTTTTCTACCAAAGCCCATGAAGTCGTGATTTATGAGTTTTGGCTGAAATAACATGGGAGGTCAACAGAATGGATTACATAGTAACCACATTAGACAATCTGGTGCATCAGACGGCATTCTTCAACCTGACCTGGGGAAACTACCTGATGATCGCAGTAGCTTGTATCTTTCTTTACCTGGCAATTGCCAAGGGTTTTGAGCCTCTGCTTTTAACTCCGATTGCATTCGGTATGCTGCTTGTTAATATCTATCCTGATATTATGCTGCATGCGGAAGACGCGGCCAACGGAGTGGGCGGACTGCTCTATTATTTCTACAAACTGGATGAGTGGGCAATCCTGCCGTCCCTGATTTTCCTGGGCGTAGGCGCCATGACGGACTTCGGTCCCCTGATTGCAAACCCCAAGAGCTTCCTGCTGGGCGCAGCGGCGCAGTTCGGTATCTTCGCAGCTTATTTCGGAGCTATCGGCCTGGGCTTCAATGACAAAGCGGCAGCCGCTATTTCAATTATCGGCGGCGCTGACGGCCCTACCTCCATTTTCCTCTGCGGTAAGCTGGGACAGACAACTCTTCTGGGACCCATTGCGGTAGCGGCATATTCCTATATGTCCCTGGTTCCGATTATCCAGCCGCCTATCATGAAGCTTCTTACCACAGAGAAGGAAAGAAAAATCAAAATGGAACAGCTTCGTCCCGTTACCAAGCTGGAGAAAATCCTGTTCCCTATTATTGTTACCATCGTTGTATGTCTGATTCTTCCTACCACAGCACCCCTTGTTGGTATGCTGATGTTAGGTAACCTGTTCAGAGAATCCGGCGTTGTAAGACAGCTGACAGACACAGCCTCCAATGCCCTGATGTACATTGTAGTTATCCTGCTGGGAACTTCCGTAGGCGCTACAACAAGTGCAGAAGCATTCCTGAATCTGGATACCCTGAAAATCGTTGCTCTGGGACTGCTCGCATTTGCGTTTGGTACTGCAGCAGGCGTGCTCTTCGGTAAGCTGATGTGTGTGGTAACTCACGGCAAGGTCAATCCTCTGATTGGATCAGCCGGTGTATCCGCAGTGCCTATGGCAGCCAGAGTTTCTCAGAAGGTCGGTGCCGAAGCGGATCCTACGAACTTCCTGTTGATGCATGCTATGGGACCCAACGTAGCCGGCGTTATCGGTACTGCAGTTGCAGCCGGTACCTTCATGGCTATCTTCGGAGTATTCTGATTGGAGCCGCCTTTGCAGTTCAGCCTGCCCGGCAGGTAAGCGGGGTGAGGCTGAACTGTAACGGTCAGTCTTTCAGATTACTACACTTTATTAGAAATTTAGGAGGAAAAGGAAATGTCAGACCCGAAACCCATTAAAATTATGGAAACCGTATTACGTGACGCACATCAGTCTCTGATTGCCACCAGAATGCCTACCGAATTAATGCTTCCCATTGCTGAGAAGATGGACAAGGTTGGCTACGAGGCAGTAGAGTGCTGGGGCGGCGCTACTTTCGATGCATCCATGCGTTTCTTACATGAAGATCCGTGGGAAAGACTGAGAAAGTTAAGGGCAGCTTTCAAGAACACAAAGCTGCAGATGCTGTTAAGAGGACAGAATATTCTTGGATATCGTCATTATGCTGATGATGTGGTTGAGTACTTCGTACAGAAATCCATCGCAAACGGTATTGACGTTATCAGAATTTTTGACTGTCTGAACGACCTGCGCAACCTGGAATGCTCCGTAAAAGCCTGCAATAAGGAAGGCGGACATGCACAGGTAGCTCTGGCTTATACATTGGGCGATGCCTACACCATGGAATACTGGATGAACATTGCCAAAGAAATTGAGAACATGGGTGCAAACTCCATTTGTATCAAGGATATGGCGGGACTTCTGGTTCCTTATGAAGCAGACAGGCTGATCCGTTCCATGAAATCCGCTACCAAGCTGCCGATTCAGCTGCATACCCACTATACCTCAGGTGTTGCCAGCATGACATATCTGAAGGCTGTGGAAGCGGGCGTTGATATTATCGACTGTGCAATTTCCCCGTTCGCACTGGGAACCTCCCAGCCTGCAACAGAGGTTATGGTTGAAACCTTCCGCGGAACCCCTTATGATACAGGATATGATCAGGCTCTGCTTGCTGAAATCGCTGATTACTTCAGACCTTACAGAGAAGAGTGCCTGAAGACCGGCCTGATGGATCCCAAGGTTCTCGGCGTTAACATTAAGACCCTTATGTATCAGGTACCCGGCGGTATGCTTTCCAACATGGTTAGCCAGCTGAAGGAACAGAACGCAAGCGACAAGTATGATGCAGTGCTTCAGGAAATCCCCAGAGTCCGTAAGGATCTTGGTGAGCCGCCGCTTGTTACTCCTTCCTCCCAGATCGTTGGTACCCAGGCTGTATTCAACGTTCTGATGGGTGAGAGATATAAAATGGCTACCGATCAGACCAAGGATCTGCTTGCCGGCAAATACGGTGTAACTGTTAAACCTTTCAATCCGGAGGTTCAGAAGAAGGTTATCGGAGACAGGGAAGTTATTACCTGCCGTCCTGCAGACCTGCTTCCTAACGAGCTGGACAAGATTGAATCTGAAATGAAGGAATGGAAACAGCAGGATGAGGACGTACTGAGCTATGCTCTGTTCCCTCAGGTTGCCATGGACTTCTTCAAATACCGTCAGGCGCAGCAGGAGAAGGTTGATATGACTCAGGCTGACACCAAGAACGGCGCTTATCCGGCATAAGCAAAGCAACAGGACAGATATGATAGTGACAGGCGGACATCTGCAGGTGCCCGCCTGTTGTTTATCAGCCGCTGGAAACGCGGTGTCCGGGAAAGGAAGGCAACGAATAATGACAGAAACAAAGGATTATGTAAGAAAAGTACAATATTATGAGACTGACAGAATGGGAATTGTCCATCATTCCAACTATATCCGGTGGATGGAAGAGGCCAGGACGGATGTGCTGGAGCAGATCGGACTTCCTTATGACAAGATTGAGAGAGCGGGGATTCTGATACCGGTTCTGGGCGTATCCTGTGATTACCGTATTTCCTTCCGGTATTCTGAAGTTTTCAGGGTAAAGGTTATTCCGGAGAAGTTCAATGGAATCAAAATGAGCCTGCGGTACGAAATATATGGGCAGGAGGATGGAAAGCTCCATGCAGCGGGGGAGACAAGCCATTGCTTCCTGGACAGGAAAATGAAACCGGTCCATATGAAGAGGGATTATCCTGAAATCTACAGCAGACTGACGGAGTACATGGGAGTGAAGGAAGAGGAAGAAAGCCTCTAACGCATTTTCCCGTATTCCCGGGGAGCGCAGCCGCAGTATTTTTTGAAGTATCTTGTAAAATGCTGCAGGTTGCAAAAACCGCATAGACGCGCTACTTCTTTGACCTGCAGGGCTTCGTTGCTCAGCAGGTTTTTTGCTTTTTCCAACCGGACCTGAAGAAGGTCATTTTTGGGCGTGGTGGAAAAGAACTGGCGGTAGTAGACATAGAACTGGCTCTTTTCCATATTGACGGCCTGGCAGAGGCGTTCCATGGTCCAGTCCTCCTGGCAGTCGGACAGCATTTGCAGACGCAGGCTCTGGAAGGCAGGATAGAGATTCCCTGTATCCTCGCTGCGTACCGCGGAGCTGGTCAGAGTACGGGAAATGGAGATAAACAGCTGGGTAATCAGCGTATGGATGTATTCTTCCCGGAAGTCCGCCGTGGAAAAGTATTCCTGCTGGAGATCTCGGATGAAGGAATCAATCTCCATATAGTTGGCAGGATAAAATATGGTATTTGCCGGGATGCCGAAACGGAGGCAGGGATTGGTGTCGGAAGAAAAGTGCAGATAGCTGTTGCAGAAACGTTTTACAGCCTGATAATGCTGGGGCGTCTGCGGGGTGTAAAGAATACATGCATTTTCCTTGGTGATATGCAGCTTGTCCTCCAGATATACCTTCATTGGAGTTTTCAGGAGAAGAAAAAGGTAATCGCCGCTGCCTGATGGCCTGCAGATCCGGTCATAGTCCTGATTGAAACGGTTGTATTCACAGAAATTGAGAGTCATCATGACAATTTACTCCTCAAAGGGTTTTTCAGGAATCGGGGGTTCCGGATTGAGCATAGCACAGGACCGGAAGAAAAGTCAAATATATCGGAGAAAAAGAACTGGCTTGTTTTTATCTTCCAGATTATGATAGGGTTATTAAGAAGAGGAGATTTGCCGCGTTGGCGGCGGAATGGAGAGGGAATGAAGAAAGCAGAGATTATTGTAGACAAATACTACCTGACAGGAAAGGTAGATAAGAGAATTTTCGGATCCTTTATTGAGCATCTGGGACGTGCGGTATATGAAGGAATTTATCAGGAAAACAGCCCTTTTGCGGATGAGCAGGGGATGAGGAAGGATGTTATCGACCTGGTGAAGGAGCTGCAGGTTCCTATTGTGCGTTATCCCGGCGGAAATTTTGTTTCCGGTTACCACTGGGAAGATGGTGTGGGACCTAAAAGTGAGCGCCCTTCCAAGGTGGATCTGGCCTGGTCCGTTATTGAGACGAACCAGTTTGGGCTGAATGAGTTTGCCGATTGGGCAAAGAAGGCCGGAACAGAGATAATGATGGCGGTAAACCTGGGAACCAGGGGACCGGAGGAAGCCAAGGATGTTCTGGAGTACTGCAATTTTAAGGGAGGCACCTACTACAGCGATCTGAGAAAGAAGCACGGCTATGAGCAGCCCCATGATATCAAGCTTTGGTGCCTGGGAAATGAAATGGACGGCCCCTGGCAGATGGGACATAAGACGGCTAAGGAATACGGCCGTGTGGCGGCGGAAACAAGCCGGCTGATGAAATTCATGGATCCTACCATTGAAACGGTGGCCTGCGGAAGCTCTTCCCTGACCATGGATACCTTCGGCTATTGGGAAGATGAGATGCTCAGTGAGTGCTATGATCAGGTGGATTATCTTTCCCTGCATCAGTATTATGGCAACAGAGACAACAATATTACGGAATTTCTGGCAAATTCCAAGGGGATGGATGAGTTTATTTCCTCCGTGCTTTCTATCTGTGACTGCGTAAAGGCCAAGAAGAGAAGCAAGAAGCAGATCAATCTTTCCTTTGATGAATGGAATGTATGGTATCACAGCAATGAAGCTGATTCTCAGCTGGAAAAATGGGGGCAGGCGCCTCATCAGCTGGAGGATGTATATAATTTTGAGGATGCGCTGCTTGTGGGAAGCATGCTGATCACGATGCTGAGACATGCGGACAGAGTGAAGGTAGCATGCCTGGCACAGCTTGTGAACGTAATTGCTCCGATAATGACTTCCGATACGGGCGCATGGAGACAGACAATTTTTTATCCTTATATGCATGCCAGCGTTTTCGGCAGGGGAACAGTGCTGAACACACTGGTTCAGGCTCCTGTTTATGAAAGCAAAACCTACGGTGAGGTTTCCTGTCTGGACAGCGTATGTATCTGGAATGAAGAGGCGGAGGAACTGACCGTATTTGCAGTGAATAAGGATCTGGAAGAGGATATGCAGGTAACCTGCGATTTCAGACAGTTTGCAGATTATAAGGTCGTTGAGCATATCGTGCTGACCAATGATGATATGAAGGCAGTGAATACGGAGGCTGCTCCGGACTGTGTGGCTCCTGTTTACAGCAATGCTTCCGTTATGGAAGACGGACGTTTCAGCACTGTGTTCGGTAAGCACAGCTGGAATGTGGTAAGGCTGAAGAAGAATTAAGAATAGTAAGCATTGAATTTCAGAAAGCGCTTTCCCCGAAAAGGGAAGGCGTTTTTTATGGTATTTCAGGGGAAAAACCGGCGCTTTTGGACACTCGGAGAGAATTGGGTAAAAAAGAATGCGGAATCCAGCTTGCCAATAATCGGTGAGGGGACTATAATTGCCTCTTGTGAAAGTGACTTAAAGTATATGACAAGAGGTGTCTTCGATGGAAGAGAAAAAAGAAAAAGGGAATTTCTGGTTGACGGTGGCCACATTTATTGTCAACAAACGTAAAGCCATTTATGTGCTCTTTTTTATTGCGATTATTTACAGCGTGGTTTCTGTCAATAAGGTTTCGGTGAATCAGGATATTACCAAATATCTGCCGGCGGACAGTGAGACCAACCGGGGGCTGAATCTGATGGAGGAGCAGTTTTTGACCTATGGCAGCGCCAGGGTGATGGTGTCCAATATTACATATACGGATGCTCAAAAGCTGGTGGATGAGCTGGAAGCGGTCAAGGGCGTGAAGGAAGTGGCTTTTGACGATTCCGAGGATCATTACACGGGGACCAATGCTCTTTATGACATTACTTTTTCCGGAGAGGAAGAGGAGCAGGTAAGCAAGGATGCCATGAACGCGGTCAGGGAAACGCTGGCGGACTACGATACCTATGTGTCTACGGAGGTCGGGGCGGAAGAGGAAACGAGCAAAGCCCTGGCAAAGGACATGAATCTGATCCTGGTGCTGGCCGTGATTATAATCGTTGCGGTGCTGCTGCTTTCCACAAAAGCATATATGGAAATTCCGGTGCTGCTGATTACCTTTGGCGTGGCGGCCATTTTGAACAAGGGGACCAACTACTGGCTGGGGACTATCTCCAGCGTCACCGATTCCATTGCGGTGGTGCTGCAGCTGGCGCTGGCGATTGACTATGCCATTATCCTGTGCGACCGTTTTATGGAGGAGCACGAGACGATGGATGCGGAAAGCGCCGTAAAGGTGGCGTTGTCCAAAGCCATACCGGAAATCAGCGCTTCCTCGCTGACCACCATTTCAGGTATGGTGGCCATGATGTTCATGCAGTTCAGGCTGGGCTATGACATGGGTATTGTGCTGGTGAAGGCGATTATTTTCAGCCTGGTTTCCGTATTCCTGCTGATGCCGGGCATCCTGCTGCTTTTTGCCAAAGGGATCGATAACTCCCATCACAGGTGCTATGTCCCTAACATAACGTTTGCAGGGAAGCTGGCGAATAAGACAAAATACATCATACCGCCGCTGTTTGTGCTGGTGCTTGTATTTGCTTTTCTCAAATCAAGCGGATGTGAATACATATATGATACCAGCTCCGTGGAGAGTGCGAAAAAGAGTGAGTCAAAAATCGCCCAGGAGAAGATAGAAGGAGCCTTCGGGACCTCCAATCAGCTGGTGGTTATGGTTCCCAGGGGAAATTATGAGGCGGAAGAAAAGACGCTGAAGGAAATAGAAAAGCTGGATTATGTGGACAGTGCCCTGGGGCTGGCCAATGTGTCCATCAATGATGATTATGTGCTGACGGATAAGATTTCGCCCAGGGATTTTTCGGAACTGGCGGATTTGGATATTGAGATTGTCAGGCTTCTTTATGTGGCCTACGCTTATAACCAGGAGCAGTACGGACCTGTTTTTACGGGAATTGATGAGTATGATGTCCCGATTATCGACATGTTCCTGTTCCTGTATGATCAGTATGAGCAGGGCTATGTGACGCTGGATGATGAAATGGATAAAAACCTGAATGAGCTGTATGATACGCTGCATGATGCCAAGCAGCAGCTGCAGGGAGAGGATTACAGCCGTTTTGTACTGTCTCTCCGGCTGCCGGTAGAGGGGGAAGAGACTTATGCGGCGATGGATGAGATCAGAGGAATCTGCAGGCGGTTTTATCCCGGGAAGGATGTGATCCTGGTGGGAAATTCCACCAGTGATCATGATCTGATGTCCTCTTTTGGCTCTGATAACCTGATTATCAGCATCCTGACGGCGCTGTTTGTCATGATAATCCTGTTCTTTACCTTCCAGTCCGCGGGACTTCCCGTACTGCTGGTTTTGACGATCCAGGGCAGTATCTGGATTAACTTCTCCGTTCCGGCTTTGTCGGGGGAGCCTGTATTTTTTATCGCGTACCTGATTGTATCCGCAATCCAGATGGGCGCGACCATTGATTATGCGATTGTTATCTCCAACAGGTATCTGCAGCTGAAGCAGCTGATGCCGATAAAGGAGGCAATTGTGGAGACACTGAACCAGTCCTTCCCCACGATTTTTACGTCTGGTTCCATACTGACCTGCGCGGGCTTCCTGATCGGCAGGATCGCCTCCGATGCCACCGTGGCTTCCATTGGTATTGCGCTGGGACGGGGAACGTTGATTTCCATTATCCTGGTACTGTTCGTGCTGCCGCAGATATTGCTGTTCGGTGACTATATTATTGAAAAGACGGCTCTTACCATAAATCTGTCCAAGTACAATGCCAGGGAAATCGGGGGAAGAATGTCGGTTACAGGGCATGTGAAGGGCTACATTCAGGGCGAAATCGATGCGGATATCAAGGGCAGCTTCCAGGGGAAAATGAATGCATCCCTGGAAACCTGGGTGCCCGGAAAGCAGACGAATATTGACATGCTTGATGGCGGAGGACAGGATGGCGGTACTTTGGAAGATACCGTTTCTCCGGAAGGCTGCGGGGCAGCGGAAGCTGCCGGGAAAGGAGGAGATGAGGAATGAAAGCAAAAGCATATATGAAAAAAACAGCGCTGACTTTTCTGCTGGCCCTTTCTCTCTTTGCCTCCGAAACAGGCAGATGCATGGCGGCAGAGCAAGGCAGCACGGGAAAGCAGGAAAATAGTGCAGCAAAAACAGGTGCAGCGGAAACAGAAACTGCTGTTCAGGAAACAGAAGCTGCGGACAGCATCGAAATATCCAATGTGCAGGAGCTTGAAAGCTTTGCACAGGAATGCAGGAATGACTGGTACAGTTACGGGAAGGTCTTTTCCCTGACTGTGGACATTGATTTGACAGGGACGGATTTTCAGGGAATACCATATTTTAACGGGATGCTGAAAGGAAACGGGCATACCATATCCGGGTTCTCACTTTCCAGGAAAGGTTCCGATTATGGATTTTTCCGCTATCTTGGGAAAAATGCGGTGGTTGAAGAGCTGACTGTGGAAGGGACTGTGCGGATGGACGGCAGCGCGGAAAATGTGGGCGGCCTGGCAGGTATGAATTTCGGCATGCTGTCTGGCTGTTCCTTTCATGGCACAGTGTCCGCATCCAAATCGGTCGGCGGAGTCGTAGGGTATAATAAGGCGGACGGGAAGGTGGTGGGATGCAGCGCATCCGGCACGGTTACGGCCACCAACGGCACCGGCGGTATATGTGGTGAAAATAAGGGGCTGCTTAAGGACTGCGTAAGCGAATGTGTGGTGAATGGAGAGGATTTGAAGCCGACGCTGGATTTGGATGGCGTGGATTTGGGAAGCCTGAATCTGACGCAGAATGTGGTTACCAGAAATGACAGCGGCGGAATTGCAGGGATCACCTCCGGGACTGTCACAGGCTGTATTAACCGCGGCCCGGTGGGGTATGCGCATGTGGGCTACAACGTGGGAGGCATTGCCGGAAGACAGAGCGGAACCATTATTGAATGTGAAAATGAAGGGGAGATTCTGGGACGTAAGGACGTGGGCGGTATTGCCGGCCAGGCTGAGCCTTATATGGAATCCGAATATTTGTCGGACCGTCTGGAAAAGCTGCAGGATGATCTGGGGACTATGAATCGTCTGGTGATACAGATGTCGGATGCTCTCAGCCAGACCTCCAGTGATGCCAGCGAGTATACAAAGGCGCTCCAGAAGCAGTATGAGGATACGATTGACAGCCTGAACCGGGAAGTGAATTCGCTTCGCGATACGATTTCCGAGGATCATCAGGAAACAAGGGACTATATCGACAGTATCAGCAGTGCGCTGGACAACATCGGAAATCTGGGAAATGATACGGTAAAACGGCTGGTGGATGGTGTCCGCAGTGACATCAATAACGCTATGGATACGGTCAACGGCGTTGTCGATGATGTGAAGAATGAGATTGATAAGATTAAGCCGGTTATCCCTGATAAGGGTGAGGATGGCAAGGGCGATACGGATCCTGCGGAGACACCTTCTGAGGATGAGTCGGAAAGCGGTGGGGATGATAAGAACCATTCCGGCGGCAGCGGAGGAAATGGTTCCGATGGCAACGGCGGTTCGGGGAACCAGGGCGGCAGCTCCGGCGGCGGGGAAAGCCCGGACAGCGGAAGTACGGGCGGCGGCACGGCGGACGGAAGCGATAGTACGGGTGGAAGCGGAGCCGGCGGAAGCGGAGCCGGCGGAAGCGGAAGTGCAGGCGAAAGCGGATCCGAAGGAAGCAGCAGTGCGGGCGGAAGCGGATCTGAAGGAAGCGACTCTTCCGGCGGGAATGGAAGTACGGACGGCGGCAGCGGTATGGAAAGCAATTCCTCCGGAAAGGCGGAAAACCGTGAGAGCGGCAGTTCTGGTGGAAAGGACAGCGGAAAAACAGAGGAAGCAGGCGTGCAAGGGTCGGACAGCGCACGGGCTTCTGTGCAGAAAAGACAGAATGATGCGGCAGTATATGGTGTAAGGGCGCTTTTGGGACGAAATCAGGTCCGGGAGCTTACTGCGACAGGAGAAGAGGGGGCATTTATCAGCTGTACCGTTGTTGGAGGGACGGGTGATAGGACGGATGATGCTGCCCTAAATGGCGGCAGCAGTTCCGGCGGGAAGGAAGCCGACGGCGGCGGAAACGGTACCGGAGGGAACAGTAACGCCGGAGACAACAGTAGCGCCGGAGGGAACAGTAACGCCGATGGGAACAGCAGCACTGATGGGAAGAATGAGAATGGCGGCAGTGATGCAGGAGATAATTCCGATGCAAATCCGGGCGATGAAGGCGGGAATATAACCGATGGCAAGGATGAAATCAAAGATGAGATCAAGGATCAAATCGATGACATCAAGGATAAAACCGACAAGAAAAGAGGTGAGCTGAAGAAGCCGGAGCCTGATCCGGAGATTGAATCCAACCTGAATAAAATGAAGGACGAAATATCCTCCATCTCCGGGAATATGAAAAATATGCAGAACACCATTTCCTCCACAGGAGATTCGGTATCTGATGCTGCGGGCAATATTTCCAATGAACTGACGGATCAGAGCAAGCTTTCCGGGGATACGATTGACAGTCTGACCGATTCCATTGACGGCGGCATCCAGAGTCTGACGGACAGCATGAAGGGCCTGATGAACACGCAGCAGCGGATTACGGATTCCATGAATGCGGATCTGAACATCCTGATGGGAAACGGCGATCCCCTGCTGGATGTTTCCTCCGGAAATGTGACGGAAAAGACGCTGGGAGTTATTTATGGCTGTACGAATAACGGGTCTGTGGACGCGGATATTAATCCCGGCGGTATTGCAGGGACCATGAATGTGGAATACGACTTTGATCCGGAGCTGGATTTGGATTTATCCAAGCTGACGGATGTGGCGGTACGCTCCACCACCAATGATGTGGTGATTCACTGTATAAATTACGGGAAAATAAATGCAAAGAAAAATAACTGCGGCGGCATTGCAGGCAGCGAGGAGCTGGGCCTGATCTATGACTGTGAAAATTACGGCGACATCAGTGCGGAAAGCGGAAAGAAGCTGGGTGGAATCGCCGGTGTCAGCACCAGCACCATCAATAAAAGCTATTCCTTCTGCAATATCAGCGGAGTGGATTATCTGGGCGGCATCGCGGGAGACGGCTATAACATCAGCGGCTGCGCGTCAATGTGCACTCTGGAAAGTGATGAAGGAGAGTATATCGGAAGTATCGCAGGGCATGTGAATGAGGAAGCGGAGCTTTTTGCCAATTATTTTGTTTCCGATGAATGGGGCGGTATTGATAACATCAACTATTATGGCAAGGCCGAGAGCTGTGCCTATGAGGAGCTGATGCAGAAGGAGGAGATACCCCAGGGCTTTACCACGGTTACCATTACCTTTAAAAATGAGGATGAGGTATGCGGCACACTGACGATCCCTTACGGCGGAAGCATACAGGAGGAGGATGTGCCGAAGATTTCTGCAGAAGGCGGATATACAAAATGGAACATAGAATTTCCGGTCCGTAAGGTAACGGAAAATATTACGGTAGAAGCCGAAGAACAGAGGTGGACACTGAGCCTGGCCTCCGCACAAAAGGCGGAGAACGGCAAGCCGCTGTTCCTTCTGGAGGGTAATTTTTATGAAAATACGCTTCTTACGCTGGACGAATGCCAGTCTCCGGAAAGAGAAGACGCCTGTGCCTATGCTTATTCCTGGTTGCTGGAAAACCAGCCTGAGGATGAGAAAACTTCGGAAATGACAGCACATTTCCTCATACCGGAAGGGGCTGACAGCGCACAGGTCTGGATTGCAGGTAGCGACGGTAAGTGGAAAATGGTGGAAACGAAAGAGGATGGAAGCTATCTGACTGCGTCCGTTCCCTATGGCTGTTCCTTTGCTGTTTATGGAATAACAGAAAGCAAGGTAATGTATTACGTGCTTGGTGTTGCCGGTGTGGCGCTACTTATGGCGGTTATGATTGGCAGAGCAGGAAAACGGAGAAGGAACAGGAGGAAGGCGGCAAAAGGAGATAAGAACACAAAGGAAGATAAGGCCACAAAGGAAGAGAAGGCCACAAAGGAAGATAAGGCCACAAAGGAAGATAAGGCCACAAAGGAAGATAAGGCCATAAAGGAAGATAAGGCCATAAAAGAAAAGAAGACCACAAAAGAAGATTAGGCTACAAAACAAGAATACACAAAAATCGTTATAAATGCCGGATTATAGAATCAGACAGTTCAAGAAGTATATAAAGCTGCGGAACCTTTCACGAAGATTCCGCAGCTTTATATTTTTTTGCAGCTTCATATTTTATGCAGTTATTAATTATTTTGCAACTTATTCATTTCCAGGTGCAGCTTGCGCATCCTCACATTGCAGGATGAAAATGGTCTGCTATAATCAGTATATGGCTGAACGCAGTAAGAGAGCTGAAAGCTATTTGAAGGAACGTTCTTAAAAATAAAGGTGGAAAAGGGTAATGAAGATTAACAGGTTCCGGGAACCCGGGCTTTCTGAAGATTATATAGACATCCATTACAGGGAATATAATGAGAGAATCAGGAGGATAGTGGCTCTGGCAGGGAAGGAGCCGATGCTTCTGGGAAAACTGGAAGGAGAGCAGGTTTTCCTGAAGCCGGAGGAGGTATATTACTTTGAGGCGGTGGACAGGAAGTGCTTTGCCTGCCTGGAGGAAGAGGTATTTCAGGTGGAGCAGGGAATCCAGGCCGTGGCAGAGAAATATTCCGAACTCGGTTTTATCCGTATCAGTAAATCCATTGTGGTAAATATTTACAGAGTACGCAAAATCAAAGCAGATGTGAACATGAAAATGCAGCTTGTGCTGGATAACGGTGAAAAAGTGATTTTGAACCGTTCCTATAAAAATGATTTTCTGCAGTTTATCAGGGAGAGGAGAAATGAACATGCAACTCATTAGCCGTAAAAATTTTTTCCCATCGGTTTGCTGTACCTATACGATATTGTCTCTGTTAAAAATTGCCACTGAGGCCTTTACACAGGGAAAATGGGAAATTGATCAGCAGAATTTTGTTATGATATTCTGTATATCGCTTGTTGCCACCTTTGTACTGTCACAATACTATCGTTTTCAGCGCTTTCCGCCGCTGGCGGTAATTTTGGGGCAGTATCTGGTGATACTTGGCGGAATTATGTTTACTATTTGGGTGATAGGACATTTTACGGAATTATCCGAATATGCTTACCGGGATATGTTCCGGTCCTTCACCATTCCTTATGTGCTCATTGCAGGCTGGTATTATATATCACTTTTCCAGGAAATAAAAAAAGCGAATGAAATGCTGGAGGAAATCAGAAAGGAGAAAAAAGATGGAGACAGCTATGAAGACTATGACAGATAAAAAAAGAGGATGGGGGCTTTTATCGCTTGGGCTTGATGCTTTTGCGGGCCTGGGGCTGGAGGTGGTTTATGCTTTTTTGCTGGAACCCCTGCTGTACGGGGCGTCCATGGAGGGGTGGAATACCTGGCAGACGATTGTACACTGGATTATCACCTGTATTTCCTGGGGACTGGTGGCGGCCTGGGTACTGCGGACGGGGGAAAAGAAGTATGGCCTGAAGCTGTTTGAGGGCAGCCTGAAAACGGTTAAGCTCTGGCAGTGGGCGCTGGTGGCGGCGGGAGCGGCACTTAAAATCTACGCCTCTGTGATGGACTGGGGAGGTTTTAAGGTATATCTTGAATGGAACTCCCATGGCACGCTTCTTTTTATCTTCCAGTACATATATTATGTGTTTGAAACGCTTCTTTTTACACTGATTCTGGTATTTGCCCAGTTAGCCTTTGAGACCTGGTTTAAAAACCGGAAAATCCCCTATGGCGGGATTGTCATGGGGCTGACTTGGGGGCTTGCCCACATTTTTACCAAAGGAAGTCTTTTAATAGGATTGGAAGGAGTTGCGATTGGGCTTTTGTTCGGTTCGCTTTACCTGCTGCTGAACCGGAACCTTAAGGGAACCATGGTACTGCTTTTCTTATTGTTTGTTCTATAAAATGCAGTTTACAGTCCGTACCCTGTTCAGGCTCCCGCCGTCCGGTGTCTGTTCCTCTGTGTCCGCCGCACGGGATAGGGAAATGTAAAATTACCACTGGCATTCAGGAAGAAAATCTGGTAAAGTTCCTTTAGAAGTGATGTGTCCGTTCGGTCCCCGCTTATGATAATTAACAGAAAGGAACCATGATAATGCTTCCAGAGAGCTTTGTAAACAGAATGAAAGAAATGCTGGGGGAGGAATATGAGGCGTTTTCCGAGGCGCTGAAGGAGGAAAGGCATCAGGCCCTGCGGGTAAATCCGCTGAAGGCGGAGCCGGAGGATTTTGCGCGGACAGGGCCTTTTTCCCTGACGCCGGTTCCCTGGGCGAAAACAGGTTTTTATTATGACAAGGCGCAGCAGCCCGGGAAGCATCCGCTTCATGAAGCGGGCGTTTATTATATCCAGGAGCCCAGTGCCATGGCGCCCGCTCAGTTCCTGCAGGCGCGTCCCGGGGAAAGGGTTCTTGATTTGTGTGCGGCGCCGGGAGGGAAGAGCACCCAGATTGCAGCACAGATGAAGGGTGGGGGACTGCTGGTATGTAATGAAATCCATCCTGCCCGGGCAAAAATACTGTCTGAAAACATAGAACGGATGGGCATCCGCAATGCGGTGGTCACCAATGAGACGCCGGAGCGGCTGGCAGAACGTTTTTCCGGGTTTTTTGACCGGATTCTGGTGGATGCGCCCTGCTCCGGGGAAGGGATGTTCCGCAAAAATGAAGAAGCCTGCGGGGAATGGAGCCTGGAAAATGTGGAGATGTGCGCTGAAAGACAGGATACGATTCTCGACAGCGCGCAGCAGATGCTGCGAAGCGGCGGGCTTCTTGTGTATTCCACCTGCACCTTTTCCCCGCAGGAAAATGAAGGGAGCATCAACCGTTTTCTGGATCGCTTCCCGGATTTTACGCTGGTGAATGTGGATATGCCGGAGGGTTTTGCGGCAGGACGGCCGGACTGGGTGCCTGGCGGAAGGGAAGAGCTTGTCAGGACAATGCGGCTGTGGCCTCATAAAATCAGGGGCGAGGGGCATTTCCTGGCGGTTCTTAAAAAGGAAGGCAGCGTATCGGAGACGGAGCGGATGCCTGTGCGCCGGGACGGCATAAAGGGCCTGTCGGTGAAGGAATATGCGGATTATCTGGAATTTGAAAAGCAGTATCTGACAATAAGGCAGGAAGGGATTTTTATTGCCTTCGGTGATCAGCTTTATCTGGCGCCTCAGGGAATGCCGCCTCTTAAGGGGCTGAAGGTACTGCGGCCGGGACTGCATCTGGGCACGAGAAAAAAGAACCGGTTTGAGCCTTCCCATGCGCTTGCCCTGGCGCTGAAGCCGGAGGAGGTGCGCTTTTCCTGTGACCTTCCCTCAGACAGCCGGGAAATTTATGGCTATCTGAACGGAGAGACGTTCCGGGAGGATGTGGGTGTTTACCGCGAGGAAGGCGGAAAGGGCTGGCATCTGATAACAGCGGACGGCTACAGCGTCGGCTGGGGCAAGCTGGCCGGCGGAATCATGAAAAATCATTATCCTAAGGGGCTGAGAAAGAACTGGAGCTGCTGAGGCGGTTTGCAGTATCCGCCAAATGTACGAAATCAGGCATGGGACAGATCGGGAAATCTCAGCCTGTGCCCGTCGAAGGGATTTTCTTTCGGAATACGTGTAAAAAGAGTGTCATCCTCATTGGAAAGCGGTGTGAGAAGGCTGTCTGGGATTCCATCCGGCAGAAATCCCAGAACCGCTTTTTGCGTGCCTGCAGGAGCAAGGCAGGACAAAATTTCCTGCAGGGAGTGACCCGGGGGACAGAAAATGTCATGGCAGAGTAACGTCCCGGATGTTACATCCTGCTCTGCGACTGCTGCCGCGTTGTATTCCGGCAGATAATACACACAGTCCTTCAGAAACGAACCGCAGTAAAACATCAGCAGGTTAAAATTATCCAGGGAAGGCAGCAGGGAAAAGGGATTGGACATCCGGTAATGGGCTTCCAGCAGGCTGCGGCCGGAAGGAGAGTCCATATCCAGCCGGCGCGCCTTTCCCCGTTTTCCGTCCGCAGAAGGGGCAAGCGGAAGGCTGCACTGGTATTCTGTTTCCCTGCGAAAACCAAAACGGGGATAGAAATCCAGTACGGTTTCGTTGGCAAACAGATAGAAGCCGTCGCAGCGCTCCTCCCAGTCCCTGAAGATTTCTTCAATCAGATAGCGGGAAAGCCCCTGGTTGCGGTAAGCCGGATGGGTCATGACTGTGCCCAGCTGGATATAGTTTTTTATCTGTCCGTTCCAGCGGGTTTTCATCAGATTGACGGATACATTTGCGGCAGCAGTACTGCCGTCCATCAGGGTATAGGGCTGATAGCGCTGTGACCAGCAGCCGTTTTCATACCAGCCCTCAAAGGACAGCTGAAAGGTCTGCATGGCCAGAGCGTTAAAGGCATTTCTTACAGGCGCGGTATCACGCACATTTTTTTCCAGCTTGTATTTCATTTGTTTCCCTGTTCCTCCCTGTTCAGTTCCTTCAGCCGTTCATTCATTTTTCTTGCTTCCCTTCTGTTGTAAAAGAAAAAAATACTCCAGATTGCCGTAAAAATCAGAACGCCCAGGATGATAAAGGTCATCATGTACCATTTATTTTCCAGCGGGATCCATCCCAGGAAAAAAGCGGCCAGAAAATATCCGCTCATGCCAAGCGTGAAATGAATCAGAATCTGTATACCGAGGGAAAGCCTGTCAATTCGGTAAACGATGCTGGTGGAGCCGCAGGCGATACCAACAAATACGGCGCCCAAGGCCTGCCTTGGAAAATTATTCACAATGGGCGCAAGGAAAGCCGGGCCGCTGATGAGATAGCCGATAAGGCAGGTAAATACGAAAAAGGTGCAGCCCCATGAAATTCCCAGGAAAAGATAGTTGATAACTTTTTTTACGCTCATATCTATACCCCCAGTCGTTGTTTGAATTGCTGACGGTAGCTTCGGGTAATCACTTCCTCCACTCCGTTTTTCATCACAAGCTCCATCGTGCCATTGAAAGAGGCTTCTACATGGCTGATCCGGCGGATGCTGACAAGCGCCGACTTGGAAATGCGCACGAAATTTTTTCCCAGCTGTTTTTCCAGCTCGTACAGAGGCCTGTTTAACAGAAAGCGCCTTTTCTGCCGGTCGTAGAGCGCGAGCTCGCGGCCCTCCGTGCGGATAATTTCTATGGCGTCCGGCTCAATAAGATAGGTTTTCCCATCACGCTGGGCGGGGAACACGTTTTCCTCCCCTTCTTTTTCCAGAAGCGATATGGCGGCCTGCAGGTTCGGGGTCAGCCTGGCGGCGTTTATGACCGCGCAGGGTTCCTGGCAGGCCAGATCGATTTTCAGCTCCACACGCATGGGTGGTTCCCTCCTTAGATTCGGTTCAAGCCTTTTAAAGCAGCTGTGAACTGACTGGTTATAACATTTTTCCAATACATTATATCCGCTCTGCGGGTATGGGCCTTTGGCGGAATTTAGCGCCCGGATTTCTGCGGCGGGCGCAGAAATCAGCATGCGCAGATATAATGTCCCTACGCCGACATTATATCATAAAACGGGGGAAAGGAAATGCGTTTTATCTCCGGTATCAGCAGGTTGCCCTGCAAAACCTGCATTTCGTACGCCGTCTGTTGCCGTGCGGGCTGCAGTTGCTTATGATGAAGAAAAAGGAAGATAACTGTGAGGGGTGCTGAACAGTTATAAAGGAGGAATGCATATGGATAAGACACTTGTGGAAATAGATAGGCTGCGGCTGGATTATGGGTCGGTATGCGCGGTGAAGGACGTATCCTTCCGCATGAAGGCAGGAGAAATACTTGCCGTCATCGGGCCTAACGGCTCCGGGAAAACCTCTACGGTAGAATGTGTGGAGGGACTGCGCAGGCCCACTTCAGGGAGCGTGCAGGTTTTCGGGGTGAACCCGCTTAAGGACCGCAGTCAGGTGTACCGGGAAATGGGGATACAGCTGCAGGAGGCGGAATATCCTGACAAAATTAAAGTAAAGGAGCTTTGCGGGCTGTTCTCTTCTTTTTATGAAAATCCTGCCGACTGGCATCTGCTCCTACAACAGCTGGGCCTGGAGGAAAAGGCGGGCCGTACGGTAAAAAAACTGTCCGGCGGGGAAAAGCAGCGGCTGTCGGTGCTCCTTGCCCTGCTGCCCCGCCCGCGTCTGCTGATCCTTGATGAGCTGACCACCGGGCTTGATCCGGAAATCCGCCACGGCCTGTGGGAAAGTCTGCGGCGGATAAAAGAGGCGGGATGCGGCATTTTGCTGGTGTCCCATTATCTGGACGAGGTGGAGGCCCTTGCGGACCGGCTTCTGTATCTGGTGAACGGGCGGCAGGAATTCCTGGGGACGCAGGAGGAATTCCGGGCGTATGTGAAACGGAAGACGCAGGGGGAAGGCTGGAGGGAGGATATGTCTCTGGAAAAGATGTATCTGTTGATTTCGCCCAAAACGAATGTGGTGACCATGGAGGGGATATTATGAAAAAACTGCTGGCTGTTTTCCATATTGAGGCATTGCTGTTTCTGAGAGATTTTTATGGCTTCTTTTTTACCTTTGTTTTTCCTCTCCTGATGCTGTTGCTTTATGGAAGCATTTATGGAAATGAGCCTTCGGCCTATTTCGGAGGCAGAGGGACGATGGATGTTTCCGTGCCGGCCTATTCGGCCATGATCATCGGCGTTACCGGGCTGATGGCGTTTCCGTTGACGCTGGCCGGCTATAAGGAAAGCCGGATTTACAAACGCTTTGACGCCACTCCGGCGGGGAAGGGCGTGGTCATTGCGGCACAGGTGCTTGTCAACCTGCTGATGACGCTGGCCGGCTTTGCGCTGCTGTTTGCGGCTGGAAAGCTGGTTTATGATATCAAAACCGAGGGCAGCTTTTGGGCTATTCTGGGTGCGCTGCTTCTGTCCATCGGCGCTGTTTTTTCCCTGGGTTTTTTCTTTACGGCAATTGCGCGGGATATGAAAATCAGCAACCTTCTCTGTTATGTTTCCTATTTTGTCATGATTTTCCTCTCCGGGGCGACGATGCCGAAGGAAATGTTCCCTGAGGCGGTGAAAAAGTTTTCTGCGTGGCTTCCGCTGACCTATGTTGTGGAGCTTCTGCAGGGCGTATTTCTGGGGGCGGCATTTGAGGAATACAGGAAGAGCCTGGTGGTGCTGGGCACAATCCTGATCGTCTGCACGGCGTCGGGGGCGGCGCTTTACCGGAGGAAGAGCTGGGTGTAGCGTTGGGAGGAAATAGGGAGAGCTGTAGGCTGTGGGAGGGGAATGACGGGGAGTTTGTCAGAGCAAGTGCAATGCGGACAGGAAAATTCCGCAGTAATATGGGATAAATGTGAGAAATTGCCGGAAGAAGCGGGGAAGAGAAAAAAATTTTTAGGCGGGTATACAAAAGAGTGGAAAAAGACAATATTTTCTGGAAAAAACAGGAGTATACAGTTATAATGGTTTTGTGTAGAGATTTTGTAGCAGTTAAGTTCGTTGTACTGTTACGAGATTTGAGAACTTTTTTTGGCAGCAGGACGGCAGGGAGAAGATACGGATTTTCCGTTTTTTCTGCTCCGCTGTCACATCAAAGAACAAGGAGACGTGAAGATGAAACAGGACATGATCGTTATACTGGACCTGGGCAGTACGGAAAACACTGTTGTTGCGCGCGCAATCCGTGACATGGGTGTGTACAGTGAAATCCATCCCCATGACATCACGGTGGACGGGCTGAAGGCTCTGGACAATGTAAAGGGTATTATTTTAAACGGCGGAGAAAACCGCGTGGTTGACGGCAAGGCTGTGGATATCGATCCCGCGCTGTATGACTGCGGTTATCCGGTTATGGCAATTAACCATCCCACTGCCAAATGTGAACAGAAATTTGACTCGGTTCCCGCACAGGAGGTTCTGAAGGATTTTGTTTTGAATCAGTGCAAGGCGGAAACCAACTGGAATATGAAGAATTTCATTGAGGATCAGGTGGAGCTGATTCGCCGTCAGGTGGGAGACAAGAAGGTTCTTCTTGCACTGTCAGGCGGTGTGGATTCCTCCGTAGTGGCCGCTATGCTGATCAAGGCTATCGGTCAGCAGCTGGTATGTGTGCATGTAAACCACGGCCTGATGCGTAAAAATGAGTCTGAAAGCGTAGTCGAGGTATTCCAGAACCAGCTGCATGCAAACCTGATTTATGTGGATGCCACGGAGCGTTTCCTCGGCAAGCTGGAAGGCGTTGCGGATCCGGAACAGAAGAGAAAGATTATCGGCGGAGAGTTTATCCGTGTATTTGAGGAAGAGGCCAGAAAGCTGGACGGCATTCATTTCCTGGGACAGGGAACCATTTATCCCGACATCATCGAAAGCGGCACCAAGACTGCAAAAATGGTAAAATCCCATCACAATGTGGGCGGCCTGCCTGAGGATCTGCAGTTTGAACTGGTAGAGCCTTTGAAGCAGCTGTTCAAGGATGAGGTTCGTGCCTGCGGTATTGAGCTGGGCCTTCCTGCGAGCATGGTTTACCGTCAGCCCTTCCCCGGCCCCGGACTGGGTGTGCGTTGTCTGGGCGCAATTACCCGCGACAGGCTGGAGGCTGTAAGAGAGTCTGATGCGATTCTGAGAGAGGAATTCGAAAAAGCCGGCCTGGATAAGAAGGTTTGGCAGTATTTTACGGTAGTGCCGGACTTTAAGTCGGTTGGTATGAAAAATCATGCCAGATGCTTTGAGTATATGGTGATTATCAGGGCAATCAATACGATTGACGCCATGACCGCAAGCATTGAGAAGGTGGACTGGGATGTGCTGGAGAAGATTACAAACCGGATTCTGAATGAAGTGGAGAATGTGAACCGGGTTTGCTATGATATGTCGCCTAAGCCGCCGGCTACGATTGAGTTTGAGTGATGAAATGGGATTTTGAAACCTAGTGTTTATACGGGTTGCAAACAAATTTGTTTAAGCATTGGTAACGATTTGGCAACAATTATAACATCACGCATTAAATAATTACATCAAAGGCATAAGAAAAACCTTGCTGATTTTCAGATATGGGAACTGAATATCGGCAAGGTCTTTTTATGCTTATTTCTGCTTTTTCTTTTTAGATGTTTTCTTATCCTCTTTTTCTATCTTCGCTAATTCTTCCATGAGCATATCACTGACCGCCTGTGAGGGAACTTTAGCCCAATACTTTGAGGTGTCCAGTTCCGGGTACTTGTACCGCCACTGGTCTTATTTCTCTTTGGTAATCTCGCCCTGTTCCAACTTGGCGGCTTGTTTCCGCCATGCGTGGAACATATCGAACATGGACGTATAAGTGGAATAGTCTGACTTGTCAAGGCGTAGGCAGGAAGCAGATTAGCCGCTTGACAGACAAGGTTATGGAGCAGAACGACACCATAGACAGATTGCAGAAAAAAGTGTTTGATTTGGGGCATTTGGAGCGTCATTTAGGCAGGGAGCAGGTACAGTCGATAGTGGACGGTCAAAGGCATTAGAACAGGCAGAAAGGGCAAGTAAACGCCCGAAACATGCCTTTGAAATGAATCGATAGGAAAGGGGATTGATAGAAGAGGACGGATATGGAGAAGAAAGTCATAGTGCGGCTGTGTGCTAAAATTGTGGCAGAAACAGACCTTTACGAAACGGATAAGGAAGTGCAAAATCTGATAGACTGGGTATGTTTGTCGGAACAGATAAAGGAAAACAATAATACAATCCGCAATCTGACCGGGGAATATAAGAAGATAGAGCCGGATTGCCGGGAGGGAGTGCGGCACAGTTGGAGCGCATGAAAGAACTCTGTAAGGAACGAAATAATCTGTATGAAATGCAGAATGATTTAAAAGGGCAGAAATGGAAGATTGAAAAATCATTGGAACGGTAAGAAATGTGGGCGTGGCGATTGCTATGTCCTATATTTTATGGTGGAAAACAAAGGATATGCGTGGTACAATCAAAACGTGAAAAATGTGGACAAATCGGAATTTGTGGAGAAGAATAATAGAACTAAAGAAGGCAGAAGAAGAGAGCTTAAAGGTTTTTATAAATACCATTAAAGACTATACAGCGAGTATTTCGTACATTGAAAGTGTTATCATTGTAAGTTCATATGCAAGAGGAACAAACAAAAAGGGTCAGATTTAGATATTGTTATTATCACATCGAATAAATCAGAAATGATTATAAATCAAAAGTTTGTTCAATATTTTGGGGAAGTTCATAGAAAGCAGACAGAATATTATGGTGCATGTACTTTTATCCGTTTGTGGTACAAAAGTGGACAAGAAGTTGAATTTGGAATCGTTGAACCGTCTTGGATAGCAAAACCTTTAGATGTTGGAACTAATAAAGTTCTGAGTGACGGCTATAAAGTGATTTTTGATAAAAGACATTACTTTGATAATTTGGTTCTTTAACAAATTCTAATTTATTGGAGCAACGAACAAGGATTTGGTGAAGTAATAGAATGCAAAAACTGATTATACTCAGAGGAAACTCAGGTAGTGGAAAAACTACCATTGCCAAAGAATTGCAAAAGAAGTTTGGCAGAAATACAATGCTTATCTCACAAGATATGATTAGAAGAGATATGTTAAAAGTTAAAGATGGAGAAAATACATTGGCAGTACCACTTATGAAAGAACTTCTAATATATGGCAATAAGCATAGCGAGATAGTTATTTTGGAAGGAATTATGTATGCAGATTGGTATAAATCATTATTTGAGTTAGCTGTTCTATTATATGATACAAGAGTATATGCTTACTATTTTGATTTGCCATTTGAGGAAACTTTGAAACGCCATCAAACAAAGCCTAACTGTAATGATTTTGGTGAGGAAGAAATGCGTAGATGGTGGCGAGAAAAGGACTTTTCTGCTATATTAAATGAAGTTAGCATTACGTCTGATAAGGATAAGGAAATCATTGTGAGTGAAATTTATGATTTTGTTATCAACGCATAAATTTTCCATTTAGAGTAGCGGCAAATGGAAAAATGATATATTCCTTGTTAAAGTTCTTTATACATGGTGTTAGCACCATGTGCTTGAGAGTAATTAAGGAGAAAATCTGTGTTTGGTTTATGGTTTGTTACGCTTTAACCCTTTTGAACCCCTTATTTTGCAAGGAATTTTAGATGTAAAAATGACAAAGATGATATTATATACCTTTATCCCCTGAAATAGGCTTTTATTGCGTAACATTTCAAAAATGGGTTGCCAAATTGCCGGGATTTGTTATAATAAATGCGCGGCAACAGAAAATCAGTAAGCCATAATAAATGATGTAATTGAAGTAAAAACAGGCGTGTATTTGCACGAAATTTAAACAAATGCAGTTAAGAACAACAAAGAACACGCCGAATTCGAATAGAGGGGGAAAATCCGTAAGCCAGTGATTACAAGGCTTGCGGGGGGGGTCTTTCGTCTGAAAAGTAAGATTTTAGTAAGACTTTCTGTAATATGCTTATTTGGTATGCTGCTATTTACGACGTTAGAATTTTAAATCCGAAAATTATGTATTTATCATAAAGTAACTATTTGTTGATTTTGAAATAATATTATCCGAGACACTTTCCCATTTGTCTAATCGGGAAACACATTTTTTTAGATTATCTATATAATTCAATTCATTAATATTTATAACTTCAAAAATTATGCGGCGATATAACAAACTCATTTTTAACGTATATAAAATAGATTCATTTCCGTTAAAATATAGACCCTTTTGTTCTCGCTTAATGTGCATTATTCTAACCCTGCTATTAACCATTGTTGATAAAAATTGCTCATAATTATTTGATAATTCTTTTCTGAAAATATCCACACCATATTTCGTAATTAACGCATCTAAACAATTTTTAAGAGATGCACCACGAGGACCGGGAGTTAATGAGGAGAAAAAATTAGTATGTTTTTTTACGATTTCTATAAGAGGTTCAGCTAGTTCAATCAAAAATGCACACTTAACATCACCGGTTATCCCACTATCACTTAATGAGTAGAGGTATATTTGATGCACCATATCTAATTCTTCGAGTAATTGTTCCCATTTACAGAATAATTCTGTTGTAAGAATAGAATCAAAGGCAAGTAATTTGTTTACTTTATAACTACAAAAGTCAGCAGATGAAAAGTAAGATAGTCTACTTTTCATAAAATGCTCTTTACATGAATGCAATATATTATCTTCTGATGTACTAGATTCAGTTAATTGTAGTTCTGCCAAAGGAATAAAAGTACCATCAAACAGCATTAGCAACCTTTCAATACGTGAAAATACTGTATGTAAGTCAAAGACAGAAACCTCCTTAGCGGATGTTATTGTAATCTTCCTGACTCCACATTGTTCTATACTAATATGAAATGTCTTATTGTATCCTATGTCAAAGCTAACTGTATGTGGTCCATCTAATAATAATTTATCATTTTGGAAAATAGCAATTAAAGATTTGCATTTCACTAATTGTTCCATAATTATCTCCCTTAACTATTTTCATCTGTTTATTACTATGCTTTTCGGAAAAGTATTTTTCCAGTGAGCATATTCATCTTTGGTCATTTCTCCAGCTTGATACTTTTTATTCGCTTCTCCCCATTCAACGATAAGGTTTGATATGCTAGCTTGACCTTTTTTTTGGAGCAGCCTGCAAGTAATATATCCCATGTTCTTCTACTACTTTCAGATTGTAGCTTTCTTCTAACTCAAACAAGGCATGCATGACACTAAGTTCACTGTTTAAGCTTGGTTCAGAAATTGCGAATACACTAACACCAAGAGCAGAAGTGATAACCTCAAGATGTTTCGGGCTGGGGGTGCGGTTGCCCAATTCGTAGTTTCTTGTGGCAGATTCGCTCATGCGGCATTTTTGCGCCAAATCCTTATGTAATAGTTTCTGTTCTGAATTTTCTGATTTTCTCAACAACAGTCATCACTATCGTCCTTTCAAAGTATGTATATTTCCTAATCATAACCAGTATACCACGGTCATTTCAAAAATGAAATCTTATAATACAGATATACATTTCAATAATGAAATGTTATCGAATAAAATGAAAGGTGGATAATGTATGGACAAAAACTTATTTATTAATGCAAGTGAAGTGGTAGATATGCTGGATGTATCTAAACCCTATGCCTATAAGCTAATAGATTCGGGATTTGACAATCCTAATGAAGAAATTAGAACAGAGTGGGCAAAAGTACCTTTTAAGGGGGAACGCCTTACATAGCAGGAAGTGATTGCGTATCTTTGTAAGGAAATGAATAAGAATCAATAAAAGAGTTTTAGACAATATGCTTATTTTTAATAAAATATTACTTAACTATAAAGTAATATACTTCTTAATTGGAAATCTAATAATATCCAAGCATACCGGGTAAAATGAAAGCGGCATATATCGGAAGTGAGGTGTAGGTTGCTTGTTTGTTGAGAAGTATATTGCGAATCGAATGATAGAACTCTATGATAAAAAACAGATGAGTATGTATGCGCTTTCTAAAAAGATGGGTATTAGCCGGTCATCTTTATCGAACTTGAAGAAAAGGGGAAGCACACCTACCTTTTATACGTTGGACAGGATTTGTGACGGATTGGGGATAACGCTGGCACAATTTTTCTCTGATGATATAGGAAAGTTGGAATTATCTTCAGAACTAAAGAAAGTGCTTGAAATCTGGGAATCTTTGACGGATAAAGAGAAAGAAGTGATTGAAATCTATGTGAGGGGTATGAAATTGAAGTAGAGCAGTCTATTTGGGCAGCTTTTTGCGTATTTGCCAGGAAGGCAAATGATGAAGAAAGTAATAGTTTTAGCTATGATGTTAATGCTTACAGGATGTGCCCCAGCAGAAGGTAGGGAGGAGGGACATTCCTCTATGATGGTTACTGCAAATGGTGAGGTTGTATCAGCATATCGTGATGGAGAAGATGTGACGGACAGGAAGAAAGCACTGGAGGTGTAGACAGAAGAAGCTATTAGTCGTTTTTTGAATAGAGACAGGAAAGAACTGGAGTTTGATATGTTCTGTATGCTGGAATAGGATGGAATGACGGTAGAGACTATAGTGGATGGGGCGTCGTATACATTTATTTGCAGTATGCAGGGGATATAATTTGTGTGGAGAGGACGGATGGGAATAGGGTTGATTTGAAGGGGAATAAATAGATTGCACAGTTATCCTAACTAGCATATAATTATTTATAGAGAAGTCACTAAATAAAATGTAGACGTTAGTTTAGCTTTACTAAGGGATAAATTCATGGAAAGGCTGATAATAATATGAAACAATTAAATGAACTTTATACAAGCAGGCCTTTTAAAGTAAGGAATGCAGACGAGTATGAATTGAGATATATATTAGATCTATTTGTTGACCCCACAGACGGATTGACCACACCATTTGAATATGAAAATAGTATAATTAAAGGGAGGATGGGATCTGGAAAGACAATGTATTTGCGGGCGAATCATGCGTTTTATCTATTTTCATTTGTTGCGAGTCTTTTAAATGGAGATGAATTGATTTTACCTATATACATTCGCTTGAGTGACTTTCAAATGATAAAAGATTCTACTACTATATATGATAAGATTATTATGAAAATATTAGAAACAATGCTTGAAGTTTGTGATTCATTAAAGTCAGCATCTGAGTTGGAAAGACTACATAAGGGCTATTCGGCTTTGACAATTATGTATCCTGATTACGAAAAGAGTTTGGGTGAAATGGCTACTAAATTAAGTTTGTTATCGGCAAAAGAATATGTTGAATCTGTTAGTAAAGAATTAAAATCAGAGGGAGGAGTGGCAGGTAAGTTTTTGAATATATGTAATTCCTATGGGAATAAAAAAATGACAGAAATAAAGTATACAAAAAATTTAGAGTTTGATGAGATTGTCGAAGCGTACGATATACTTTTAGAACCATTTAATGGTAAATTGCTAATTATGTTTGATGAAGTTGACTCTTTAAATAAAAGTTTCTTCAGGGAAGATAATAATGTATCACCATTTGAGAGTTTAATGAATCAACTTAGGACACTACCATTTATACATACAAAAATTGCAATTTATCCTAATAGTCCGGCAGATATACTTACTGAGACGAGATATGGAGACATAATAGAATTAGAGGCAGATGTATTTAGCTCTGATTATGAGATTTTTTTAAATAAGACATTGGCTTTAATAGAAAAGTATTTAAAAAGAGCAGTTGATCAAGAAATTCGTGTAGAAGAGCTTTTTGATATAACTAAAGATAATGTAAGAGTATTAGAACAAGTAATATATGCATCAGGTGGAAATATGAGGCGTCTTGTTCATTTACTAGATATGGCAATGAATAATGCATATAAATCAAATCGTGGTCAAGATAAAGTAAAAGAGAAGGATGTTATAGTAACATTAAAAGAACAGGCTCGAAAAATCGAATCTTTATTTTCTTATAGTGAGATTGAACTACTATCAGACATAGCGCAGGTTTGCAAAGCGAGAGCTACTTATAGATTTACGTTTCCTAACAGGTCAGTAAGCTTGACAAAGTTCACTAATAAATCAGAGGAATATAATGTTGTGAATTTAGTAGAAATTGGTTCTGGCAGAAAGAGTACTACATTTGAATTTGATTATGCATACTGTGTTTATAAGGATATTCCAACTCACTATATCAGAGGAAGTGAGAGAATAGACAAAACACGATCTAGAGAAGAAGGCGAAAAAATAAGAAAGGTGACAAGAATAACAGATGCATTAATTGAGCAGGCAGTTATTCCTGGAAAGATTGAAGGTATAATCAAGTATCTTAATGCTGATCATACGAATGGGTTTGTTGAAACAGAAGACGGAAAGAGTTATTTCATAACTAAGGAATGGATAATTGGTGATGACCAAAATAAAAGAATGATTACTGGTAATAAAGTAAGGTTTGTTCCAGTAAGGTACGGTGAAAGTGATTATGCAAGAGAAGCCGAGTTATTATAACAGTTTAAACATTAGAACTATTTTGGGTGCATTTTAAAGTGTTTTTTGTAAGATTTTTGTAATCATAATTTAGAATAACTTATATTATACATATAAAACCGTTCAATATTGAAATTAAATCACATGAAAAATCAACAAAAATACCGCACAACAAGTTGAAATTTAGGAATTCGAGTGAGTTTGTGGGTTGAAAAGCCTGGTATTTATGCTTGTTTTAAATAAATTTGTTTAGTGTGTGGCAACGATTTGCTTTACCTGTAGATATACCGAAATTAGGAAATCCATAGATGACCTTGCAGTCATCGTCAAGCAGAACTTCCAATGGCCAAGGATCCCGGCGGATGTACGCCGGATATCCGCTCAAAAGTTACGCTGGCTGCTGGAAGGATTGTCCATTGACCAGCCCAAGGCGGTGAAGAAATTGCATTCAAAATCTGTCCTTTAGTAAGCGTCAAACCTCTCGCTTAGATATTTTTAGATTCTGTAGCAAACTTGAAAAAACCAAAAAAACTACTAGTTTTTTTGGTTTTTTCAAGGAGGGTGTAAAGTTGGATGCGTGTACCCATGAGGTTCACCTCAATCAATGGAAACTGATCATTGAGCAGTGTCAAAGCCGTCCCGATGGACAGACAGCCAGGCAGTGGCTGGCAGGAAACGGGATTCAGGAAAAAATGTATTACTACTGGATCAGGAGAGTCCGTAAAGAAGTCTACAGCCAACTGAGTGATGGAAGTACTTCTCTTCCTGTAATGCAGGAAAAAGGAACAGTCACTTTTGCTGAAGTTCCCATGATACTGCAACAGAATCCGGAAATTCCTTTTTCTTTCCAGCCCGCAGTCGTGATTAAAACTTCCCATGCAACTGTGGCAGTGTCTAATGAAGTTTCCGACAGGCTGCTTATTAGGCTTCTACAGGAGTTGTCCAATGCTTGAGGATGCCGGTGGAATCCAGTGCGTGATACTCGCATGTGGTTTTGTTGACCTGTGCAAAGAAATTGATGGATTGGCTCAGATTATCGGTTCACAGTACAACCTGAATCCGTTTTCTGTGGAAGGCGTTCAGATCGTATGACTGGACTTCTCTGGATGGGGAACGGATTCCTGCTATTATACAAAAGATTTGAGGACGGTTCTCTGACATGGCCAGGGACAACACAGGAAGCTGCAGATATCCCCGAAGAGCAGTTCCGCCTCCTGATGCTGGGCCTTAATCCTCTCGATCTGAAGATCAAAGAAGTACATCCGGGAAAGGTTTTCTGAAAAGTATTGTGCAAAAGAGAAAAAAATTTCTGTTGTTTTATCGCATAAAATCTGCTTATGGAAGCACTTTTTGAGATGTTGTGAAAGCGCGTCTGCTGCCGGTATAAGTGTGATGTAAGTAATATTTGAACTTTGAAAACTCTATATTTCCTCATTGTATATAGGCAGGCAACGCTGTTTTAAGCATAGGCGTTTTGCCGAAAGGCAAGATGCTTACGATTCGCTGTTTCACTGATTCTGTAGTATAATCAGTGACAGTAAAGGACAAGGAGCGGATCAATGGGCAGCAAGCATACACTGGATGAATTGAATAACTTAAGCCGTGAAGAGTTGATCACCATCATTCTCGGTATGCAGGGACAGCTTGATGCGTTGAATGAAAACATCGAGAAGCTTATTGAGCAGGTACGTCTTGCAAACCAGCAGAGCTTTGGCCGTCATACGAAAACAATGGCATCCATTGAGGGACAGTTATCCTTTTTCGATGAAGCAGATGCCTTGTACCTTGTATAATCCGCTTGTACAGGAGCCGGATCCTGATGAGATCCTCCCTGAAAAAGCAAAGAAGAAAAAATCCAGGGGGCAGCGGGAAGCGGACTTAAAGGATTTCCCGGAAGATGTCCTACCAACCCACACGGTATCTAAAGAGGTACTGGATGCTTTCTAAGGTGAAGGCAACTGGAAACAGATGCCCAGTGAAACCTACAAACGTTTAAGACACGAACCTGAGAGCTGGACTGTAGAAGTCCACACGGTAGATGTCTTTGTGGGAACCGATGGTTACCATCAGGATGAGTTTATGCGTGGTGGCCGTCCAAAGGATCTGTTCCGTGGCAGTATAGCGACACCTTCCTTTGTAGCTTCTATCCTGAATGTAAAGTATGTGAATTCTACTCCGCTGCATCGAATTGAACAGGAATTCTCCCGTAACGGGGTTAACATTTCAAAGCAGACCATGTCAAACTGGATGATAAACAGTTCCCGCCGGTACTTCACGCCTCTGGTGGAGTGCATGAAGCAGGAACTGTTAAAGCTTCCTGTGACACAGTCGGATGAGACTCCCACTCAGATAATCAACGATGACAGAGCTCCCGGAAGCAAAAGCTATATGTGGATGCACCGCTCCGGTGAATTCCATACAGAGTTCCCAATCGTCATCTATGAATACCAGAAAGGCAGGAACCATGAGTTTCCGCTTCAGTTCTATCAGAATTACAAAGGCATTCTGGTTACCGATAGCCTTTCCCAGTATCATTTGATAGAAAAAAAGCTTCGGGGACTGATAAATGCCACTGCTGGGTACATGCAAGAAGGGATTATGCCGATGCCATAAAGACAGCGGATAAATCCAATCCTGATGCGGTACGACGGTCGGTTGCCTATCAGGCGTTAAGCCGGATATCCCAGATCTATAAACTGGAAGGTGCCTTAAAGGATCTGACAGCCGGGGAACGTCTCAAAGAACGTCAGAACTCAATCAAACCTTTGGTTGAGGAGTATTTTGCGTGGGTAAAAAACCAGCTTGAAAATACAGCAGTACCGCCCAAAAGGAAAACAGCCGAAGGACTGAAATACAGCCTGAATCAGGAAAAATATCTGAAGGTATTTCTGACTGACGGGAACGTACCTATTGATAATTCAGCAAGTGAACGTTCAATCAGAACTTTCTGTATCGGTAAAAAGAACTGGATGTTTCACGATTCCATTCAGGGAGCACAGTCAAGCGCTGTCATCTACAGTATTTCGGAAACCGCAAAGCCCAATAACCTGAGACCTTATTATTATTTTAAGCATTTACTCACAGAGCTTCCCAAACTCTGTACCGAAAAAGGAAATATAGATTCTGCGAAGCTGAACCACTTATTGCCATGGGCAAAAGAGTTACCGGCTGAATGCAGAAAACCACGCCGCTGATATCTGTTAGCGGCGTTAATTTATAGGTAAGCGCAGGATTTGACGCTTACGACCATTTCTGCCAGACCTGCGGTTCCCCGCTTGTTTCTGTGGAGGAGGAATTCGTCCGGACGGAAATCGAAATTATCCCTGCAAAGGTACATGTCATCGACAATTACCGTGAAACATTCGAATGCAGGGACTGTCGTAAGAACGGGAAGGCATATATGGAGAAGTCTCCCATGCCCTATCCGGTCATTCGCCACTCTTATGCGTCTCCTTCCACTGCTGCCTGGGGTATCCATCAGAAGTATGAGTTGGCCGTACCGTTGTACCGTCAGGAAAACAAATGGAAAGATCCTGGTGTGACTTTAAGCAGGGTAACCATGTCCAACTGGATCCCTGCCAGTTACCGGGATTGTCTGTCTCCGATTGTTGGACTTTTACGGAAAAGAAGGAAGAATACCACGGATACATCCAGCACTAATTTTAAGGAGGATACAATTTTGAACGCATATTTAGAATGTCCTACAATAAAGACAAAAAGTTTCACTATTAGGCTTATCAGAAAGGCAGACAGTGAATCGCTTTTTCAGTGCTATAATGACGAAAGGGCTGTTTGTCTTATGAACGATGACAACTGTGATTTTGGATTTTATGTCGAATCAAGGGAAAAGATGTTAGAAACGATAGGGTATTGGCTGGATTTTTATGAAAAACAATATTTTATCAGATTTTCAATAGTAGACAATGCAACAGATAAGGCAGTGGGGACAATTGAGGGATTTGTTGGAGAAACAGGAGTACTTCGTGTAGATATATCCAGTGATTTTGAAAAGGCCTCCTGTCTTTCTGAAATATTTGAGTTTGCAAAGGACAACTTTTATGAGTTTTTTGGCAATGAGGATATTGTGACGAAGGCTATTTTTAGTGCAACGGAACGCCGAAAGGCGTTGAATAGTAGTGGATGGGAGTTTATTGATAAATACAGAGAGCATCATGACTATTATAAAATCACATGTAAACAATAAACCACAATTTGCAAGGAAATTGTAACGGAGATTATTTATATAGTATACAGGGAGGACATTATATGTCAAAAATCATTAGGAATGATGTACTCAATTGGCTTCTTGAGGACGAAAACCCAGAAGTGAAATACCGCACAATGATCGAACTTTTGGATATGCCAAAAGATAAATCGGAAGTTAAAAAGGCTTATAACAGTTTATTAAACTCAGGTACAGTCAGTTTAGTTATGGATAAATTCAAACTCAATAAAAAGTGGGAGGATGTCACCGCTTTAATTGCACTTGCTGAATTTGGCCTGACCCGCAGTGATATTTCAACGGATGACTATATTGAACGTATTATCAAGAGCATGGATCTTAAATATATGAGGTGTTCTAAAATACTTCTTCTGAGAAATTTAGTATCACTTGGTTATTATGAACATGAATGGGTAAAAAAACAAATATTTTTGTCTTTTTCGGGTATACGGGAAGATGGTACATTTCGATGTCTGGACAAAGGCAAGAAAACGAATGACTCTAAGTTGCCAGATATGGGTTGTTACAGACAAACAACTACATATCTTTTACTTGCAGCAGAGCTTAAAAAAATAGGTGTTGTTTTACCGCAGTTCGAGCAGCTGACAAACTTTTACATAAACAACTGTGTAGTATTTCACCCTAATAATCCTGAAAAGTTAATTATTGAAGAAATGGCAGGTACATACTATCCGTTTGACCATGTGAAGCTGGGACTGCAAATGATAATGTACGGACTTTCGGTTCTTGGTGTGGCAAATCATCCAAATTGCGACGAGGCATGGGCATTGTTAGACAGCAAAAAAAACAGCAACGGTAAATATGTTCTTGATAAGTCTCATCCATATTTTGAGGTGGGAAAGGTTGGTGAACCCAATAAATGGATAACACTTTATGTGCTCCTGGCGGAAAAGTATCGTGTGTTATAAGCATTATGTGAAGTGACCAATTCAAATTTACAGAGGGCTGGAATAGTAGTTTTTCTGGAGAGTGTCCAGTATAGGTAAAGTAGGAATTAGAGTGGAAAACTGCTCCAATTTTGTAAGGAAGCATAAAATTGGCAGGGAAATTGTATATAGCATGATATAATTAGTGTGTTCAATAAGAGCGGGGATTGAGCTATTTTTTAGTGATGAGGGATAAATGGAGGTGTAGCATATGCGGAGACTATTTTTGGCATCCTTATTTAAGGAAGTGTCTCATATATTTGAAAACTTTGCTAATGAAAATCTTACAGGTAAGACAGTAACGTTTATTCCAACAGCTGCGCTGCCGGACAAACTGGATTTTCACATAAAATATAGCAAAGAATTATTAGTTAGAATGGGACTCATTGTTGATGAGCTGGAAATTTCCACTGCAACTAATCTTGAGATAGTAAACAAATTAGAGAACAATGATTACATTTATGTTGCTGGCGGAAATACTTTCTTTTTGCTTCAAGAAATGAATAGCTCAGGTGCAGGGGACTTGATAAAAAAACAAATTAATGCAGGAAAACTATTTATAGGCGAATCTGCTGGTGCAATTTTAGCAGCCCCCAATATTGAGTATGCAATAGATACGGATAATCCCCTTGCAGCGCCGCATTTGAAAACATATGATGCGTTGGATGTTATAGACTTTTATCCGGTTCCTCATTATAAGGATGAATCATTAATGGAAGCTGTGGAAAAAGTAATTGCAAAGTATAATACAAAATTGCAACTTGTTCCGTTCAGCAATTCACAAGCCATTCTTGTTAGGGGTAAAGAAAAGCAAATTGTTTCAAATACAGATGACGGCGAGGTTGCAAGATGAAAAAAGTAGCAAAGGCATTAGCGGGAGCTGTCACCGGAGCATGCACCATACAGCAATACTGCCTTAAATATGCTAGGCCTGTCTACACAGGTAACAGCAGTTTGGTCCTATATCAGTGACAGCCCTTATAAAACTTATGAATGGAACGTTGTCAGACAATGACCGCCTAGAGTTGTTCCGAAACACAGCAGATAAAATGGGTTTGCATGATCAGATTGTGGAAAAGGATTTTTGGGTATGCGCCTATAACGGGAACCTTGAAGCTGATTCTTCCCTATTATCGCCATTTTGCTTTACAGACGGTTTAGGATTATGACGCCATGAAGTATATGCTTTACGGAGATATTCCAGACTTTGAAAGGGTAATGTCCGCAGTCAAAGAGTTAGAAAAAGAAAATTAACACATTTTAATTTCAAACATAAAAGTGCCCCGGCTATTCGATTTTGAGTAGTCGGTTTTTTCTATGTTCAAGAGAAAGTCATTGTACTTCATGAGTAGTAAGAACTATAATGTATAGGAGTAAAAAACTTAGGAAAATGGAGGAAGGAAATGAAAGGGGATAGTTCAACTGATTGCTGGAGCAATGTGGGAAATGAATGGATAGAGAAGGCGCAGACCAATGATTTTCGGATGCACTATATCATGCCATATACAATGCAGAAGTTGGGGAATGTAGAAGGACTTGATATTTTGGATCTGGGCTGTGGAGAAGGCGGATACTCCAGGGAATTAGCCGGCAGAGGGGCAAAAGTTACGGCGGCCGACTGCTCTGAAATGTCAATTGGTTACGCTGCTTTCGCGGCAAAGGAAAAGAATTTGGACATATCATGCCTTGTCAGAAACAGCAATGATTTATATGGAATACAAAATGATTCCTTCGATATTGTACTGTGTGCAATGATGCTGATGGATGTGGAAGATTTTGACGGGACGATGAAGGAAATATACCGGGTTCTCAGACCGGATGGGAAAGTGTTTATTTCGATTTTGCATCCCTGTTTTAAGCCGCCTGTGGAACATAAGTGGTTTAAGGAAAATGACACGATTCAGGTAATTATAAAAAACTATTTTGAACCTGAAGAATGGGTGGGGGAAATTGCAGGGATTGACCAGAGGGTAATTTATCGCCATAGGATAATGTCTGATTATGTTAAAGTGTTTGTAAGGAATAAATTTAAGATTATTGATTTGAATGAACCGAAACCGACGGAGGAGCAGAGAAAGATGTCTCCCAGGATAGAGTGGCTGACAAAAATTCCGATGTATATGTTCATTGAGTTGGCGAAAGATTAAGGTGGCCGAAGAATTGAGGTGTGAGTTGCTTGCTGAATGAGAAGTATATTGCGAATCGTATAGAAGGAATTGTGTGGGAAAAGGCATATGTCCAGATATGCTTTGGCCCGGGAAGCGGGGGACGGTGAATCCTTCATTTCGAATATTATGAACAGAGGCAGTTACAATTTATGTGAAGGGGATTAAATTAGAATGAGAGCGGCTCAGTGAGGGCTGCTTTTATTTTTTTTGTTAAGCTATTTCATTCCTTAATGCATCTATGTACTTGTAAGACCGTCCTAATAAAATATGTGATATATTTATCACTTTCCCCGTTGACAGCAAGATGATTAAGTGATATATTTATCACATAGAGAGATAAATATATCTCAAAGGAGGAAGCGGATATGAAGAAAAATAATATTAAATGGATGGTAGGGATTGGCGTTGCCAGTATTTTAGCGTTAGTGATTTCATGCTGGTATTCTGTCACATACAATAATTCCCGGTTGGTGGTCCCAACGGATTTTGCCAGCTATACTTTTCAGATAAAGGATTTGCCAATGATTATTTCTGTTTCCTTTTTCTGTTTGTATGTACTTGGAATGGTAATTGCGCTTTTTCTGGCAGGCAGAAGGCAGGCTCAGCAGGCAAAGGAAACGAACAGAACACGCAGGCTGAATCCGAAGCTTGGATACTTAGGATTTTTAGGATTTTTGGGCTTTGCCGGTTTTTGGACTTATCAGGTTGATGAAAGCGTTTATCCTTTTGTTTTTTTCCTTTTCTTTGGTTTTTTCGGATTTTATTATGAAGGGAAAATGTCCGGCACCTTTATGGATGAACGGTTCAGGGAGAATGCAAACCGCGCTCAGCTGACGGCTCTGAAGATTTCATATGCCATTATTTTCATAGCTTTAATAGCACTTTGCCAGAAACATTTTTGGGGGAATCTTGATTTTACCCTGATTGCTGTCATTATTATTATATCATTTGCATTGGGGCTGGAAATTTTCCTGAGCGAATATTTGCTGTATCGTTATGATCATGATGACCAGTATGACGAGGGAGCGGAATAAGGTATGGCGGAATTTGAATGCAGATTAAAGAAATATCGGCTTATGAAGGATTTGACGCAGGAACAGCTGGCCGAAATGGTGGGGGTGCGCAGGGAAACGATAATGCGTCTGGAGAAAGCGCAGTATAATCCATCGTTGAAGCTGGCGATTGATATATCCAGGGCAGTAGGAGCGTCAATTGAAGAGATATTTATCTTTGATTAGATATATGTAATTGCGGTAATGGTAAAAATGAGTACAATAAAAGTGTAATTGTTTTCAGGCAGTTTTTCTGGGTATTGGGATTCGTCCGGATCTGTGTTCGAAGGGATATGGAAGCCGGGTTATCAGGCTGGCAGTTCAGGAGAGCCGGCATTTGTATGGGGCAAAGGCTGTTTATCTGGATGTGCGGGAATGGAATCATCGGGCGGTAAAATGTTATGCTTCGGCAGGATTCTGAATCCGGGAAAAGCTGGAGCAGGAAAAGTATGCCGGAAGCGGCGGCCTTTTTAAGGATGAGCTATGATTTTAATGAATAAAACTGTAAAAAAGGGGGCTGTGAAAAAACAGCCCCTGCGCAAGGGACTTTTTTCAAGGTCCCTTTTTGTATGGATAAAAGTACTGTTTTGGTTTACAGGAAGTAAAAGTAAAGTTATGATATAAGAAATATATTTCGGAAAGGCGGGAACCGGATGCCTGACAGGATATTTGAAAATATATGTTCACAATTGGATTTGGGAAGGCTCCTGCTGCCGCCTGTCCGGTTAAGCGGCGGGCTTATGCACAAAATGTTTTCACTGGAAACAACAAGGGGCAGATATGCGGTTAAGCTGCTGAATCCCAATGTTATGCTGCGGCCGGAGGCTAAGGCTAATTTTGATATGGCTGAGCGGCTGGAGGAGATTCTGGAAAAGAACGAGATTTCCATTTTGCCGGCGATAACCTATGAGCATAAAAAGATGCAGGAGATTAGTGGACAGTATTTTTACCTTTTCCCCTGGTATGATGGAAGGGCGCTAAAGAGCGGCGGGATTAAAGAATTTCATTGTGCCGAGGTTGGCAGAATATTGGCGCTCATCCACAATATCGATAAAAGAGAGGCGCCTTTTGTTCGCAATGAAATCCGTATTGACTGGGATTTTTATATCAGGGGGCTGGAGGCTGAAAACAGCGGGCTTTGCCAGCTTTTAAAGGATAATCGTTCTCTGCTCTGTGACTGTCAGGCGCGGGGAAATGCGGCAGCGAAGAGTCTTCCGCAGGTGGCAGCCATCTGCCATAATGACATGGACTGTAAAAATATTTTATGGAACGGCAGGGATTACCGTATTATTGATTTGGAGTGCCTTTCATATTCCAATCCTTTTTTGGAGCTTATGGAGCTGGCTTTGTGCTGGTCGGGGTATGAAGAGCGGGCGGTTGATTTTGAGCTGTTCCGGGTGTTTGTGAGGTCTTATCTTGCGGCGGGAGGAAGTGCGCCGGAGGATTGGGAGGCTGTTTATGACAGTAACTGCGGCAGGTTGGAGTGGCTGGAATATAATATCAAACGTGTTTTGGGCATAGACTGCGGTGCGGATGAAAAGGAACCGGGAATTTCGGAGGTCCGCAAAACGGTGGAGCAAATCGTTTATTATGCGGATAGGAAGGCAGCAGTTTTGGACAGCCTGAGCCAATCGGACTAATGGTAAAAAGGTAATTATAATGAGGAGTCGGAAACATGGCCGAAAGAAAAGAAGGTCTTTCCGCAAATGAAGCGTGGAAGGCGATTATTGAAAAATATCATGTTTTGGAGGAAGTCGAAAAAAACGGCTGTTTTCCTATTAAGGCCAGCCAGATTAAGGAGTTCAGGGAACCGCGGCTGATGGCAAAATGGGACAGCACGGATTCCCTGCCTGAGGTGCTGCGGAAAAATAGGATCAATATTTTGCCGGACAGCCGCAGCTCCTATGTATTAGGGGATTTTATCCTCTATCAGAAAATTCCGGAGCTTGATGAGCCAGTGACGCGGATGAAGCAGGTGGAGCTGCCGGATTATGAAACCATTGACATAAATAACATCAGCTCTGAGGCTAATGCAATCAATGTACTGATCATTTCAGGGATTCTGGATGATTTTCTGGAAACGAGCGGTAATGTTTCCACCTTTAACGGCCGGATGGGAACAGGTTGCTTTGACTTTGAGGTGGATACTTATCGGAAAATCAAAAGGAAAATCAGTGTCAATAATGCGCAGTGTGAAATTGACGGCGGTTTTGAAAACGAGGCCTCGGTGGTGATCATGGAGGCTAAAAATGTGGTCCATGAGGATTTTCATGTAAGGCAGCTGTATTATCCTTATCGGCTTTGGCGAAGCAGGGTAAAGAAGCCGATAAGACTTGTTTTTTCCGTATACTCAAATATGATTTACCGGCTGTTTGAGTATCGTTTTGCCACACCGGAGGATTATTCCTCCATAGAGCTGGTGCAGGCAAAGAATTATTCTCTGCAGGATACGAAAATCAGCAGGCAGAATCTTCTGGAGGTCCGTCGGAATACGGCTGTGAAAACCGATGACAACATGGAAGGAACCAAAATACCATTTATTCAGGCCAATTCCATGGATCGGGTGATTTCGCTGTTGGAAAATATGTATGAAAATCCCATGACAACGCAGCAGATTGCGGAGCTTATGGATTTTGACCTGCGGCAGTCGGATTATTATTTTAATGCGGGGAGATATCTTGGTTTATTTGAAAAAACTGCGGAGGACGGGCAGAAGGTGGTGTCTTTGACCGCACTGGGCAACCGTATTTTCAGGCTGAATTATAAGAAGCGTCAGCTGAAGCTGGTGGAACTGATATTGGAGCATCGGATATTTGCGGATTTTTTTGACGTGATGATGGATACGGGAGAGGTGCCGGATAAAAAGGAGATAGCTGATGAAATGAGGGCGCTGCATGTGTGCAATGAGGGGCAGGTGGCGCGGCGGGCGAGTTCGGTGGCCGGTTGGCTGAAGTGGATTGGGAATCTGATGAAGCTGTAAGCTGTCAGGGGGGAAGACGCACGTGACTGGGCAGGAAGCGGAAAATGTGATAAAGTAGTCCTTTTATGATGGCTTCTTTCCATAGCAATTATCAGATAATTGTGTTAAGATTATCAAAAGAGCAGATCGCAGAAAGCGTATGATGATAAAATGAAAAAACATAGAATACGAAATATGATTGGTGCTGCATTTATTATATTAGCCTTAGCCGGCACCGTAGCGGCTATGGTATATGAGACACAGAAGACAATTTACAGGGAGAGTTCCGGGCATTTGGTGGAGATTGCGCATCAGTTGTCTGAGAGATTTTCTGACCAGTGTGAGACAAACTGGAATGTCCTGGACACCTTTATACGGGATTATTACCTGATATATGGAAGCGGTACAAAGGAGGAGTTGGTAAGTTTCCTTTCAGACTATCAACAGACCTGGGGGTATTCCCATTTGTTTTTTATAGATAAAAGCGGTTCTTTCATCTACGAGACAGGCAAAATCAGCAAGCTGCAGTTTGATAATTCCCAGAGCATCTACAGGGTTATCTCCAAAAGAGAAAATGTGGTGGCTCCGGCTACGGACTACGATGGTACGGAAATTCTTTTGTTTGCCAGGCCTGTTGAGCCTTTTGAACTGGATGGACATTTAATTGAAGGCGCGGGAATCTGCTATGAGGCCCAGTCGATGCTGGAGAACATGAATATTAACGCTTTTAAGGAGTCCTGTGATGTATACCTGCTGGATGCGGATGGGATCACAGTGGCACGCTCCATCCATGAAGACAGCATGGATGCGTATAATATAGTCAATGCAGTGGAGAAGGAGAATCCTGAACTGGAGAATCTGGAGGGGCAGCTCCTTTCGGGGAAAAACGATGGGATCATGCAGATCAAGGCAAAAGGCAGGGACGCTTACCTGAGTTACACTACTGTAGATGTTGTGGGATGGAAGCAGCTGCTCATGGTTCCGGTCGATGTGGTGAACAATGAGATGCATAATTATACCCGGATGACGGGGATGCTTGTTGTTGTGCTCATTCTGCTTGCAGCGGCAGGGATAGGCGGAATTGTTCACTTTTTTTACAGGATTAATGCAGAAAAGAAGCAGAAGGAAATTGAGTTGGAATATGAGCATAAGGCAAACGAGTCAAAGAGCCGTTTCCTTGCAAACATGTCTCATGATATCAGGACGCCTATGAATGGCGTGCTCGGTATGGCGACCCTGGCGGCGGCCAATATAGATGACAGGCAGAAGGCGCTGGAATATATTGATAAGATACAGATTTCCGGAAAGTATCTGGTGTCACTGATCAATGATATTCTGGATGTATCCAAGATCAGTGAGGGCGCTTTTGAAATTGCGGAAAAACCGATGAACATATCAGAATTTATTGAGGATATCAGAGTTGTGATCGGGCCTCTTGCGGATAACAAGAAGCAGCATTTTACAATTGAGAAGGATATCCGGAATGACTATGTGATCGGGGACAAGCTGCATCTGAACCAGATCGGCATCAATATCCTGTCCAATGCGGTGAAATTCACGCCGGAGGGAGAGGAGATCAGGCTGTCAATCGTGGAAACTCCCGGGGCGTCAGGGGAATATGCACATTATCATATGGAATTCCGGGATAATGGAATCGGAATGAAGAAGGAGTTTATAGAGCACATCTTTGAAAGCTTTACCAGGGAAAAGGATTCCACTATTGATTCTATTGAAGGAAGCGGCCTTGGAATGTTCATTGTAAAGAATCTGGTGGAACTGATGCATGGGACGATAAAAGTGGAGAGTGAGCCTGGAAAAGGCTCCTGTTTTATCGTTGATCTTGAGCTTAAGCTGGATCCGAATGGAATAAAGGCTGATAAGGAAGAGCCTGAGGACAGCACAGAAGCCATCTGCGGCAGGAAAATACTGTTGGCAGAGGATAATATAATGAACAGGGAGATTGCCGTTGAGATGCTCCAGGAAATGGGAGCTTTTGTGATTACGGCAGAAAACGGACAGGAAGCAGTTGAAAAGTTTGCTGAGAGTCCAACGGAGTATTTTGATGTTATCCTTATGGATGTCATGATGCCGGTAATGGGGGGATACGAGGCCAGCAGAAGAATACGGCGGCTGGAAAGGGCGGATGCGGAGAGTGTCCCAATCATTGCCATTACTGCGAATGCATTTCAGGAAGATATCATAGAGTCGGAGGAAGCCGGGATGAATGCCCATCTCTCAAAACCTTTGGATTTTGTGGCTTTGGGCAGACAAATCGAATTACTGACCCGCCACAAAAGAAAACTGCAAAGGGAAAAGGGGAAAAGGACATGAAACTGAAAAAAGTGTATAAAAGAGGGGCGGCCTGCTGTCTGTTCATGATATTGCTGGCACTGCTTTGCGCAGGCTGCGGTAAAAAGCCAGAGGAAGACAATGTATTTACAATCAATGCATGCAAGACCCGTTATGTTCCAAGGAGCATCCTGGATCAGGTGCGGGAGGAATATCCTGATATGGAGATCCGTGTTGAGATGTACGGCGGCTCGAATTTCACCCTGGATGTGGCGGAACGCCTCGAGCATCATGATATTCCTGACCTGTTAGTAACTACCAGAAATGACCTTCAGATGGATACATATAAGGACAGCTTCCTGGATTTATCTTCGTATGATGTGCTCAATCGGTATATAACCCAGTCAATTGATTCCATGAATATGGATGGGGAAGTTTATTTCATTCCGAATTTCACCAGTCTGACAGGGCTTGTGTATGATAAAAATGTTTTCCGGGAACACGGATGGAAGGAACCGCATAGTTATGATGAACTTGTCGCTTTATGTGAACAGGTGGAAAAAGAAGGGATACAGTGTGTGGGCGCTTCCTGGGATAAAGCCGGAACTTATTCAAATATGCTGGCCTGTACGATGGCGGCTGATTTTTATTCCACACCTGAGGGTTCGGCCTGGTTTTATAATTTTGTCAAGGGAAATGCAAAAGGGGAAGGGGTAATCGAACCTTATATTGCCAATTATATACGATGGTTCGAGGATGGTATTTTCCCTTATGGATTAAATGAGACGGGCGCGAGCCAGCGGAAACGGTTTGATAATGGGGAAATCGCCACATTTTATGGTCTGATTGGAAATTTTGAGTCTGATGAGGTACATGAGTATGGTTTGATCCCGTTTTTTACCACGGGAACGGCGGATGCCTATTATCCTACCGCAACGGCAGGGTACTTTGCATTGAATAAAGAGCTGGGTGAAAAAGGAAATGAAAAAAAGCTGGAGGTTGGACTCAGGATTCTTGATCTTTTGAGTACCGAGGAAGGTCAGAGAGGGCTTATGCGCGGAGATGCCTGTTATTCCTTTTTAAGAGGTTTTGAGGGGGATCTTACTAATATTACTGACTCCTATCAGGACGTGCTGGGGCAGAATCATTTTGCGCCTATGAATATAGATATGAATACGCTGGCGGCATCTGCTGCGGAATTAAAAAATATGATGAATGGGTTGATCTCACAGGAAGAATACATAAAACGCTGTGATGAACTGAAAAAGAATGAAACGACAGAAGCGTATACAGGAGAGTATCTGTTTACTGCCAAAGAGGATTTTACTGAGGAACAGACAGTACAGTATTTTGCGGATGCACTCCGGAATTATGCCGGCACACAGATTGGCATGATTACTCCGGCGATAAATGAGCAAGGGGAGTTTAACAATCCTACGACCGGAATCGCGGCCAAATTCTATAAAGGCGATATTTACTCCTGGGCTCTGAGCCGTAATTGCATAATGGCTTTTGACGGAACGAGCGGATGGGCAAAAATGAGTACAGGGACAATCTCCGGGGAAAAGCTTTATGAGCTCCTTGAAGACGGAATGTGCTGGGAACAGATTGATAATAAGCTTAATAATGAATACTACTATGATAAGGGCGGAATGACATCCCCATTCTATTATGAAATATCGGGTCTGGATGTGGAATTTACATCAGACCATAAAATCAAGTCAATCCGGCTTGAGGACGGCACACCGGTAGAAAAGTCCGGAAGTTATACCGTTGCCGCCCTGCATGAGAATCTCCCTGACAGTTACCTTACAGATCTGCAGATAGAGGAAGAAAAAACGATTCTGGACATTGCCACGGAATATGGTAAGACGGGAATGAAAGGGTATAAGGACAGCCTGCCGATGGAGCGGGATGTTAATAAGGTGGAAAAGAATTAGGATAGGTACACCTAAAGAGAGCAGTAAGATGAAAGCCTTAAGGTGAAATCCTGGTTATTTTATCTATAAGGTAGTATCATCTGTCTGAGGACCTATGGTACAAATCACAGGTTTCAAACAGAGGATTAACGGCGAAGGTCCTTTTCGGCTGGATGCGGGATTTATTTTAACAAGATATGGAGCTGGCTGATTCCGGAGGGAAAAAGTCAGTTCCTTTTTTTGCGGGGTATGCAGGAAGGGGCACTGGATTTCACAGGATATCTTCTTCATATTTGATGGGGAGTTTTAGGACTTCCGGTTCAAGCTTATCGTGATAAATATCATCACCGCCGGCTTCAACATAGACTTTTCCTATTTCCTTGAAGGTTTTCAGGCCTTCCGGGGTGACGTATTTCTGCTTCGTAAATTCCATGTGGAGCCTGTAAAGTGTGGAGCGAAAGGAAGAGATGGTGCGTTCGTTATCCCTTTGAATGTGTGATTCCAACAGGTTTTTTATTTCTTTTATGTCGTTGTGTGTTTCGGTTTCGTATTGTTTTAAGGTTTCTATGTCGGATTGGTGTCTGTTAAGAGTGTTTTCGAAAGAATTATTTTTATCCTCAAGGCCCTTTCTTTTCCGGTAATATTTATTCAGCAGACTTCCAAGGACGTTAAGCAGCCTGGATACGCATGAAATAATAGAAGACAGAAATAGAATGACGCCGAGGATTGTTACGTTGTCATATGTTTTTAAAGAATCTATTATGATATCCATGTTTTGGGAAAAACCTTTCTACAGAGAGATATATTTGTTTGATACGTAGCCTGTATGACCGTTGAATTCAATATAGTACCAGCGGGATACTGCATCCTGGCGGAGAATGTTAACGGTATTGTTTCGGGATAAAATAAAGTTTACGGCACCGGAAACGGGGGTAGTTCTGCAATTCAGCTTACTGCAGTTTACCACATGGCCTTTATGTGAGCGGAGGTAGCTGTAGCTGCACCATTTGTTTTCGGCGGGACTGATTTTGGCCCAGTTGTTTTGCAGGAAATAGATGTTTACTTTATCGTATTGATGCTTCAGGCCGATGATATTTCCTGCTGTGGACGGCTTGTCCCTTACGTTGAGGGCGGTAGCAGTGACCTCGTTCCAGGCTGTTTCTTCAGGTTTTGAGGGAGTGAGATATTCTTTATATAAATGGTTTACGTCAATTGGGGCGGCTGAGCCGGGGATGAAGGAGGAGCCATACTGCCATATATCATAATGGTCAATGGTGGGAGGTTTTGCGGAATATCTAGCACACCAGATTTGGTAGTTTTTCAGCCGGTCAAAAATCAGCATGGTTTTGAACCAGTTATCGGAGGCGTAGACGCCAGGAATGCAGCCCAGTTCCCGGATGCGTTCACAGAATGCGACGATATTTTTTGTACGCTGTTCTTTCGTGATATTGTCGGCGCGGCCATTTTTGTTCGGATTGGAATATTCGGAATCAATGAAGATGGGGTAGGAAGCAGGGAAGGGGCGGATTTGTTCGCAAAGCCAGTCCGCCTGCTGTCGGGCTTCGGTTTCATTGATGGATTGGTCATAGATATAGAAGCCGAGATTCATGTGGTTTTTAAGGGCTTCATTTGCGTGGGGGAGGAATTTTTTATCCAGGGTAAGGGCTCCGGAGCTGTAGGATCTGTAGCCGACTCGGATGATGATATCTTTGTATTTTGTGGCGGCAAGAGTGAGATTGATGGTGTTGTGATGAGATATGTCGATTAATTCACGGATGATTGCAGGGGATTGTGGGCGGGAAGCTGGTTCATATTTCTTTGCGGCGGAGTAATCTATGCCGGCAAGCTCTCCGTAGTAGGTGAAAGCTTTGGAACGGGTGGTATATTTTGTTTTTACCAGGTCTTCTGCGGTTCCCCTGGCTTCTAGTATCCATGCTTCGCCGGTATCGTCAATTTCCACGATGCCGATGTGGCCGCTTCGCCAGATGAGCATTCCGTTTAGCAGGTTTTGCGGATCTGAAACCTTGTATAGGTGTGTCATTCTGGCTTTTAGCTGGGTGCTGTTAATGTGAGGAATTCCGTAGGAATGGCATACAAAGCCGGAGCAGTCAATTCCTGTTTTGCCGATCTTGGCAAGGGCCAGTTTTTTGATGGCGGGGGTGTATATGTTGGGATACATTGCTGCCCTGTCTCTTATACACATCTCCGAGCCCACGAGACAGGCAGAAATCTCGTATGCCGTCTTCTGCTTGAAAAAAAAAAAAAACAAAACAAAAAACACAAAAAAAAAAAAGCAAAATACAGAAAACCTAA
>OJJT01000075.1_pt1 | contig 79117 bp, 75 predicted proteins | sample 1596281 | NCBI WGS metagenome assembly OJJT01 (sample SAMEA4350145, study PRJEB24818) | metagenome | biome: human; feature: gut; material: faeces | place: Denmark | collected 2013-09
AAAGGGAGGCTGGCCGCGGCTGTCCCGGAGGAAGAGAAGTCCGGCCCGGCAGGCAGGTATCCCCCTGGCAGACCATCCCCCCATACAGCCCCCCAGGGAGACACAGGGACACGCAGGACTCTCCTTCTGTAGGGCAGGTTATGAGGGGCGTAAGGGTGGAGGAGAGAAGAAATGATGTTATAAATAAAGGGGGAGGTGGCTGGAAAGGGAAAGGTTGAAGCGGTGGAGGAAATCTTTCTGTTTTCTTAATAATTCCTTCAGGGAATTAAGAACTTTTTTAAAGTTTCATCACAAAATGAACACATTTTCCCGGTATCATTAGTGTCAGATAGTTGAAAAACAACTCACTAAACTATCTCCCCCCCTCATAGTCAATAAGCTCTCACGAAAGTGAGGGCTTATTGTTTGTATGTCAGGCATGGCATTAATCTGGCTGGTGTAAGTTCAGCCACGGGTATTTACGGCCAGGTGTAATGAACTAAAACGGGTATCATGAATGGTATAGATGGAAGAAGTGGTGTGGCAAAGTTCTTGTGCTTTGTACAGAAACTTCAGGGAGATTCGGGGGATGAGGTTGGAAAGTATGATATATATGAATTGGTCTGAATTTATTTTTTCGTGAAACAGCCTTCATCCAACAGAGTTTTGTGTTGATATTATTGAATTAGTATGTTATTATTATTCCGTCACACAGCAGTATCTATGCTGCTGTAATATCCGGCCGTCCGGCCGTTCTTTCATTTCGGCGCTTCCTTTTCGAAGCAATAATCCGTAAATGGCAAAAAACTTAATACAGGAGGAATATTTATGGAAAACAGGCTCAGGAATTATTTTCCGCTTATCAGGGAAAGAAAGGAGGTGTTGAAAGAAATTGGTGAAAGCAGCGGGCTGCAGGCGCTGTTCCGGAGCTGGACGCCTGAACGGCAGGAAGAATTTTTGGATTTCTGCACGGGTATGAAGGGCGTAAAGATCCTCTATGATTCCTTTTTTAAGGAAATCATGAGTCCGGAATATACACCCGGCAGACTGAATTGTTTTCTGTCGCTGCTGCTGGGGAAAAAGGTAGTAATCCGTCAGGTGCTTCCCAATGAAGGAGGCAGGATTGCGGACGAAAACACCTTATTAGTCACGGATATCCTGGTGGAATTCGAGGACGGAAGCCTGGCGGATGTGGAGATTCAGAAGCTGGGCTACGCCTTTCCTGGAGAACGCAGCGCCTGTTATGCTGCGGATCTGCTGTTGAGGCAGTATAAAAGGGCACGGGATAAGAGAAACCGGGAAAAGGGGAAGTTCAGTTATAAGGACATCAAAAACGTATACGTCATAGTGCTTTTTGAGAAAAGCCCTGTGGAATTTCATTCTATGGAAAAGGAATATCTGCATAAATCTGACTGGAGCTTTGATACAGGGCTGGAGCTGGATTTATTACAGAATTTTATCTTTATTACGCTTGACATATTCCAAAAAAACATGGAAAATAAAAGCATAGAAAACGAGCTGGAGGCGTGGCTGATGTTCTACAGCACGCAGGAGTCGGAACGGATAATCGAGCTGATAAATAAATATCCGATGTTCAGACAGATGTATGGGGACGTATATGAAGTCTGCCGGAATATGGAGAAGGTGATGGGAATGTTTTCAGAAGAACTAAGAGAGATGGATCGGAACACAGTGCAGTATATGATTGACGAGATGCAGGCAACGATAGATGCACAGGCTGCTGCCTTGGAAGAAGAGAAGAAGAGACACAAGGAAGAGAAGAAGAGGTATGAGGAAGAGAAGAAAAAGCACGATGAAGAAATGCAGGAGCTGATTGCTGTCCAGACTGCCGCGCTTGATAAGGCCATGAAGCGAATAGAAGAACTGGAAAGAAAAGTCGGTTCTGAACCCGTAAAATAAGCCGCCGCAGTGTGTGGTGGAAGCTGATGTTTCCCGCTGTAGTACTGTATAGTGTCAAGCTCAAAAGAGTGCAGACAGAAATGACGTACCGATAATCCTCGCTTGAAAAAACTATAAAGAGTAGCATCCGGACGCTGCATGATTTGCGGGGAGGGATGCTATTTCTTTTTGCCATTTCGTTTCCCTGGATATAACAGGACTGCAGGAACTGTGAAGATAATGAACAGTTAAAATACATGAAAGACACCCCTGGATGGAAAAGCAGGTTTCATTGACTTTATCCCGTAAAATAGGTATAATAAAGCCGGCAAACAGCATGGCTGCGGGGAGGTTTACGGTGTCCGGCCGTAAGAGGCGCAGGAAATGTCAAAGAGGGGTACTGTGCGGCATTTACGACAGGTTCGTAGGTGTTTGAAATGCTGAAAATAAAGTTTATGACCGGGCAGAACAGGGGTTTATATGGAGAAGAATTATGATGTGATTATTATCGGAGCCGGGCCGGGAGGTATTTTCTGCGCTTATGAGCTGCTGGAGAAGAATAAGGATTTGAAGGTCCTGATGGTGGAGAAGGGACGGCCGATTGAAAAAAGGGCGTGTCCTAAGAGGAAGACCAAGGTCTGCGTGGGCTGTAAGCCCTGTTCCATCACTACGGGCTTTGCAGGAGCAGGGGCTTTTTCGGACGGAAAGCTTTCCCTGTCGCCTGATGTTGGCGGGAACCTGCCGGAGATTCTGGGATATGAGGAAACAAAGGCTCTGATTCATGAGTCGGATGATATTTATCTGAAGTTTGGCGCGGATACGCGTGTGTATGGTATAGATAAGGAAAAGGAGATCCGGGAAATCCGCAGGGAGGCTATCAATGCAAACCTGAAGCTGGTGGAGTGCCCTATCCGTCATCTGGGGACGGAAGAGGGGTATAAGATTTACTCCCGTCTGCAGGAGGCGCTGGCTGAAAAGGGCGTGGAAATGCTTTTTAATACCATGGTTTCTGAGATTCTTGTGGAAAACGGCCATGTAAGGGGCGTGGTCACGGACAAAGGGGATACCTTCCTGGCGGATGAGGTAGTATCTGCAGTAGGGCGTGAGGGAGCCGACTGGTTCAAGGATAAATGCGCGCAGATCGGAATAGAGACAACGCCGGGTACGGTGGATATCGGCGTACGTGTGGAGGTGCGTGACGAGGTCATGCAGTTCCTGAATGAGAATCTGTATGAAGCGAAGCTGATTTTCTATACGCCTACCTTTGATGATAAGGTGCGCACCTTCTGTACGAATCCTTCGGGAGAGGTGGCGACGGAATATTATGAGGGCGGGCTTGCCGTGGTGAACGGCCATGCCTATAAATCCCAGGATTATAAAACGAGTAATACGAATTTTGCATTGCTTGTGTCCAAAAATTTCACCAAACCGTTCAGCACACCGATTGAGTATGGACGTAAAATTGCAGAACTTTCCAACATGCTCTGCGGTGGTAAGATTCTTGTGCAGACCTTCGGTGATTTTAAAAGGGGCAGAAGGACGACGGAGGAGAGACTGTGCCGGAACAACCTGATCCCCACGTTAAAGGATGCGGTGCCCGGCGATCTGTCTCTGGTATTCCCTCACAGGATCATGGTGGATATCGCGGAGATGATTGAGGCGCTGGATAAGGTGACTCCGGGTATCGCCAGTGACGAAACCCTGCTTTATGGCGTAGAGGTGAAATTCTATTCCAACAAGGTGGTGGTGAATAAGGATTTTGAAACGAGCATCAAGGGGCTTCGCGCCATCGGAGACGGCGCCGGGGTGACCAGAGGGCTTCAGCAGGCTTCCGCCAACGGCCTGAGTGTGGCGAGAAGCATTATTAAAAGCATGGGAAAGTGAGAATGAAAAAAACAGCAATAAGGCTGGCGGGCTGCCTTCTGGCATCCTGCCTGCTGCTGCCGCTGAATGCCTGCAGCAGCGCGGAACCGGTAAAAATCGTACTTACCACCGGTTTTAATAAAAATGAAATATTCCGTCTGGAGGACACCTCCTGTACCCTTCCTGAGCTTATGGTATATCTGACCACTGAGCAGAATACCTATGAGTCGGTATACGGCAGGGAAATATGGGAGACAAAGTCTGAGGGGGCAGGTTTAGAAGAGCGGCTGAAGGACAAGGTTCTGGCGGAGATTTCCCAGATCAAGGCCATGACGCTTCTGGCTGCCCGAAGGGAAATTGTGCTTTCTCCGGAAGAGGAGGAGTTGGCTGTGCAGGCCGCCGGCGAGTATTATGAGTCCCTGAATGAAACGGAGCGTAGCGCCATGGGGGTTACGAGCCAGCTGATTGAGGGGATGTACCGTGATTATGCCCTGGCGGACAAGGTGTACCGTCAGATTATCAGCGACATTAATCCGGAAATCAGCGATGACGAGGCCAGAAATATCACGGTGCAGCATATCCTGATCAAAACGGTTACGGAAAATGCGGATGGTACAATTTCTGCTTTTTCGGACGCGGAAAAGGCAAAATGCTACCGCAGGGCCCAGGAGGTGCTGGCTGCGGCATCGGAGGGAGAGGCCTTCGAAGCACTCATTGAAAAATACAGTGATGATCCCCAGGGAACGATATCCTTCGGCAAGGGCGAACGGGAAATGGCCTTTGAAACCGCCGCTTTTAATCTGGGGACGGATGAAATCAGCGGGATTGTGGAGACTGCGGAGGGGTATGAGATCATCAAGTGCATCAATACCTTCAACCGGGAGGAAACGGATAGGAACAAGCTGAAAATCGTGGAAAAGCGCAAGGATGAGGTTTTCGGGCAGGAATACGACAGTTTTGTGAACTCCCTTGCAAAGAATCTGAACGAACCGCTGTGGGATTCTGTAAATATGATTCATGACGACGCGGTGACTACAAGCAGTTTTTTTGAAATTTATAAAAAATATTTTTCGCAGCCGTAGTTTCCGGCTGTATGAGGAAAGGAAGCAGGACTGGGATGAATACGTTTGAATATGTGGTGGTGAGTCTGGACGGCGATTATGCCAATCTGAAAAGGACGGACGAGGAATCTGATGAAATTAAGCTGGTAGCCAGGGCGCTTCTGCCGCCGGAAACGGATGAAGGGACCAGGCTTAAATATGAATTTCTGCAGTACTCCATAATTGCCTGACAGTGATTGGAGCTTTGCTGCAGAGGCTTGTGACTGTCCCTGGGATTGTTAAATAAAGGAGAGTGTAAAATAAAGTGTGCAGGCGATTGATTGCCTGCACACTTTATTTTATGATATTTGCGCCTGTAAGCCTAAGCCTTTTGTTCTGTAAAAATATCACGGATACGCATCTGAAGCTTTTCCAGGTCGTCCGCATCAGGATGGGACAGCGCCTGGCTGAAATTAGTGAGGAAGGCGGCGGCCCTTTCATTGTCAGGAGCTTTTTCCAGCATGGCTTCGTAGCGCTCTTTTACGGCAGCAGGCATTTTCCCCTGGCACATGTAGGTTCCAAGGAGCGTATTGTCATCAGGAAGCTGTGCGCTTACATTTTCAAGAATCCGGGAAAAGTAGGCATCGCTTCCTCCAAAGCCCGCGGTTCCGAAAAGAAAGACCTTTTTATGATGGATTCCCTGAAGGAATGCGGTCATTTTTTCATCACAGCTACCTTTATCGGTCCAGAAGCCTGCCAGCAGATAAGGGGCTTCCTGCCAGCCGGCAGCCTCTCCTGCCTGCATCAGTTCATCAAGGCTGCCGGAATAAATACAGTCCTCCGGAGGAAGCGCTGCCAGGACGGCCTGTGCCAGCTGTGCGGTGTTGCCTGTGCGGCTGCTGAATACAACGGAATATTTCATGATTCTTTCCTTTCTGCCGGAGCGGTTTCCCATATGCTCTTATACGGCATTGTGATGCGTTGACGTTTAAAACGCAATGTTTTTACAGGCATTTTTTTCAGCGGGCAACGAGCAAGGCGGCCATGCCTGTATGGATATCCGGTGACTGCGGCGGGGCAAATGCCTGTAGCTCTGCGGCGCTGCAAGCTTATACTCTGTTACTTGCAGCAGGGTATTTGACCGTCATAAATACAGTGGACACCCCGGTGCTGCTGCATGCCGCCCAGGCATTCCTGATTACAGCGGATACAGTAGTGGATGGAATCCTCCCTGCCTTCCCGCACCTTTTTCACCCAATCCGGATCTGCGATGAGCTGGCGGCTCATGGCGGCGCAGTCGATCCTGTGCTTCTGAAGCTGTTCTTCGATAAAAGAAGGATGGACCAGGCCGCCCACGCCGCAGAGGGGGAGTGCGGTCAGCCCGCGCAGCGCATCACAGAAATCCAGGAAGCAGCCTTCTTGGCTGAAAAAAGGATGGCTGGCCGGCGGAATGGTGTCGGTAAGAGCGCCGTGGTTGGCCAGTGTAACATGGAAGCTGGTTACGCCTGCCTGTTCCAGGAGAGGCACGAATATGGGAAGCTCCTCCTGCAGGATGCCGGCGTTTCCGTAATGCGGGTTTTCCCTGCGCACGGCCAGTTTAAAATCTATGGGAAATTGGGGGAGTGCACTGCGGATGGCGGAAACGCATTCCACTGCAAAGCGCGCCCGGTTTTCAGGTGAACCGCCGTAGGAATCCTGGCGTTTGTTGTAGAGGGAGGAGCTGAAGCTGCCGCACATCCGGTCGCCATGGACCTGGACCATATCAAAGCCAAGCTTTTTGGCTTCCAGGGCGGCGGAACCGAAGGAGGAGGTGATTCTGCGGATTTTTTCCGGAGGGAGCGCGGTAATGTAAGGGGATATTTGATCATTCAACAGACGGCGCAGTTCCCCGTGGGAAATTCGTTTTGTAAGGATGCCGGGAAGAAAACGCAGCATGCCCTTCCAGTCGGAGTCCGACTGATGCAGCTGGGCGCAGATCAGGCAGCCATGTTCATGGGCTGCGGCTGTCAGCCTGCGGTAGTAAGCGGCCCCTTTGCGGGTAAAAAGTGAATGGAAGCCCCTTTTTCCCACGGGAACATCCCCTATGATGATCATGGCACAGCCGCCGGCGGCAATGGCTTCCATTTTTACAAGAAGTTCATCCTCTTTCAGCCCCATGGAGGTAGGGGCGAAGATGATCCGGTTTTTCAGGGTCAGCCCGCCCAGTGTGACAGGGCTGTTTATGGTTTCATACATGGTGGTTCCTTCCTTTCCCCGGGCAGGATTCTGCGCAGCAGGGCAAGCAGCTGTGTGTGCTCTTCCTGAGTCAGGCCCCGGACAGCCTCCGCCTCCCAGCGGTCAAACAAATCATGGCTTAAGTCAAAGGCATCCTGTCCCTTGTCCGTCAGCTCTAAAATACAGGAACGCTTATCCGCAGGATTTGCCTGGCGGAGGATAAAGCCTGTTTCCTCCAGACGGGTAAGGGAACGGGTGGAATGGCCGGCATCCATTTGGAGGGAACGGCTCAGCTCGCCGGGGGAACAGCCGGGATGCTTTCCTATATACAGAATAAAATACAACAGTCCCTGGGAAAGTCCCTGCTCGGACAGCTTCTGTCCGCAGTATTCGGTAAAATCCTTCCGCAGGAGGGAAATATAGTGAGGTAAAGAAGGATGCATGGACAGGACTCCTTTTTAGTTGGTGTAATTTAATTGACAAAGTCAAATATATACTGTTTGTTTGACTTTGTCAACTAAATTAAATTTGTATAATATATTAGTTTTACGAAAACTGTTCAGTACACTCACAGTTGCAGTTTTACAATATAACAGTAACGGTTCAAATTTATCAGAACTGATATTCAAATATTTGCAGCTTGTTCGGACAAAGGGAAAGCAGAAAAGAGCGGAGTTTATTTTTTATTTATATATTTTTTATACTTTTGTTAGCACTCAACTAAATTGAGTGCTAATTTTCTATTGACTTTTTTTAAAGATAGAAGTACACTTATTCCTAGAGCAAAACCGGACAAAAGAAAAAAGTCCGTGGAAAAAAAGAAAGGAATGTGATGAATTATGGCAGAAAAACATGGCAGCTTGTCCATTAACAGCGAGAACATTTTCCCTATTATTAAGAAATGGCTGTATTCTGACCACGATATTTTTTACAGGGAACTGATTTCCAACGGCTGCGACGCTATTACGAAATTAAAGAAGCTGGATGTGATGGGAGAGTATTCCTTACCGGACGGCTATAAGCCGGAAATCCAGGTTATCGTGAATCCGGAAGAGAAAACCCTGAAATTTATTGATAATGGTATTGGTATGACAGCGGATGAGGTGGAGGAATACATCAACCAGATCGCCTTCTCCGGCGCAACCGATTTTATTGAAAAGTATAAGGACAAATCTGACGACAATCAGATCATCGGCCATTTCGGACTGGGCTTCTATTCCGCATTTATGGTTGCCGATGAAGTTCACATTGATACGCTTTCCTATAAGGAAGGCGCAGCTCCGGTACACTGGGAATGCGACGGCGGTACGGAATTTGAGATGGAGGACGGCACCTGGGACAAGGTGGGAACACAGATTACGCTGTTCCTGAACGAGGACTGCCTCCAGTTCTGCAACGAATACAAGGCGCAGGAGGTTGTTAAGAAGTACTGCTCCTTCATGCCGGTAGAGATTTTCCTTTCCAGGGAAAACACGCCGGAGACCCAGACCATCGATGAAGCTGAGAAGCTGGATACGGATGAGGTTCTGGAAACCATCCAGCCTGAGAAGAAAGAGGATGCCAAGGAAGGCGAAGAAACTGAAGAGAAGCCTGTCAGGCTGAAAATCAAGAAACGTCCCGTTGTAATGAATGATATCCATCCTCTCTGGACCAAGAATCCCAGCGAGTGTACGAAGGATGATTATATTGAATTTTACCGCAAGGTTTTCCAGGATTACAAGGAGCCGTTGTTCTGGATCCATCTGAACATGGACTATCCGTTTAATCTGAAAGGAATCCTGTATTTCCCCAAGATCAACATGGAATATGAGTCCATTGAGGGAACCATTAAGCTTTACAATAACCAGGTATTTATTGCCGATAATATCAAAGAGGTAATCCCGGAATTCCTGATGCTCTTAAAGGGCGTCATCGACTGTCCTGATCTGCCGCTGAACGTTTCCAGAAGCGCGCTGCAGAACGATGGCTTCGTGAAGAAGATTTCCGATTACATCACCAAGAAGGTTGCCGACAAGCTGTCCGGCATGTGCAAGACCGACAGGGAAGAATATGAGAAATACTGGGATGACATCAGTCCCTTCGTTAAATTCGGCTGCCTGAAGGATGACAAGTTCTGCGAGAAGATGACGGATTATATCCTTTTCAAGAACCTGGACGGCAAATACATGACGCTGCCTGACTGTCTGGAAGTCAACAAGGTTGATCCGGATGAAAAGGAAGAAGGCGACAGCGCTGTTGATGAAAACGGCGAAAAGGTAGAGGCAGAGGTTGTTGACGAAGCAGCTGCCGGGGAAGAAGCAGGAGAAGGCGCAGAAGAGGAAAAGAAGGAAAAGACCATCTACTACGCAACCGACCTGAAGGTGCAGAGCCAGTACGTGAACATGTTCAAGCAGGCCAAGATGGATGCTGTCGTGCTGCCTGACCAGATTGACCAGCCCTTCATCAATCAGCTGGAAATGAAGAATGAAGGCATCAAATTCCAGAGAATCGATGCGGATTTGACGGATACCTTCAAGGCAAAGACCTCCAAGAAGACCCAGGAAGAGCTGAACGCCCAGTCCGAGGAGCTTCAGAAGCTGGTCCGCAAGGCGCTTAAGAATGACAAGCTGACCGTAAAGGTTGAGAAGCTGAAAAATAAAAAGGTTTCTTCCGTCCTCACCATTTCTGAAGAGAGCAGAAGAATGCAGGATATGATGAAAATGTATGCCATGAACGGCATGGATATGGGAATGTTCGGCGGCGAGGGCGAAACCCTGGTGCTCAACGTAAGCCATCCCCTTGTTGAGTATGTGATTGCGCATAAGGACGACAAGGACAATAAGAATGAAGCACTGATTTGCGAACAGCTTTACGATCTTGCCAAGCTGCAGCAGGGACCGCTGGATGCGGAGGCTATGACCAAGTTCGTTAACCGTTCCAACGATATTATGGTTGCATTGACCAAATAAGCTTCCTGTGATGCAAAAGCCGGGATGCACAGTAGTGTTCGCTGAAAACGGCAGAACCTGAAAAAGTATTGCCGGATAAGAAAATATGGAATGAAAAAGGTTACTGGTCACGGAGTGAACAGTAGCCTTTTTCAGTTTTATCAGCGTTCATTTTAGCTGGAGGGAGCCTCTGTTTTTTTGTCCATCTCATTTACACCAGAAAACCGAGCAGGAAAAAAAGCAGGGAAAAGACGGCAAAAAGCAGGAGCCTGGAAAAGGAGCGTTCCACTATCATGTCAGGAAAATGGACGGCATAGCGGATTTTTACCTGATCTCCCACCTGGGTTCCGGCAGGGACCGGAATTTCATTTCCGGAAAAATAATTCCGGCCTTCCACGGAATAGGTGACAAATGCCATGAGAGGTAAGGCCTTCTTTTTTCCAGGGCCCGCAGCCTTCCGCCGGGATAGATCCTCCGGTTTGGCGGGACGTACTTTGGTCACCACGGCGGCAGTGCGGCGGGAACGGGGCAGAACCACTGTCAGGCGGAGGATTTCCGTCAGTGTCATAAAAAACATCAGGATGCCTGCAATATAGCAAAGTTGGTTGAGTGGGTATCTCATTGGTATACTTCCTTTCACATAAGTTCTTTTCTGCCGAAAATCCATATTGTCACGGCGGCAGACACCGACAGCAGGACTGCACACAGAAAAAGCAGCGCCAGGAACAAAGGGACGGAGGGCAGGGTAAGCAGCCAGGCCGGCTGGAGCGCGTTCTTTTTCAACAGTACGGGCAGAAGAAAGCAGGAGGCCATGATAATGATTACCAGGACAAACTTGGAATTCTCAAAGCCGAACTGATACTGGAGAGGCGTAAGTATGCAGAACAACAGTGTATTCAGGAAAAAAGCGACGGCATATTCCGGCATTGTGGGGAGGAAGGAGGAGGGCAGCAGCATGGCGGGTATGGTGTAAATAACCGCGGTTGCAATGAAAACCAGGCAGAACAGAAGATACCGGCACAGTACAATATCCCTCCTGCGGTAGGGTGAGGCACACAGAAGTGAGAGCGCCTTTGGATACTCCGCATCCTTCAGAAAAATCTGTTCATAAGCGAGGAACTCGCTGTAAACGGAAGCCACAATTAAAATGAGCAGGCCGGTTCCCTTCTGCAGGGAAAAATCCGGCAGCCGCCAATAATAGAAAAAGGGGAGCACCAGTGTAAAAACAGGGATAAAGCAAAGATAGTTACCCATGAGGAACAAGTCTTTTTTTATCAGAGATATATGTGCTTTCATCTGATTCACAGCCCCCTTTCCGTAATTTCCTGTAACAGGACGCACCGGTTTTCTAAAGAATCCGGCCGGCCTTCGCACAGGGCAATCATGATGTCATCCACGCAAGCACGGTCAAACAGTGCTTCCGGAAAAAGCTGTCTCGCTTTCTCCGGCTGATCGGTGACTGCTGTGAAGCCGAAATCGGTAATCCGCAGACAGCGCAGAAAGGTTTCCTTTTCCGGTGTAAGTGAGGCACGGTCACCTTTGACCAGGCGCCAGCTGTCCAGAAGCGCGTCCTTATCCTCCTCCAGCAGGATTTTTCCATGATCGATAAAAATAATATTGTCTGCGCATTTATCCAAATCGGAGGTGATATGTGTGGAAAAAAGCACGCCGCGGCCGCCTTTTTCCATAAACTCCCTCAGAAGGGTGAGAAAGGTGTCACGGACAAGCGGATCCAGGCCGCCTGTGGGTTCATCCATGATTAGGAGCTCCGCATTGTGGGAGAGGGCCAGCGCAAGCGCCAGCTTCATTTTTGTGCCGGAGGACAGAGTTTTGATTTTACGGGAGGGCTCCAGGCCGAAGCGCTTTGACAGCTTCCGGAATTCGTCCTCCTGCCAGCTGCTGTAGGCGGGGGCTATTGCCTGCTTCATCTGCCGGATGGTGAGGTTTTCATAAAAAGCGCCGGCGCCGAGCACCACGCCGATGCGGTCGGCAAGCAGGTTCCTTTGGAAATCGGAAGCTGTGCCGGGATGGAGGGGACACTGCTTGCCGAAAAGACGGATTTCTCCGCCGTCAGGCTGCAGAAGGCCGAGGATGGCACGCAGCGTTGTGGTTTTTCCTGCGCCGTTGGCGCCCACAAAACCGGTGATACAGCCCTCGGGTACGGTAAAGCTTGCCTGGGACAGGGTGAAGCCCGGATATTTCTTGGTAAGATTATTAACTTCTATGATATTTTTCATGGCAGACAGCTCCTTTCACAGGATGGAGGGACGTAAAGCGATGGAGGGACGTAAAGCGCCGTCCGGCAGGGCCGGCCGGAGATGGAAAATATGGTTTGTCAGGTGTTTTTAAAATCATCATAAAGAATATCGAGCATGGCGTGCAGCTCATCCCGGGGGATGTGCAGCCCGCGTGCGGATTCAAGGGCGTCCTGCATTTTCTGCTCCACCACACGGCGTCTGGCATCCCGGAGCAGCTCCGCATTGGCGGCGGAAACAAAGGTGCCGACTCCTACCTGCTGCACAAGGAAGCCTTCCTGCTCCAGTTCATCGTAAACACGGCGGATCGTGAGGACGCTGACGCCCAGGTCATTGGCAAAGCGGCGTATGGAGGGCATGCTGTCCCCGTCCTTCAGCTCTCCCTGCAGGATGGCATCCTTCAGCTGCTCCTTAATCTGCTGGTAGAGCGGCAGGTCGGAGCTGTTGGAAATCAATATTTTCATCGTGAGAACCTTTCTGAAATATCAGTGTGTATTAGCTTAATACACACTATATACTTTGCGGAGGGAATTGTCAATAGGAATACAGGGCATTATGGTACTTGACTTTTTCCGCCGGCGGGCTTAATCTGAAGTTACCTGTAATACAGGTATACAAGACATACGGAATACAAGGATAAAAAGGGGGTTACTATGGCAATACGCAGTGAAAAGGAACGTTTTGGCTGGGCGCAGTTTGATGCGCTGCAGCTGGGTAGCGGCTGGGATGAGGAGGACATCGGAAAACCGCAGATTCTGGTGGAGGACGCTTATGGGGACAGCCATCCCGGGAGCGTACATCTGGCAGGGCTGAGCACACAGGCGGTGTATGGGGTATATGAAAAGGGCGGGCATCCGGCGCAGTTCCATGTGACGGATATTTGCGACGGCTGTGCACAGGGACACGACGGGATGAATCTGGTGCTGGCGTCAAGGGAAGTGATCGCAGATATGATCGAGATGCATGCCGGGTTTGTGCCCTGGGACGGGATGCTGCTTTCCTCTTCCTGTGATAAATCCATACCGGCGCATCTGAAGGCGGCGGCCAGAGTCAATATTCCCGCCATTTTTATTCCGGGCGGCAGCATGCGGCCGGGGCCGAACCAGACCACCTCTCTTGTGGCGGGCGATATTTCTTTGAGACAGAAGAGGAAAAATGAGATTACGCCGGATGAAATCCGTGATTATAAGCTGACGGGCTGTCCTTCAGCCGGCGCGTGTACCTTCATGGGGACGGCGAGCACCATGCAGTGCATGGCGGAGGCGCTGGGGCTTGCGCTGCCCGGCAGCGCACTGGCGCCGGCCACCATGCGGGATATCCTTTCCATGGCAAGAAGGGCGGGGCGGAAAATTATGGAGCTTGTGGAAAAAGATATCCGGCCGGATAAAATACTGACGCCTGCGGCATTCCGCAACGCCATCGTCATCCACAGCGCCATAGGCGGCTCCACCAATGCGCTGCTTCATTTGCCGGCCATCGCAGGGGAACTGGGAATCGAACTGGATCCCGAGCTGTTTAATGAGATAAACCGGACGATTCCCCACATAGGCAATATCAATCCCAGCGGCCGGCACCTTACTGAAGCCTTCTGGTTTGCCGGAGGAATCCCCAGAGTCCAGCTGCTTCTGGAAAAATACCTGGATCTGGATGTACTGACCGTAACCGGAAGGACGCTGGGGGAAAATCTGGAGGAAATACAAAAAGAGCATTTCCTGGAAAGAGGGGAAGGCTATCTGCATAACTATGGGCTTGATACAGAGGAGGTAATATTTCCTTTGGAGCAGGCGGAGGAGACAGGCTCCATCGCTGTGCTGAAGGGCAGCCTGGCGCCGGAGGGCGCGGTAGTCAAATATTCCGCCTGTGAAAAAAGCATGCGCTCCCATGTTGGAAAGGCCGTGGTTTTCGACTGTGAAGAGGATGCCCACGACGCAGTGGTGGAAGGAAAAATCAATCCGGGAGAGATCCTGGTTATCCGCTACGAAGGCCCGCGGGGCAGCGGCATGCCGGAAATGCTGATGACCACGGAGGCAATCTGCTGTGACCACAGGCTGAACGGCAGGGTTTCCCTGATAACGGACGGCCGTTTTTCCGGAGCCACAAGAGGCGCGGCCATCGGCCATGTCTCTCCCGAGGCGGCCTGCGGCGGGCCGATTGCCTACATAGAAACAGGGGATCTTCTGGCCTATGATATTGAGAAAAAGACGATAGATATTGTGGGGATCGCAGGAGAACGTATGGAGGCGGACGCCGTCCAGGCAGTCCTGGGTGAAAGAAGGAACAGCCGGCCGCTGAAAAAGAAAAGCTATAAGGGCATACTGAAAAGATATACCCAGGCTGCGGCCTCGGCAATGAAGGGCGCGGGTTACTGAAACTGATTGTGCGCCTTGTTTAAAGACAGGAGAAGCCCGGAGGTTTTCTTCAAACAACGGATTAATGAAAATCGCAGGCAGAACTGCGATATAAAGGAGGTAAAGATGAAAGCACGTTATATCACACCGGCAGTCACAGTTATGGGGAAGGATGGAACCATCGATTTTGAGGGCTGCGGAAAGGTTTATGAACATTTGATCGAAGGAGGCGTGGACGGTATTCTGCTTCTGGGCAGCATCGGGGAATTTTTTGCGCTGACTATGGAACAGAAAAAAGAACTGATACGGTTTGCAGTGGACAAAATAGCGCACAGAACGCAGCTGATTGTGGGGACGACAAGCATGGTTTTTGAGGAACTGCTTGCGCTGTCCCGTTTTGCCGGGGAAGAAGGCGCGGATGCAATCATCCTCCTGCCGCCTTATTATTTCCCGCTGAGCCCTGAAGGGCTGGAAACGTATTATGCCAGGATTGCGGAGGCGCTTCCGGAGCAGTCCATCTACCTGTATAATTTCCCGGATCGCACCGGCTATGACCTGACGCCGGAAATCACGCTGCGGCTGGTGAGAAAGTACAGGAATATTGTGGGCTATAAGGACACCCAGGCTGGAATGGATCATACGAGAGAGCTGATAAAGCTGGTGAAGGGGGAGTTCCCCGCATTTGAAGTTTATTCCGGGTTTGACGACAATTTTGCCCATAATGTGCTGGCGGGAGGCGATGGCTGCATTGCTGGGCTGTCCAACCTGGTTCCCGGACTGTGCCACGCATGGACGGAGGCTTTTGCCAGGGAGGATCTGGCTGAGGCTGCAGCGATTCAGCAGAAAATTGATCTGCTTATGGAAATTTACCAGGTGGGGACGCCTTTTATTCCCTATATTAAAGAAGCGATGGCAATCAAAGGAATCATCGGCAGCGCCGCCTCTTCCCTGCCTTTCCCGGAAACGGATCCGGGGGATTCGGAAAAAATACGCGGGATTCTTAAAAAAGCCGGGCTGCTGTAAGGAAAGGGACTGCTATGGCAATTTATAAAATCAGCAGGGAAAGCATAAGCGATCAGGTTTTTGGCCAGATGAAGGAGCTGATTCTGGAAGGAGAATGGAAGCCGGGGGAAAAAATCCCCTCGGAAAATGAACTGGCCCAGCAGTTCGGGGTCAGCCGCGTGACGGTGCGCAATGCTCTGCAGAAGCTGTCTGCGCTGGAGCTTTTAGAGACCCGGTTCGGAGAGGGATCCTTCGTGCGCAGCCCGGATGCGGCCGCCATGCTGAGCCCTCTGGTTTCAGCGGCCTATATCAATGATAAGGGGCTGGAGGAAATACTGCAGCTTCGCAGCATGATCGAAGGGCCGGTCTGTAAAGAGGCTTGCAGACGGGCGGATGATGCAGGGAAAGCGGAGCTGGCGGATATTTTCCGGAGAATGCGCCAGGCCAGGGATTATCTTCCCGAGTTTGCCCGGCTGGATTACGAATTCCATCTGAAAATAGCCCAGCTGGCCGGGAATTCCGTAATCATACGTATTTATGGCATTTTAAATGAGGTGATGAAAAGTGCGTTTGACCAAATCGTCCAGAAGCGGGGAAACCAGGCCGGGCTGTTTTATCATGAGAAGATTCTGGCAGCTTTCGAAGCGGGGAATGCGGAAGAAGCCGGAAAAGTGATGGATGAGCATATGAAGGATCTGTATGAAAGCTATCGGTGACGGGATATATGAAGCTTAAATGAAATACACGCTTTTTGACTTTAAAAGGTTGAAAGGCGTGTATTTTGATTAAGAAAGCCCAAAAAGTGCCGGTAAGATTAGAAACACGGCCAATAATGATAAATGCTTTTCAAAAGGAACAGGGGCCAATTGCAGAAAGGCATTTTATTCTTTTATAAATAAAATAGTAATTATTATTATTACTGTAACTTGGTCACAGAATAATAAGCCGGAAGCTGATATATTATTATCATAACGAGAAGGACAAGCATAGGTGATAAAAAGAAGGAGGTAAAGGCGTGAAAAAGTATGTATGTACGGTCTGTGGTTACATTTACGACGAAGCGGCGGGCTATCCTGCCGGAGGAATCGCACCCGGCACTACGTGGGAGGCAGTGCCGGAGGGCTGGGTCTGCCCTGTGTGCGGCGCCGGAAAGTCAGAATTCAGGGAACAGGCGGCCACTGTGAATAAGCCTGAACCAGAAAAGAAGGAAACGGCTCAAACAGCTGCAGGGGAGGCGTATAAAGTCCCGATTTTGTCCGGGAATGCGGAGAAGATGGGGAATGACGGGGAAGAAAGGGAAGAGCTTCGGGAGCTGACAGCAGGAGAGCTTTCCGCTCTTTGTTCCAATCTGGCCCGCGGCAGCGAGAAGCAATATTTATCAGAAGAAACAGCCTTGTTTATGCAGCTGGCCGATTATTTTAAAAATATCACTCCGGAAGAACCGGAGGCGGATGTAAGCAGACTGCTTTCCATGCTGCAGGAGGATTTGGAATCGGGGTATCCTGCCGCGAACGAAGCAGCGGGAGTAAAACCGGACAGAGGCGCGCTGCGTGCCCTGGTCTGGGGAGAAAAGGTCAGCAGGATCGTAAATTCCATTTTACAGAGGTATGAAAAGGAAGGGGATGCGCTGCTGGAGCACACAAATATTTATGTTTGTGATATCTGTGGTTTTATTTACATAGGCGATACGCCTCCTGCGCTTTGTCCCGTATGTAAGGTGCCAGGCTGGAAAATGACAAAGGTGGAAAGGGGGCAGGCAGGATGAAGAAGATTGCGGTAAGAAACATCCGTTTATGTACGAAGGACTGTCTGTGTCTGTATGTGTGTCCCACTGGGGCTGCGGATACGGAGAACAGTATTATTGATGTGAATAAATGTATCGGGTGCGGCGTCTGTGCACAAAGCTGCCCGTCCGGCGCGATTTCCATGGTTCCCACGGAATACCCGCCCCAGCAGCCCAAGGAAAAAAATGTGGCTGATGCCCTGTATGCGCTGTTGAAAAGCAAGACCGTCCAGGAGAGGATTGCCCGGCAGCTTGCGGAAAATGGGGACTCACCGGTATTAAAACAGCTGGCGGAAGCCATAGCAAAATCGAACCGGCTCATGGCCGAGGATATTTTGCGGGAAGCCGGCTATATGCTGCCACAGAGCGGCAATACCCACAGCCTGCTGCAGTCGCTTCTTAATAACCCTCCTGGGGAGGAGTTCCCGAAGGAAGCTGCCGAAAGGCTGCTTGAACTGCTGCCTGATAACGACAGGGAGAAACAGGAGGAAAAGGAAGAAAAAATAGAAAAATGGCGTTGTACTGTATGCGGATATATTCACGAAGGGCCTTTGCCGGAGGGCTTTACCTGCCCACGCTGTAAACAGCCGGCCTCCGTATTTGTAAAAGTGTGAAAAAAGAATTGTTGAAGGGAAACGGCGGCGGTATGAAATAATCATGCCGCCGCGCTGTTAATTACAGCCATGGCTGCTCACGCATTGTTCTTTGAAAAAAGAAGCATCATATAATATCAGGTAACCTATTCCGTCAGGCTATGGTATAATGGCAGGTATGATAACAAAACGGAGGGATATGGCATGGGAGAAATTATAGCGAGGCGGCAGTTCGATCCTCTTTATATCTGGCTGGATATTATTTTCCTGTTGATTTTCATGGGGCTTCTGCTTTATAAAAAGAAGTTTACGACGGTAGTGGTGGGGCTGATTTTCGGACTGGTTTATATGGCGGTGGATTATGGGATTTTCCACCTGCTGTGCCATGCGCGTTCCATTGAAAACGGCTACAGCCTTTTCTGGGTTCTGCTGTGGATGTCAATGAGCTTTGGTTTTACCAATTTTACATGGATATGGCTGTGGCTTTCCAAGGATAAAAATCTGCTGGAATGGTCCGTGCTGCTGATAGGCTGGTGGATCTGCTGCCCTTTGATTTCCACGGCGTTCGGCGGGGCGCAGCAGCCGGTGATCATCCAGCGGACAACGGGAGCCTACCACGGCTATATGGCTGCCATTCTCATCGTGGGCTATCTGGGGCTTGTCATATGGAACATCACAAGAAAGGAAGCTGCGTTAAAAGCGCCTGTCCTCTGGTTGCTGGGCATCGGAATCCTGGCACAGTTCGGCTGGGAAGCGGGGCTTTTAATCGGCGGCGTACGCAGCGCGGGATTTGAGACGCTGGAGGCAAAGCTGGCTACGCTTGTGGTGAATTCCCTGCTGGAAACCAATCTGGGAATGCCCTATATTTATATGATTTTCATCGCCTTTTCCGCAAAATTTACAGAGCAGGGAAAACGGAGAACGCCCTGCCTGACCTTTCAGGAGCGTATCCGTGAGAGCAACAGGGAACGGGTTTGGCGGGAGGATGGACGCGGCGAAACCATGTAGAGCCTGTCCGTACGGGACGGCGGAAAAAGAGGCCGGGAAGCAGGGATGCGGCGGCCGAAGCCCTGATGGGGTGAGGGCTGCAAATGATTTCAAAGAAAACCGGGAAAAAGTGAATATCTTCTATTGACAAGGGGAATACTGGAAACTATAATCATATCTAGTGAGAGAAATCACTGATTAATTTCATAGTCCTCGATAGCTCAATGGTAGAGCACTCGGCTGTTAACCGAGTTGTTGTAGGTTCGAGCCCTACTCGGGGAGTTGTTAAGCGGTTTGATAGACTTCTATCAGGCCGCTTTATAGGTTTGAGGTATTACACAAGGAAACATATAAAAGGAGTAAAGAGAGTATGGGCAAAATTAGTCAGCTTGAGCCAAAGGAAGTCTTTCATTTTTTTGAGGAAATCTGTCAGATACCTCACGGTTCGGGAAATGTGGAGCAAATAAGCGATTATCTTGTGGATTTTGCGAAGGCAAGGAAGCTTGAGTATGTACAGGATGAACTGAAAAATGTGGTCATCATTAAGGAAGCTTCGGCAGGCTATGAATCGCAGGAGCCGATCCTTCTCCAGGGGCATATGGATATGGTTGCGGTGAAAAAGCCCGGCTGTACCAAGGATATGACAAAGGAAGGGCTGGATCTGGAGGTGGACGGAGATTATCTTCTGGCGCGGGATACCACGCTGGGAGGCGACGACGGAATCGCGGTGGCTTATGCGCTGGCTATTCTGGATTCCGACAGCTGCGTGCATCCCCGTCTGGAGGTTATCATAACCGTGGACGAGGAAACCGGTATGGAAGGGGCGAATGGAATTGATCTTTCCATGTGCAGAGGCCGCAGGATGCTGAACCTGGACAACGAAGAAGAAGGCGTACTGCTTACCAGCTGTGCAGGCGGCGCGAGGGTTCACGGCAGGGTTAAAGTGGAGACACAGAAGCTGCAGGGCTATCGGTACCAGGTAGGCGTGGAAGGCCTGCTGGGAGGCCATTCCGGTGCGGAGATTGACAAAGGAAGGGCTAATGCCAATGCCATGCTGGGAAGGCTGATCCATTTTTGCAGGAAAAACGGAGATTTCCGTTTTATGGACATGGCCGGCGGCAGTGCGGACAATGCGATCCCTTCCGCTTCCCATGCACAGATTTTTGCCCGTGAGGAGGAGTGTGCGGCACTGGAGGAAAGCCTGAAGTCCTTTGAAGAGATTCTGCGCAGGGAATTTTCCGTTACGGATCCCGGTATTTCAATTACTGTGGCAGGAAAAGAACAGGGCGAATGGGAGGCTTTTACAAAGGAAAGCACTGAAAAAGCAGAAATGCTCCTTTTCATGATGCCCAATGGAATCCAGGCCATGAGCGCGGACATTAAAGGGCTGGTACAGACCTCGCTGAATCTGGGCATCCTGAAAATGGCGGATGGCGTTCTGGAACTGGATTATTCCGTCCGCAGCTCCGTCATGAGCGAAAAACAGATGATTATAGACAAGGTATGCCTGCTTCTGGAATCCCAGGGCGGCACCTATGAGATTTCCGGGGATTATCCGGCATGGGAATACCGTCAGGATTCCGCCCTTCGTGATAAAATGGTGGAAATCTATGAAGAGATGTTTGGGAAAAAGCCCAGAATCGAAGCTATTCATGCCGGCCTGGAATGCGGCATCCTGGCGGGCAAGCTGCCTGGCCTGGATTGTGTGTCCATCGGCCCGGATATGAAGGATATCCATACGCCTGAGGAAAGGCTGAGCATTTCTTCCACCAAACGGGTATGGGATTATGTGCTGGCAGTCCTGAAGAAAAAAGACAATTAAGGAGTTACAATACAAATGATTTTATTTCAATGCGATTACAATGAAGGCGCTCATCCGAAGGTAATGGAAAAAATGCTGGAAACCAATATGGAGCAGACTCCCGGCTACGGTGAGGATGCCCATTGCCGGCATGCGGCGGAGCTGATCAGAAAGGCCTGCGGTGACGATACTCTGGCGGTACATTTCCTGGTAGGCGGCACACAGGCGAATATGACGGTTATAGATGCGGCTCTTCGTTCCCATCAGGGGGTGGTTTCCGCACAGAGCGGACATATCAATGTACATGAAACCGGGGCGGTGGAATCACTGGGACATAAGGTGCTTTCTGTCCCGCACAAGGATGGCAAGCTGGATGCCGGCCAGGTGGAGCAGCTGTATCTTGCCCATATCAATGATGATTCCTTTGAGCATACGGTGCAGCCGAAAATGGTTTACATATCCAATCCTACGGAATATGGGACACTTTATAGCAGGAAGGAAATTGAGGATTTAAGCAGCGTCTGCAGAAAATACGGACTGTATCTGTTTATGGATGGGGCAAGGCTGGGCTACGGTCTGGCGGCGCCGGACAATGAGCTGGATCTTCCTTTCCTTTCGCAGCATTGTGATGTTTTTTACATTGGAGGCACCAAGGTGGGCGCCCTGTTCGGGGAAGCGGTGGTGATAGCCAATGAAGAACTGAAAAAGGATTTCCGCTATTTTATCAAACAGAAGGGTGGAATGCTGGCAAAGGGCCGTCTGCTGGGAATCCAGTTTGAGACGCTGTTTGAGGATAATCTTTATATGGAAATTTCAAAGCATGCGATTCGCCTGGCCGAAAAGCTGCGCAGCGCGTTTCTGGAAAAAGGCTATCCTATGCTGGTGGAGAACAGGACAAATCAGATTTTCCCCATAATTCCGGATGCGGTTCTGGAAAAGCTGGGAGAAAAATATGGATATTGCTATCAGGAGCGTGTGGATGAAACTCACAGCGCGGTAAGATTCTGTACCAGTTGGGCTACTCTGGAAGAAAACGTAGATAAGCTGATAGAGGATTTAAAGAACTTCTGACAATCCGGACTGCGGCAGAGTTTTTCGGGAAGGGAGAGGATAACGCTCCCTTCTCTTTTTTTAATACAATTAAAGGAGAAATCATAATTTATAGTAGTTTTTTCATGACAAATACAAATATATAGTTGCTAAAAAGCCATTCTTAATCACAGTATCATAATAACGTACCTTAGGAAAAAACTGGAAATGGAGAATCGGAATGGCGGCAACACTTGTATTGGTTGAAATCGGAGAACGTCTGCGCAGGCAGAGAAAGAAACTGAAGATGACGCAGGAAGATACAGCGGAGCTTCTGGAAATGTCCACGACTTTTTATGGAGAGATTGAACGTGGAAATAAAAGGCTTTCCATAGAAAAAATTTTGCTGGTTTATGAAAGAATGGGACTGGATCCTACGTATCTTTTAACAGGAGAACTGACTTCTGATAAAACAGTGGTAGAGATTTTCAAGGATTGTCCCAAGGATAAGACACAGGTCCTGGAGCAGATTCTTGAAAATCTGACAAAATTGTATAAATAGTGCAGGCACTTACATGCGGCTGCGGACAGGGTGTTCTGTGCCTTCCAGGAAAAACGGGACAGGCAGGGGCGGGGGGATGGCCATATGTATGGCGCTTCAGGAAAGAAGACCATTTGACCTGAAAGAAGGTAATATGACGAAAGAGGATAGAGGGCCAATGGAGGATAGCAAAAAGTTTTTCGAAGAACTGTATAATGAAGAGTTCGATGAGATAGTAAGGTATGTCCGCCGAATGCTCACCGACAGCAACGCGGTTGAGGATGTTGCGCAGGAGACCTTCTATGAATTCTACAGAAAGCGGAAGGAACTGGTGAACCATCCGAATATCCACGGTTGGCTCCGCATCACCGCCAAAAACAAGGTGATGAAGTGGGAGGAAAAACAGAGAAAGTACAGTCTTGATTTTGATTTCCTTCTGGATAATGCCACGTTGGGAAACGGGAGCAGGGTGGATGATTTCAAGATGGTGGAGGCCTATTCCACTGTAGGTGAGATCCTGTCGGAGGAAGAGCTGGAGCTTCTCCGGTGCTATTATGAATATGGGTATACATCGCAGGAAATGGCGAAGAAGCTGGGGATTACCGAGAACTGTTTTAAGGTCAGGATTTTGAGAATGAAGCAGAAAATACGCGGCAGTATGCTTCTGCCGTTTTTATTCAGTGTCTGCAATCTTACATTTCAGCTGATTACTTCCATAGGAGACAAGTTATGACACAGGGAAAAGGGAAACGTGATGAAAAGTTAATTGAGGAACTGTATGAAAAGCTGTACTGGTACACCTATGAGGCCAGCGAGGAGGAATTTGATGATAAAGAGGTGGACGCTATCGTAAGGCTTCTTGATGTGCTTGATCCGAAGGAGGATGATCCGAAGTTTCCCTCGGATCCGGGGGCGGCGTTTGATAGGTTTAAGAGCCGGTATGGGCTGGAGGAGGAGTTTGCGGAGGAGGACGCGGAAGACGAAGAGGCGGCGTCCGGTAGCGGCATGGGTATGGCGGCGTCCGCAGATGCAGATGTAAATGCAGAAGTTGCGGGCGGCGGTGAGGAGGAAGCTGCGGTTCGTTTTGGCGGGACAGACAGTATTGTATTGGATGTGGGGCCTGGAGCTGACAGTGAGCCGGATAATGACGATGTTATGGAATCCAGGGAAAATGGGAAGAAGAACGGAGTGAAGTGGAGGAGGAGGCTGGTTCGGATCGCTACCGGTGCGGCGGCCTGCCTGGTTTTGATGCTGTCGGTGAATTTCGGGAGTTATGCTTTGAAGAAGAAGTCGTTCTTTGAGGTGGTTAGGGACGAGGTTGGGCGGACGAAGGTTACGGTTACTGGGAATGTGGATGGGATTGATGAAAATGAAGCAAATGCAGTAATATATGATTCTTGGGAGGAAGTAGAGTCTATTTTAAATGCAAAATTTTTAAAACCTACTTACTTACCTAATGATTATGTATTAGACTTTATATCTATAAATGATATGGATTATAGAAAGATAGTATTAGCTCGATATAATGCAGGAGAAAAAAATATTAGAATAAAGATTGATCTATATTCGGATAACTATTCGAACAATACTATTCTATATGATGATAGTTGGCAGTTGGTTAAAGAAGATAATAATGATAGAAAAATCCGATATTATACGAAAGATGATCAAGTTGGAGCATTTTTTACTGACGATAAGGCAATATATTTTTTCTTTACGAATGATTCAATTTATAATATTGAAAAAGTAATAAAAGGAATGAGTTAATCTATAAATTTTAATAAAAATATTTTATCGTATAATGAAGATGTCAAGATGTTTGGATGATAATTTGGAAATAATGTATTGAAAGAATGCAGAAATTATTTTTACTTTTAATGATGTAAATCTTCTGTTTTCTTATAATGTATCAAAATTAGAAGAATATTTTAGCTTTTATAAAAATATCTAATGATTTTTTAGTTATTAAATAGTTGAAGGTAAAATAAATTAAGTTTTAACCTATGTTAAAAATGATTTTAAAGTATCGTTTTTGGCATAGGTTTTTTTGATTTATTATTTAGTATAAAATATGAGTATTATATTGTGTCTTTTACGTAACTTTTGTAGAAAAAAAGGGAATGAGTATATAGAATTCACTTGACAATTAATTAATGAAGAAAGAAGGGGATGTGATGAAAAAAATCATTCGCCGAACAACCACTTTAGTAATGATGATTTGCACATTTTTAATATCATCGACTGTTAATGCGGCAGAAAATACTAATGATTTTCAAGAAGTGTCAAGAGAAAAAATTGAAATTAAAGCTTCGTCAGAAAACTCAATTAATGTATATTCTGAACCGTCTTTATCTGAATGTGATTTAGGTATCGGTATAAGTAAAAATGGTATAGGAGTTGCGTATACAACTACAGCGACAACAATAGCTACAGAAATCGGATGTAAAGATATCGTATTACAAGAAAAAACTATTTTAGGGTGGAAAGATATCCCTATTAGAGATCATTATGATTATGATACAGATATATATACAGGTTCTGTTGTTTATTTAAAAGCAGAAGTTGGTAAAACTTATAGGGTTTATTGTACTCATTATGCAATAATAGACGAGGTTGAGTATACACTTTATAATATTACAGATTCTATAGTTTACAACTAATGAATGATTTGTTAAGTGAATTCATTTAAGGGAATATTAGAGTATTATCTTTAATATTCCCAATACAATTTATTTATTATATATTACATTTTAAAGAGCATTTGAATGAAATCAATCATGTACTATGTTTAGCTTAAGAGTTTCTTGAGATCTTAATGATAAGGCAGGCTATCATCTTAAAGCTATTATTTGATAGCCTGTTTTTTATTGACTTTTTTCCCATGTCCTTTTCTATAAATCATAAAATCCCTGCTGTGGAAACAGTCATGACATTGCGTACTGCAGCTGACAATCCCATCACAGCAGATAAGTTTCCACCTTTTTTCTAAAGTCTTAAATGTTGTGGATACCATATCTTCTGGCGTTCGCACATTTCTAGTAGCTGGACTTAAATTATCTAAGAAATGTGTCTTTGTTGTGCCGGAACAGACAGCCAGTATACAGATACCATGCTGAATATGACGAATAATTTTAACTCTGAAATTTTTAGTGAATTTTATGAATCACAGCAGGAACCGTTTGAATAATAGACGACCTTTGTAATAGGCGGTTTCTGTAATATGTCATTAAAATGGGGTTCATCTGGTGCTAAGGAAACGATGAGAAAATGGCTGAAATGGCCGCTGGATTATTTGATGGCAATACTCCGTACTGGAGCCGTTGTAAGCAACAATAAATTGTTGATTTGAGGTTGCAATAAAATAGGTAGAAGGGCCAAATGAGTGGAATGTCCATCGGGTCAGTCTGATGAAGCCAGTCCATCGGAACCTAGTTGTAACTGAACTGGAACCAGGTAAGGACGGGGATAAAACACAGCTAGAAAAGAGATAAAGTATAGATAGGGTATAAATATAGCATAGTTAAAACACAGATAGCAGCAAGGTTGCAGCAGGGATTGATTTCCCTCTGAAAATGTTCTATACTTTTATAGAATTTATAAAGAAATAAAAAAAATCCCATAAAAAGTTATAAAAGAGTAGTTTTAAAAATTATGAAAAATCAAAAAAATAATACACTGAAAAACAGTTAATCCGCTGTCAGGCGTCATATGAGATTTATCGGTGTATCCGGCAGCAGGCATACCTCAATATGGTGAGAAAGAAAAGGTCTGTGTCGTAAACAGAGGGGATGGAGGGGGATATATTGCAGCGCAATGAGGGGAAACAGACATTTCATAAAATCAGGAACAGCAGTGAACCCCAATTCAGGAGCTTCTTGAAGGAAAACTTCTTAAAGGGGAGTTCTTTTAAGGAGCCCATCAAAAGGGGGAAATTTTTATCTGGAAATTCCTTAAAGGTTAGATTTTTACAAATCCTTATAGTAAGCATTCTTCTGTGCCTTATTCTTATTTTTATCGTAATCCGTTTTTCCTGGACGATCGCCCAGCGTTCCCGTGTGGAAAATTCACTCACCGCGGCGCTTCAGGATATTATCAGCCGTGTTGATTCCGAATATAATGAGATATTGCAGGTTTCACAAAACATGACTCCTACAGGGCTGATTGGAGAAAAGTATGATTCCTTTCTTTCGGGAAGCATACAGTATGACAGAATTAATGATTATAGTTTATTTGCAAACAGCCTGAACATTGCAACCTTTGGAACCGAAAATATCCTGCTTTCAGTCTATTTTTCTGAGAAGGAACAGGATAACGGTTCTAATGAAATTATTTTTTCCAGTTTTCCGGTGTCCGAACATTTCGAACCGAAGGGCCTGCCGGTTCTCATCAGGACGGATGAGATAGTATTCCAGCCGGTACATGAAACATATAATAATATTCTGAATAAGGATGTGGTTTCGGTAATGCGGCCCATCGTGTTCAGTAACGGTTTAGAGGCTGTCATTTATCTGGAGGCGAAGACGGATGTGCTTTCTTCGCTGCGGAATAAATCGGAGCTGGAGAAAACGGCGTATGCTTTTCTTCAGCTGGATTCTGAGAACCGGGTAATCTACAGCAGTTCGGATAATTTTCCTGTAGGGACATCCGTTGCGGTAGATGATGAAGGAATGATTAATCAGAATCAATACATAGGTGTTGCGGAAAATAGCAGGTATGGTTTTTCTTATGTCCTTTTGCTTCCATTTAATGAATATTCCCATCAGACCAATCAGTGGCTGATCTGGATTTTTATTGCAGTCTTTATTTCTTTTGCAATCCTTGCCATTGTTACGTTTTCACAGATTTGGCTGCTATCCCGGCCTCTTAAAGCATTGGAAAATGAAATGGCATATTTCAGCGATGGTAATTTTGAAATATCGGAATACCACTTTAACCTGAAGGAATTTGATCATCTGTTTGAAGTGTTTAACCGGATGAAGCAGCAGATTAAGTCACTGATGGATAAAAACCAGCAGCAGATGAAGGAAAAGTCGTTGCTGGAGCTGGAAAAACTGAAATACCAGATCAATCCCCATTTTCTAATGAATGCACTGAATACGGTACGCTGGATGGCAATTGCAGAAAAGGCAGAGGATATTTCATCCTATGTGAACCGGCTGGGCTATATCCTGTCTTATTCGCTGGGAAAAATTGATTATGTAACGACCCTGCGCACTGAGCTGCGCGCTCTTGAAAATTATCTGGAGCTGCAGCAGACAACCTATGATTTTGACTATATTATGGATGTGGAGGAAGGAGATTACCTGGATCAGGAATGCGCGCGCTTCATTCTTCAGCCAATTGCGGAAAATTCCGTCTGCCATAATATGGACGAGTTCGGCCATCTGTGGGTAAAAGTGTGGCAGGAAGCGGAGCAGATACATATTACGCTTACTGATGATGGAAAAGGGTTCGTGCTGACTCCGGAGAATGAGGTGGAAAATCCGGAAGAAAGCCGGAAAAATAAAGGAATAGGGCTTCGGTATCTGAAAATGACATTGGACGCAGTGTATGGGGAGCGGGCTAAGCTGCGGATTGAAAGCTCGGCCGGAAAAGGAACTGTGGTTAAAATTATTTTACCGAAGGGTGATGCTCATGTATCGAGTGCTGATTGTTGATGATGATAAACTGGCCAGGAAAGGGTTGATATCCATTGTTCCCTGGGAGGAGTGCGGTTTTACGGTTGTTGGGGATGTGGCCAATGGAGCGCTTGCCCTGGATTTCATTGAACAGAATGAAGTGGATCTTGCCGTTGTCGATCTGGCGATGCCGGTGCTGTGCGGGCTGGATTTTATACGAGAATGTAAGCTGAGAAGGCCGGAAATAAAATATGTGGTTCTGAGCTCGCATGAAAGCTTTGATTATATTCAAAAGGCGCTGCGGCTGGGTGTCTGTGACTATATTTCCAAGCTGCAGCTGGATCAGGAGGATTGTGCGGAAATCTTCCGGCGGATTGCTTCACAGATGGATTCCCGGGCGACGGCGGAAAGCTCTCCCAGAGAAAGCAAAAAAGAGCTTATTGATGGGTTTTGTGATGAAATCAGTGCATTACACTGTATTTATAACAGGGAAGAAATGGAGGGCTTAAGGGAAAGGGCGGCGGCCGTACAGCTGAATGAAATCGAGCGTTACCGACTTTTACTGCATATGCTGCGTACTGTTTCCCAGAGCTTTGAGGTGCATCTTTCTGAGGATGATTTTGATTTTCATGCCAGTAAGATGGAGTGGATGCCGCAAATGAGGGAGAAGCTGATTGACAGTATCCGCCGTCAGGAAAATAATCAGCGTATCGAGAGCCTTATACTGGTTGCTGCAGATTATATCCTGGAGCATCTGACCGAAAACGAATTAAAAACCGAAGATGCGGCGGATTCCATAAGCATGTCACGCAGCTATTTCTCTACCAGCTTTAAAAAATATACCGGTTTTTCCGTGAATGGTTTTATCCGGAAGGAGAGAGTGGAGCTGGCAAAGAAAATGGTCAGGGAAAACTACAGCCTGTCCTTTTCTGAGGTGTCTTATCGGGTAGGCTACCGGGATGAGAAATATTTTGCAAAAGTATTCCAGCTCAGGGAAGGCATTACATTTTCTGAGTATAAGAGGGCGCTTTCTGATAAATAATGTATTGGGTATATTGTACAGTATTTTGCCGGGAAATAATAAACAGGGGTATTATGTTACAGCCTTACAGAGACGTTTGTTCGCAGTGGAAAGAACAAACGTCTCTGTTTTATATAATTGTTCTGTTTTTTTAGAAAATTATTTACAAATGACATATATGTCTATGCAATTGTTCTATAAAATGGGGGCGTTTGCTGGTTACGGATGGGTAAAATAAATAATAAAATAGAGACAGAAAAACAACAGTAACTTTATTTTACACAATAATGGAGAAAATCCTCTGCTCGTAAAGAAGTCGTATTTTCTCCGCATAAACTAGGGAGGATTACAATGAAAAAGAAAAAACTTGTTTCCATGTTACTTGTCGGCGCAATGACATTTTCATTGCTTGCGGGCTGCGGTTCAAAGCCAACAGATGCGGGAACTGCAGATGTTCCGGCTTCAGAGGTTGAGGGAGGTTCCGTATCGACAGAAACAGCCGGTTCACAGGAAGCCGCATTTCAGAAATTCCCGGAGGTTGTGGAGGTTCATATCGGGCAGGGCGTCAGTCCCACAGATACGCTGCCGGAAGGACTGAGCGTGGAGAATAACCAGTATACGGATTATCTGCTGGAGAATTTCAACATTAAGGTAGTAGTGGATTGGACTGCAGCCAGCGGCAACGATTATACACAGAAGGTGGCGCTTTGCATCGCCAGCAATACGCTGCCTGATGCAATGACAGTTTCCAGGGAGTATATGTTGAAGGCGGCAAGAAGTGGTCAGCTGTATGATATTACCGACCTGTTCCAGCAGATGCAGTCACCTCAAGTGAAGGAGGTAATGGAATCTACGGGTGGAGAGGCAATCAAAGAAGCCAGCGTGGATGGCCGGCAGTATGCAATTCCAGCAACTGAAGTGGAGACAGCAGGAATACAGGTTATCAATATTCGCCAGGACTGGCTGGATGAATGTGGACTGGAAGCACCGAAAACATTGGATGATGTAGAGAATATAGCAAAAGTATTTGCGGAAAAGAAGCCTGCAGGCGAGGATACAATACCGATTGCCGGTCCTGATAAAAATACCAACTGTTATACAACTTTCCAGGAAACAGCGACTACTACAGGCGGTTTCGACGCCGTATTTTCAGCTAATGATTGTTATCCAGGTATCTTTTTGAAGGATGAGAACGGAAATGTGACTTATGGAACGGATAGCGCGGCAACGAGAGCAACCCTGGAACGTCTGGCCGACTGGTATCAAAAGGGATATATCGATCAGGAAATGGGGACAAGGGATTCTACAATCGAACTGATTAATTCCGGAAAGGTCGGAATGTTTTTTGGAGCCTGGTGGGTATCCGGTTACGGCATCGGGGATGCATACAGAAATGATCCCACGGCGAACTGGCAGGCATATCCCATTTATACGGATGATAATAAATATTATGTAAAGGCAGGCTCTGCCACCACTGGCTATTGTGTAATCAATAAAAATGCTTCTGAGGATGTGGCGAAAGCGGTTATTATTATGGCTAACGTATTGCTCAGAGACGAGAGCAAATTTGATGTATCTGAGCAGCCCTTGGATTTCTGGCCGGTAAGAACGCTGATGGCTCCGGCGGATGAGTGTGAATATACCTATCACGAATTGATTAACGTATTGGATGGAAAAACTTCTCCCGAGGATTATCAGGGTATTTCCAGTGCATACAAGCTGCTGGCCAACGATGTTTCCGTGGTAAAGGATGTTGTTCCAGGCTATGAGAGTGGAAAACAGCTTTCTATTGAGGACTTCAGCATGGAGAACTTCGGTGATTTCCAGAGAATGTATTCCCTGCTTATCGGTGACAGGCCTTATGCCACCACGACTGTTGACAAGAAGACCCGCAGCTGTGTTTTCAGCCAGACACCAACTATGGAGAGCAAGTGGTCCAATCTTCTGTCTATGGAAAAGGAAATGGTTATGAAGGTAATCACTGGAAAATCCGATATCAGCGCTTATGATGAATTCATTAAAAAGTGGAAAGCGGAAGGCGGAGATACGATTCTGCAGGAAGTAGCCGAGCTTCAATAGGCTTTAAGAAGGATTGCAGCCCTGCTGTAATCCTTCCTTCTTTCAATCAGAAGCAATATAAATATTTACATGGAGGAATCTTATGAAAACTGCTCTTATGCATCTGCAAAAGCCCGGCAGGAAAAGAAAATCCACAACCTTTCTGAATTATAATATCATGGTGGGCGTTGGAATGCTCTGGCTGATTTTATTTAATATTGTTCCCATGATAGGCATTGTAATGGCTTTTGAAAATTATGATCCGGTAAAAGGTTTTTTCCGGTCTGATTTTATCGGCCTGGAAAATTTCCAATATCTTTTTTCGATGAGCGACAGCAGACGTGTTATTGTGAATACCATAATTATTGCCGTATCAAAACTGGTTTTAAATGTAATTGTACCTCTTGTATTTGCGCTCCTTCTGAATGAAATAAGAAAAATGAAATTTAAGAAGATCGTTCAGACGGTAGTTTATCTGCCCCATTTCCTTTCATGGGTTATCCTTGCGAGTATTTTTCTGGAGCTGTTCAGCTTCCGGGGGGCTTTTAATACGATAGTGTCAGCTTTTGGCGTGGAGCCTAAGATTTGGTTTGCGGAAGAAAAATATTTCAGGCAGCTGGTTATTTTTTCTGATGTATGGAAGGAATTTGGATATAATGCGGTTATTTACCTGGCGGCTTTGACAGGCGTCAGCCAGGATCTGTATGAAGCCGCAGCCATAGACGGCTGCAGCAGGCTGAAGGCCGTGTGGCATATTACGCTGCCGGGAATTGCGCCGACGATCGTCGTGGTAGCTGTCCTGGGATTAGGGAATGTCCTGAATGCAGGTTTCGATCAGGTATTTAACCTGTACAGCCCACTTGTCTATTCCACGGGAGATATTCTGGATACCTGGGTTTACCGGATGGGATTATTGAATGTGCAGTTCTCACTGGCTACGGCAGCAGGCCTGTTTAAATCCGCAATCAGTTTTATCCTGATTGTGGTGTCCTATATCATTGCATACAAGGCTGCAGATTATAAAATTTTCTGAGTCCGTCGGTCCGCGAATACAATTTATATTTGTAAAGGAGAATACATATGATCCAAAGTAAATCAATAGGAAGCAGAATATTTAATGTATTTAACGTCATTCTTATGACGCTGCTGTCCGTTTCCTGTATTTATCCTCTCTGGTATGCCTTCTGTTTATCCGTTTCCAGTAAATCGGCTGCAAACTCCGGGTTGGTTACTTTTTATCCCGTGGGCTTTTCACTGGCTTCCTACCAGCAGATTATGGGGGATACGCAGTTCTTCCGTTCATTTCTGATATCCGTGGAAAGAACGGTCCTAGGCACAATTGTAACCATGCTGATACTGATTATTTTTGCCTATCCGTTATCTAAGCCGGCCTCAGAATACAGGCCTAAGAACGTGATTATGTGGATAGTCATTTTCTGTATGCTTTTTAACGGAGGGACCATTCCCTGGTATATCACCATGGTAAAATACGGACTGATTGATAATATATGGGGACTGGTATTGTGCGGCGGCCTGCCGGTTTTCAATCTGATTCTGCTGATTAATTTTTACAGGGGGATTCCGAAGGAGCTGATAGAAGCAGCACAGGTAGACGGTGCAGGGGAGTGGAGAATACTATTCCGGATCGTGGTTCCCTGTGCGATTCCTGTTCTTGCCACATTGATTCTGTTCACCAGCGTGGGCTACTGGAATGAATTTTTCCAGGGGCTTGTGCTCTCCAGTGGGGAACGGCATTATCCGCTGCAGACCTATATCAAGCAAATGGTGGTCAGCATACAGACGACCAATCTGTCTATGGATCAGATCGAGAAGATGGATAAACTTTCCAACAAATCTCTGGATGCGGCAAAAATCTTCATTGCAATGATACCCATGCTGGTCGTGTATCCTTTTTTACAGAAGTACTTTGTAAACGGTATTATGCTTGGTGCCGTGAAAGAATGACAAAAGCCTGCAGGATACAATTATTAGATATGGAGGCTCTGTCCGCTGTAAAGCGGCAGAGCTTTTTTAAGCATCCATAAGATGCGCTTTCATCCATCCCACCGACCTTTCCATCCCCTCTACGGTTTTCGTTTCCAGAACCAGGCGGGCACGGCATTGGAGGGCAAGATGCAGATACTTCTGCAGGGCGATTTCTCCGGTGCCAAGGGGAAGATGATTTTTTCCCGCCGTGGCGTCGTGGAAATGAAAATGGTGCAGCCTGTCTCTGCGGCTGATTATTATCGGCTCATCCTTATGATTGATGCAGTAATCATGTCCGATATCAAAGGTCAGCGCGAATACGGTGCTTTCCAGCAGCAGATCCAGCGCCAGAAGCTGAAAATCCGTGTAGCCGCTGCTGTTTTCAATGCAGATTTTAAGGTTGGACGCTCCGATATTATTCTCGCAGGTTTCCCGGAAAAGCCGGATGCTCTGTAAATATTGCTCCCTGTATTGCTCGTATAGAAATATTTTCCTGTCGGAAAGCGTAAAATACACGCCTTCGGACAGATGCATATTAAGCACTGGGATATTCAGCCTGCGTGCAATACGGATTGTTTCCAATACCGTGCGGGTATAGGCCTGAGCGACAAACGGGTTGAAATCGCTGACATTCAGGTTTTCGTCCAAATGTATGGTAAAATAAATACCGTATCTATTCGCAGCTGCTTCCAGTCTGTCAGCATCTAAGCTGACGGTCTGGTATTGGGGGAGATTCATATTCAGCTCCACAAACTGCAGCCCAAGCTTAGAACATAGTGCGGCACAGTCTTCAATTTCGGGTAACTCGATGAGCGTTGGCATGCCTATATCAACCATAATTCCACCTTGCCGGACAAAAGCCGCTTTCCTGTTTTCTTTTCATTGTATCAAAAAGCAGGGAAAAATACAGCAGCTATGGTGAAAGCTCTTTTTGAGAAAAAATAAACCGTACCAGAACCGCTTGAGGTAGAATAATTAACAAAAATATTTTATAATGAATGCGGATGGAAATTTTCGAAGATAAAGCTTATCCGGCCTGTGGCCGCAGCGGCTGCGGTGCCGAAAAGGAAAGGAATACGGCAGAGGACATGTTAAAATCATATATTGCTTTTGACCTGGAAACCACAGGTCTGAGCCCGGAGACCAATGAAATTATTGAAATCGGCGCGCTGAAAGTGCAGGATGGGAAGGTTCAGGAACGATTTATGGAATTCATAATGCCGAGCGAGCCTATTTCCGCAAGAATCACGGAGATTACCGGAATTACCAATGAGATGGTGGCCGATGCCCGCAGACGGGAGGAGGTGATTCCTGCGTTTCTGGATTTCTGTGGGAATGAAGTGCTGGTGGGGCATAATATTATTTTTGATTACAGCTTTATGAAAAACCAGGCGGAGCTTTTGGGGCTGTCTTTTGAGAAGCAGGGGATTGATACCCTGAAAATTGCCCGGCGCGTCCATAAAAATATGGAATCGAAAAGCTTGGAGGCCCTGTGCGCCCATTATGAGATAGACAATAAGGCGGCACACAGGGCATATCATGATGCTTTGGCAACGGCAAAGCTGTATCAGACGCTTGCTCATTATTTTGAAGAAAGAGAACCTCAGGTTTTTAAACCGGCGCCCCTGAACTGCAGTGGGAAGGGGAGGACTGAGTTCCCCGCCAGCCCGAAGCAGGTGGCATTCCTGGCGAGGCTGGCGGCACAGAAAAAGATAAAAATCAACTGGAATCCGGAAACGCTGACGAAAAGCGAGGCTTCCAGGCTGATAGAGCTTATTTTGTCGGGAGGGCAGCCGTAATCCGTAAGGTACAGGCTGTTTTGGTATGGGGAGAGGATTACCTTGTGAGGCAGTAAATGAGGATGGCCTGCTGTACCTCAAGCAGGTGTTTCTTAAATTCATAGCCCACGAAGTATTCGGAGTCCAGGGCATCGGCGGAGACTTCTCCGCCCCGGGAAAAGGGAGGACAGGGATTGAGCAGGGCGCCTTTGTTGGCCATTTCCATAACTGCCCTGGTTACCTGGCAGTTTTTGAAGGCCGCGGGAGCATCCGGGGGCAGGGAATCCGTACATATGATGTCTTTTCCCCGGATGGCCTCCGTAATAGTATCAAAGGCTGTAATGTGCTCCATTTCCCAGCCCTTTGGACAGCACTGCGATAAATCAAAGCCCATGACAAGGGCGGCTTCCTTCCATGCCAAGCCGATGTTGCCGTTTTCACCGCAGAACAGGTAGCTGTCTTTTAGAAAATCTTTTCTCCGTTTGGAAAGAGCATACATATCTGCGATGATCTCGCAGGGATGGTTGCTGTCGGTCATGGCGTTGATCACGGGGATATCGGAATGCTGCGCCAGTTTTTCTAGGAGGCGGATATCCTTGTGCCGGACGATAAGGGCGTCGGCCCAAAGACTGAGATAGCCGCAGACATCCTGCAGCGCCTCTTTTTTATCCAGGGCTTCAGGCGGGAACAGGATGGGCTGGCCGCCCAGCAGGGAGATGCCTTTTTCAAAGGTAACTCTTGTGCGGATGCTTGTTTCGGGGAAAAACATGACAATACTTTTTCCCTTCAGGATATTTGCGTAATTTCCCTGTCGGATTTCATCTGCGATGTGAAAGATATCCATAATATCCGTTGCTGTGTGGTCGGTAAGTCTTATCATGTGCTTCATGGCGGATTCCTCCTGTGATTGTAAGTTTAGCGGGCAGCGATATCATTGAAAAAAGGGCGAATGCTGCTAAGTGGCGGTATCGGAGCAGAATGCCGGGCCTAGGGCCGGCTGTTTTAGAGGTTGATAGTTGCTCTGTGTATTCAGCGGCCTGTCCCCCGGCCGGTAATATTTGTACTATAGAAGATGTATCAGGCCTTGTCAAGGCGCGTGTCATTGATACATGGTATTCGCTTATTATTATGCTTGTAAACTGTCTCATCCCTTGTGCTGCAATGTATTATTCCTGCCAGTGTGTTACTCTTAGTTAGAACCAGCTAACATTATAGCCGGGAAAAGAGATTCACAGGCGGCTGTCAGGAGAAAGGGGGTGTATCCGGCATGAAAATTATTGTTATCGGTGCAGGGGTTATCGGCAGTTATCTGTGCCATGTATTATGTGAAAATGGTCATGAGGTAACGGTGTTGGCACGCGGCGTAAGGTGGATGGCGAGGTAATCTGTGTGCGTTTCGGTATCGCACCTTTATCCTGCGGTTTTATGTACAGCATGCCGGATGAAGGGACGAAAGCTGTGCTTTCCAGCATTTTTACGGGAAAATATCATCCGGTTTATGTTTTCAGATATGGATGGCTGGTATAAAGCCACCTGGCGTTTATTCTGCCGATATGCTTTGTCTGCTATGCGCTGGACTGTGATCTGACGAAAATCAGGGGGCAACAGCTGGAGCTGGTGATGGATGCCGCGGGAGAGGGCTGTGCAATGCTGGCGGCGCTTGGGTGTCCTGTTTTGCCGGAGGGGAGTGAAAAAGCCTTTGCGCCGGGATGGGAGGAACTGCGGAGAGCACTGTAATAATGGGAAGTGGAGTTTTGTTGAGATGATTTAAAGAGATTGTAACGAAGATTGGGGGCCGTTGAAAGAGCGGCAGAAAAAGGAGGGGCAATATGAGACATTCATGTTTTACGGTTTCGGGGAAACCATTTTTTTCATTGGGAGGACAGGTACATAATTCTTCTTCCTATCCGATTGGAGGGATCGGGGAAGGAAAAGCAGGGGAGGATGCGGAAAGGTCGTTCCAAAGCGTCAGGGCAATCGGGGGAAATACGATAGCAGTCCCTGTCTGCTGGGATGCGTTTGAGCCGGAGGAGGGCGTGTATAATACCAGCTACGTCCATGCGATTATTGATGCTGTCCGCAGCCATGGACTGCATGGAATCCTGTTATGGTTCGGCACCTGGAAAAACGGGCAGATGGAATACACGCCGGCCTGGGTGAAGAAGGATCGGGAACGTTTTCCGAGGGTGCGGTGTAAGGACGGCACGGAAACCACGGTGCTTTCCCCTCACAGCAGGAATAATCTGGAAAAAGATGCGAAAGCTTTCTGTGAGCTGATGAAGATTCTGAAAGATTATGATGAAAAAAGAGAAACCATTATAGCGGTTCAGGTGGAAAATGAACCGGGTATTTTTGCTGCGACCAGGAGGGATTTCAGTGAGCAGGGGACGGCTGCTTTTTCCAGGGAGGTGCCGGAGGCTATCAGACTGCTGGCGCAGTCGCAGGATGCGGGCGCCATACATGAAAGCTGGCTGAAAAACGGCGGTGTCAGCACGGGAAGCTGGAAGGAAATGTTTGGCGCCTTCGGCGCAGAGCTTTGTACGGCATGGGCGATTGCTTCCTATATCGATGAAATCGCGGCCAGAGGGAAAGCGGTCAGGGATATTTTCATGTATACCAATGTGTGGATGGACAGGAATAGCATGCACGGCTGGAATCTGGCCGGGCTGGAATATCCCTGCGGAGGGGCGGTTTCCAAATGTCTGCCGCTGTGGCAGTGTGTATGCGGCCATCTGGATGCCCTGTGCCCGGATATTTACGAGATGAACCCGGACACGGTACGCAAAGCCTATGACATTTATGACGGGAAGGAAAAAGGCTGGCCGCTTTATGTGCCGGAATCGGGGCTGACAAGCGTGAACGCTGCGTGTATGTTTGGCGCGGTGGGTGAGCACAAGGCCGTTGGATATCATGTGTTCGGCATAGAAAGCTGTCTGGATGAGAGTGGGGAGCTGAAGCCTTCCGCTGTCCCGATCATGCATTCCTTTGCCATGCTGAAGGCGGCATCGGAGCTGTTGTATGATGGCAGGGTGCGGCAGACTGCTGTTTTCTGCCAGAGCCTGGGGCAGGACTCACAGTACATGGAAATCGCTGGCCGCAGATGCCGGGTTTCCTTTGCGGGTGTGGGAACGGATTATGCCGGCTGGGTGCCGCTTGATTACCATCATAACCGGGATTTGGAGGGACTGAACCGTCTTCCGGCCAGCCTGGCTGAGGAGACGGCAAGAGGAATGCTGTTTTGTATGGCGGAGAATGAATTTTATCTGGTGGGGCATAAGGTAAGACTGTTTTTTACCGGTGCGGAGCCGGAGGATGGATCGATACCGGTTAATTGGCTGAACGGACAGCATCTGGCTCACAATATGGAGTTCCTTTGCCTGGAGGAAGGGCATTTTGAGGAGGGCCGTTTTGTGGTGGACAGAGTGAGGTCCGGGGATGAGGCGAGACATGGGATCTGGGCGCAGTATGACTGCGGAGTGGTGCATTTTATTTTAAATTAGAATTGTGCGGGATTGTGACAAAAAGCAATTGAGGTTCTGCAGAATGCGTGATGATATAATTTTTTCCCTTTATCATTCTTGGGAAAGTTACGGAATGATAATTTCCTTCAGAAATAACCGAAAACCGAAGTGGAAACTCCGGAACGGTTATGTTATGATTTAATCATCAAATCAACAGCGCGATTTTTTATCACAGACAAGGAGTGTCAGCTATGGCTAAGAAAGTATCCGAACTATCGGCGGACGAATTTAAGAAAACGTTCCCAATCATTTTAAAGGAGTACAATACAAGTTATAAGGACTGGTATGAAAGCGAAAAGAAAATTATTTTAGATGCTGTAAATGCTGAGGATGTTGTGCGGATGAACCATATTGGGAGCAGTGCTGTCGAAGGTGTCATAGCGAAACCTACAATAGATATGCTGCTTGAGATTGATGGTTGCTGTAACGTAACCAGGCTGGTTGATGCTTTAAAGGCGATTGGATATGGGGAGGCAATTTTTATCCGGTGGGATGACCCGATGAAATTACTGCTTGGGAAAGGCTATTCCATTGATGGGTATGAAGAAAGGGTTTTCCATCTCCATGTGAGATACCTGGGGAACTGGGATGAGTTATATTTTAGGGATTACCTGATTGCGCATCCTGATGTGGCGGCGGAATACGGGAAACTGAAGGAAAATATACTGAGCGATATTGAAAGCGGGAAAATACGGCGCATTGTAGACGGAAGGCCCAACGGCTATTCGGAAGCGAAACTGAAGTTTGTTGAAAAGTATTCGAAGGCCGCAAAAGAGGAATTCCGAAATTGCTACAGCCCCAGGGCAATCCTTTCGCCTTCCGCTGACAGTACAGGAAAGTATTGATTTTGGCAGTAAGAGTAAACGTATTGAAACTTTTGCGGATTTCGGTGAAAAGGCTTCGGATGGGAACGATGAATATGTAACAGGGCAAGGGGGATATCCTAAACGATATCCTCTTTGTTGTTATATAATGAATTATTAAAGGCCGGCAGTTTCTTCAGGTAAATACTTCAGAAACTGATTGACAAAACAGGTCGGTGGTTATAGACTAAAGAAAAGAAGGTCTATAACCACCGACTTATTATATCAGGGAGGATTTTTTATGGAGTATCTGAAGTTATGTGACAGTGATTATCGTTTTATGCTGATTGTATGGGAGCATGCGCCGGTGAATTCAGGAGAACTGGTAAAACTGTGCGCAGGTCAGCTGGGATGGAAAAAATCAACCACTTATACGGCAATAAAAAAGCTTTGTGATAAGGGCTATATTACCAATGAAAATGCGGTGGTTTCCGTTGTGATCCCAAGGGAGCGGGTACAGAAGGAGGAAACGGAATATTTTGTGGAGCGTACCTTTGGAGGCTCCCTGCCCCAGTTTGTGGCCGCTTTCCTTGGGGGGAAAACGCTTTCGGAAAAAGAAGCGGAAAGCATTAAGGCATTAATCGATGCACATAAAGAGGAATAGGAGGGATTGTTTATGGCAAGCGGATTGTTTTCACAGCTGATCTCCATGGGAATGACGGCATCCTGGGTGATCCTTGTGGTACTGGCCGTCCGGCTGTTGTTTCAAAGGCTGCGGCTTCCGAAGAAATACTCCTATTATCTGTGGGCGGTTCCGGCGCTCCGGCTGATATGCCCGGTTTCGGTTTCTTCCGCATTCAGCCTGTTTAATGTTGATTTTATCGGGCGGAAAGCTGCGGGAATTGCAGCGGCGGTGGAATGGCTTGCCGCGGGAGGAAGTGCTGCGGGAGTTGCAAAGAGCGCCGGTGCCGGCCTGGCTTCCGGGGCGCAGGGAATGGCACAGGGGGCAGGAGCTGCGGCAAACGCATTAAACGCAGGGGGAACTGTGGCTGCGGGTACAGCCGGTGCGGATATAGCCGGCGCGGCAGGAAATGCCGCCGGAAATATACCGGCCGGTATGGCCGAAGGTATGATACAGAAGGTTCTGGACGGCATCACAGGAGGAAGTGTGAGCGCGGCAGATTTGCTGCATATAGCGTCGTGGGTTTGGCTGGCCGGGCTGGCGGCGATTCTTTTATACAGCCTGTTTTGCTGGCTGCGGCTCAGAAGGACGGTACATATGGCGGTCCGCCTTCAGGACAATGTTTATGAATGCGGCAATATCAGTTCACCCTTTGTCCTGGGGCTGTTCCGGCCAAGGATTTACCTTCCTTTCCGCCTGAGTGAACGGGAACGGGAGTATATTATACGCCATGAAGAGTTCCATATCAGAAGAAAAGATGTTTACGTCAAGGCACTGGCATTCTTCCTGGCCGCCGTATACTGGTTCCATCCGTTTGTGTGGCTTGCTTTTTTCTGCATGGGGCGGGATATGGAGATGAGCTGTGATGAGCACGTTCTGGTGGAGATGGGAAGCGGAATCAAAAAGGAATACAGCCTTTCGCTGCTTTCCTTTGCATCCAACAGACGGCTGCATCCCGCCGGTCCCCTTTCTTTTGGGGAAAAGGATGCAAAAAGCCGTGTAAAAAATATCCTTGGTTTCCGTAAGCCAGGCGTATGGGCTGCCGTTGGGGGAACGCTTATGATTCTTGTTATCGCCGCCGTATGCCTGACCAATGGGACGGGCGGCGCGGATGGAGCGGGGACAGACAAAGCAGAAATAAACGGCACAGAAATAAACAGCGCAGGAATAAACGGAATGGAGGAAACGGCCGGAACCCCTGAAACGGCCGGAACTGTGAACTATACTGAGGATGGTCAGCCAGAGTCATCCATGTCACAGGAGGGGAGCCGGGAAGATACGGTACTGCCCGATATTCATGAGGTGATGGGCAGGGTATTTGAAAATTGCTGGAAGAGCCGGAGGATGCTTTCCTTTGGTGATGTGGTTCCGGAGGACGGGGATTATATGGTACGGCTGGCCGCAACAGAGGACGGGCTTTATGAGGCATACGGCTGTGTCAGCCCGGAATACGGTTATCGGGGCATTTACATGAATTTCCGTCTGGATGGAATGGACAACATTAATGAAGTGGATGCGGAGTGGGTGAATTTGTATGACGGCCCGAAGCTTTCTGCCGGGGATTATGACGGAGATGGAAGGGACGAGGCGGCGCTTGCTTTTTTGGTAGGAAGCGGAACGGGGCTGTATCTGGAAAAGCTCCTGGTATTTGAAACTTATGATACCGCGCATATGGATCCTTATGAGCTGAGCGGTGAAAAGCTGGAGGAGGAAATCGGCAGGCTGCTGGATTATCGTGTGGATACGGCAAAAAAGACCGTGGACATTACGGAGCGGGAAACCGGAAGGGTTATCGTTGGCGGATTATCATATAAGCTGGAGGATAATGAAGATGCAGGATTTGGAGGAGTCAGCTACGGTAGCCATATAAGATATGCGTTAGGAGATCAGATTTATCTCTATGTCGGTGTTGGTATTATGAACAGTGTTTTTCCCGAACCGGGTTATCCGGGAAAGGATGTGGCATTCCGGGTCATTTACGAGGACCCGGAAACTGCGGGGAAGGACTGCTTCAGGCTTGCGGATCCTGCAGAAGGCGTTTATGGTGTGAATGCGGAAGCAAATGGGGAAGAAGCAGCTGGATTTGATGTGCGGGAGGTTCTGGTGCCGGTGGAAGAGGTGGCCGATATCCGGGTGACAAACGGAAATACCGGCACGGTTTTTATGGTGGGCACTCAGGAAGAGAAGGAGCAGATTCTGGAAGCCTACGCGGCGCTGGACATACGGCCTGAGGAAGAACTGCAGCAAAGAATCGGGTATTCTTACCGGATACAGCTGCTGGATGCGGACGGAAATGTGCTGCAGAATGTGACGCCCTATAAGGATGCGGTTACGCTGGACGGGGAGATTTATGACGGAAGCATGAACCAGACCACAACGGCGCTGCTGCTGGCAGTATCGGCGGCACGGGAAGGATGAATATAATTTTCCGGGCGGCCGGGCTGTGCCAAAAAGCACGGGGAGGCCAGACCGGAGTGAAATGCTGCGGCACCTTGCTGCCGGGCCGCGCGAAGGGCTGCGGCATCCCGCAACTTAACCCTCACACCCAGCCCTATACTGTGCGGGAGTTATCCTCATATGCTTTTTAAAGGCGCTGCAGGTTGCTGTTTACAGGTATATAGATTCGGATGAATTCCTGCCGGAGTAGGAGATTGCGCCTGAGGTGATAAGGGAACTGGTAAAATAGGAAAAGTCAGGAAGGGCTGCGCTGTAAATGCGCAGCCCTTCCTGTTCCACCACGAATTTCCGCCTTGTCGGGTTATTTTTACCGGCGTCAAAGCCCGCGGGAAGAATTTCCGGAGGGATAATCGGTTCATAATCAATATCGGAGAAATAGTTGCAGAAAGCGATTTCCACATACATAATGCGGCGGGCCTTTTCATCGGTCAGCGCATACAGGATGCCATGGGAATCTCCTGAAGCGGATAAAACAGGGTAGTAGAAGCCCTCGGCCCCGTATACCAGATACCGTGTCTGATTCAGAGGCATGCCGCATTTTGTGGAAATTCGGTCCCGTTCCTTCTCATAGGCGTCTTCGTCATAGGTGACGTCCAGATAGATGACGTAATTGGGATCCCAGGGATTATAATATTCATAATAGAAATCATTTACATGGGCGCCCTCCTGGATCGACCGGGGGAAAATCCATTCCACCTTTCCATGTGGTGCAAAGGGATTATGGCGGGCGTCGGGAACTGCCATATAGGTTTCATAATCTTCAATCCGTTCCGCCTTGTCTTTTTCCACAAAAAGATCGGTAACTAAAAAAAAGCATATGGCCATGAAGGCCAGCAGCTCAAACAGGAACATGCCCGCAAATGCCAGAATAATGTCACGGCGCTGTTTCTTCTGTCTTGCCTTTACAAGCTGTACCGCCTCTTTTAAAGAGGTTTCCGCCTTTTCTTCTTCGGATTCGTTTACAGAGCTGTCAATAAAAAGCTCTGTCATTTTCATGCCCAGAGCGTCGGCCAGCGGCTCCAGGTTGCTCATATCAGGAAAGCAGAGTCCGCGTTCCCATTTGGAAACGGCCTTGTCCGTAACATGAACTTGGGAGGCCAGTTCCTTCTGTGTCATTCCTTTTGCCATACGGGCATTTTTAATTTTGTTTCCCATGTCTTTCGGTTCCATTGTACCCTCCTTTGTCTGCTCCCTCATTATACGAAAGGGGGCTTAAAAATGCTACCGACTAAAAGTAGAATGGCGGAAAAGCTGTTCTTTGAATATATAAAGAATTATTTTAGAAATGAATAAAGATTAAATGAATTTATTAATGTTATATAATTTAACAATTTAAAAATCAAAAATTAAATAAAATATATGCTCCTTCTCAGAAAAAAATATTGAATAATTTTTAGTGTCTGGGAAAGAGCAACTCTAATCTATTTAACTTCTGTAATTTTAAATAATAAAGATATAATGCACCATTAGATTTTTGTTGTCTGCCTCAGAATTAAGCGGTGAGGAAGAATTACTTTTTTGACAGTGCTGTCTAAATCTTTAATTTTTTCCATTAAAAGATCTGTAGCAGTAATACCAATATCATAACATGGCTGTGACACGCTTGAGATACTTGGAGTATACATTTGTGAGATATCAATATTATCAAAACCAATAATGTCAATATCTTTGCCAGGAATGAGCCCGGATTCAAAGATATACCGTATGGCACCGACCGCCATTTCATCACTGTAGCAGAAAATCGCTGTTGGAGGTTTTGATGAATTCATCAACATTTGGCAAGCTTCATATCCACCTTCGAAATTATGCAGATGATGTATAATATCTGTATCCTGATATCCAATTTGGAAATCCAAACATGCATCTTTAAATCCTTTTTCTCTCTGAATTGAAGAGGTACATACTAAAGAACTACTGATCATACTGATTTGTGAATGCCCAACATGAATCAGATATTTGACGGCTTCATAAGCGGCAGCATGATTATCAATTTCTACACAAGAAACATTGGCACCGAAAGGACATTCACAAGCCATAACTAGCGGAAAGTTTCGGCTCAAAGTATATAATTCTTCTGCATTCATGCAGGTATTAAGGGCAATAAAGCCGTCAACTTGTTTAGTAGTTAGCATGGATATATATTTATCTTCTATAATCCTTGCCCCCTGAGTAGGGGCTACTATGATATTGTATCCATTTTCAGAGGTTCTTTTTTCTATTCCTTGTAAGATATCAAAATAGAAGGAATTAAAAACATCCGGAATCGATACGAGTATCATTCCTGTTTTTGAAGTACGGAGACTACGCCCCGTAGCATTCGGCACATAATGGTATTTTTCCACGATTTCCATGACACGTTGCTGTACTTCAGGCGATACTTTTCCACGATTATTAATGGTTCTTGATACAGTGGCTACTGAAACGCCTGCGAGTTTTGCTATTTCTGCTATTTTCATATCCGTTTCCCCATGTTGATACCTGTTTTAGATTACCATAGCATTCCAAACTATAAAAGTCAATGCGAATAAAAACGATTACATAATTTTTGAATATAATTACTACAAAACTATTGTAATTAGTAAAAAAATATGGTACTATTCAGAAATATAAGGAGGGTAATCGATTACATGAATAAAAGCAAAAATGTTCTTAAAAAAAGAAAAAACAAGGATGACATTATTACAGCAGTGATTTTTTTGACACCAGTAGTTGTACTTTGGTTTTGGTGGTTTTTTATTCCATTCTGTAAAAGCATAAAATATTGCTTTTTTGATTTTAATTATGCGCTCCCAGAGAGAACTCATTTTGTGGGATTGGACAATTTTATACGATTATTTCAGGATAATTATTTTCTGAAAGCAATAATTCACAGCACTCAGTTGGTAATAGTAACCGTTCCTATTATAGTATCTTTAGCTCTTTTGCTGAGTGTTCTGTTAAATCAAAAAATAGTATTTCGAGGAATTTTCAGAACAATTTTTTATTTGCCATACGTAATGTCTTCCATAGCAGTTGCAACAGTATTTATGTATTTATTCGTAAAGGATTCTCCAATTATCATTGTTTTATCAAGGCTGTTTGGATTGGATAACGTCACTTGGATTTCGGATACAAGGTATGCTTTGAAAGCTGTTATGCTTATGTATATCTGGCAGCAAATAGGTTTTTATATGGTTATGTTCCTGGCTGCCTTACAAGCAATACCGGAAGAGGTGCGAGAGTCGGCTAGAATAGATGGGGCCGGTTCTGTAAGAGAATTTTTGTTTATTACATTGCCTTTGATTAAACCCACTTTATATCTGTCTTTAACAATGGGAATAATCAGTTCATTTAAAGTTTTTGATCAAATTAGCGCTATTTCACGAGGGACAGTATTAGGGGCACCAGCCGGTTCTACAAGTACAATTGTTACGTATTTTTATGTAAACGCATTTAGATATGGAGATATGGGATATGCAAGTGCATCAGTAGTAGTTCTATTTGCAATTATTTTTTCCCTGACGATAATTCAGAGAGCTTTAGTATCTAAGGGGGAGGAAGCCTTATATTAGTAGGAGGAGTATGTTGAAAAAGTCACTTAATTTTTATTTTTTAAAAATTATTACTTATGGTATTCTTAGCTGTTTCTTTATTGTTTTTGCATATCCGATTGTATATGCGCTTTATTATTCTCTTGTACCGCAAGAATACATGGGAGAAATTGTCGGGTTTAATAAATTGAGTTTTTATAATTATAAATTGCTAATGAAAGAATATCCTATAGTACGTTGGTTATTTAACAGCGTAATAGTAATGTTGACAGTAGTTGTTTGTAATATTTTTTTCGATCTTATGGCTGGTTATGCACTGGCAAGGTTAAAATTTAAAGGAAGAAATTTAGTATTTTGGGCTATTCTTTCAACAATGATGGTTCCGGATCAGATGTTACTTGCTCCAAATTACGTACAGTTGGTAGAGTATGGATGGAATAACAAACTAATTTCTATTATTGTACCATTTCTTTATTTTCCTTTTTTTGTGTATTTATCACGTCAATTTTTTCTTGGACTTCCATATGAATTGGAGGAAGCTGCAAGGATAGACGGGGCGGGCAGGATACGAACTTTTTTTTCAGTCATAATGCCAATTTCATCACCAATTATGCTTTCAATTGTAATTTTAAATGTTACCTGGACATGGAATAGTTATATGGCACCCGCTACATATATAAACGATAGGCTAAAATTTACTTTAGTGGTAGGCCTGAATAGCATTAAAGATGTTACTTTTGATTCAATAAATTTTACACTAGCAACAGTAGTTCTGATATCTTTACCCGTTGCATTGATATTTCTTGCACTGCAGAAATATTTTGTACAGGGGATTGTGACTTCGGGGTTAAAAGGATAAATAAAAGGAAAGGAGTTATAGGGAAACAAGTTACAGTTTATCTTAAATAGGAGGTATTAAGGGATGAATAAAGGAAAGAGAATATTGGTAGTATTATTATCATGCGTTCTTCTTGCAGGTTGTGCAGGTAAGGTAAATGAAACAGGAGGGATTAATGAGAACAGTAGTTCTGAAGAAAAAATTCAAAAAGAAGAACAACAGGAATTAACAATGGGGATATGGGGAATTGAAAGTGTTGTGAAGGCACATGAGACAGCTTGCAGTGGAATAGAAACAGCGGTTCCTGAAATATCTAAAATTAATCTAAGTGTTTTTGCAACATCGGATGAATTTTTTGCCAGTTTACCTACACAAATTGCAGCAGGAACAGCCCCGGATATTGTTAAATGCGATATTACATATATGTATGAATATATCAGTAAAGGATATTTTATACCACTTGATGAATCAGTTCTTGATTTATCATTATATACAGACGGAAGTGTGGATGTTTTCCGTATTGATGATAAGTTATATGGACTACCTATTAATGCACAGCCTTTTTGCATGATTATTAATCTAGATCTTTGGGAAAAATACGGTTTGGATGAAATACCACAGACATGGGATGATGTAATGAAAGCAGCTGAAATTTTGGCAAAACAAGATATGCCTGCAATTATATTTGAAAACAATATTGTATATTTAACCTCAGTTTTACAATCTTTTGGTGGTGGTTGGAACAGAGGCAAGGATATTGACAGTGCAGCAAATGTAGAGGCTATGGATTTTTTAATTAATATGTTTAAATCAGGATATGCAGTTACGCCGGAAAGTCTAGGGGTTGCGGATGCTTCTTCTGCATTCACACAAGGAATGGCACCTCTTATTTTAGGTGGCCCCTGGTATAACAGTGTTATGAAAAGCGGTGCCCCGGATACAAAATTTGCATTGGTGAAAATTCCTTGCAAGTCAGAAGAATTAAGAGCTTATATGCCGACAATAGACGGATATTTTGTTGTGAAAGGAACAGATGATGTTACATTAGCATCAAAAGCATTAAATTATGTGAATAGAAAGGAATTTCAAGAGGCATTTTATCAGGGCGTAGGAGCAATGATGTCAAACAGTGAAGTTAGAAAGAATTATTTTGAAACTTATGATACAGCAGAAAATTTAAAAGATGCAATGGAATATGTAAAAGATCCAATGTTTCCGGAGGAAGCAACTAAATTTGCTTCAATTGCATCTACAGAATTTTCGGAAGCAATATCTAATCCAAATGCTCAACTAAATGGAAAGGATGTTCTTGATAATATTGCGGCACAGTTTAAGTGAGAGGAGTTCGAAATATGAGACTGACAAATAATTTATATTTGTTGAGTGGAGGAAATTATAGTGGAGGAGACTATAATGCTTTGGGTAATGTGTATGCTTTTAAAACCGAAGAAGGTTTAATCCTTGTGGATTGTGGCCTGCCTGATGTGAGCCTTCCAATTATAAATAATACTCTTGAATATTATAACTTAAAAAAGAAAATAACTCATGTAATTATAACACATGCTCATGTGGATCATTGCGGAAATGCTGCCTATTTTCAGAATATGGGAGCAAAAGTTATTGTCGGTGAAGGCGATGTGGATTATCTTTGTAAGGCAGGAGGATTTAATTTATTTGGAGATACATGCTATGAGCAAGGAACTTATCATATTTTTCCGGCGTTTACTCCAGATATAATTATTGATAAAGATAAGGAACTGACTATTAATAGAATTATTTTCCAATTTATTCTCATACCAGGACATACAATGGGAAGTATGGCTGTTTTAACAAATTTTGAAGGAAAAAGAATTCTATTTACAGGCGACAGCATCTATCCTATGGGTATTAATTGTGAAAAAATAGATCTTGGCTGGAGAGGTGATCCCAAATATGACAATAATGCTTTTTTGAGTAGCTTGAAGAAACTATCAGATACCGTAGAATGTGATATGGTTTTGCCAGGACATGGGAATCTTTGTGTCCGTAATGGTACTACAGTAGTTAGGCGTGCTGCTAAAGAAGCATTTCATCAGCTCCGGTTTTGATAGGGAAAGTGGTGATAGACAGAGATGAAAAACGACAAAGCTCTGAACGTTGCTATTATCGGATGTGGAATGATAAGCCGTGTATATTTAGATACAATTATTAATAAATTTACAATACTTAATGTTGTTGCATGTACTGATCGGGATAAGGAACGAAGAGATGCATGTGCTTCCCAATATGGCCTGAAAGCATTAACATATGACCAGATATTACAGGAACCTGGAATTGAAATGATTATTAATCTTACAAATCCGGCCTCGCACTATGAGATAACAAAAAAAGCGTTGCTTCACGGAAAACATGTATATTCAGAAAAAATGCTGGCTATAACGGTGCAGGAAGGATTGGAACTGTGTACAATTGCTGATAAAAAGAAATTATATCTGGGTTCAGCCCCTGATACTTTTTTAGGAAGTGGGATACAGACGGCTAGATACGTGGTGGACATGGGATTAATTGGGAAACCGCTTTCCTTTATTGCATCTGTAAGTAGGAATTATGATATATTGGGAAATATTATTCCTCATTTATGGAATAAAGAAGGCAGCATACTTTTTGATATGGGTTGTTATTATCTTACAGCTCTGGTTAGTTTGTTCGGATCAGTAGATAAAGTTATCGCGTTTTCAGAAGAGAAAAATTCATTGCGACGATATAAAAGAATTACAGATAAGAATTTTGGTGAAGTATGTAATACCGAGGCGGTAAATGTAATATCAGCAGCTTTATTATTTAATAATAACATTAATGGTATATTTCATTTAAATGCAGATACAATACCTGATGAAACTGTTCGTTTCGAAATTTATGGAACAGAGGGAATTTTATATTTAAGTGATCCCAATATGTTCGGTGGAATGATTACGATTAAAAGAAGTTTGGGTAAATCATTTGTATTTCCGGCCACACATGGTTATTCTGAAGAATCAAGAGGTTTGGGGGCAGCCGAAATGGCTTGGGCAATCAGGCAGAAAAGACCCCACCGAGCATCTAAGGAATTGGCGTATCATATTTTGGAGACTACACAGGCAATTTTGACAGCAGCAGAAGAAGAGAGACAAGTAAGTGTGGAATCTGTGTGCGACAGACCGACTATGTTGCCGAAAGGATTTATAAATACTGACAGTTGGGGACCAACAGAAGAATCTGCATTAGCATTATATGAATAGTAGTTATTGGGAAAAACAGTGCCTTGTTATAAGAGGAGCTGTTTTTCTTTTGTGCTGTTCAGCTGAATCATAGGAAGTCTATTAATTAGATGGGAATGTACCTATGTTATTAAAGTAAAAAAAGGAAAGATGGTGTGAAAAAGCGGTTATATTCAAATAACTATATTGTTAAGATAAAACCTAGGAAGAAGTGTCTTGTAGATAAATTGGCTGTATAAAAATAAACCAAATTGGATGTTGAACCAATAAAATCATACGTATAAAATAAAATTGGATCCAACCAATAAAATTAAAGGCAGATGAGAATATCTATGAAGCTTCAGATAGACAAATCAAAAAAATTACCGCTTTACCAGCAGATCGTGGAACAAATCCGGGCGCAGATCACCTCCGGGGAAATTCCGGAGGGCTACCAGTTCCCATCCGAACGCCAGCTGGCGGAGGCGCTGGGCGTAAACCGCACCACGGTGCTGAACGCCTATAAGGAGCTGAAGGCGGACGGACTGATGGCGTCCCATGTGGGACGGGGAACGATTGCCGTCCGGGCGTGCGGTGAGGAACCGGTGAAAGCGGTTTATCCCGGAGAACCCATCTGGGATCACCTGTTCAGTGATTATCTGAAAAACAGTGACGGCTTCGATGTGAATAAATACCTGGAAATAGCCAACAGAAAGGATGTGATTTCCTTTGCGGCGGGCATTGCCTCCTTTGAGAATCCGCCCATACAGGCCTTTGAAGGCATCGGGGAGGAGCTGCTTGAAAGGCAGAGCAGCATGCTCGTTTCACCTGTGGCAGGCTTTTCCTCCTTTCGCAGGGTGATGAGCTCTTACATGCAGAAGCGTTCCTGCTTCTGCCAGCCTTCGGAAATCATGATAGTTTCCGGGGCGCAGCAGGGTATCGATCTGGTGGCGCGGGCCTTTATCAACCCGGGGGATATCGTGTTTATTGAAGAACCCTCCTTTTTTCCGGCGATCCAGGCCTTCCGCTCCCTGGGGGCGAGGCTGATGGCGATACCCATGGAAGAGGACGGGATGAATGTGGATGTGCTGGAGCAACTGCTGACCAGGTACCGGCCAAAGCTGATTTACACGATGCCGGCTTACCATAATCCCTGCGGCGTTTCCATGAGCACCTCCAAGCGCATCCGTTTCCTGGAGCTGATAAATAAATACGGGGTGCCGGTGCTGGAGGATGATCCTTACAGTGAGCTGTGCTATGAGGGACAGACAATGACCCCGCTAAAATCCATGGATAAGAGCGGTTATGTCATATACCTGAGCACCTTTTCCAAGACCGTTTATCCCGGGCTGCGGCTGGGCTGGATCTGGGCGAATAAAAAGCTGATTTACAGGCTGTCCAATATCCGCCAGCTGATGGATCTGCATTCCAGCTGCATTTCCCAGCTGATCGTGGAACACTTTATTGCCAGCGGGGAAATGGAAAAATATCTCTCCCTGATCCGCCGGGAATACAGGGACGGAAGGGATATTATGATGGATGCGCTTAAAACCTATGCGCCGCCGGGCCTCACCTGGAATCACCCGGACGGGGGCTATTACCTGTGGTGCAGGCTGCCGGAGGGGCTGCCTGCGGATTTGCTCGCCACCCAGGCGGCGCAAAACGGCGTTGCCGTCCTTCCGGGAACGCCCTTCTATCTGCCGGGACAGAAGGGGGAAAATTATATCCGCCTGAACTACACCTTCCCTCCCAGGAACAGAATTACGGAGGGGATCAGGGTTTTATGCGAGGTTATCAGGAAGCTGACGGTATCGGAAAAAGAGGACGGAGCATTATCAGACGGTGAAATCAGTCCTATTTTATAAGAAAAACCACTGCGGGGGCAGTGATATAAAAAAGTGCCGTTTTCGGAAAACGGCAGGAGGAGATTGTTATGGAATACAGATATGCAGGAAGATTATCCAATATCAGGGCTTCTGAAATCAGGGAGCTGCTGAAGCTGACGGAAAGACCGGAGGTCATATCCTTTGCCGGAGGCCTGCCTGCCTCGGAGCTGTTTCCCATTCAGGAAATCAAGGCGGTCAACGATTATGTGCTGGACTGCTGCGGAGAGCAGGCCCTTCAGTACACGACCACAGAAGGCTTCCAGCCGCTGCGCAGATGGATAGCGGAACGGATGAACTCCCGGTTGGGAACGGCTTTTGACGAGGACAATATAATGATTACCCATGGGTCACAGCAGGCGCTGGATCTTACCGGAAAGGTTTTTCTGGAGGAAGGGGATGTGGTTTTGTGCGAAAGCCCCACGTATCTGGCGGCCATCAGCGCTTTCCGGGCTTACGGCTGCAGATTTGCCGAGGTGGAAACGGATGAAGAGGGAATGGTAATCTCCCGGCTGGAAAAGGCTCTGGAGGAGAATCCGGGGGCGAAGCTGATATACATTGTCCCGGATTTCCAGAATCCTACGGGGCGGACCTGGAGCCTGGTAAGAAGGCGTCAGCTTGCTGAGCTTTCGGCAAAATATAACGTTGTGGTCATTGAAGACAATCCTTATGGGGAGCTGCGGTATGAAGGCGATTTCCTGCCCTCCGTAAAATCCTTTGACAAAGAGGGAAATGTGCTGTGTACAGGAACCTTTTCCAAGATTTTCTGCCCCGGCTATCGGATTGGCTGGATCGCAGGGGAAAAAGAGGTGATCCGCAAATATGTGCTGGTGAAGCAGGGCGTGGATCTGCAGTGTAATACGGTGGCGCAGATGGTTATTTCTTCTTTCCTGGAAAAGTATGATATCGACGATCATATTGATAAAATACGGGAGGTATACCACAGAAGGCGTGACGCGGCAGTGGATTCTATAGAACGTTTTTTCCCGGACAATATCAAATACACGAAGCCGGAGGGCGGCCTTTTCCTCTGGGTGGAGCTGGATGGAAAAGTGAATACGACCAAGCTTCTTGAAAAATGCCTGGAGCAGGATGTGGCCTTTGTTCCGGGGGATTCCTTTTATCCCAACAGCGGAAAAACCAATACGATGCGGATTAATTTTTCCAATACGCAGGAGGAGAAGATTGTGGAAGGGATCAGGCGGATTGGGAATGCCATTCGTGCACTGTATGGGATTGACTGAAACGGCAGGAGGGGGATGGAATGATGGATACAGGATGGGCGGAAAAGGAGCAGGAAGATACAGGTACGCAAATATGCCGGGAACTGATGGAAAAGCTGGATATAAAAAGCTATGAAACAGTTACGGAAGGTCTGTCGGGTGACAGGAAATTTCATGTGGAGACTTCAGACGGCGGGCACTTTTTACTGCGGTTGTCGGCTGGAACGGAGTATGAACGGAAGAAAACGGCGTTTGATAGAATGCGGAAAGCCGACAGCATTGGCATTCCCATGTGCAGGCCCGCTGCTTTCGGAAGCTGTGATGACGGGAGATGCGTTTATCAGCTTTTGAACTGGTGTGAGGGAAGGAATGGGGAAAAGCTTTTGCCGTTTCTGCCTGAAACGAAGCAATATAATATTGGCATAAAAGCCGGGGAGATACTGCGGACTATCCACACGATACCTGCGCCGGAACTGGAACCCTGGCAAAAAAGGTATTTCAATGAAAACGACTGCCGGATAAAGGCTTTTTCGGATTGTGGGATCCGGATTGACGGTAGCGATATTTTGCTTGCCTTTGTGGAGAATAACAGGCATTTGCTTAACGACAGACCGCAGTGCCTCCAGCATGGGGATTACCATGTTGGCAATCTGATGATAACTGATGCGGGTGAGGTGTCTGTAATCGACTGGGAGCTGCTTGATTTTGATAATTATGCGGATCCCTGGAAGGAGTTTGGCAGCATAGGCCTTACCGATGTGCATCCGTATTTTGTTACAGGTCTGATCCGGGGCTATTTTGGCGGGGAACCTCCGTTGCAATTTTGGAAGCTGCTTGCCTATTATCTGGCTGTAGGCGCGGTTATTATGGTGCCCTGGGCATATTATTTGCAGAAGGATGAGCTTCCGTATGCTGTGAAACACGTGAAGGATGTTTTGCGGTGGTTTGATAATTTCAGGAGGGATGTGCCGGAGTGGTTTTGCCCGGAGCGGCTGTAATCTCAAAATGTCATTGCTAAATTTTACAAGGAATGATATACTGATGGAAATTTGAAGTAAAAAGGTGCCTGATGCGGTTTTTTGCCGCAGTTCAGGATAATAGGGAACCGGGTGGGAATCCCGGACGATCCCGTCGCTGTATACGCGGAGCATTTTTTCAGCCGGAAGGCGGTCACTGTGGAAATGGGAAGACGAGAAAATGTGAGGATGCGCAAGTCAGAAGACCTGCCTTTTTATTTGTGTTTATAGGGACTGCGATGGACAGGAACTTATAAAATAAGCCCTTTTGAGGGCCTTATTTTTGTTGCCTGTTTGTACGCACAGTCCGATTGTGTACAAGCAGGTTTTTTTATGCTCAAAAGAGGCTGTGATTCAGGCGGCACATGCATTTGCGCGGGCCGGATCGCGGACATACAGGGAATATAGGATGAAAATAGATTATTATGCATATCGTTCAGGAATGCGCTGCTGGAATGCAGGGCTGAAAATGTTTCTTGCGGTCATAACGCTTTGCCTGGTAATAGCCTTTGATAAGCCGGCGGTTTCCGTTTACGTGATATTCACCATGGGAGCGCTTACGCTGATGAAAGGGAAAATACCATGGAAGGCCTACATACATTTTATGACGGTGCCCCTTGCCTTTATGGTTTTCAGCGGCGCGGCGATTGCCGTGGAATTTGGCCGTGCGCCTTTGGGAGACTGGAATCTTCCGGTCCATTTTTTCTGGATATGCCTTTATCAGGAAAACCTGGTTCTTGCAGGCAGGGTGTTCCTGAAGGCAATGGCCGGAATGAGCGCTTTATATATGATGTCCCTTGCAACGCCGGTCAGCGAACTGGTTCTGGTGCTTCAGAGGCTTCACCTCCCGCGCCTGCTGGTTGAATTGATGAACCTGATATACAGATATATTTTTATCCTGATAGATGTCTCGGAGCAAATGCAGATCGCAGCGAAAGCGCGGCTGGGCTGCCATTCTTTCCGCCAGTCCTGCAAAAGCTTTGCCCAGATAGCGGGGAACCTGTTTCTTGTATCGTTAAAAAAAGCGAATGCTTATTACGATGCCCTGCTGTCAAGAGGATATGACGGGAAGCTGGAATTTTTATCGGAAGAAAATCCGCCTGCGGGAGGGCAGCTTGTTTTTACCGGGCTTTACCTGCTTATCCTTTTGGGTATCGCGGTCATTGTATAGGAGAGCATATGGAAAATGAAGTATTGCTGCAGGTAAAGGGACTGTCCTTTACCTACGGGGAGGAACCGGTTTTAAAAGATGTGAATCTCATTATCAGGCGCGGTGAGAGAATTGCGGTTATGGGTTCGAACGGAGCGGGAAAATCCACCTTTTTCCTGAATCTGAACGGGGTATTGAGGCCTGATTCCGGGGAAATTCTTCTTTGCGGAAGCAAAATAGGGAAAAAAGAGCTGAACCTGCTGCGCAAAAAAGTAGGTTTTGTATTCCAGGATGCGGACAGCCAGATTATCGCGGCGAATGTACGGGCGGAAATTTCCTTCGGGCCCATGAATCTGGGCCTGGAACGCAGTGAGGTAATACGCAGGGTGGATGCTGCAGTTTCCTATCTTGGCCTGGAAGAGCTGCAACAGCGTGCGCCGCATTATCTGAGCGGAGGGGAAAAGAAACAGGTCAGCATTGCTGATATTCTTGCGATGGAGCCTGAGCTGCTCATATTTGACGAGCCGATGGCTGCGCTGGATCCTATGAATGCGCAGAGGGTGGAGGATATTCTGGGTAAGCTTCATGAGGATGGAAAAACTCTGCTGGTTGCAACACATGATGTGGATTTCGCATGGCGTTTTGCAGACAGGATTCTTGTTTTTTGCGACGGAATGCTGATTGGTGACGGAACGCCGGCTGAAATATTTGCCCAAAAGGAAATGATGGAAAGGGCCCATTTAAAAAAGCCATCCATTATGGAGGTCTGGGACGCGTTGCTTAAAAATGGGCTGGTGGCGGATCGAAAGGGATATCCGTCTACCACACAGCAGGCGGCGGAATGGCTCGCCGCCTGTAAAAATGAGAGAGGAGATTCAAAAGAATGACAGAGAAACAAAAGAAAATCCTGAAGCTGAGCATTGCATTTTCCGTTGCCTTTGCGGTATACCCAACGGTCAATGCCATGCATATTATGGAGGGCTACCTTCCGGCCGGCTACTGCATCACCTGGGGCGTCGTCTGCCTGCCGTTCCTGGTAAAAGGTTTTTTTACCATACGCAGGCTGTTTCAGGAAAACAGAAAGGCAATCACTATGCTGGCCATGGCGGGCGCTTACATATTTGTCCTGTCCGCACTTAAAATTCCTTCCGTCACAGGAAGCTGTTCCCATATGACGGGAACCGGCCTGGGCGCAATCCTTTTCGGCCCCGGCACCGTCAGCATATTGGGCATTATTGTTTTGCTGTTCCAGGCGGTTCTGCTTGCGCATGGGGGACTGACAACGCTGGGAGCCAATACCTTTTCCATGGCGATTGCAGGACCGTTCGTTACTTATGGAATTTATCTGCTCTGCAAAAAATGTAGGGTGAACAGGATGGCCGGGATTTTTCTCGCCGCTTTTTTCGGGGATCTTTTTACTTATTGTGTAACGGGCATACAGCTTGCGCTGGCATATCCCAGCACGCAGGGAGGCGTATTTGCGTCCGCCCTGGAATTCCTCGGCGTGTTTGCGCCGACCCAGCTGCCGCTGGCCGTTGTTGAAGGCCTGCTGACCGTGCTGATTATGATGGCGCTGGAAAACTATGCGAAGCCGGAGTTAAAGGCAATCGGTTTTATGAAGGCCGGTAAATGATAGAGCAGAGGCAGCTGTGAAGGCAGAGATTGCTTTGATGCCGCGGGCTTTCCCTGCGGTATACAGGAGGCAAAAGTTTGAAAGTTCCTTCAAACTACTTATTAATGCAGTATCGCAGGCCTGCCTGCGGTATGAAAGGGGTAAATCCATGAAAAAAGAAGCAAAAACAGCAATAATACTGATAGTCCTGGTGGTACTGATTGTGGTGGTGCCGTTGTTTGCCAGAAAAGGAGCGGAATTTGGCGGCTCCGACGACGCGGGGAGCCAGAAGATAGAGGAGATTGCCGGGGAATATGAGCCCTGGTTCACGCCTGTCTTTGAAACCGCCCTGAACGGGGAAATCCCGGGCGAGATTGAAAGCCTTTTATTCTGCGTCCAGACCGGGATCGGAGTGGGGATAATTGCCTTCCTGATGGGCCGGATGGTGGAGCGGAAAAAGTGGTGTAAGGAATAAGGCAGAAGAGGATTCCTGCGCAGGCAGGCTGGCGGTCCAGGTTTGCTTTACCGCCCTGACCAATGGATATGTGAACGGATACCTGCAGGGAACAATCTACCGGGGAACCGGGAAAAAATTCTGTGTTCCGGGGCTTAACTGTTACTTCTGCCCCGGCACGCTGGGCGCCTGCCCCATCGGCTCACTGCAGGCGGTGCTGAACAGTCCGAAATATCATTTTTCTTTTTATGTGATCGGTTTTTTAATGGCGGTCGGCGCTTTTTTCGGGCGGTTTGTGTGCGGCTGGCTTTGCCCCTTCGCGCTTGTCCAGGATTTATTACATAAAATCCCGATTGGGAAAAAATTAAAAAAAATTCCGGGTGAACGGTATCTGAAATATTTGAAATATGTAATTTTAGCAGTATTTGTGATTCTTCTGCCGCTTACCATTACGAATATCGCAGGAGGAGGAACACCCTGGTTTTGCAAGCTGATCTGCCCGTCGGGGACGCTGATGGGAGGCATTGTGCTGACTGCGCTGAATCCCTCACTCAGAGCCGGGCTTGGTTTTCTGTTTGGCTGGAAGGTTTTGGTTCTCCTTGTTGTGGTGGTGTGGGCCATAAAGGTATATCGTTCATTTTGCCGCTATATGTGTCCTCTGGGAGCTATCTACAGCCTGTTTAATCCTATCGCCCTGTACCGGTTTGAAGTGAATCAGGGAAAATGTACTGGCTGCAAAGCATGCCAGAGGGTCTGTCCTATGGATCTGCCTGTATACCAGACGCCTAATACCATGGAATGCATCCGCTGCGGAAAATGCTTAAAGGCATGCAAGAACCATTCCCTTCACAGTACATTTTCCAAAGATATGGGCTGATAGCAGATAACAAAAATAAAAGGAGAGCGAAAAAGGAAAAGAGTGTATTGGTTCGTTTGCTGGCGGTGGTGATGTCAGCCGTGATACTGGTTGGAAGTTTTGCAGAGGTGACGGCGGCAGGCGGATATTATAAGGAAACGGCACAGGAGGCGGACAGATATTATAAGGAAACAGTACAAGCTGCATATATTGGGGACATACCTGAGGGAGAAATGACAAGAGGACAGGCGCTCCTGATGCTTTACTGCACTTTTGGTGACCTTCCCACACCCAAAGGAAATAATCAGCGCCTGAAGGATACGGAGGTATCCTTCAGCGATATCCCCCCGGAGCTTGAGATAGCAGTTAACAGCCTGATAAAAGCCGGGATTCTCACAAACAGCGAGGATGGCAGGCTGCACCCGGAGGAAATCATAACCCGGGCGGAAATGGATAAATTAGTCCGCAGGATTTATGCGTTCTCAGGGAATAATTTAAAGGACGATTTCTACAGCACAGTGAATAAAGAAGAGCTGGATACAAGGGAAATCCCTGCCGGCTGTACTGATATCGGCGGTCTTTCTGATGTAACATACGGCGTGGAAAAACAGGTAAACGCCCTGATCATGGAAATCATGAATGGCACCGGATATGACAAGGACAGCCCTCAGCAGAAAATCAAAGATTTTTACCTCAGTGCCCTGAACGTGGAGGAGAGAAACCGTCTGGGCGCAGAGCCTGCAAAAAAATATCTGGACGCCCTGGATGCGGTGGAAACGGTAAAGGATTTATCAGCCTCCCAGATTTTTTCATTAAAGGAAAATGCAAGCGGCGGACTGATTGGCTATGTTTATATGCCGGATTACCGGGATTCATCCAAACGGATTGCCAGTGTGGGAGTTCCGTTTGAAGCAATGAATACGAAGGAAGAATTTCAGGACCCCGAAAATGAAATTCTTCAGGCTGCAAGGCAGCTGCAGTGCACGCTTCTGGAGCTTGGAGGGGAAAGCAGGGAGCAGGCGGCCATGCATGTAGAGGCCTATATGAAATTTTAGGAAAAACTGTTGGAATATGAACTTTCACCCGAAGATTATGAGGATGTAAATCAGGTAAATAAGGCAGTGAAGCTTTCGGATTTGGAGAAAATAATTCCCCAGGCCTATGCAAAAGCCTGGCTGAGATCCACATCCCGCAAAAATACGGAAGCTATGGCGGAATCGGACGAACATAGCCCCAGCATTCTGCGGGTCAACCGTGTGCTATGTAATTTCCAGGAATTTTATGATACCTATGGAATTAAGGAGGGAGATGGAATGTACGTTCCGCCGGAGGAACGGATTCAGATCTGGTAGGTAGAAGAAAGGAGAAGCACATTTCCCAAAGCGTATTCAAGATCCCTAAAAATGGTATGGCATAAAAAACTAAATTGTATGCCACATAATTCTCTTGTTTTCCAGCAGGAAAACGGCTGATATAATCAAGTCGTGGTAAGAAACGGAAAGGAGAGAATAAAAAGTGCAGTATGAATTTATGAATAAACAGGACAATGCCGCGGCAAGACGCCGCCGCCGGATGAAGCGGAGAATCAATGAAGGACTGGCGGTATTGGGAATTTTTATATTATGTATTTTAACTGTCTGGCTGTTGTTTCAGATCGGGGCCTATGTGGCGGTGATTGGAGACGCGGCAAAGGTTTCCAACATCACGAATGCAGTGTACTGGGGATACCATGCGGCGCTGGATATTTAAGCGGTAGCGGATAGGGAGCTGTTTTGCAATATTATAGCCGGAGGTTCTCCGATATTCGATTTCCGGACAACGGCTGATGAGTTCCGATAGTATTGCGCTTTGGGGGGTAAAAGTATAAAATGAAATAATAATTTTTAATTGTAACAATTCAGGACGGATCACGTCCTGAACTGTTACTTTAATTTTATAAAGGCGGAGGATTAGTTTATGGGGATTATATGTTGTATTTGCGGTAAAAAACAGAGTGGGTGGATAAAAGATTACCCCCTGGCGATGTTTTCATCCGGTTATCGGGTTTGCGCAGAGTGCAATGAGTATTATGAAAAAATAATGAATGCGGATTCCGTAGATGACGTTCAGACAGAAATTGAATATTTGAAGGATAAGATTAGAAATAACAGTGAAATAAACGGGGATGTAAAAGAGTATCTTGATAATTTATTTTCCATGGAAAATAGCGGGGAAAGGCTAAGTAAATTCGAAGATGCCGTCAGATGCACAATATGTGATTCCCTGGTGGATCCATTTGCAGATACGTGTGAAAATTGCGGCTGCAGGACGTTTATTGATGAATTAGAAGAGGATGTAAAATACGAATATGATATTGTTACTGTGGATAACAAACTGACAGGTAATATAAATAAGGATAAAATAAAGAAAATTATTAAGCACTATGCTTCTCATGGATGGAGACTGCATACGATATACACTAATGAACTGGGGAAAAATGCTATTGCACCTTTTAATGCAACCGCATGTGAGGACGTTCTGGTGTTTGAAAAAAAGGTGAGTATATAAAGAAAACCTCCGCACCTGGATGGACTGGACGTAAGTATTTCATTTAAGCCCCCACAAATTAAAGAAAATAATTAGCACTCACCTCTTGACATTGCTAATAATGCGTGTTATATTACAAATAGAACAAAGGAAAGGACAAAGATACAAAAAGCAATAAACATCGAAAGATGAGGGTACTTTTATACCGGAGTCGGAACCTGCGTTCCAGACATGTAAACGATAATTTTTATTTTACAGAAAAGGAGCGATAATTATGTTAATGCCTAGTATTTTTGGAGAAAATTTATTTGACGACTGGATGAGCTTTCCGTTCAGGAATTTTAACACGAACAGCCTTATGAAAACTGATATCAGGGAAACGGACGGCAGCTTTGAACTGGACATTGATATGCCCGGGTTTAACAAAGAGGATTTAAAGGCGGAGCTGAAGGAAGGCTACCTTACCATCAGCGCTTCCACGAACAAAGATGACGGTGAGAAGGACGAGAATGGCAGATATATCAGAAGAGAAAGATATGTGGGCTCCTGCAGCAGAAGCTTCTACGTGGGCGAGGATATTAAGCAGGACGATATCAAGGCGAAATTTGAGAACGGTATTCTGAAGATTTCCGTTCCTAAGAAAGAAGCGCAGCCGAAGGTGGAAGAAGATAAGCACATTGCGATTGAAGGCTGACAAAGTGGCAAGGCTTACAAGGCCGGCGGCAATAAAGCCGAATGAAGCGGCCCGGATAGAGAAAGGCCGCTGTAAGAGGAGAATGCTGTGGTAACTGGTGTCTGATTTCAGAAGAATGGAGGAATGACTTATGTTGATGCCCAGTATTTTTGGAGAGAATTTATTTGATGATTTCATGGATTTTCCGTTTGATGATAAATGGGAGAAGAAGCTGAACAAGGAGTTCTTTGGGAAAAAGAATCCGTTGTACGGCAAAAATGCATCCCGCCTGATGAAGACCGATGTGCGTGAAACAGATAATTCCTACGAACTGGATGTGGATCTGCCCGGATTCAAGAAGGACGAGATTCAGGTAGAGCTGGAGAACGGCTATCTGACAATCAGCGCAGAGAAGGGCCTGGATAAGGAAGACGAGAAGAAAGGCAGGTATATCCGCAGAGAACGTTACGCAGGAGCCTGCAGCCGTACCTTCTATGTTGGCGAGGATTTGGAACAGGCGGATATTAAAGCCAGCTTCAAGCATGGTATCCTGAAGCTTTCCATTCCCAAAAAGGAAGAAAAGAAACAGGTGGAAGAGCATAATTATATAGCGATTGAAGGCTGATTCCGTCTGCCGCAGGGCAGGCCGGACAATCGTTTTGGATAATACGGAATTGGAAGTTTCCTCCTTTACAGGCATCGGCGAAGCCGGGCGCAGCAGCGTTTCCCGCTTTGCCGGTGTCCTTTTTTTGTTCGCGGAGGTTTGTGCAATTATGCCATTTTCCTTTTTCACGTACTGTGTTAGACTTATCCTCAGAAAATAATGCAGGGGGAAATGGGCATGGAGAAAAAAATGGTAAGAGTCGCGCCGCCGCAGCTGGGGCGTTCACTCAGGGAAGCAGAGGACGGCCTGGCGCTTCTTGGCAATGCCTGCAGGGAGGATATGCCTGTGGAGCAATGCCATATCCGCGGACTGACGGTGGAGAACCAGGATTTTTATAAAATAAATCTGGAAGGCGTGATTTTTGAAAACTGTACCTTCCTGCACTGTAATTTCGAAAAAGCCAGTTTTATCGATGTTCGGTTTAAGTCCTGTGATTTGTCCAACAGCCGCCTGGACGACTGTTATTTCAGCCGCTGCGAATTCCTTTCAGTAAAAGGGGTGGGTGCGGATTTCCATGAAAGCCTGCTGAAGGAGGTACGCATGGAGGAGTGCGGCCTTTCTTTTGCCAATTTCAGCGGAACCAGGTGGGAATCGGCGGTATGGAACACCTGCGATATGCAGGAAAGCTATCTGGCGGACTGCCGCTTTAAGAAAATGGAATGGAAGGGGCTGAACCTGAAGCGGGCCAGTTTTTTCCATACGCCCTTAAAGGGAATGGATCTGCGCGGAAATGAGATTGAGGGCATTGTTTTGTCGGAGGAAAAAGGGGAGCTGCGGGGAGCGGTGACGGATTTATATCAGGCGGCGGAGCTTGCGAGGCTGCTGGGGATTGTTATAAAATAGGGTCTGTAAAAAAGGCCGGACAGCGGAAAGGAAGACAGGAAAATGGCAATTGACAAGGTAAGGAATTATTTGAAAAAATGGAATGCGGACGGCAGGGTTCTGGAATTTGAGGTTTCCAGCGCCACGGTGGAGCTGGCGGCGCAGGCGCTTCACTGCGAAGGCAAAAGAATTGCGAAGACACTGTCCTTTGATTTAGGGGATCGCTGCATCCTTATCGTGACTGCAGGGGATGCAAAAATAGATAACGCAAAGTATAAGGCAAAATTCGGGAAAAAGGCGAAAATGCTTCCTGCCGTCGAGGTGGAAGAGAAAATCGGACATGCCGTGGGAGGCGTGTGCCCGTTTGCTGTGAATGAGAATATATCGGTTTTTCTGGATGAATCACTGAAACGTTTTGACACAGTGTTCCCTGCCTGCGGCAGCAGCAACAGCGCGATTGAAGTTAACATGGAGGAGCTGGAGGAATACTCCGGAGCCTGTGAATGGGTGGATGTCTGCAAGGATTGGGCGCAGGCGGAAAGTTGATTTCGGACGGACCGGGGCCAGGATAAGCAGGGATCAGGATGCGTACAAGCCGGGAAAAGCAGGAAATGGAATACACAGAAGTCGGAATAAAACGGAACCAGGATAAACAGATATGGTAAAAAGCAGGTAAGTGATTATGAAGGAAGAACGGTTTTCAGCTTTCAGACTGCATAAGGAGCATAAAGGGATTATTTTCCTTTTTGGTATTTTTGCATTGCTCTTCAGCGCGTTTTATCTGTCCCTGTTGGTCGACTGGAAGCCGAAAGGCGCGGCGGAGCTGGGAAAATTTGCGGCGTGCGTCGGCCTGATTTATATGGCGCCGGGACTTATGTGCAGCCTGCTTGGCGGCATTCTGCTGGCAGGGCAGAAGAAGAGAGGTTATTTCCTTTTGATCCTGCGGAATTTTCCGGGGCTGGCGGCAGCAGTCCTGACAGCCGGGGTTGTGGGATTTTTTTCTTCGATCTGTGCTGTTATAGGGCTTTTCCTTGGCGGTTCTGGAAGAGTCCGTACACAGAAGGAGCAGGATAAGGAGTGGGAAAAATTCGCTGAAAGCGGCGTGGGATATGCGGTAAATGCAGAAGAGAACGCGCCGGCGCTGATAGTTGACAATCGAAGGGGGCGTACGGAAGAAGCGGCGATGGTATTATCCGGCGGGCTGATGGCCTCTTTAAGCAACCTGATGCTCTGCGGCGGCATGGGAGAGGGAAAATTGCCGGGACGTGCCCTGGACAGGAGCCTGGAGGTCTATGTGAGGCTTAAGGTTTATTTTGATAAGCTGATATTTTCAGGTGTTGGGGTGGCAGTTGGCTGTCTTATGACAGCGGTGTTTACATTTCTTTCTGATGACAGGCGTATTGTGGGGCCGGAGGCGCTTGGGGGCGGAAGGCGGTCTGAGAATTCCCTTGTATTTAAAGCGCTGGCGAGGTGGGCCGGGGCAGCGGGAATGGCCGAAAAGCCCATGCCTGCGGATTTCATGGGTTTTGCGCTCTGGCTGCTGGTTCTGGCCGTAGTCTGTATGTATGGATATCATTTTTACAGGTGCTTCCGGCTTTATTGCTGGAATGATTCCTGGGAAGAAACATACAGGGGGAAGCTTGAGACTGCAGGCGTTGCGCCCCATATCAGTACGGTAACTTTTCCTGAATGGTAAAAAAGGGAAAGTCCCGGGCATTCTGTGCCGCAGGGACTTTCCCTTTTGTGATTTTTCCGTAGCTGTGAGGGCACTGGAGAATTAAGTCTTTTGCTTAACCCTTTACAGCGCCGATGGCAATACCTTTTACAAAATATTTTTGCATGAAAGGATATATAACCATAACCGGCAGAATGCCCATTACGGTCAGAGCCATGCGGACTGAGGTGGAAGGCAGATCGGCGGTGTTGATATTGCCTCCGGCCTGCGCCTGTTGCCGCAGGGAGTCGAGATCCCTCTGGATATTCATCAGCAGTACCTGGATACTGAACATACGATCGTCGTTCAGATAGTACAGACCGTTCATCCAGTCGTTCCAGTAGGCCAGGCCAACAAGCAGACCGATGGTGGCGATGATGGGCAGGGCCATGGGCAGTACGATGCCGAAAAGTATCTTAAATTCGCTGGCGCCGTCAACCCGGGCCGCCTCAATGACCGCATCCGGAATATTAGCGGTGAAATAGGTACGCATCATAATAACGTTGAAAGCGCTCATCAGCAGGTTGGGGATAAGCAGGGCGAATACGGTGTTGCGGATATGGAAGGTTTGGGTCCACATAAGGTATGAGGGAACCAGACCACCGGAAAAAAGCATGGTGAAGAATAAATAAAAGGCGAATATATTCCTGCCCGGCAGTTCCTTCCGTGAAAGCGGATAGGCATACAGTGTGGTGAACAGCAGGTTGCACACCGTACCGATTGCAGTCACCAGAAAGGAAATTGCATAACCGCGGAATACTGCGGCAGATTTCGTAAACAGATATTCATATGCATAGGTACTGAACTTCTCAGGAAAGAAGCTGTAGCCATTTGTGATCAGAGTCTGTTCTTCAGTGATGGAGGACATAATCAGCAGTATGAAAGGTGCAATTGCACAAATAATAAGAAAGCTCAACAGGATATGAGCAAAAATCTGGAATCCTTTTCCCTTGTCTACCATAATATGCTGCCTCCTTCTTAAAACAGGGAACTCTCATTGTCCACCTTGCGGACAATAAAGTTAGCGGTTACTACCAGAATGAATCCTACAACAGACTGATATACGCCTGCTGCGGAGGACATGCCGATGTTGTTGGTCTGCATCAGGCCGCGGTACACATAGGTATCGATGGTCTGGGTCACGCTGATCAGGGGACCGGAGTTCTGGGGAACCTGATAGAACAGACCGAAATCAGACCGGAAGATACCGCCCAGGGCCATCAGGGTCAAAATGATAATTGTAGATTTCAGGCCGGGCAGTGTTACATTTTTGATTTGCTGCCAACGGCTGGCACCATCTACCACGGCCGCTTCATACAAAGTGTGGTCAATACCGCAGATGGTGGCATAATACAGTATCATGTTGTAGCCCAGGCCTTTCCAGATGTTGATGACAACCAGGATGACAGGCCAGTATTTAGGGCTGTTGTACCAGTCGATAGGTTTTGCGCCGAAAGCAGCCAGAAGCGAGTTGTTGATATAACCATTGCTGCTGCTCAGGAAAGCAAATGCCAGATAGCTGACGATAACCATGGAAATCAGGTAGGGAATGAGGATTACGGTCTGGTACAGCTGTTTGGCCTTTTTGCTGTGGACTTCGTTAAGGATAATGGCCACTGCAACAGCCAATATGGTGCCCAGCCCGATAAATACCAGGTTATAGAGCAGGGTATTCCGGATCATGACGAAGGCATCTTTTGTGCGGAAAAGGAATTCAAAGTTTTTAAAACCGCACCACGGACTGCCATAGATGCCGTCTCTGGCGTTATACTGTCGGAACGCGATCTGAATGCCAAACATGGGTATGTAGCAATTGATAAACAGATAGATGACGCCAGGCACGAACATCAAATAAAGGGGCCAGAATCGTTTCAGCTTTTTTCTGACATTCTTCATATTTTAGTCCTCCCTATGATTTGATAATGTGTAAAGAAGAGGCGGGTTGGGGAGCAACCCATACCCGCCTTCCTTTTTTGCATGCTTATGTTTATATCAGGGTTTCCGGAGTTTATTTCTTACCTGCCAGAAACTCATCCAGCTGACGCTGTTTCTCTGCAATGATTTCATTGATGCCGGCGCTTTCCAGTTCAGCAATGAACTTGGGAAGGTTTTCATTCGGGTCCATAGCGCCCCAGCGAAGTGCTGTGTGGTATGCGGATACAACGTTGTTGCAGGCGGTAACCTGGTTCAATACCGGGTTGCTGTCCCAGGAGAAGCCATGGGCAGGGCTGGCAACACCGCTTTCATTGAACTTATTCAGCTCATCCCACAGGTCAGCCTGAGCACCTTTCCAGAGAGGAGTAATCTGCTGGTTAGGCCAAGCCCAGTCAACGGAGGAATAACCGCTGGCATTAGGATCCACGCCTTCGGGAGTGGTAATAAAGGTTTTGGAATCATCTGTGTATACCCAATGCTTGCCTTCGATACCATTGATAAACAGGTTGGAAACCTCAGGATCGGTATACATCAGATTCCACAGCTCCATAGCCTTTTCAGGATGGGGTGAGCTGTAAGGAATGATGAAGGAGTTGCCGTTGGATACGTCGGTATATTTGTAAGGCTCAACCACTTTCATGAATACCACTTCTTTGCCTGTGGACTTGTAGTTTTCCAGTTCCTTGCCGGGCTTCCAGTTTTCAAACATTGCAAAACCGTTGCCGGAGAGCAGGTTATTTTCAGTGGTTGTGGTAGCATCAGGCATGATCAGGCCTTCCTGATTCCATTTGTACATCATTTCACAGAATTTACGATAGCTTTCAGTCGCATAATAGTTCACAACCTCTGTGGTGTCGTTGTAAACATTTTCCAGAATGCCCAGGTTATCGCCCAGAGGATCAGTAGGCAGAGTTTCCTGCATACCGCCGCCGGCCCATGTGGGAACGAGAGGATACATGTCGGGATATGCTTCATGAACCTGAGTCAGGATTTTGTACATATCATCGTAAGTACCCATTTCAGGAACTTCAATTCCCAGTTCGTCCACGATATCCTTGCGCATGGAGAAACCAGCGGAACGGGAAGTGTCCTTCATGTCGGGAAGCGCATACAGTGTACCGCCGAAACGGCAGGCGTCCAAGTCAACAGGATTGATAACTTCAAGAGCGCCCTGTCCGTATTTTTCAACCAGATCGTCCAGAGCTGTAGCATAGTTGTTACGTACAATAGCAGCCAGCTGGCCGTTAACGTTATTATAGTTCAGCATATCGATGGGTTCACCGGAAGTAAGAGCCAGATTGATCTGTTCTGCGTCCTGACCGCGGACAAGCTCGATTTCAACACCGATTTTCTCGCGGGTAATCTCGCTGATAGCGGCGGCAACCTCGTTGCAGTCTTCGGTATCGGCACTGCCGACGCCCCATACCACCAGCTTTACAATCTCGCCGTTATTCTCACTGCCGCCGGTATTTTCGGCGCTTGCGCCTTCATTGGAAGCGCCTGCATTGTCTGAATTTCCTGTGCTGCCTGTACTGGTGCTGCCGCATGCGGCAAGGCTGGCTGCCATTACGCCGGCCAGCAGTAAAGCTGCACCCTGTCTCCAAAATTTAATCATGTTATTTCGCTCCTTACTTGGTTAGTAGTAGTTATTAAAGCCCCTCTCCAAGGGCTGGGTCATGATGTAAGGGCCGCCGCAGCCTGCATGTCCTGTCTGCCCATTGTCCGCGAAACGGAAAACAGTGCAAAAAGATTCTGGCTACAGTCCCCTGCATTGTAGATAATTGCCTTTCTTATCCGACAGCTAATGGATAGGGAAGGTGTGTGTCTGCCCTGACAGGTTAACCACTGTCAAAATGCGCAGGCGGTTCAAAGCCTGACTTAAATCTCTGCTTTTTCATACTCTTTTTCATCCCTCCTTTTTCAGACTGTCTGAAAACCTCCTTTTGGGTATAAAACCCGCTTCCGTTATTTTCCTGAGTACAATTTATGTTCTCCGTAAAACACCCTCCGGGAAGCTTTTTCCCCTGAAGCAGCCGGTTATCCGGCTGTTTTGTTTTCGGACAATCCTCTTTCTTGATTAATATTATATTTATCGTTAAACTAAATCTTTTTATTATATTGCCATTACTTTATAAACTTTGTCAATATAAATCACAATAAAAAACATAAATTTAGTAATTATATACAATTTTATTTATGTAAATTGGTAATTAATTCCAGTTATATCGTTAAACTTACAAACAGAAGTTAAAAAGCCTCAGAAAGCAAAAGCGTGTATGCAGCGGCAGGATTTTTTGGGAAAAAGATTTTCCGTAAAGAAAGGCGGATGGAAAAAAACGTGGTAAACGGTGCATTTTGATTGCATAACCGGACATATCTGTGATAGGATGAAAGCATCGAATTTCTGTTGAGGCCATAAGTGCCTTGTCATGTGTGTATTGTGTGAGTCTTGAAGAGAGATCTCCCTGAATTTCCGAAAATAACGGAAAAGAACAGACGGAAAAAAGGAAGAGGCGGCCGGATACGGCGGGCTTTTTATTTGGAGGAACGAAATGGATAAATATCAGATATTGAAGCAGTATTTTGGATATGACAGCTTCAGGGACGGACAGGAGCTGCTGATAGACGGTATTTTGCAGGGACGGGATGTCCTTGGAATTATGCCTACCGGAGCGGGAAAGTCTCTCTGCTATCAGGTGCCTGCTTTAATGCTGCCCGGAATTACGTTGGTGATATCGCCCCTGATATCCCTGATGAAGGATCAGGTAGGGGCCCTGAACAGCGTGGGAATCCATGCGGCCTTCCTGAACAGCTCACTTACATATGGTCAGTACAGGAAGGCATTGGAATACGCGAAGGCCGGACGATATCCCATCATTTATGTGGCGCCGGAGCGGCTGGTGACGGAGGAATTCCTGGATTTTGCCAGAACTGCCAAAATTTCCATGGTTGCTGTGGATGAGGCGCACTGTGTCTCCCAATGGGGACAGGATTTCCGTCCCAGCTATCTGAAAATTTCAGAGTTTATCGGAATGCTGCCTGAGCGGCCGGTGGTCGGCGCTTTTACGGCAACGGCTACCAAAGAGGTCAGGGATGATATCATAGATATTCTTATGCTCCGTACCCCGGAGGTGCTGACGACCGGCTTTGACCGGCCGAATCTCTATTTTGCCGTGCAGACTCCCAAAGATAAATATGCCACGATGAAAAATTATCTGGAGCTTCACAGGGAAGAAAGCGGGATTATTTACTGCCTGACCAGAAAAGTGGTGGAGGAGGTTTGCGAGCGGCTGCGGGGAGACGGTTTTCCGGTCACCCGTTACCATGCGGGACTCAGTGACGGTGAAAGGAGACAGAACCAGGACGATTTTATTTATGACAGATATCCGGTTATGGTGGCTACCAATGCCTTTGGAATGGGCATTGATAAATCCAATGTGCGGTATGTAATACACTATAATATGCCTAAGAATATGGAGTCGTATTACCAGGAGGCCGGCCGCGCGGGCAGAGACGGGGAGCCGGCGGAATGTATCCTCCTCTACGGCGGCCAGGATGTGGTGACGAATCAGTTTTTTATCGATAATAACCAGGATAATCAGGAGATGGATCCGCTGACAAAGGAGCTTGTGATGGAGAGGGACAGGGACCGGCTCCGGAAGATGACTTATTACTGTTTTACCAATGAGTGCCTGAGAGATTATATTCTGCGGTATTTCGGAGAATATGGCTCCAATTACTGCGGGAACTGCTCCAACTGCTTAAGCCAGTTTGAAGAAGTGGACGTGACGGAGATTGCGAGAGTCCTGCTGGGCTGCGTGCTTGCCTGCCGCCAGCGGTATGGGACGAATGTGATTATAGACACGGTGCATGGTGCAAACACGGCGAAAATCAGGCAGTACCGGATGGATGAGAATCCGCATTACGGGGAGCTGTCCAAAGTGCCTGCCTATAAGCTGCGTCAGGTGATGAATTATCTGATGCTGAATGAGTATCTGGCCGTCACCAACGATGAATACGCCATCGTGAAGCTTACCGGGAAGTCAAAGCTTATCCTGGAAGAGGATGAGACGGTGATGATGAAAATGGCGAAGGAGCAGGAGCATCCTGCGAAGGCTGCCGGTGAAAAGAAGGGCAAAAAGAGCAGGGGCGCTGCCGCCTTCGATCTGGATGAGGAGGATGAGAAGCTGTTTGAAGTCCTGCGCGGACTGCGCGGGGAAATCGCACGAAAGGAAGGCGTGCCGCCTTATATTGTTTTTTCGGACAAGTCGCTGGTGCATATGTGCGTGATACGGCCTGTGGATAAGAATGAGATGCTGTCAGTATCAGGCGTTGGTGAGTTCAAGTTTGAAAAATACGGAGAGCAGTTCCTGCAGTGTATTGCCCGGTTCAACCGGGAGAACGGCAAGACGGATGAACCGGACAGCCTGGGCGCTGTGGATTTTTCCAGCCTGGATTATGATGTGGTGCAGGATTATGAAGGGGTGACGGAGCTGGAAGCGGATGCGGGAAAAGAGGAACTGCCGGCCGGTACGAAAAGCGGGAAAAAGACGAAGGAAGAATTTGTGATGACGGAGGAAATCGCGTCGCAGATACACTATGCCCCGCGGATGTCCTTAAGTGATCTTGTGGGTCAGATGAATGATTTACGGGATGAGAGCACGATGAAACGTCTGACCATAAAGGCGGTGGAGCGGATGCTGCTGGAGGAAGGGCTTTTTGAACTGAAATTCGTCAATCGGATGCCGCTGCGGAAGATAACGGAGTATGGGAGGAATTTTGGGATAGAAGCCGAGGTACGGGTCAGTTCCAAAGGGAATGAATATGAGGTGTTTTATTATACGCAGGAGGCGCAGAGAGGGATTGTGGAGCTGCTGCTGACTGCGGAGGATGGAACAAGGAGCTGAAGCAGGATAAGAGTTTAAATATAATTGTACAGGGGGAATTCAAAATGAAGCCTGAAATGATAAATGGTATTATTGTGCCGTATAATTTATCAACCAAACAGCTTATTGACAGACTGCACGCTGCAGCAGATATGTCCTGCTTTTCTGTTTGTTGCACAGCTCTTTCGTATAAAGACGATGAAGAAGCGTATGAGGCCTTGCTTCCGTATTTATCTGACAATGATTATCATAAAAGGCTTTATGTATTCGGTGTGATATTTCGTATGCCTTACGCCATTAAGCTAAATGATAAATTGCAGGAAGCGTTGTTGACTGATGATATCCATTTTATTTTAAGAGCATTAGAGGCGTACTCCAGCGGTAAGTTTTGTATTCACGATGAAATTATACGCGCGTGTTTTTTGAAGAATCATGAGCAAATTGACGCATGTTATTATGCGTGTTTACAGCAGCTTTCCCCTACACAAGAAAATCTTGAATTTTTTAAATTGCTTTTTAATATATCAAATAACATCAGTCACCGTATTGCACTTGCTGAAGTAATTACCGAGAGAGCGACCCAAAAAAAATTTTATGAATTATTGGATTTATTTCTTGATGACAGCGCAGAAAAAATACGTTATCAGGCAGCTAAGCTGGCAATTAGATTCTGTGATACAGATGCATTAAAAAAACTTTCAAACGATACTGATGGTCACATTCGTAAGCTTATAAACAAAAGTCTTTGAGCACATTGCCGGCTATAGAAAACAATGTAAAGTTGTGTAGAGGAATAGAAGATAGGGAACAAATATTTTTCCATTATACAGACCGGCTACAGAATTGCTAACAGGACTTTGGCGTGGGGACAAAGACATTTTAGATGAGGTGGTTCCAAAAGCAAATAAATTTGCAACATTATTTGTGAAATATCCTGAGCCAACCATAAACCATTTTTTTACCAATCCCAGTTTATAAGGAGGAGTAAAATGCCATATATAACAATCGAAAGCGGAGCTTTATCAGATGAACAAAAAGAAAATCTGATTAAGCGTTTAACAGAAGTTTCATCTGAAATAATGAATGTACCGCAGGAATTTTTCTCTGTTACCATTAAAGAATTACCAGATAAAAATTTTGGTATTGGTGGAAAAACAATAGACAAAGTAAAGTCCGAGTATATGGAAAAACATAAATAAATTCCAACTGGCCGCGTGGCCAGTCACGGGGAATCGTCTGCATGAATTCTTCTGTACAGCGGACCGGATATCTGTCTGTCACCAAGGAGGAATATGCCATCGTGAAGCTTGCCGGGAAGTAAAAGCGTATCCTGGGGAGGATGAGACGGTGTTATGGAAATGGCGAAGGAGAGGGATATTATGCTGTTTCAAAAAGAAAAGATAGAGGTAATTGCAGGACACAGGGGGTGTTTGGCGGCATTTCCCTCGGATCATCTGCTTCTTGCTGTGCGGGGCAGCTGTGGGAGGTTAAGCATGGACTGGTTTGAACCGGAAAAAGAAGCCAGAGGATGCGAAGCGGACTATCGTTCTATCCTGTATCTGGGCGAAACCCCGCTACTCAGGATACAGGCCAACGGCTCCCCTACCTGTGAGAGTATGCTGGCGGCGGGGTACGGGATACCGGAGGACTGCAGGGAAATTCGTTCGGTCCGGGCTGCATTGGATAAGCCATATGCCGGACTTGCGGATGCGCTGGAGCGGGTGAGGCCGGTCCTTGGCCTGCTTCAGCCGGGAATTTATGTATTGTCTTATTCGGATTACTATCCAACCGATGGTGACGGGCATTTCTTCTGGGATGTTCCGGAGTCATTGACGTCATTCAAAGCGACGTCGGAGTACTATGATTCAGATAAGCATCGTGTGCTTCCCTGTTTCCCCTGCTATCTCTATCCTGCGCAGAGCGCACAAAAGTACGATCCTCAGCAGGCGGAGAACTATCGGCGGCGCCTCAGGGAGGGGGAGGCGCTTCCTCCTGTTTTGGCCTATTCGCTCTGGGGATATATGAGTGTCCTTCTGGATGGGCACCACCGCGCCTGCGCCTGTGAACTGGAGGAAAAAACAGTGCCGGCCCTGACCATATCGCGTCCGGGGCGTATCTGGAGAGAGGGAATCCTGCATATTGTCTGGCCGGACGGGAGCGAGACGCCGGCGGCGGATATCATCACCCCTGCGCAGCAAAAACTCTTTGACTGCCCGTTGGGAAGGAAACGAGGGGGAACGCCTCCGCCGATCGCCTCCGGTGTCCATCCGGTATGGGACATGGAGTATATAAAGGCAGCGCAGCGTTACCCCATGTATGCCGATGCGGGAGCGCTGGCACTGTATCCGGGAGTGGAACTGAATGCGGACGGGATTCGGTGCCTGGCGATGGATGATGATCATGAGGATCCGGACTCGGCGGCGCGGCTGCTGCGGTATGCCGCACGGCAGCCCGGAGCCGATGCAAAGGGCCTGGCTATGGCGTTCATCGAGCCGGGATACCCGGATGTGCTGCGTCAGAGCGCTTTTGAGGTATTGGATCGGATAAAAGATGATCCGGAAATTGATGAACTGATGATTTCCGTATTGGTCAACTGTGAGCGGGAAGACGATCCTGTCTACCGGATCGCCAACGGGCATTGGGATTCATTGGACGGGGAATGAAATGCTTTGCCGTCCGCTTAAATTTTCCATCATTCAGATAATTGAGAGCGGCGGCCTCGCTTAATCTGGTAGTTCCTGCCGGTTCTAATAGTCCCGTGCATCACGATACGCATCCAGCATAGCCTTCAGATGATGCTCCGGCATATTCGCAGGCAGGTTATGGACTCCTGCAAAAATATAATTTCCGCCGGCGCCCAGTATTTTAACATTTTTATAAACGTTTCTGTAGACATCCCCGTAAGAGGAGGATGTATCAATAAGCTGTGCATCATAGCCGCCGCCCCAGAAAACCACATCCTTTCCAAAGCGTTGCTTAAGGGCTTCCGCCGACATACCTGCGGCGGAGGTCTGGACAGGGTTAACGATCTGAACGCCGCATTCGATGAGATCCCCTAAGATAGACGCGATGGATCCGCAGGAATGCAGATTTATTTTCATGTTGGTGATGCTGCGCCAGCCCTGGAAAAACTGTTTATAAAAAGGCTTATAAATATCCCTCCACAGTTCTTCGCCGATGGTAACGCCATTGTTGTCGCCAAAGTCATGTGCCACCGATAGAATATCCACGTATTTTCCTACGGCCTGTTCCAGCAGCTCAATCTGCTTTAAGCCTGCTTCTACGCATTTTGACAGCAGCGCCCGCATCACATCCGGTTCTTCCATCATTAAAACCATGGAACCGATCATACCGCCGGGAGCTACCTGCAGGTCGGTAATGCTTTCCCCAAGACAGAGAGACAGATCCGTTTCTTCATATAATTTTTTCGCGGCATTTTCCAGATTACGGAGTGTTTTCTCCTCAATTGTGTCCCTGGGATGGAATTGCTCCGGATCCGGCACTTCGATTTCAGCCATCAGGTCAACAGCCTCATTCTGATCAAAATAATAGGAGCCCTTCGGGCAGATTACTCCGCCGCAGCTGTCCCAGACCAGGTATCCATCGCTGTTTACACTAAAATAATCCTGCACCGGTATGGAGAAGGTCTTTCCCCAGAGCTTCTGTTCCTTCCATTGCCCGGCGGCGTCTCCCCGCAGATCACTTTTACACATATTAGGGGAGGCAAGCAGGATAAGGTCTCCGTCCATGGCACGGATTACGGGTTCTTCAAAAACGGCATTCATCATAAAGGTATCTACTCTGGCGGGCTTTTGCTCCACGCCCATAAGCTCCTGCAGATTATCATAAGCTATTACGTGCAGTCCTGCTGTTTCGCAGCCGCCCAATCCATTCGGTACACGATCCGGAAGCTGGTGATTAAGGACAGCATGTACGCGTTCTCTTGAATTCATAGCATTTCCTCCCAATAATTCATGTTTTGTGTATAAGTCAATCATGCCAAACCATTCCTTTATATTCAATGACATAACCTATGAATTTGTTGACATATCCTACTGCGATTAATATAATGTGTAATAAATTCAGAAAGGAAAAAATATTATGCCGCTGTTATATGGAATTCGCCATGCCTGGCCGGAACGGGCCGGTTTCTGCCTGAACAGGAGAAAAGGATATCCGGGGTATTCCTTTGTACATTTTCTTACGAGTGTGGAAATTGTCATTGATGGGGTAAGAACTGTGACGCCGAACCATACCTGCATCATTTATGCACCGGGCACTCCGCAGTATTTCATTGCGCGGCAGCCGCTGGTGCATGACTGGTTTCATTTTTCCGAAATGCCGGAGGGACTGCCGGAATGCCTGGACCTTCCGCTGGATACACTTCTTTACCCACGCCAGCCGGAATTGATAACGGCCATTGTGCAGGAGATGGAAAGCGAGTATTTTTCCCGGAAATCAGGAAGCACCCGGCTTATAATGCTGAAAATGACAGAATTATTTATAAAGCTTTCCCGTTCCCTGTCGGATGAGTATACTGCTGCTATTGATACCACCACCTCGGAGGGCTTACGCAGGCTTCGCAGCGAGGTGCTTCTTTCCCTGAATCATCCATGGACTGTGGCGGAGATGGCGGCCCGTATCCCCCTCAGCGATTCCCGTTTTTATACGGTATACAAATCCTTTTATGGGACATCTCCCATGGAGGATCTCATCCGTGCAAGGATTGATTCGGCAAAAAATGCGCTTTTGTTTACGGACAGGACCATATCCTCCATCGCAGATTCCCTGGGGTATAATAACCTGACCCATTTTATCCGTCAGTTCCGCAGCTTTACAGGGATGTCCCCATCCGGATACCGCAGAAATAGGGACAATAATTCATAGCCGGGTGAGTACTGGTTTATGTTTGTGTGGAATGTATCGGTGAAATTGCCGGATATTTACTGTGCTTAGCTGTTCCGGGGAGGATGCGCAAATGAAAGAAAATGTGGAATATATCAAGGTTTTTGCTGACTATGAATCGGACGATATGCCCGTTGTTTACCTTTATGAGGTTGATTTGGAGGATGAGCGGCTGGCGCTCAGGGCAATTGAGATTTTTGCGGACAGGAAAGTGAAATGTATAGAGGATTTCTATCGTGATGTTATTGAGATTCTTTCCATACCTTCTGTGGCAGAGCTGAATTCAGGAGAGTGGGGCGGGGGATTTTTTGCATTGGCCATTAGGGAAGAGGAATTTGAGGAGATATGGAATAGCGATAGTTATATGGGCAGATTATCTGCAGAGTAGCTTTTGGCATATTTGGATCACTTTCTACGGTCTGCGTGCAGTGCAGAAGGTGGATGGACCAGGTTGAATAAAAAATGTCTCACTCCAGGACAGGGGAGTGAGGCATTTTTAGAATGGCGATGGGAAGAGCCTGTCTGTTTGGCCGGTTAGGCCGGGGGATGCAAGGAACCGCCTTCTGGCCGGCTTTGCCATAAGCCCTGACGTTTTCTATTTAAACCGCGGCAGCGCTGGCAAATCGTGAAAGCAGCATCACGCATCCATACCCGTTTCATAAAACGGTTTTACAGCGCCGAACAGGCCGGCATCATTGGCGAGCCTGGCGGGAACGATTTCGGCCAGATGCCGGTACTGGGGCGGAAGCTGGCGGTTTGTATGTTTTTCCAGGAGAGGAATCAGGATGTCGCTTTGCTTTGAAATGCCGCCGCCGATTACCACCCTGTCAGGGTCAAGCATCAGGATATTGTTTGCCAGGATACGGCCCAGCTTTTCGGTCCAGTCCTCCAACAGCCGGAGGCAGCAGGGATCATTGTCCCGGATGCGCTGGATAAAGGCAAAGCCGTCGAGCTGTTCGCCGGTAAGCTCCGAGGCCCTTCTGAGAATTCCCAGGGTGGAATAATTGATTTCCAGGTATTCTTCAGAGGAGGAATAATCACTGTAGCCGATTTCCCCGCTCTGAAAATGGCTGCCCGGATATGGCCTGCCATCCAGAATCAGGGCGCTGCCGATACCGGTTCCCAGGGTGATGCACAGCAGGACACGACTGCCCTGGCCGCTGCCCAGCCAGTACTCCCCTAAAGCGGCGGCAGTACCGTCGTTCATAATAGACACCTTGAGAGACGGATTATGTTGCCGGAGGAATTCAGGGATATTCACGCCTTTAAGATAGGGCAGATTCTCAACGCCGCCCATACACAGTCCGTCCGATTGGATAAAGCCCGGACAGGACAGCCCTACATTTACGGCGCCGCAGGCAATAGCCTTATCGATAACAGGCAGCAGGTGCTGATAGAATTCATCCAGGTTTTTCAGGCCGGAGGTGGGAAAGGAATCTTTCCCGGTGAGCTTTCCGTCTGCCGTGACATAAGCATATTTGGCGGAGGTACCGCCGATGTCAATGGAAAGTGAAAGGTTTTTCTGCATAGTAATACTCCTCGTTTGTTTTTTATTTTAACAGAAGGAAAATAGTAACAGTTCAACTGCCGGACTGTTACGGTAAAATCCTTCAAAATAACAGCTTTTTAATGTCTTCTTTTTCCAGCAGGGCATAGGGGCTGAACGCAAATACGGTCATCCGTTCAAGCTCCCCTTTCCCATTCTGCTCCCAGTTAATGGGAAGAAGTTTCTCTGCGATTTCCTCATAAATCCGTGTCCCATGTTCTGTTGTCTGCAGCAGGTTCCAGATTAAGCCGCATAGAACACAGATATTATTATAAAAACGCTCATAATCACTGTTCAGTTCAAACATCATACTGCTCAGTTCGGAATATCCGATTGTCAGAAGCGGATAAATCAGCGGCGGATAGACGAGGTTCCATTTTTCCACAAGGGCGCTGTCCCGGAGAAAAGCATCAATTTGCTCCAGCATGCAGGCCGCATGGGCAGGAAGGCTGTCATGTTTTAAGGACGCTATAATTTCAGCCTGCTGCGCTGTTTTTTCGCTGCTGTAGGTGAGCTGTTCCGGCGTAAGGGCAGAAATGATGTACTTCATACTGCGCAGGAAAGGCTGATAATCCTCAATTACCTTCCGGGAAATTTTGCTCCAGATGAATTCCTGGTATTCACTGCGGGTTCCGGAAAGATAGGGCGTCCATATAAAAAGAGGGATGATTCTCTTGTCCAGCTCCGTAAAATCATCGACGGCAGCCTTCTTTTCCTCATAGGATTCCATGAGCCTCAGGCTCGCGGCAAGGGAATCGCAGTCGATGGGGGCAGGATCATTTTCAAAATAGCGGGCAAGGATGTCCACATTCCGCCGCATGGTGTCAATCCGTTTCGTCAGGGTGTCGATTTGACGGTAGAAATAGTAGGAAGCGGTTCCTGGGAAACGAAGGATATGACGGATATCGGAAACGGGAAAATCCAGCCTGCGCAGCCGTGAAATAATAATGAGATTGCGCACGTCCTCGTCCGAAAAATCATGATATCCGTTTACCGGATCTTCTTTTGGCATGATCAGTTTCTGTGAGATATAGAATTGGATGGTTCTCCTGGACAATCCGGTTTTTTCAATCACTTCCTTAATTCTCATGGATACTCCTTCCTTTATCAAAAAAAGCTGCCGGCCGGTGCAAACGTTACCGTCCGCCCGGTGCAAAAGCCTTCACCACAGAATATTTCTCCCTGCACATAATCCGGCCCGCTACCGGAAAGTGTACACCAGGTGAACAGTTTTCGAAAGGCATATTGTGGATAAAAATACATTTCATGTGCAAATCTTCTGTTAATTATAACAAAATCTGAATAAAAAAACACCATTGACTGTACAGATTATGAATAGTTTACAATATAAGATATAATGATCTCTCGGAATCTTGATTGATCATGCCAGAGAATCTGGCAACTGAACATTGAAAAGCAAATATTATCCATGATGGAATAAAATTCAGAAAAAAGTGTACGAGAAACAGACATAACTGTCGCTA
>OJJT01000080.1_pt1 | contig 74697 bp, 71 predicted proteins | sample 1596281 | NCBI WGS metagenome assembly OJJT01 (sample SAMEA4350145, study PRJEB24818) | metagenome | biome: human; feature: gut; material: faeces | place: Denmark | collected 2013-09
CTTTTGTTTTTTTATTTTGTTTCTTTTTTTTTTTTTCAAGCAGAAGCCGGCATAAGAGATTTCTGCCTGTCTCGTGGGCTCGGAGATGTGTATAAGAGACAGGGGGGGGGGGTAAACCAATATGAAAATTGCCCGTCAGAAAGAATACCTTCTTTCTTAATTTATGTGGTAACTGATTACGAGAACAGAAAAATACTTTACTATTCTAAAGTTGATAAGATTTTAAGGAGAAAGTATTTAAAATATGCAAATACTAATCCTGATGGTTTGAGATTTGGAGAATGTCCTTATACAGAACCAATATGGGTTTACTGGAAGCAGGGGATAACAAATGCTCCTGGTATAGTAAAAAAATGTATTGAAACTATACATGAATGGGCAGACAGGCTTGTTATTGAAATTGATGAGACAAGCATTTCAAAATATGTAATACTTCCTAAGACCATCATACAAAAGTATGATGATGGGAAAATATCTGATGCTGCACTATCAGATTTGATTCGGTTTTCTTTACTTGAACATTTTGGAGGACTGTGGCTTGATGCAACTGTTCTTTTGACAGGGAAGATACCAGAGAATATCATAAATTCTGACTTTTTTGCATTTCAGGATTCCTTTGGAAAAATTGATAATCCCGCACTAATTAGCAACTGGTTGTTGCACTGTAAACCTGGGCATCCGATCATGAAAAATGCGAGGAATATGGCATTTGCATATTGGGAAAATGAAAGTCATGTCATGGAGTATTTATTTACATATATATTGCTCAAAATAGCTGTTGAAATAAGCAGAAATAATTGTGGCTTTTTTCCTTATTGCAACAGTGATTATACTCATCAATACCTGAATTCTTTAGCAGAGGAATTCACAATAGCTAAGGCAGAACACATAAAACGGATGACACCGATTCACAAGCTTACTTATAAATTAAGTAATGAAGTTAATGACGGAAATACGTTTTATATGAATTTAATGCGAAAGGATGTTAGTCATGAGAAAGGTAGTAATAAATGGTGACTATCTTGCATTTGCTACTTTTGCGGGAGTCAGTAGGTTTGCAACGGAGTTAGTCTATGAGTTAGATAATATGGTGGATGGACAAGGAATAGAACTCGTTTGCCCCTCTTACACGAAAAATATACCCATATTAAGGAACATCAAAATAGTGTGGCATGGAGAAGAGCAGATAGACCGATGGAAACACATATCTTTACCAAAGTATATTAAGAAAGAGAATGCAATACTGGTTGATCTGACACAGGCGTTTCCGTTATCAGTTCGATCCATAACCTGTGTTCATGACTGCATACCGGAGCTGGTTGATACGGCATATAGTGGGCTTAAGGGAAAATGGATTAAACGACCAGTTAAATTGTTGCAGAGAAGAATTATACTTAGACGAAGCTGTCATATATTGACAGTAAGCGAATTCTCAAAAAAGGATTTGATGAGGATTTACAAACTCCCGACTAACAAGATTACAGTTGTCAATAATGCTTGGCAACATATCACTAAAATTGATTATGATGACAGTATTATCGATAAAAATGCTGTTTTATCTGATAGAGATTTTTATTTTACATTAGGAAGCCGTGTGCCGCATAAAAACTTAGAGTGGATAGTAGCTGCGGCTAAAGCCAATCCAGGTGATCAGTTTGTTGTATCCGGGGAAAATAAATATTGCTTGGGTTTTGAAAACAAGACATTTCCGAAAAACATTTTGTTTACAGGCTACATATCAGATGGGGAAATAAGAAGTCTGATGCGTAAATGCAAGGCGTTTATTCTTCCGTCATTTTATGAGGGATTTGGCATTCCGCCTCTTGAGGCGTTGGCCGAAGGAGCTGAGATTATTATTTCAAATGCATCCTGTCTTCCAGAAATATATGGTAACTCTGCTCACTACATAGACCCAAATGATTATGAGAATGTGAACTTGGATGAAATACTGAGTTGTCCTGTTGAAAACAGCAGTAAGACATTAGAAAAATATAGCTGGAAGAAGTCGGCTGAAACACTTTATAAGGTGATATGTAAGAATAGAAATAGTTGAGAATGGAGAGAGATGAATACATATGACGGGGTTAACAAGGCAGGATATAGAAAGGACTAAAGGATACGCAATTATTTGTATATGTGTATTTTGTGATAATATCGAAGAGCGTTTTTAAACTTGTAGAAAAACTACCATCCACATTAGTAATTGTAATTGTGTCCGTTCAGTTTCCAGCAATAGAAGCAATCTGGAAAATCATTCCAAATGAAATCAACAGTCTTTGGATTGTAACTCGACTTTACTATATGTTTGGAGCAAGGTTTTTTGCTACTTCGCTGGTATGTACTTGGCAAAACTTAATGCGATATAAAAAACTAGGGTGCTACTTAAACGTTGCGAGAGATGGCAGAATACAGTTATTCTGATAGGGATACTCCTAATGGCTCATATTTTGATATTTATGGATAAAGGTTTATTGCTGATTCCGTTTTCTATCCCAGTTTTTATTGCATTCCATTGTTGGGAAAGGTCAAAATATGGAAATGAAATATTTTCTTATTTAGGCAAGCATTCAATATTTGTCTGATTGATTCATCCAATGATATACAGTGGAACAATTCCAGAATTTAGGGATTGCCTATCGGTTTTGCAATATCCGGTATTTATATTTGTGGCATTATTGGTCGTATTCATTGGAATTTCTACGGTCTTAAGGAAACTTTAAACAGAATAATTAATGTAATTATGACATGAAATTTGAGGGATTGATAAATGAAAATATTGTATTTGATATGTCTATACAATGGAGAAATCAATGGAGGGCATACTTATAGAATGGCAACAGTTAAGGCACTGCTTAATGTGGTAGGGGATGGAAATCTCGACATCATTTTATCAGAATTGGACACATCTGATTGGTGCTGCAATGTTGTGATGAGATTAAAAAGTTATACTTCAACAAAAGAAAAAATAATTAATCTCGTAAATGGAAATATTACGCAGCGAAGCGATGAAGATATTAAAAGAATTATTTCTCTCATAAAGAAAAATAACTATGATACTGTGCTTTTTGGAAGTTCTGAGACGGGTAAACTTATCAAATGCGTGAAGAAAGAATGTCCAAATGTTAAGACGATGACATGGTATCATGACATAGTGGCTGATGTGATAGATCGGAAAATGAAAAATGAGTTTTCTATTTGCAAGCTTCCTGTTTGGCTTATGGAAAAATATTCAGAGGGTATAGATGCACGATTGACGGATGTACCGATTGTGTTACATCAGAGGGATGCTGAGTTGTTGAAGAAGAAATGGGGCAGAGATACATCGGTATATATCCCCATCGCACTTGAAGATAAATTTAATGAACTAGCATGCGATAGAGTCGAAAATAGTGATTCTTTGCAGCTGCTATTTGTGGGTGCGTATAATTGGAGCGTAAACATCGAGGCAGTTCGCTGGTTCTGTGAAAAAGTTATGGCAGAATTAGTGGATTATAATGTTGAGTTTAACATTGCGGGATACCAAATGGAAAAAATATTGGAGGATGGCTGGGTAGCCAAATACAAGAACGTTAAAGTATTGGGAACCGTGGATGATTTGGCAGAAACCTATCGTAATGTAGATGTTGTAGTCGAACCAATTTTGACTGGCTCGGGTATGAAAGTGAAGACGGCTGAGGCATTGATGCACGGCAAAGAAATCATTGGCACAGAAGAAGCTTTGGTCGGCTATGAGGAGCTCAAAGGACAAGTGTGTTTGAATGCAGGAGAATTTATTAAAAAAATTCTTTACTACTACGAAAATCGTCCAGAAAGATTTGTTCCTGCAAACAGAAAAGCATACGAGAGAAATTATTCCATTAAAGGGATTGAAAATAAACTACGTGATGCAATTAAAGTTTCCATGAACAAATAGAATAAAAAGATTGTGCTGGGAGTAGAACGACGTGGGGAAAGAATGCTTGGTTTCGGTGATTATACCGGTTTATCATGTAGAAAAATATTTGGACGATTGTGTTCGTAGTATTGTGACACAGTCTTATTCCAATTTAGAAATAATATTAGTTGATGATGGTTCAGATGATTCTTGTCCTCAAATGTGTGATTTTTGGGCTGAAAAGGACGAGCGGATTAAAGTGATTCATAAGGAAAATGGAGGCTTATCAGATGCCCGTAATGCTGGGTTGGACGTAGCACAAGGGCAATATATCGCATTTGTTGACTCGGATGATTTTGTCCATCCAGATTATATTAAAAAACTTGCTATAATTTTAAAACAAAAAGATTGCGATATTGCAATTTGTGGATTTGAAAAATTTGTGGACGGGTCAGATATACCGACAACAGAAACTAATGGAATTGTTAAATATGTGAATCCGAAAGATTGTTATGTTCATACAGATGCTTACTTTGATGTAGCCTGGAACAAGTTATATAGGAGGACTACAATAGGTGACGTGCGGTATCCATATAGGAAACTTCATGAGGACATATATACAACATATAAAATTATGTTTGCTGCTAAAAAAATAGGGCTTACACAAGATGTCCTATATTTTTATCGGCAACGCATAGACAGTATAATCGGGAAACAAGATAACCGCCCTGGGACTGATATGGAACAGGCTTTGTGGGAAAGAGTTAAGTTTTTTAAAACCTTAGATCAGTTTGTTTACACTGAATCATTGGCCGCCTATATCAACAATGTTACACGTATTGTGAAAGGGATATTCAGGGGCAAAATTAAAGGAAACAAAGGACAAATCCGAGTTATGAAGCAACGATTGAAGAGATTGATTCCGGATGTCCTGAAATGCAATGGTTTGTCATTGATGAAGAAGATAAAACTTTGTATAAAAGTGATAATGTAAAAGACAGACCGTTATGGAGCTCTGTTTTTTCGAAGACATAGGAAAGTATGAGAAGAAAAAATGAAGGAAAAAGTTGCAATTGTAGTTACATATAACAGAAGAGATTTATTAATCGAATGTGTCAATGCACTGCTCAATCAAACAGAACAGGTTGATATCATGGTGATTGATAACGCAAGTACAGATGGAACCGAGGGGGCGCTGCAGGGGTATCGAGATCAAAAGCATGTGCAGTATATTAATACGGGCAAAAATCTTGGCGGTGCCGGAGGCTTTAATTTCGGAATACGAAAGGCATATGAACAGGGCTATAAGTATTTCTGGATTATGGATGATGATACAATCCCAGCGGAAAATGCTTTGCAGGAATTTAGCAATGCAGAGAAGAAACTTGCAGAAATTGAATGGGGATTTCTTGCCAGTTTAGTTATGTGGAATGACAAAGAAGTTTGTGTTATGAATTACCCGGTACAACACGATGAATGGTGTAAACAAGCATATTTCATTAATGAAGGATTATTTCCAATTAAGAGCACAAGTTTCGTATCGTGCTATTTTAGAAGAAATGTCGTGAAGAATGTAGGACTTCCAATTAAAGAGTTTGTGATTTGGAAAGATGATACAGAATATACAGAACGTATTTCAAGCAGATATCCAAGTTACTTTGTTACGGCAAGCAAAGTGATTCATAAAATAAAAAACAATGTGGCGACTCCAATTGAAGAAGACTCGACAGATCGTTTGTGGAGATATAAATATCTATATAGAAATATTTCCTATATTATGAGAATGAAAGGATTTAAAAAAGTTTTACACTTCTACTACGCTACATTAAAAGATATCCGCCGTATTTTGAAATCTGATTGTAACGGTAAGTTAAAAAGAATTTCTATTATTTTGAGTGGATTGATAAGCGGATGGAGTTTTAAGCCAGAGGTTGAAATCATTGAAGATTAAATATAGAGATGAAAAAGAAATTGGATTTTTATGTGTATATGCAATATATATATTTGTTTATTTACTGAACTCTTCTATGCTCCAGCTGAATAAGTTGTTGGAATATGTAACTGTTGTGGCCGCTATTGTTTTAATTCTGCTTTTTTTACTAAAGAGAAAATACAAAAAGAGAGAATTTTTTATAGGTGTACTTTCATTTATCGTATTTGCATTTGCTGCTCATTCAACAGGAAAAGACCAATTGCTTTTATTTGTGTTGTTTATTGTTTGTTCGAGCATGGCATCGTGGAAAAAAATATTAAAAGTATCCTTAGGGACAATAATTTGCTCGTTAGTATGTATTTTTAATGCAGTAAATAGTGGAGTGATTCAGGATTATACATATCTTCATCATGAGGGAGTAACAGCACATAGCGGAGGTTTTGTTTATTATACGACTTTGCCATATATTGTGATGTATGCAATCTTAATTTATTTGTATTTAAGAGGGGAAAAAATTAAGTGGATTGAAGTTGGAGTAATCTTTGCTATAAGTTATGAAATGTATCAATATAGCACGACAAAATTAACATGGTATTTAAGTTTAGGAATCTTGGTATTAGAAATTATACTAGTTAAGTTTGATTGTATTCAAATTGATAATTTTGTTATAAGAAAAGTTGGTCCTTGGCTGTTTCCAGTAATTGGATTGATTACAATTTTGTGTTGCTGGTTTTATAAAGCAAGTAGTACATTTTGGTTTGGGCTAAATGTTACATTGGGAAATCGTCTTGGCTTAGCCCAAAAAGCATTTGCTGAATACCCTATAACTCTGTTTGGCCAATATATAGAAATGTATGGGCAGGCGGATGTGGCATTTGGAAATGTTAGTTATACTAAGTACTTTTATATAGACTCAGGCTATATATATGCAATTTTGGGATATGGGGTATTGTTCACATTAGTTGTTATATTTATGTATTCATACCTTATCTATTATGCAACAAAAAGAAATGATAAAAATTTATTTATTTGGTTAATTATTGTCTTGGTGTTTACTGTTGTAAATAATACATGGGTAAGTTTGGCGGTAAATCCAGTTTTGATGTGTTTCCCTATAGTGTTTAGGTCTAGAAACAGTATGGAGGAAAGAGATAAAATTTAATTATTTAGTAGTAGGATCTGGTCTTTATGGGACTATCTTTGCACATGAAGCAAAAGTGCACGGGAAATCAGTTCTAGTTATTGATAAGCGCCCACATATCGCAGGTAACATCTATACGAAAAATATGGAGGGTATTAACGTGCATGTTTATGGTGCTCATATCTTCCACACGAACAATAAGAAGGGTCATACCGAAAAGCAATGGGGACGTGACTGTAAAGACCTGCCTGCCTTTATCATTAAGCGTCTACCGGTTCGCCTAACCTTCGATAACAACTACTTCAATGCACTGTATCAGGGCATTCCCGTAGGCGACTACATAAAGGAGATTAAGAACTTGCTAGAGGGTATTGAGGTTCGCCTGAATACCGATTATCTAGAGCGTAAGAAAGAACTGAATGTGTTGGCAGATAAGGTGATGTATACAGGTCTCATTGACGCTTACTTTGCTTATAAATTGAGTGCGTTGGAATATCGTTCGGTTAGTATTGAGACCGAAGTGTTGGACAAATCGAATTCCCAGGGCAATGCAGCAGTGAATTACACAGATCGCGAGATACCTTGAACTCGTATTATCGAACATAAATGGTTTAAATTTGGAAAGGATGAAAGTGGTAATGATTTGCTCAAAACTGTCATTAGCCGTGAGTATAATCTTGAATGGAAACTGGGTAATGAGCCTTATTATCCTGTTAATGATGCAAAAAAAGTGCATTGTATTCCAAGTACATAAAACTGGCAGATGAAGAGCAGCAGGTAATCTTTGGGGGGATGATTGGGTGAGTACAAGTATTACGATATGGAACAGGTGATTGAAGCTGCTTTGAGCATGTGCAAGACGGTGCCTGGATTAATTTTAGATGGAGAAAAGGAAATGTACGAACCAAGTGTAAAGAAAAATTATGTGTATAGGTTGTTTTATGAAATTCTGGCGGTAATAACTCCATTTATTACTGCACCGTATGTTTCAAGAGTTCTTGGGGCGGACGGTATTGGAATTTATAGTTATACATCTTCTATAATGACATATTTTACCTTATTTGCTGCTTTAGGTACAGCAACTTACGGTGCGAGAGAAATTGCACAACATAGAGATAATAAAATTGAGACAAGTAAATTGTTCTGGGAAATTGAATTAATGACGGTCGGAACCTCTTTGGTCTGTCTGATTGTTTGGGGGTTTGTGATTTTATTTAGTAAGGAATATAGATGGTATTATATTGCTTTGGTGCCTACGCTATTGGGAACTATGTTTGATGTTTCCTGGTTCTTTACCGGTCTGGAGCAAATTAAATATATTGTACTTCGTAACACGATATGCAAATTTCTTGGAATTGTTCTGCTGTTCTTATTAGTGCACGAAAAACAGGATCTGATTATTTATGTGCTAATCAATTCTGGTATTAGCCTGTTTGGTAGCTTGTCAATGTGGTCGTATTTGCCTAAAATATTGAAAAAAATTGATTTCAAAACATTGACGTTCAAAAAGCATTTTAATGAAACACTGGTTTATTTTATTCCAACCATTGCAACATCGGTGTATACAATACTGGATAAAACGTTGATCGGTGCTATCACGAACAGTACTTATGAAAATGGTTACTACGAGCAAGCAACAAAAATTATAAACATCATGAAATCTGTTGTATTTTCAGCACTAAATGCTGTAATGGGTTCTAGAATTTCTTATTTGTTTGCAAAAAAGAAAATTATCGAAATAAAAAAAAGATTAATTCGATCTATAGACTTTATTTTTTTGCTGGGATACGGATGCGTATTTGGAATCATTGCAGTTGCACATAATTTCGTTCCCATTTTTTTCGGTGAGGGATTTGAGCCGGTTATTCTTCTCTTATCTGTAATGGCACCAATTATCATTATCATTGGGACTAGCAATTGCCTTGGAAGCCAATATTTCAACCCAAGTGGACAAAGAGCAAGGAGTGCTAAGGTTATCATAGGTGGGAGCTTTGTAAATATAGTACTGAACTTAATCTTAATTCCGCAGTTTGGGGCATTGGGTGCAACAATAGCATCTGTAATTGCAGAACTTGTGATTACGGTTTTTTACGTGAGGATGTCTGATGGATATATGACTGTAAAAACATTATGGAAGTGCTCACAGTTAAGAATTTTAGCTGGGGTGATTATGATGGTTACAGTTATTTGTGTTGGAAAATTGCAATTTGCACCAGCACTATCAGTTTTAATTATACAAGTGGGAGGTGGAGTCGTTATATATGGCTTAGTCTTACTACTGCTTAGAGATAAAATGGCAATTGAACTTGTAAATATGATGGGAGACACAATGAAGAAAATAACAAAGCGAGGATAATACAAAATGGTCGAATTAAATCTTAAGTTTTCAGAGGCTTATTTTGAAGATGAAGAAAGAGACGGTTATTTGGTAACCAGTTCTATGAAAAAAGTTTGGGCAGTAGAATTGGATATGCTAAACAAACTGTTAGAAGTCTGCGATAAATATAATTTAAAATTTTTTATGGATGGGGGTTCCTTATTGGGGACTGTCAGACATCAGGGATTTATTCCTTGGGATGATGACATAGATGTAGTGATGCTCCGCTCTGATTATGAAAAGCTGCTTATAGTAGCAGAAAAGGAATTTAAGGAGCCATATTTCTTTCAGTGTTACTGGACAGAAAATAATTATACTAGAGGTCATGCTCAGATACGTAATAGCAATACCACGGGTATTTTAAAAAATGAGTTGGATAAAAAATACGCATATAATCAAGGTATATTTATTGATATTTTTGTGTTGGATGGATTGACAGATAACATAGAGCTCCGTGAAAAGCAGAAAAAAGATGTAAACTTAATAAAGAAATTAATGTATATACGTGTTCTGCAAAGTTCAAAATGCAAAGTTGTGAATTGGCTTTGTAGAGCATTACCTTGGAAATTTTTTGCTACGAAGTTGGATAAATGCTTAAAAAGATATTCTATTAATGAAACTAACCATATCGCAAATCTGGGATTGGGATTTGACTTTGGAAAGAGCGTAACGATTAGAGATAAAAGTTATTATGATACTGTGGCGTATTTGGATTTTGAGATGCTTAAGGTTCCTGTACCTATGCGGTATCATGAATGGCTTTCTTTAAGATATGGGGATTATATGACGCCAAGCAAACAAGGAACAGTACACAGTGGTGTGATTTTTGATACAGATAAATCATATAAGGATTTTCTAGCAGAGTGAAAGATTAGTTAAAAACTAAATATAAAAAATTTTTTTGTTGGCTTTCATTGCTTCTCAGACTGTGGCGAATCTAGCCATAAAAAGAATCAAGGAATAATAACAATATGTTTTCTAGGGGAAGGTGAGCGTGGATGAATATTGAAAGAGGTGAGCAGACGCCGGTTCTTATGAGGGATGCTAAAAATGGAAGACTATTATATATAGATTCATTGAAAGGCTTCACTATTCTATTAGTAATTTTAGGACATTTACTTAGTAATGAGTTCACGCTTAAGGTGCTAATATATAGTTTTCATATGTCTCTGTTTTTTATACTTTCAGGAATGACATATAAAACTAAGTCCATTTATGACATTCTAAAAGCAAAGACATAGGGTATTGTTATCCTGTATATTTTATGAGCACTGATTTTTTACTCGCTTTCAGTCAAAAATATGTTAATGATCTTGTATGGCACAAATGAGTCTTTATCAGCAGCGTCAAGCAATGCAAAGCTCTGGTTTCTGATGACATGGTATTTTACTTCATTACTTGGAGCATTACTATTAGATCTAATAAAGGAAATTACAAGTAGATATATGAATTTGTCACATGTTTTATACTGGTATGCGCAAGTATATTGTTTAAGCGGTTCCATAATTTGATATCGACATCACTGATTATTGCTAATACCTAGGGGTAGCAAGAATACCCTCAAATGGCAATAAACGTCTGCATTGAGTTTGTATTGTTATTCGCTTGTTGTGATAGTCTAAATTTGGGGTTTGTTTTTTAAGAATAGAGAACTCACTACAATTTATAGGAAAGAGGACGCTAGTTATATTTGTGAGTCATAGGATATTACTATACAACCTAAAAAGTGTAATTTGCTGCGTGCCATAAGTGCAAAGGTTTTTATACTTATCTACATACGAAGTTTCTGTAGAAGAACCTTTTGATGAAAAGCAGCCGACACAGCTTGATACATTAACCATAAGAAATTGTTATACTGAGATTAAGAGACTTTGTGAATCCTTATGTTGTGCATATTCTACCAAATATGGATTCGGAACATGCGTGGCCAGATTGATATTAACGTTTGGGGAAGGGGCGTATATTATGCTATAAGGTTTTTGTATAATTTGGAGATGTATTGTAGAAGGTAAAGATATGGCACATAGGATGAAAGATGTTTATAACTCTGTAGCCTTTGTATATATTGAAAACGATGGCATTTTGGCACATTACAGTTTACACAGTGTCAGCAAGACATTAATGAATTTATATTAAATTAATGGATTTAGGTTGGAACCCTGTATACAGTTTAGATGACGCACTTTTGAAACTCTTAAATTCTATGAATTGTAATAAAGGAGAAAAAATTAATTATGATACATAACACTGATTGTAATGAAATAAGTGAGACTATGTTGGCAAATCAGTTTAAAGACAGCGCTATCCTTGTGACTGGCGCAACAGGAATGATTGGTCAGAACATTGTCCGCATTATTATGGAGCTTAATGAACTGTATAATGCAAATATAACGCTTTTTGCTCATGTGAGGAATCGTAATAAGTGCAATATTGTATTAGAAAATTATGCATCGCTCCCAAATTTCAAAATTGTTGAATGTGATATTACCAGTCCGTTCTTTAAGGAAGAGCTTTCGGGGAGGTATATAGATTATATTATACACACAGTAGGCGTCACTGGAGGAAGCTTACAACATCTGCAAAGACCAATGGATACAATTGATGTATCTTTGCGAGGGACGAGGAATGTTCTCGATTTGTCTAAAAATACGCAGTGCAAAGGAATTGTATTTACTTCATCACTTGAAGTGTATGGGAATACTGGTGTTGACAAGCCTTATATCTTTGAGACCGATGGCGGCTATATCGACCCTGTCAATGTAAGAAGTAGCTATTCAGAAAGTAAAAGAATGTGTGAGTGTATGTTCGCATCATATGCAAAACAATATGGGATTCCTGCGACTGTGGCACGGCTTACAGCATCTTTTGGATATGGTGTTTCTTATGCTGATAATCGTGTTTTTGCACAATTTGCTAAGAACATTATAGAGCATAAAGCGATTATTTTGAGATCCACTGGAGAAACAGTTAGAGATTATTGTGATGCAGAAGATGTTGCAGTTGCTTTGTTGACTTTACTACTGCGAGGCGTTCCGGGCGAAGCCTATAATGTCGCTAATATGGATACAGAGATTTCAATAAAGGACTTGGCGTTGCAGTTTATTGAATTGTATCCGGAGAGTGAGACTATCCTACAGTTTGACCTTGGTGAAGATGCTGCAAAGTTTGGATATAACAAAACCATGCGAAATGTTCTTGACTCTCATAAACTGATGAGTTTGGGATGGCAACCTAAATATGGAATTGAAGATATGATCCGTCATCTGATAGCTTCTATGATTAGGTCAAAAAATACATTATGTTGAAAAGGAGACGAAGGTTATGGCTGAGTATAAAAGGGGATTTACAGTTGGTACATTCGATATGTTTCATATTGGGCATTTAAATCTTGTGCGTCAAGCGAAGGAGTATTGCGATTATCTTATCGTGGGTGTTCATTCAGATGAATGGGTTATGTGTTGCAAAAATAGACCTACAGTAATCAGTTATGAGGATCGTGCAGAAATCGTAGGAGCTATTCGCTATGTCAATGAAGTTGTAAAAAATGAAACACACAGTAAAATGGAGGCTTGGAAAAAATATCATTTTGATGTTGCTTTTATTGGAGACGATTGGAAAGGAACGGAAGTTTGGAACAAGATTGAGGCTGAACTTAAGAGTGTTGGGTGTGATGTTGTATATATTCCATATACGCAGGGAATTTCCACAACTCAGATTCGTCAGAAATTGAAGGATTTGGCAGTTGAAAAGATGGAGAAGAAGTAGAACATAGGCGGGAATAGACATGTATAAATTAGAGCAACAGCAGAAACGAATAGAATATATCGATATTGCAAAAGGCTTGGCAATCTTTTGTGTTCTTGTGGGCCATATTGTTGACTCAGATACTCTGATGAAAACCATATTGTATGCGTTTCATATGCCGGTATTTTTTATTTTGTCTGGAATGGTTGCTCATGTACAACCTCAATATACTCTGACAAATTGCAAAAGCATTGTAAAAAAACGGACAACTACTTTAATGATCCCATATGTATTATGGGGATGCATTTATGCAGCATTTTCATTCCATAATCTGTTGTTAATTGCATGGGGAACTAGAGAAACTTTAATTCGTGCAAGTTCTTTGTCATCATTGTGGTTTTTGCCAGTGATGTTTGTGGCCTACATAATTTTAGAAGGGGTATTTTTACTTTGTAATCAGAAATATTACTGGTGGAAGATTGTACTAGCGGGAGTTGCATGCTTTCTAATTGGTTCTTTTCTTCCTCATTGGTGCAAATATGGTGATCCATGGGGAAGTGATATCGCTTTTGTTGCAGCTTCTCTTATGATACTGGGATATGAATTTCGTCCTCTATTTGATGGGCTACAGAAAACACATATTAAAATTATATGTCTTGTGGCTTTATCTGGGATGATAATGCTTGGAATTGGTGTTCGATTTAATTCGACTTCTGTTGGTTATGTATTGATGGCAAATGCTATATATGGAAATCCCTTGTTGTTTGTCGTAGGTGCTATAGGAGGAAGTTTGGTTGTGATTGCGTTATCGACATTGTTTTCTAGATTGCGCATCAAAAAGAAAGCGATAGTTTTTATTGGGCAGAATACATTAGGGATTTTCCTTGTCCATAAACCGATTGTAGAAGCCGGAAGAATGATTGCATCGAAATTAAAAATGAACTATAACACGCCGATGCTATTTATGGTTATTTCATTGGTGGGGATTTTGGTTTCATGCATTGTAGTTTATGCTCTCAGTTTCTTTGCCCCAGTTCTAGTTGGAAAAAGACAGAGGTGAATGAATGTAATAATAGTTAAATAGGAGGTATATTAACGTGAAAGAAATAACATTACTTGATTGTACATTACGCGATGGCGGCTATGTAAATAATTGGAATTTCGGAAAAGGAAAGATTGAAAAAATAGTTCAGAAGATTATTCAGGCAGGAATTGAAAATATAGAGTGCGGATACCTGAGTACAAAAGATTCCGGTGATATAGATACTGCTCGTTTCAACAGTATTCAGGATGTTAAGCGAGCCTATGCTTCTGCTAAAAGTATTCATCAAAGGTATGCAGTAATGGTAAACTATGGAGAGTATCCTGCGGAGTTGCTTGAAAATGCGGATGAAAATAGTCCTATTATTCGTGTCGCTTTTCACAAGAAAGATTTAGACAACGCATTTGTATATTTTCACGAACTCAAGTCGAAAGGCTTCCGTTTCTATGTGCAGCCGATGGGTGCATTGAATTATACAGATGAAGAATATGTTCAGCTTATAAAGAGAACAAATGAGCTTTCACCTGAGGCTTTCTATATTGTAGATAGTTTTGGCGTTATGGAACTGAAGGATTTCAGACGGCTGATTTTTCTTACAGATAATAATCTGGATCAGCATATTGTTCTGGGATATCATTCTCACAATAATCTCCAGCAGGCATATAGTAATTCAAAGTACATGGCAGAGCAAAATCTGGATCATAATGTAATTATAGATGCCAGTGTGTTCGGTATGGGGCGCGGTGCAGGTAACTTAAATATAGAACTGTTTGCTAAGTATCTGAACCAGAATTTTCATAAGAACTACAATATCGAACCGATTTTAGAGGTGTTCGATGAATGTTTGAAGCCGATTTTCACAAAGAATTTCTGGGGATACTCACTACCGTTTTATCTTTCGTCTATTCACAATTGCCATCCGAATTATGCGAATTATTTTGCAGAGAAAAATACGTTATCGGTTAAGTCAATACATGAATTGCTGTCCATGGTTTCAGAAGATGACAAGGTATCGTTCTCCACAGATAAGGCCAGCAAGTACTATATGCAGTATCAGGAAAACTACGTAGATGATCATGGTGCAGTTGCTCAAATCAAAGAAAATGTGGATGGTCGTACAGTATTGATTCTAGCACCTGGCTTGTCATTGAAGAAAAATGCTGAGAGAATTAAAGCTTTTATTGAAGAAAATATCCCAGTTGTTTTTGGTATTAATAAAGTGTCTGATGAATTCGCATATGACTATCTTTTTGTAGCAAATGAAAAGCGACTGAGTGAAGGAAAACCTGCAAATGTAAGGCAGTATATTACTACATCCAATCTTCGTTATTCGGAGAGTATCTGCGTGAATTATTCTTCGTATCTGTGCGAAAATGATAAAATAGCAGATGATCCCACATTAATGCTAATTAATCTGTTGATTGCAGCTGGAGTGCGTTCTATTGCAATTGCGGGATTTGATGGATTTAGCGCTAATCCGGATGAAAACTATTTCACATCTGGGATGTCTCTGGGAAGTAATATTGCGTCTAAGATGTACAAAAATGATGTTATCAGAGAACAGGTTGCGAAGATTCGTGAACAGATTACATTGGACTTTGTAACTCCAAGCTTATATCTGAAATGAAGTGCTATATGATTAAGGGGGAGAGAATAAAATGCGAGAGATATTGCTTCTGGAAAAATACATTCTTCATCCAATGTGGTGTTATAAGCAAAGAAAACGGTTGAGGAATTTCAACCCAACTATAATTTCAAATAATTGTACAGCAGGTTTTATTTATCATGATTTAGGATTGAAGTTTCTTTCCCCTACAATTAATTTAACAGTTAAGGATTTTCCGCTTTTTATTTCCCATTTGGAACACTATTTAAGTTGTGAACTTATAGAAATTTTGCGGGGGGGGGGTACACCTAAGGGCAGATTAGTTTCTGACCACTTTCCATCTATTGAGATTGTTTTTAATCATTACAGTTCTTTTCAAGAAGCAAAGGAAAAATGGGAGATGCGAAAGAAACGCGTGAACTTTTCGAATCTGTTCATAATAATGGAATGCTATGATAATTATTTCCCTAATGAATTTTTGGAATACTGCGAACTCCCATATAGTAAAGATAGAGTTATACTTACGCACAGTAAGCACGAGGATAGAAAAGATTCAATTTTTATCTCTTGTACAAACGACATAAATAGGCCTTTTGTCGGTGGTGAAACATTCAAAATCAGAAGATTCTCAGGAAAACGCTTCCTTGATGACTTTGATTATGTGAGTTTTTTAAACGGCAAAGTAGCTCATTCCGAATCCTAGATACTTTTTATTGACCATTCACAGCGTTTCTGTTTATCGACTGCCGAGAGGGTCAAATACCCCGTCCCTTGGGGCGAGTCAAGTTTAATGGTTCCTTTCAAAGTAGGTTGAAAACAGGCGCTTTTTCGTTTGTGTATGGTATACTTATAGCTGATAAAATAGGAAAAAGGAAGCGGCAGAAGGGTTGGAGATAGAACAGCTCAGCAGTTTTGCATGCAAAACACGGAGAGATATAAACGCAGTAAGAAAGCCATTGGACTTGCTTACAATAATGGGTTTGCAAAGGGAAGCGTTAATAAAATAAAAGTGGTGAAACGGATAATGTATTGCCGCAATAGCTTTGCGCTTCTAAAAGTTAAGTTACAGCGGCTTGAATTAAGATATAAATCAACTAACTTTGGAAAGAACCGAAAATCACTTGACAAATACCCCATAAGGGTATATTGTTTTTGTAAGCAATATACCCTTATGGGGTATTGCTGATAATTAATATACAGTAGTTTAACTTATAAAGGTGCCTATATATTAAGGAGGTAATTTTATGCAAGATTCCACAGAAGCAAATAATATTTCCATAATACCGACTTCATCTGTTGATATTATTGGAGCGTCTGCATCCTGCCCCCACCACAAACACACCCCCCGCACCCCCGAAGCCACCCACCAGCTCCAAAACCGTCTAAACCGCATGATAGGCCAGCTAAACGGCATCAAAAAAATGTTAGACGACAACCGCTACTGCGGCGACATCCTCACCCAGATAGCAGCCGTAGAAAGCGCCCTCCAAAGCTTCGGCTACATCATCCTCCAGGACCATCTGGAAACCTGCGTCGTGGAAGAAATCCAAAACGGCAACACAGAAATATTAGAAGAAGCCATAGATCTGATTAAAAAACTGAAATAATTCAGACAATAATCCTAATTACAATCTGCCCAATGCGATAGCTGCCAAATAAATGAAAGCTCCCCGTTTTTTTCAAAATCCCAAGTCCCAAAAACCCCAATGTCCCCCACCAACTCATTTGCCAGCTTCCCACCGCAGAAATAAGGATAGTAATAAAGAAAGAGGTGATCCCCCCATGCAAACCCAAAAATTCAACATCACCGGCATGACCTGCGCCGCCTGCCAGGCCAACATCACCCGGAACGTCAGCAAGCTGCCCGGCGTCCAAAACGTCAACGTCAGCCTCCTGGCCAACCAGATGACCGTAACCTATGACGAAACTCAGGCCGACACAGCCAAAATAATTGACACCGTAACAGGCATCGGCTACGGCGCCTCCTGCCCGATACAAAATGAAAATAAAGAGAGTACAATAAGCAGAGAATGGGAAAACCGCCGTGAACTTACCGAGGAAAACCAGAAAGGCATGAAAACCCGTCTGATAACCTCTGTAGCCATACTGATTCCCCTCATGTACGTAGCCATGGGCCCCATGATGGGATTACCCGTACCGGGTATTCTAAACGGCATGGAAAATGCCCTGATATCAGCCCTGACCCAGCTTTTGCTTACTATCCCCATTATGATCATCAACCGCCATTTCTATCAGTCCGGTTTCAAAGCCCTGATAAAAAAGGCCCCCAATATGGACTCCCTGGTGGCAATCGGTTCCGCTGCCGCCTTCCTATACGGCGTATTTTCCATGTATAAAATGTCCTATGGCTTCGGACACGGCAATATGGACATCGTCCATCAATATGCCCATGAACTCTATTTCGAATCCTGCGCCATGATCCTCACACTGATTACCGTAGGAAAGTACCTGGAAGCCCGCTCCAAAGCCAAGACCTCCGATGCCCTCCGCAAACTCGTGGATCTCGCCCCCAAAACCGCCGTGGTTTTCCGCGACGGACAGGAACAGACGATCCCGGCGGAAAACGTCATCGCCGGTGATATCGTTGTTATCAAACCCGGCGGAAGCATCCCCGTAGACGGAGTGGTTACAGAAGGCCACGGCTATGTGGACCAGGCCGCCATCACCGGAGAAAGTATCCCCGTGGAAAAAGACCCCGGAGACGAAGTGATTTCCGCTACCATCAATAAAAACGGCACCTTCCGTTTCCGTGCATCAAGAGTGGGGGATGACACCACCCTGGCACAGATCATCCGTCTGGTAGATGAGGCCGGCAACACCAAGGCTCCCATTGCCCGCCTGGCGGACCGTGTCAGCGGAATCTTTGTCCCCACGGTTATCGTTATTGCTGTTCTGACTGCAATTGCCTGGATAGCCACCGGCCATACCTTTGAGTTTGCCCTTTCCAATGCTATCGCAGTGCTGGTAATTTCCTGTCCCTGCGCCCTGGGCCTTGCAACACCTGTAGCTATTATGGTAGGCACCGGAAAAGCGGCAGAATACGGCATCCTGATAAAATCAGCGGAAAGCCTGGAAACCCTGCATTCCATCGACACCATTGTGCTGGATAAAACAGGAACCATCACCTCTGGACACCCTTCGGTAACCGATGTGATTATTTTTAACAAAAATATAACCCAGGATACCTTCATGGCAGAAGCAGCAGCGGTGGAATCCGGAAGCGAACACCCCCTGGCTATGGCTGTGGTAGAAAAAGCCAAAGAGAAAAAGCTTCCGGTTCCCCAGGCGGAAAGCTTCGACGCCCGCGCAGGCCGGGGTGTCAGCGCCGTTGTGGAAGGAAAAAAATATCTGGCCGGGAACCTCGCCTTTTTACAGGAAAACGGCCTTCTTAAAAAAGAAGACATGCAAAAAACGGCCAAACAGAAACTGGAAAGCCTTGCCAATGAAGGAAAGACCCCTCTGCTTTTTGCAAAAGACGGAGAACTTGAGGGCATCATAGCTGTGGCAGATACCGTCAGGGATTCCAGCAGATCTGCCCTGAAGCAGTTTAAGGAAGCCGGCCTGAAGGTGGTAATGCTGACCGGCGATAACCGGATTACGGCAGAAGCAATCCGTAAAAAATTAGATATTGAAGAAGCCATATCAGAGGTTATGCCCACCCAGAAGGAATCCGTTATCAGGCAGCTTCAGGAAAAAGGCCATAAGGTAGCCATGGTAGGCGACGGCATCAACGATGCTCCCGCACTCACCAGAGCGGATGTGGGAATCGCTATCGGTGCAGGAACGGATATTGCCATCGATTCGGCGGATGTGGTCCTTATGAAGGATTCCCTCGTCGACGTGGCGACTGCCATAGATTTGAGCAAGTCGGTTATACGCAATATCCGCATGAACCTGTTCTGGGCATTCTTTTATAACATTTTGGGAATTCCCGTGGCGGCAGGCGTTCTGTATCCGGCCTTCGGCCTGCGCTTAAGCCCCATGATCGGTTCGGCAGCCATGAGTTTGAGCTCCGTATGTGTTGTAACCAACGCCCTCCGTCTGCGCTTCTTCAAAGGGAGAACAACAGACATTACTGCCTTTGACCAGCTGGAAGCAATTTCTGCGCCGGGATCACAGCAGCCATCTACCGTCAAAAAACAGCTATTGACCGCTGCACAGGAGGAATCCGTTACTCAGGAAGGCCCCTCCAGCCAGGACACAATAAAACCAGAAAAAGAAAGGAATGGACAGGAAAAACTGTCCGGAAAAGGAGAATCAGAAATGGAAAAAGTAATCACAGTAGAAGGAATGATGTGCGCACACTGCCAGATGCATGTGCAGAAAGCCCTTGCAGCCGTGGAAGGTGTGCAGGAAGCGAATGTGGATCTGGAAGCAAAAAAAGCCACAGTTAAGCTGTCTGCGGACGTAGCGGATGACACCCTGAAGAAAGCCGTGGAGGATGCCGGCTATACCGCAGTGGACTGCGTAACCAGATAAAACAGCGCTGAACAAAAAAGCAGGATATGTCAGTTCAACAGGGAATAGTTCATTGCGCACAGAACCTAAATAAGGTATAAAGAAGAAGAGCCAGCCGGAACGAATGGGACGCAGCCCTAAAGCTGCGTAACAGCTGAAAGAATTCCGGATGCAGCTTCTTCTGCCGGAGAAACTGAATTCAGAAGCTTAAAAAAGCCTCTGCACCGACAGAAACACGGTGCGGAGGCTTTTTTCAAGTAACTTCTGTTATCTTTACAAACAGCAAACATCACCCATCATTTCTGCTGTTCACAAAGATAATGACTGCGGTACTGGCTGGGCGTCATATTGGTAAATTTTTTAAACTGCCTCATGAAATGAAGCTCATTTTCATACCCGCAAAGCTCTGCAATGGACTGGATGGACATTTCCGTGGTCCGCAGGTAAAAACGGGCGGATTTCAGGCGTGCCTGAATCACATCCTGAATGCAGGAAACACCAAACAGCTCCCGGTAAAGATGCTGCAGATAGGAAGGGCTGATATGCACTAACTCAGCCATCGCCTCAATTGTCCATTTTTTATGCGGCGTATTTAAAATGGACATCCGCAGCTCATTCATTGCGGAATAATATTTGTTTTCCATGGCTTCGTCAGGAGAAGACAAAAGCTGGGAGGCCAGTGAATACAGCAAAGTCCGCATGAGGGAATCCAGAATCTGTTCCCGGTAGGGATGCTCCGAATTTTTTTCCAGGACGATCATACGGGCATATTCGGAGAGCTGTCCGGTAAAGGAAAGCGTGCATGGCGTATTGCAGGGAAGCTTCAGCTCCTGCAGGAATGGTAAGTCGCAGTCCTCAGGCAGAAAATGAATCCAGTCATCATTATAGGAGGCGCCTACGCTGCCGTAATGGACAGGAACCGACGGTTCATACAGAATAACCGTCCCCGGCGGAGTCTGCAGAGTTTTTCCGTCTATCCGGAAAAAAGCCTCCGTTTTTATAAGCAGAAGAGTATAGTCAGGCGTTCCTCCCGGACGGCGCATTTCCAGCCTGGTCCGGTGCCTGGAATCATAACCGCAGTGGCCGACAGTAATCATGGCAGATACATATCCTTTCAGGTTAAAATGACAGCCCTGCCGGACATCTGGATAAAAGAGCAGTTTCCCTGATATCCGCAGCAGCCCTGTCAGTTATATTTTACAGCCTTTTACAGATTTGTATAGTGCTGTTATAAAAATAAATGTAAGGCTGCCGCTCTCCGGGTATACAGCAGGAGAGCAGCAAACCGCTGCCAGTCTCTCTGCAATTGTATCTGACGCCCGCTGCCCGGCTCATCTAATTGCAAATAAACAAAAAATAAGTAACAGTTCAGCCTTCGGTCAAACTGTTACTGCATCCGCTCATTAATAGTCGCCTTCGGCGAGGGACGGATGCCTGCTGCCACCACATTTTCTCACGGTTTGCGCAGTGAATGCGCAAACCTGCCAGAACTGTTACAATAATAATACATAAAGGAGTACAAACCATGGCAAGACAGGAAAGTAAAGAAGAAAGACAGAAATGGCTGGAGGAGGTATACGGCAAAATCTGTGCCAAAATGAGCGCCGAATGCGACAGAGTCGGCGACAAAATCCCGTATGTGCCGGAAAACGGCAGATATACAACAGACTGGGGTGAAAAAGACATATTCTGGTGGACCAATGGTTTCTGGGGAGGAATGCTCTGGCAGATGTACCATGCCACAGGGGATGAGAAATACCGGAAAGCTGCCGAAGGCGTGGAAAAGAGGATGGATACCGCATTGGCCGATATCGGAAAGCTGTATCATGATGTGGGATTTATGTGGCTGCATACCGCAGTTGCGGATTACCGTCTCACCGGCAGCGAGGAAGCCAAAAAACGAGGTGTAAATGCGGCCAATGTTCTGGCAGCCAGATTCAATCCGCTGGGCAATTTTATCCGCGCCTGGAACGGCGATAACCAGGTGGGCTGGATCATTATCGACTGCCTTATGAATCTTCCCATCCTCTACTGGATGAGCGAGGAAAGCAAGGATCCCCGATTCGCTGCAATTGCAAAAATCCATGCGGATACGGCCATTGACAAGCTGTTAAGACCTGACGGCTCCTGCAATCACATCGGCATCCTTGATCCGCTGACAGGAGAACTCCTGGAAGCGCCCGGAGGCCAGGGCTACGGTGAAAACAGCGCCTGGAGCAGAGGCCAGTCCTGGGCGGTTTACGGCTTTGCCCTCAGCTACCATCACACCGGTGAGGCCAGATATCTGGACGCGGCGAAAAAAGTGGCGCATTATTTTTTAGCTAACGTGGCTATGACCGATTATCTGCCGCTCTGTGATTTCCGTTCGCCCCAGGAACCGGTATATTATGATTCCACGGCAGGGGCCTGCGCTGCCTGCGGCCTCCTGGAAATAGCCTCCTTTGTGCCTGAACATGAAAAGAGGCTGTATGAGGAAGGTGCATACCGTATCCTGCGCGCCATGGAAGAGAATTTTGCTAACTGGAACCCTGAAGAGGATGCTATCCTGGAAATGGGAAAAGCAGCTTACCACAGCGATGCTGGACAGGAAGCGATTATTTACGGTGACTATTTCTTCATAGAATCGATCCTGCGTCTGCTTCACAAGGACTGCTTCCTCTGGTAGTATATTTATAAAAAGGCGTGCTATGCGCGCGGACAGGAGAGATTATGGAAAACAATACAAGAAAAATATGGCTGGATTCCATGCTGCACATCGTAACTCCGGTGCTGCGGGCTTTGGAAAAAGAAGAACTGAAAAAGACCATGCCGCTGGATTTTCATGGAGAAAGAGCGCCCTTTGCGCCTTTGGAGGCTTTCGGAAGGAGCATGCTCGGCCTGGCGCCCTGGCTGGAGGCGGAGGGACTTGAAGGAGAGGAAAAGGAACTTCAGGAAACCTACCGCAGCCTGGCAGTACGCTGCATAGACAAAGCGACGGATCCGGAATCCGCGGACTTTATGATTTTTAACGAAGGCGGCCAGCCCCTGGTGGATACGGCATTCTTGTGCCATGCGCTGGTACGCGCCCCCAGACAGCTGGCAGGCAGCCTGCCGGAGAGAGTGCACAGGAATCTGGCGGCGGCCCTGAGAAGCTCCAGGCAGATTGTGGCCTGCAATTCTAACTGGATTTTTTTCTCCGCTATGGTGGAAGCCGGATTGTATGTGCTGGGTGAAAAAGATTATGATAAAATGCGCATCGCATACGCCCTCAGGGTATTTGACGGCTGGTATAAAGGGGATGGTGTCTATGGCGATGGCGAAATGTTCCACTGGGATTACTATAACAGCTTTGTTATCCAGCCCATGTATTTGGATCTGGCGGAAATGTTCGTAAATCTGGGGGAAGAATTCCGGGAACTGGAAAAAAGGGTAGCCGTCCGGGCCGCACGTTATGCTTCCGTTCTGGAACGGATGATCGCGCCTGACGGAAGCTATCCAATCCTTGGACGTTCCATCTGTTATCGTTTCGGCGCTTTTCAGATGCTGTCCCAGGCCGCGCTGGAACATCGGCTGGAGGGCTCTCTGAAGCCTGCCCAGGTCCGCTGTGCATTGACCGCGGTTATCCGCAGATGTACGGAAAACCAGGAAATGTTTGATCAAAATGGCTGGCTGCAGCCGGGAGTCTGCGGATGCCAGCCCGAACTGGCGGAGGGCTATATCAATGTGGGAAGCCTGTACCTGTGCAGCGCCGTATTCCTGCCGCTGGGCCTTCCCGTCTCTGACCCGTTCTGGGCCGATGAAGATGCGGACTGGACCTCCCGAAAAGTGTGGAGCGGCGGCTACGTACAGATTGATCATGCGATTGACTGAACTGGACAATATTGACCCGACAGGATCATAATAATTATAAGAAGCCAAAATGCAGACCGGTTCTTTCTCAGCATATCCGAAGCCGGAGGAGGCAGAGCTGCCATCGTCGAGCGGCGCACGGGGAAAATACCCGGAAACGGATTGACAAAGAAAAAAGTCTGTTATATAATAACACCGTTCATCGGAGGGTGAACCATTCGTAAGGAAATGGTAACCGGATAAGATGCTGGCTGAGATGCCTGCTTCTTATCCGGTTTTTTGTGCGGCGATTTTTAAGCGTCAGCTATATATACATACAGAAAAAGGGGAACAGAAGATATGAAAGAAACGCAGAATTTTACAAAAGGAAATATTCTCACCTCCCTCGTCCGGTTTGCGCTGCCGGTGCTGGCGGCGTTATTTTTGCAGACGATGTACGGTGCGGTGGATATGCTGGTGGTGGGGCAGTTTGCCACGGCGGCGGATGTTTCCGCCGTTTCCACAGGAAGCTGGCTGATGCAGCTGATTACTTCGTTTGTGGTGGGGATTGCCATGGGTACAACAGTGCTTCTTGGCCGAAGGCTGGGAGAAGGAAAGCCGGAAGAAGCCGGAAAAATCATCGGAGCCAGTATCGTTCTCTTTACCATCATCGGAGTGGTAATCACCTTTTTTATGGAACTGTGCGCAGTGCCTGTGGCGCAGATCATGCGTACGCCCATCGAGGCCTTTGACGCAACGGTCCTGTATGTCCGTATCTGTTCGGCCGGATCGGTTTTTATCGTTGCCTACAATGTACTGGGCAGTATTTTCCGGGGAATCGGGGATTCAAGGATGCCGCTGGTTACAGTGGCAATAGCCTGTGTATTTAATATTGCGGGAGATTTCCTTCTGGTGGGCGTTTTCGGCATGGCGACGGCAGGAGCGGCGATTGCCACGGTTCTTGCCCAGGCGCTCAGTGTGATCATTTCCGTACTTATTATCCGGAGGCAGAAGCTTCCCTTTACCTTCCGCAGAACGGATATTGTTTTTGACAGAAAAAGAATGGGAAGCGTATTCCGCCTGGGACTGCCCATTGCTTTCCAGGATCTTCTTGTGAGTATTTCCTTCCTTGCCATTACGGCAATTGTAAACTCTCTGGGAGTGATCCCTTCGGCAGGCGTGGGCGTGGCGGAGAAGCTGTGCGGATTCATCATGCTGGTGCCCTCGGCCTTTAACCAGTCTATGTCTGCTTTTGTAGCCCAGAATATGGGCGCGGGAAGAATGGATCGGGCCAAGCGCGCCCTGCTGTGCGGAATCGGAATGTCTCTTGTGGTCGGCGTGTTTATGGCCTGGCTTTCCTTCTTCCACGGGGATCTTCTGGCAGGGCTGTTCGCCAGGGATGAAGCGGTCATTGCGGCTGCCGCGGATTATCTGAAGGCCTATGCAATCGACTGCCTGCTGGTATCCGTCATGTTCTGCATGATAGGCTATTTCAACGGCTGCGGGAAAACACTCTTCGTCATGCTGCAGGGCATTGCGGGCGCATTCGGCGTCAGAATCCCCGTGTCCCTCATCATGAGCAGAATCAAGCCGGTATCCTTGTTCAAGGTGGGCCTGGCAACCCCCTGTTCCTCTGTGGTACAGATTATATTGTGCGTTGGCTATTTTCTCCTGCTTTCCCGCAGAAAACCTAAAAAAGAGGCAGAAGAGTAAGGCCTGTCAGTCCGGTTCGCAGTCCTTCAGTGTAATATGCTTCAACGAGGGTGTCAAATATATTAACACAATGTAATCCATATCCGCTCCGGCGCCCGTTTAAGCTACAGGTCTGCATACAAATTCAACGTTACAGCCAGCCAATTCCCCGTCAGCGTTGCAGTGACTTCCCCGCCAAGCTTTTCCGCAAGCAGCTTCACAACAGCCAGTCCCAGCCCCGTGCTTCCCTGTGTCCTTGCGGTGTCCCCTGTATAAAAACGGTCGAACATCCGCTCCACGTCAGGGCGCGCCCCTGCTTCGACCGGATTTTCCATCCGCAGCATGATGCTCCCCTCTGGATTTTCTGAAAGGGAAATCCGGATATCCCCTGGACTGTAACGAACCGCATTGGTCAGCAGATTCTGCAGGATACGCTCCAGCATGCCGGGATCAGTACGTAAGAAAACAGATTTTTCGGGCAGCAGGATATCAGGATGTATCCCTCCGGCTTCCAGCAGAAATGCATTTTCCGTGAGAAAGTCAATGAGCAGGTTGGAGAGATTAACAGACTCTTTATGCGGCTGCAGCTGTTCGGAATTCAGGACAGAAAGCTCATAAAACGCTTCAATAAGCTCATTCATACGGCGGGCCTTCCGAAGCGCCGTATCCGTCCTGCGTAGCTGTTCCTCTAAAAGAAAGGTGCGCTCCAACAGCTGCAGATGTCCCATAATAACGGTAAGCGGCGTGCGCAAATCATGGGAAATCCCGGCGATGGACTCCCTGAGCTGTTCCTCATGGCGCAGGGCGCCCGCCGTAAGGGAGCGCTGTCTGGCATAGTGCCGGTTGATTTGCCCGGCAAGGCGCTCCAGATCATGATCAGTGAGGGATAACTCCAGCATTTTTTCAGTTCCGCCGTCCGCGAGCAGGGTAAGCTGCTTCGACAGATGACGGATTTCTTTTTTCAGCAGATAATATTTAGTACAGATAAAAACGAACAAAATACCGAAAAAAAAGATGCAAAGACCGATGGCGTCCGCCCCCTTCCTCCCTGCGGTTTAAACTGCCCCAGCCCCAAAATTCTCCAGGCGGCGGCTGCAGGATATCCATAACTTTTCAATTACACTTTACAGTCACGTATCTTATTTCAGTTCACATCTCCTGAAAGCGCCCCAGGCCGCGGGAATCAGCACTGCATACCAGATCAGCGCCACGATCAGCCCTTCCGGATAGAACCAGTCCGATAACACGACAGCCTCCCTGATCTGGAAGGTGGGAAGAAAACGGACAGGAAATCCCAGCATCATGCCATAACCTAAGTAAAGAGCAAGCGTAAAGGTAACCAGGGCGGCAGCGGCAACGGATTTCGCCATGTCCCTCAGCCGGAAGCAGCAGAGCAGCGGCAGCAGGAAAAATGCGCTGTTTTGCAGAAGGGAATAAACCAGGGTTCTCAACACTGTCTGTAGAAATATGCCGCCGTCCGGAAGGCCAAAACGGGACAACTCCCGCAGACAACCCGCGGCTGGATAAATAAAAGCAGGCAGATTAAAGGCTGGAAGCAGCACCACGAGCCTGGCGGCAAAGATATGGGAACGTGAATGTCCGGCGGTGATTTCCCGGTCAATTGTCCGGCAGGAAAACTCCTGCCCCAGGAGAAAGGCGAGCAGGCAGGAAAGCAGGATCAGCAGAAAAGTGGAATCATAAATCATGCTGTTCCATATATCCGTTAAGGTTTTTGGCTCGCCGCCCGGATCCCCCGGGGAATCAATAAGATAGGTATCCGCCATAAAAAAACCAAGAACGAAAACAGCCAGTGTACTTATTTGGTAAATCCGGTTCCTGAACAGCTGATACCGTTCCATTTTTATCAGATTAAGCATAGCAACCTCCCTATTTTAAATCGGCATGACAGAATATGACGCCCGCACCCGCAAAGCAGAGGAAAACCCAGGCCGCATCCACAAAAACAAGCTGTGTGAAGGGTATGGCCAGCTGTCCCAAAGAGAGGAAGCGAAGCTGCCCCATGGGAATAAAAGGCGCCAGAAGCTGTGCATCGGGCAAGTTCAGCAGAAAAATCATCAGAAAAAAAGCGCTCATTCCCAGGGAAAGTGTTTTCCCCACATCCCGGCAGACAAAAGCCAGGAAAAAGGGAAGGCTTCCCATGGCGCATACGGCCATAAAGATAACGCCTGCCTCAGCCGCCGGCCGGACAGTGGCTGGAAAACAGCTTCCCCCGAAGAAAAGATGTCCCCAAAGAGCCGCAGCAAATAGCGGCGCTGTCAGGATACAGCAGGATGCGGTGAGAAAAACAATTCCTTTTGCAAGAAACAGGGAAAGCCTCTTGTGTCCGGCAGCCACGGCGGCATGTAAGGTCCGGTTCTCAAAATCCACCCCCACAAAGAGCGGGCATAATATTATGCTGAGAAAATAAAGCAGCGGCGTATTGAACAGAGCGCCGGAAAAGCAGTCCGCCGTAGATGCGGGCAGCTTCCGGTCAAGCATCATCACGCTTCCCAGCAGCAGGGAAAAGACGAGCAGCCCGGGAAAGCTTTTCTGATGTACAAGCTTATACAACTCAGCCTTCAGCAGCTGTGCCATGTCGTCCCCCTCCTATCCTGTTTAGAAAATATTCTTCCAGAGTATCTCCCTCCTGCTGCAGTCCGGTAACAAGGATTCCGGCATCCGACAGGATCTGCGCCGCCAGCTCCGGCTCATCCGTATGCTCGTACAGGCGGATGCTTCCATCGGGCATAAGCTGCATCTCTTCCGTATCCAGCTTTTGCTCCAGAAGAAGAAGGGCCTTCTGAGGATCCTTTGTGCGGATGGAAAGACAGCGTTTACAGCGTTCGTCCAGTTCCCTGTCCGTAAGCTCCTCTATAATGCGTCCCCTGTCAATCAGGATAAAATGGGAAGCCGTCTGATAAAGTTCCTCCAGGATATGGCTGGATACGAGAATGGTTATGCCGTATTCCCGATTCAGCTGGCCCAGCAGCCTTCTGATTTCCACAATGCCGGCGGGATCGAGGCCGTTGACAGGCTCATCCAGAATCAGGAACTCGGGAGTGCTTAACAGTGCAAGGGCGATCCCCAGACGCTGCCTCATTCCCAGGGAAAAATTCCGGGCCTTTTTCTTTCCGGTATCCTGAAGGCCTACGGTTTTCAGACAGCCGGGGATGATGCTTTTGTCGGGAATTCCTCTCTGGATTCTCTGAACCTCCAGATTCTGCGCCGCGGTAAGATTGGGGTAGAGGGCGGGTGTTTCGATCATGCAGCCGATGCGCCTGCGCTGCTCCTGCAACCCGGACGGCGTGCTTTTCCCCCATAAGGACAGTTCCCCCTGCGTGGGAAAGGAAAGTCCGGTAATCAGCCGCAGAAGCGTGGTTTTCCCCGCGCCGTTCTGGCCGATGAAGCCATAGATTTCCCCTTTTTCCAGCCGCAGGCTGACATGATCCAAAGCGGTGGTATGTTTATATTTTTTTGTCAGTGCGTTTGTTTCCAAAACAGCAGTATTCATAGCGTCAGCTCCTTTCTAATCCCAAGTCTAAGGCGAAAGGTTAAAGAATTTCTTAAGTGGACCGGGAAAATATTAAAAAAAGAATAAAGCCGAAGGTTTTTTCCCTTCAGCTTCTATGTAAGCGGTAGCCGATACCCCAGACGGTATCAATATATTCCTCATCGGGGGAGAGCGCCTTCAGTTTATTTCTCAGGTTGCTGATATGGACGTTAATCGTATTGTCTTCACTGAGATATTCACAATCCCAGACGCTTTCAAACAGATTGGCCTTGGAAAAAATCTTGTCCGGATATTGCAGAAGAAGCTCCAGTATCCGGTATTCCTTGGCCGTCAGGGAAAGCTCGGCGTCCTTTATAAAAGCGGTGTTTTTATCCTCGTCCAGCAACAGCTCACCGCAGCGCAGCCGCCGCTCAGGCTTTGCGCTCACCGCGGCGCGCCGCAGATTGCTTTCAATACGGGCCAGCACCTCCTCCAGATCAAAAGGCTTGGTCACATAGTCATCGGCGCCGGAGCGCAGAAGGTCGATTTTATTGCGGGTGGTTCCTTTGGCGGAAATGATGATGACAGGAACAGCCCAGCCGGCGCGTATGTCCGTCAGTACCTGATCACCGCTGCGGTAGGGCAGCATGAGATCAAGAAGAACCAGATCCGGCCTGTATTCCTGTAGAACCTCAGGAACATGCAGCCCATTATATAAACAGGAGGCCTGATATCCGTTTTCCAGCAAAAATTCGGATAAAAGCCCGCTGATTTCCAAATCGTCTTCAATAATCAGTATCCTCGCCATTCCTTTTCCTTTCCCGCAAAGCGCGCCGCAGTCCGGCACTTCTGAATCACCTTCTTACAGACAGTTACCATTTTACAACAATTTGCGCGCCGGGACAACCTGCCCCGAAGCTGCATAAGCCAAAACCGCGTTACCTGCGGCACAGGCGTGGAACCGCAGGATGGATGAAAACGGCCATTCCCCACTATTTTACATTTGACTGGGACTGGAGAAAAACGTATCATGGTTACAGATTCTCATTCAAAAACTGACATTGAAACAGCATAAGTACCAGGCGGCGAAACGACCGATTATAAGATGCAAGCCTGCCGGGCAAAATTGAAGGCAAACAGAAATTGGAAGCACACAGGAGGACGATAGTTGGAAGAAAAGAAAAAGGACAGTCTATGCGGCGGCGCCTGCCCCTGCCCAAGAACGAAATGTGAGCGTTACGGCGATTGTGAAAGCTGCAGAAAGAAACACACGAAAAGCGCCCCCTACTGCGAAAGGAAGAAGGGAAAAGCGCCGGCCCGCAAAGCTGCAGAAAAGAAGGGCCGGCGGGCTGAGGAGACGCAGACATTATAAGGTAAGTACGGCAACGGTCCGGTTTCCAGAAATTTTGCCGTCCGTTGTGATATTTCCTCAGGAAAACGTAGTTAATATAAGAAGGCTCGCAGCAGTTAATCCGACAAGATGCCTGTTGCGGCCGGAATACATAGGTCTGCCTGCCTGAATGGCGGCAGAATGAGGGAGAAGGCAATGGATGATGAAAAAATTATAGAACTGTTCTGGGAACGTTCTGAGCAGGCCATTTCTGAAACTGCGGATAAATATGGGGGCATCTGCCGGAAAATCGCATGGAATATCCTGGGAAATGAAGAGGATACGCAGGAGTGTGTGAACGATACCTATCTGGGAGCCTGGAACAGCATCCCGCCCCGGCGTCCGGGAGCGCTGCGGGCCTATCTATGCAGAATCGCCCGGAATCAGGCGGTAAAAAAATACCGGCTCAATACGGCGGCGAAAAGAACCTGTGAGCTGACCTGTGTGCTGGAGGAACTGGAAGACTGCATTCCCGCGCCGTCCTCCTGGGAGGTGGAGGATCAGATCGAGGCCAGAGAGCTTGCAGGGTATCTGGAGGAATTCCTGGATACCCTGAAGGAGCGTGACAGACTGGTTTTTCTGCGCCGATACTGGTTTGCCCAGCCGGTAAAAAGTATCAGCAGGGAATGCGGCGTCACGGAGCATCATGCGGCGGTAATTCTGGAACGGAGCCGTAAAAAACTGAAATGCTTTCTGGAGGAAAGAGGTGTGCGGATATGAAATCTGAGCTTTTGTGGGATGCAATGGGGCATATTGACGAATCACGTATTGAAGAGGTGCTGTGTCAGCCGGAGGACAGGCTGGCAGGAAAGAAAAGAAAGAAGAGCAGACTGAAAAAAGGGATCGCGTCCGCAGCCGCGGCTGCGCTTGTCATCATGGTGGGGACTCCCCTGCTGGCCGCGGAAAGTCCGGCTTTTTACCAGGCCCTTTATTCGGTTTCTCCTTCTGCGGCACAGTTCTTTATTCCGGTCAGGGAGGCATGTGTTGATAATGGGATACGGATGGAAGTGGAATCCGCCGGCCTGGAAGGAGATACTGCCAGGATTTATGTTTCCCTTCAGGATCTGGAAGGAGACCGAATCGATGAAACGACGGATCTTTTTGACAGCTATGCCATCAGACGCAGCTTTGACAGTGTTGGTACCTGCAGCAGAGTCGCCTATGATGAAGAAAACAGAAAAGCCACTTTCCTTATAGAGATAACAGCCATGGGCGGCAGTGACATCAAAGGCGGCAAAATCACTTTTTCCGTAAGGGAATTCATCAGCGGAAAAACTGCCAGAGAAGACATTCCCTTAGAACTGAAGCCTTCGGACCTTGCACAGCGTGAGATTACCGGAGTGCTGACCGATCCTGTGATTACGGGCGGCAGCTATTCCTGGGAGGCACAGCAGGAGTTTGGCGTTTCCATTGAAGATGAGACTGCCATGGAAGAGCTGGAGAAAAAACTCCCCACTACAATGCTTGTTCCCGGAGAAAGCCTGTATTCCCCCATGGAAAACATGGATATTTCAGCAGCCGGCTATATGGACGGCATGCTGCATATTCAGCTCCGTATGAAGGAATCGTTAACGCTTGATCCACACGGTTTCGTTTATCTGATGAATGAAAAAGGGGAACGCATCGATTCTTATTGCGCTGTTTATTTTGCAGAGCATACGGAATCCAATGACCTGCGCGTGGACTATGACGAGATGATGTTTAAGATCCCGAAGGAGGCGCTGGAAGAATACCGGCTGTACGGAAGCTTTTACACGGCAGGAAGAAATGTAAAGGGTGACTGGAGAGTTACCTTTTCCCTTTAAATATCAGGACTACTGCAGGAGCTGTCGGACAGACCGGTTGATGCCGCCTGCGGATACCCTCCGGCTGGCCACATATTTCCCGGACGGCCCGCATGACGTATTTTCCGGTGGTGTGTTTTGGGCGGATATGATATAATGTCGTCGAAGACGACATTATATCTGCGCATTCTGGTTTCTGCGCCTGCCGCAGAAATCCAGGCGCTAAATTCCGCCGGAGGCTCATATCCGCGGAGCGGATATGATATAATGTCGTCGAAGACGACATTATATCTGTGCATTCTGATTTCTGCGCTTGCCGCAGAAATCCAGGCGGAATACAGAATAAACCCGGCTGTGCCGGTGAGATAAAGGCGGTTCTGCAATGGAAAGAGACATTAATCTGGATGAAATATCCGACGGGAAATTATATGATGCCAATGATATGGTCAAGGTGGGGTGTTCGGACTGTGCCGGCTGTTCGGCGTGCTGCCATGGCATGGGAGAAACGATTGTGCTTGACCCTTATGATATCTGGCAGCTCACCTCCCATCTGGGATGTACCTTTGAGCAGCTTCTTTCATCAGGCCGGATTGCCCTTCATGTATACGAAGGCCTGATTCTCCCCAGCCTGAACCTTGTGGGGGAAGAGGAAGGCTGTCCCTTCTTAAATAAAGAAGGCCGCTGCTCCATCCATTCCTTCCGTCCCGGCATCTGCCGCTGTTTCCCTTTGGGCAGGCTTTATGAAAACGGCTCCTTCCGCTACTTCCTTCAGATCCATGAATGCAGGAAAGAAAACCGGACAAAAATGAAAATCCGCAAATGGCTGGATATTCCGGATTTGCGTCGCTATGAAAAATTCATCTGCGACTGGCATTTTTACATAAAAGCCCTTCAGGAGCAAGCAAAAACCTGCAAAGAAGAAGAAAGGCTGAAGGAACTGAGCATGCGGGTGCTTCAGGACTACTACCTGATACCCTACGCGCCGGAAATGGATTTCTATGAACAGTTCTACAGCCGCGGCAGCCTGGGGGAAGGCGGCAACGAGTTAAATTAAATTTATGACAGTAAATAAATCATTGTATGACCGACAGGAAACTGCCGGTCATCTTCATGAAAAATTAAGAAATTGCGCAAACCAGCATATTTCCAGAAATTACCGGCGCAAAACGTTACTTTTTGTGGAATATTGAGAATTATCTTCTTGACTTGAAATTCCCGGGGAGGTAATCTTTTAAGTAGTAAACTACAAGGAGTACATACCCTGATGAAATATAAATGGAAACCTGTCTTGGCAGCTATGCTTGCCTCTTTTTGTCTTTTTTCTTCTCCCCAGACGGCTTTGGCGACAGATAATACAGTCAGCACCATTGAGGATGAAATGGTTCACAATACGGAAGGAGCCGCCGAAGCAGGCAGCGCAGAGACGCAGACCGGTGAATCAGAAACACCGGGCAGCCTCCCCGTTCAGGCCGACGAAGAACCGGGATGGCCCTCCGGCCCTTCCATAGTTGCGGAATCCGGCATTGTTATGGAAGTCTCCACAGGAACGATTCTGTACAGTAAAAATATGCATGCCCAATATTACCCTGCCAGCATTACCAAAATTATGACGGCCCTTCTGGCCATGGAGAACTGTGAACTGGATGAACAGGTAACGGTTCCCCATGAAGCAGTATATATGGAGGATAAGGGGTCTCACATAGCGCTGGACGAGGGCGAGGTGCTGTCCGTGGAGGACTGTCTGTACGGCATGATGCTGGCATCTGCCAACGATGCCGCCTATGCGCTGGCCATACATATCGGCGGGACAATAGAGAAATTCGCCGAAATGATGAATGAAAGGGCCAGGGAGCTGGGCTGTGAGGACAGCAACTTTGTCAATCCCCACGGACTGCCTGATGAAAGGCATGTATCCAGCGCCTACGACATGGCTCTGATTACCAGGGAAGCGTTGAAATATGAGATTTTCCGTACAGTATCCAAAACGGTTTATTATGAGATTCAGCCCACCGATAAACAGCCGGATCTGATTCCCATGTCCAACCACCATAAGATGATCTGCAGCGGCAAATACCATTATGACGGTGTGTTTGCAGGAAAAACCGGATATACGGTGGTGGCAAAGAACACGCTTGTCACCTGTGCGGCACGCAATGACATGGAGTTGATCTGCGTAACCATGAAAACGGAGGGCAGGCAGGTATATGTGGATACCGCTACTCTGTTTGATTTCTGTTTTGATAATTTTAAAAAGGTGGATATCGGATCCAGCGGCACGGAGGGTGAAGAGATTGAGGTTTCCGTGAAGGAGGGGGACAGCCCGGAGAAAACGGAGAAAATACCGTTTCGGATATCGGAGGACGGCTATGTTGTCCTCCCTTCCCAGGCAGAATTCTCAGATTTGAAGCCTCTGCTTTTGCTGAATGCGGACAGAGGGCCGGAGGTAACCGGCGCGGTACTGGAATATCTTCTGGGTACCCGCACCGTGGGACAGGCTGTCATAGCGCTTCCTGAGTCCATGATAGTGAAGCCGGAGCCTGAAACCGTACAGAATGAGACGGAGAGCGAACCGGAACAGGAGAAAGAGAAAGAGGGCAAAGGCTTCCGCTGGTGGTACATTCCATTGGGTATCCTTGGCGCTCTGGCGGCAGCGGGCGCAGGCTTCCTTATAGTCCGCAGACAGATATGGAAATACAGATGGAGAAAAAACAGGAAAAGGCGCAGAAGCGGACGGCATTAATCTGACAGAGCCTGAATACCGCTGAAAATAAAATTTATTACTTCTTCCGGAGGGACTATAGCTTAACAGTAACAAAGAAAATGCTAAATAACGTAAATCATGCTTGTACATTTGGTCATAAAAGCTTACAATGAGTATATGTATAAACGGCGTATGGCGCAGAAGGAGTTTTTATGGCAACGGAAAAAACATATGATTTTGACGAGGCCTTTTTTACCTCCGTCTTTAATCAGCTGACCACTAATATCTTTATAAAGGATGCGGAAACAGATGTAATAGTTTATATGAACGACGCGATGAAGCGGGAATTTGGACAGATACATCCGGAAGGAAAGCGGTGCTGGGAGATTTTACAAAGGGGGCTGACGGATAAATGCCCCTTTTGTTCGGAACGGGATAAAAAGGGCGGCTTCCGCGCAGGAATACGGCATGAAAGGAATACGTTAACCGGACGCATTTACAAGCATTATGATTCTCTGACGGAGTGGCAGGGAAGAACCTACTGTATATGCAATTTTGTGGATGTTACGGAATATGAAGAGCTGTCGGAGGCTGCGGATCTTGACGACCTGACCGGAATTTATAACCGCAGGGCAGGCAGGGAAAAGCTGGCGGAGATGATAGAGGATGCCAGAAGGGAAAATATAACTCTCACCGTGGCGCTGATAGACGTGAATGGACTGAAGAAAATCAACGATCAGTACGGTCACGGGGAAGGGGATAATCTCCTTACCTCAATGGCCTGCGTGACAAAGGGCTGTCTTGGGGAACAGGATATCATTTTCCGTCTCAGCGGGGATGAGTTCGTGCTGGTATTCTATAATCAGAACCAGCAGGCGGCTGAGAAGCTGATGCGGGAAATCAGCAGGCGGCTCCACGATGAACGGGAGAAATATTCCATTTTTTATGAAGCTACCTTCAGCTACGGCCTGATGGAGGTATATCCGGGAGACAGATATACCTTGTCGGATATCATCAGACGGGCCGATGAGCAGATGTACATACAGAAGCGGAGCTACCATATCATGCGTGCCAAGGAGGGACTCCTTAAAGACGGGCAGAGACGTATGGGGACGAAACAGTTTGTGTATGATAAGGAGCATCTGTATGATGCGCTGGCCTCCAGTACGGAGGACTATATTTTTGTTGGCAATATGAAGACGGGAACCTTCCGGTATTCACCAGCCATGGTGGAGGAGTTCGGCCTGCCGGGGGAAATCGTGGAGAATGCAGCCGCCTTCTGGAGCGGCCTGATCCATCCCAATGATGAAAACGTGTTTCTGGAAAGCAATCAGGAGATTGCCGATGGCCGGACAGATTCCCACAATATAGAGTACCGTGCAAGGAACACCCACGGTGAATGGATATGGCTCCGCTGCAGGGGGCGGATGATAAAAGACACGCAGGGCTGTCCGGATCTGTTTGCGGGCATGATTACCAATCTGGGGAAGAAGAGCCAGATGGATCATATGACCGGCCTTTATAACCGTTTTGAGTTTGAAGGGAATATTAAGAAATATATGGTGGACTATCCGGATTTGCAGCGGCTGCAGATCATGATACTGGATATGGATGCCTTTAAGAATATCAACGATCTCTTTGACAGAGCCTTTGGTGACGAAGTGCTCAGGATTACGGCCCAGAGGATTTCCTCTATACTGCCCTCCAATGCACGTATTTACAGGCTGGACGGCGATGAATTCGGAATTATTATCCTAAATGGGGAGGAAGAGGATTACCTGCGGATTTTCAACAGCATCCAGCATAAATTCCACGGACAGCAGGAATACAACGGCAAGAAATATTACTGCACGGTTTCAGGAGGCTATGCCGTATATCCCACGGATGCGGATAATTATCTGGATTTGCTCAAATGCGCCAACTATTCCCTGGAGCATTCCAAGCTGGAGGGAAAGGACAGGATTACCAGATTTTCTGAGGATATCCTGAAAGAAAAGGAAAGAAAGCTGGAGCTGGCAGAGCTTCTGCGGGAAAGCATTGACCGTGGTTTCGCGGGTTTTTCCATCAGTTATCAGCCACAGGTTGAGTCTGAGACCGGAACCCTGTACGGGGCGGAGGCGCTGGCCAGATGGCGCTGTGCCAAATACGGAAATGTATCGCCCGGTGAATTTATCCCCCTGTTGGAGCAGAGCGGCCTGATCGTCCCGCTGGGAAGCTGGGTGCTTTATCATGCGGTGGAGCAGTGCAGGAAATGGTGTGAGCTTAAGCCTGATTTTCACATGAGCATCAATCTTTCCTACCGGCAATTGCTGGAAGGGGATATTGTTGCCAATATTCAGGAGACTCTGGAAGCGCTCCATGTCCAGCCCGGCAATGTGACGCTGGAGCTGACGGAAACCTACCTCATCAAGGAGGATGCCGGAACCCGTGATATCCTGGAGAAAATGAAGAAAATGGGAATTAACCTGGCCATGGATGATTTTGGAATCGGCTATTCCTCCCTTTTTTCACTGAAAAACATACCGGTGGATATTGTAAAAATCGACAGGGGCTTTGTTAAGGGAATTACTTCTGATCTCTTTAATGCCACCTTTGTCCGGGCAATTACGGAGCTGTGCCATGATGTGGGGAAGAAGGTATGCCTGGAGGGAGTGGAGACGAAGGAAGAGTACGATGTGGTGAAAAATTCGGGGCTGGAGCTGATTCAGGGCTTTTATTTCGGTTATCCCATCAATGCGGAAATGTTCGAAAAGCAGTGGCTGTAAACAACGGAATTAAATAAAAAACCATAAAAAGAGAGGAAAGCGCTGTCAACAGCTTTCCTCTCTTTTACGTATACTATTATACTACAAAATTGAGAAAATATCAAGGCTTGTAATAGAACCGGCCAGAACGTATAATGGGCATTTCCAGCAGAAACAATAGGAAACAGGGATTTAAAAGGAGGAGACAGCGGTGAACGAAAGTTTATTGGAGGTGCTGCAGTCACAGAAGGAGAAAAAGGAGCTTTCCGTTCTTATGCAATGTAATGAAAAAACGGAAAGCTTTGGTTTGTCCCTGACGGAGGAGGACGCGCATGAACTGGTTTTGTGCAGGAATGCGAGCCTGAAAAAATACCGCCGGGTGGAGTTCGGAGAAGGGATTCTGGATAAGCTGATTTTTACCTTCTGTGATTCCCAATACATTAATCAGGAGAATTACCGGGAGGTCATGGAGGAGCTGCAGGATATTTTCTATTCCTTTAAGAATGAAGCGATGGATTTGCTGACGGATGACGAGCTTCTGACATTTATGAAGGAACAGTTTGAAGAGATCTGCATGGGAGACACGGAATATCTGGAAAGCACCTGCCTTCCAAGGTTTGCTTGCGCCATTCGTTCCGGTGACAGGGGCTATGTGAAAAGCGGCGGAAAAGGAGAATATGAAAAGCTCAGCGAGGAGCAAAGGTGGGACGGAGAACTCTTTATGGATGTAATAAAGGAGCTTTTCTGGTAATTGTCAGGACCAGTACAGGGGTTTTTCCAAGGAAGGAATAAGGAGGAGAAGGATACGAAAATGGCAGAGGACAGGGAATCAAGGGAAAATGAGGGCAGTATGTATGGTTATGGATTAGAAGAGATACTTCCGGTGGTGATTTATCTGACAAATAAATATACATCCGGGGAAAGCAGCTCCGTGCCCTATGAAAAGGCGGAAATGCTTATGGAAGCTGTGCTTTACTGCATCCGGGAATGCTTTACATGGAATACTACCGGCGTGCTGCCGGCAGTAAACAGCCTCAGTGCGCGGCAGGCCTATGATAAGGGATATGAATATGTGACGGAAAAGGTAAAAATGGCCAGGGGGCTTTACGATGGCCTGATTACGGATTTTGAAGATTATGGCTGTCTGAATTACCGGAAAACAGTTCTGGAAGGGCTTCCCGCCTTTTTCCTGAAATATGATATCCGCTTCTGCCCGCAGGATCATATCCTGACTCTGGATTATCCGGATATGGTACGCGGGGAGGCACAGTGCGGCGCGGATCGGATTTACAGTTATCTGTCCCATCTTTGTATGGAAAAGAGGTTCCTGGAGCAGTTTGACAGACAGGCGGTATGCAGGGTGTTGGCAGGTGTTCAGCCGGATTACCGGGAACTGTATCTGGACAATATATGCGAAGCAGTGCTGTTCCAGGCGGTAAAATGTGTGATTACGGACAGCCCGGTGTGGAAGCTGGAAACATCCGGGGATGAGAAAGAGCTCCTTGGGATATATTTTGACGGAGATACGCGTGAACAGGCTGCCCGCAAAACGGCAGCACTGATCGAAATGCTGGTGGGAGCAATGGGAAATGCGGTGCCGGACCCTGAATTCAGAAATTATTTTGGACAGATGGGGAAAGCTTTTTCCGCCAGATATCTGCTTCAGGCGGGAAGCAGGGAATAAAGGGATAAAAATCCAGAAAGACAAAGACATGTGTCCAGGCCTTTTTTCATAAAATAGGCGTAAGAGTTTATTTTAAAAAGGATAGAAAATGTATAAAGGCATTGATGTGTCGGAGCGCCAGGGAACCATTGACTGGAAAAAGGTAAAAAAAGCAGGCTGCAGATTTGCGGTGCTCCGCTCCATAAAAAGGGACGGAAAACCGGACAGTCAGTTTTGAGAAAAAGTCAAAGACTGTTATGCAAATGATATTCCTTGTTCTGTTTACCGTTATACTTATGCCGTCCTACCTACGGAGGCGCTGGAGGAGGCGGAACAGGTAATCCGGCTCCTCCGGTCCCGGGGAAAACGCTCCTGCAGGATATGGTGGGATGTTGAGGATAAGTCACTGGAGCCTCTGGGAAGGGATGTGCTGACAGGGCTGATAAAAACGGCGGAAAATACCATCACAGGCGCAGGGTATGAATTCGGCATTTATACAGGGCAGTTTTTCTACGATGGAGGCTTTTTTGATGCCGGGGCTTTTGACTGTCCCATGTGGGTCGCCCGTTATCCCGTGAGCAGAAGCTTTGTCTTTGATGAAAACCCGCCTTCGGATAAATACCGGCCGGAAATAAAGCAGCCGTTGTTTGCGTGGCAGTATACCAGCAAAGGCAGAATAGACGGGATAGACAGTCTGGTGGATTTTGACATTTGTTATCTGCCGTTTGGGTAAACGGAACAGGGATAGGGAAGCTGTAAATGCCCTGAAACGGAGGGAAAGAAATGGCTGATTGGCTCTTGTGTTTTCCCGCTTACCGTGTATGATAGAGGTAAGAGGCCGTACAACTGTGACGATGCGGTGCAGTAACGGGAAAATAAAGGAAAGGAAGGTTTTTTATGAGAAGGAAAGGTTTTATGAAGCTGGCGGCGGCCGCAGCTGTCGCTGCGGTTTGTTTTTTGCTGCCTCTTAAGGCGGATGCGGCGGAGCTTATTCATTCGGATGAATACGGGGATGTTTATGTAGTGAATTCTGAAGGCAGGGACAGCCTGGTATTTATGGAAGACGCCAGCGGCAAGGTGTTGGAGTTCATGAAAGAAAGCGCGGGAGATCCCTATTTTGTCAGGTATAATGTCATGGATGCTTCGTTGGCAAGGCTGAAAGCAACTGCCAGCGCCATTCAGGTTCTGGATGATAACGGGGAACTGATCGCCAGCAAGGGAGCGGCGGAAATCCAGCAGGAGGTGGCGGCGCATCTGGCTGTGATAAATGCACTGGATGCAATGGATCCCCAGCAGCAGATTATATTGGAAAACCAGCAGCTGGCAAGCCTGGCCGCACTGAAACAGGAGCTGCTGCTGCAAAAGCAGGATTCGCTTGTGAAAATGCAGCAGGCTGCCGCAAACGGTAGTACGGAAGAAGTGATTGCCTGCCAGTTTGCAGCCGCAATGTATGATCAGATGATTACCCTGAGCACTTCCAAGGAACAGGCTATCCTTTTGTATCAGCAGCAGTCGATACCGGAGGCGCAGCAGGTTTTGGCATCAATCAAGGAACAGGCAGGAATTATTCAGCGGGAAATATCGGATTTTGCCGTACAGTTCAAGCAGCTTCTGGTACAGGAAATCGTGAACGAGCTGGTAAATCTGCCTTAAGCGGATTAATTTAAACGGACGGATACATGGGAAAAAGGGCCGGCAGCTGTAAAGCTTCTCCCTTTAATTTCCCTGTTGGGCCGTGAACATTTCCTGCATATCATTGATCAGCTTCATATCCTCCGCAGTCAGCTTCAGATTGGAGCTGAAGGTCTTTCCCTCCGCTGTGGTAACGGTCATTTCCAGCAGCGTCCCTTCCATTACGGCTCCTTTGGAAACGGCGTTTAAGAAGGAGGGAAACTTGGGGTGCCTGGCCTTGAACTGCTCCCAGGAGGCCTTTATCTGCAATAATTTCATAGGATTAAACTGGTTCATTTCAAATACTTCCTTTCCCTGATAAATAGAGCCTGGTTCTCAGGCACGTCTATTGTATCATTTTTCCCGCTTTTTGGCGAGTGAAAAAACAGGAGACAGACAGTGCGGAAAATGGTAAAATAAATGTGCGGCAATGATAATCAGGCATTTATGGGAATAAGGAGAAGAACGATGATTTATAAGTGCAGGAACTGCGGCGGAAATGTGGTTTATGATCCGGACAGGAAGGAAATGCATTGTCCTTACTGCGACGGGACGGAAACACAGGATAAGCTGCCGGGCGGAGGAATGGAAACCTGCGCCAACTGCGGCGCGCCGATAGAGGCGGGGGATTACCGCAGCGCAGTGAAGTGTGAGTACTGCGGCCACTATACGATTTTTGACGAACGGGTGGAGGGCGTATATGAACCCCGCCTGATCCTGCCTTTTAAAATAGGAAAAAATACGGCGGTAAAGCGTTTGGAGAATGAGTTTTCCAGACGGATATTTGCGCCGGAATCCTTTCTTGCACAGGCTACAGTGGAAAAGATGGAGGGAAATTATGTCCCTTTCTGGCTGTACGACATGAAGGCGTACTGTCATTATGCGGGGACAGGAACCAGAGTACGCGTGTGGGTCAGCGGAGATACGGAATTTACGGAAACCTCGTATTTCCAGGTGAGCAGGGATATGGATGTGGATTTTGAAAAGCTGCCGGTGGATGCTTCCCTGGCTATGGAAGATAATGTGATGGATCTGATGGAGCCTTACGGCTATGAGGCGCTGGAAAATTTCAGGCCGGAATATATGTCCGGCTTTCTGGGGGAGATTTACAACCAGGACGCAGAGACGCTGGAAAAGCGAGCCAGGGATAAGGCGGGCAGGGATGCTTCGGTGATGCTGCACAACACCCTGAACGGCTATACAACGCTGATTCCGCAGCAGGAAAATATCAGTTTGAACAGTATACAGTCCAGCTATGCGCTGCTTCCGGTATGGTGGTACCGGTACAGCTTTGAAGGGAAAAACTATGACTGCTTTGTCAACGGACAGACGGGCAAGGTTGTGGGAAAAGCACCTTTGTCAGTCAGGAGAATTTTTGCCTACGGCGGTACTTTTTTCGCCTGCATGTCACTGATTTTGCTGCTTTTGAAGGGAATACTGGAGGGACTGTAGGATGAAAGGGTATCTGAAATATTTCAGGGTGTATTTTATAATTATACTTGTCCTCACTGTGATTTTTGCGGCGCTGAAGCTTACCGGGGCCGGGAAACAGCCGGCAGAGAGGGGCAATACGGAGGCGGTGACGCAGGAACGGGTTTTCGATTATGCGGATAAGCTGACGGATGAAGAAGAGGACAGCCTGCGCAGGCTGATTGCCAAAAGAGAGGCGCAGACAGGCTGCGATATTGTACTGGTGACGCTGAATGAGTCGCTGGAGGAATATGCGAAGGGCTATGAGGAACAGCTGGGATACCTGTATCCTTATCAGTATGTAATGGTGTATGCCGATAATTTTTACGATGAGCATTTGTTTGGCTACAATAAGCCTCAGGGAGACGGCGTGCTGCTTCTGGACAACTGGTACAGGGAAAGCGACGGCAAGGTATATTCCTGGCTGAGCACCTGCGGTAAGGCGCAGGACCGTTTCAGCAGCACAATGATTGATGAACTGCTGGATAAGGCGCTGGAGGATGTGGACAGCAATCCCTATAAAGCCTATAAAAAATATGTGGACCTTTTTTATTATGATATGACCGGGAAAGTGCATATTCCCGTTGCTGCCCTGATTTTTGTGGCTGCGGCCTGCACTGCCGTTTATGTGGGTGTCAACCTGGGAAGAAACAAGGGGCAGAAAACGACCGGGGTGGCGACCTATGTATCGGGCGGGCATCCACAGATGCGCAATCAAAGTGACCTGTTCCTTCATAAGACGGTGACAAGACGTCATATAGAGAGAAATACCGGCGGTTCCGGGGGCTCCGGCGGAGGCGGCGGAGGCCATGTTTCCAGCGGCGGAGTATCCCATGGCGGCGGCGGGCACAGCAGATAACAGAAACCTGTATTTTGCTTCGCAAACCAAGGAGGAAAATTCCTCTGTTCGTCAGAGGATTTACATTTTGCTCCGCAATACGAGTAGGAGGAAGTATGAGAATTCAGTATTTGGGGCATTCATGTTTTAAAATCAGTTCCGGCGGGTATGCGCTGGTGGTGGACCCTTATGAAAATGGTTCCGTGCCGGGGCTGAAAAATCTGGATACCACGGCAAATCTGTGTGTGTTCAGCCATGAACACAGTGATCATCATGGTGAGGGCAATGTGATTATGGAAGAGAGCTTTCTTCCCTGTCCCTTCCGTATTGAAACCATTGACAGCTGGCATGACGACAGGAACGGGAGCCTGCGCGGCAGGAACCGGATTCATATTTTCCATGTGGAGAAAATGAAGGTGGTTCATCTGGGGGATATGGGGTGCGCCCCTTTGGAGTGGCAGATGGATCTATTGAAAGGGGCGGATCTTGTCATGGCTCCTGCGGGGGGCTATTATACGGCGGAACCCTCCGATGTCTGCGCGGTTGTGAGGAAAATAGGCCCTCGTGTGGTGATCCCCATGCATTATCGGACGGCGAAAAGCGGTTTCCCGGTGCTCAGGACCTGTGAGGAGTTTTTATCCTGCTGCGGCCATGTGGTGAGATATGAAACGGATACCCTTACACTGGACAGCGCCACGCCGCCGCATACGGCTGTGCTGAAGCAGTGGGGATATATGTGAACAGAAGCAGATTCCTATGAAAAGGAGAATTATATCGTTGAACATACAGATTTTCGGGAAAACGAAATGCTTTGATACGAAAAAAGCAGAACGTTATTTCAAGGAACGCGGCATTAAATATCAATATATTGATATGAAGGAAAAAGGAATGAGCAAGGGAGAGCTGAACACGGTCTGTCAGGCAGTGGGCGGCCTGGATAAGCTGCTGGATGATAAATGCAGGGATAAGGATGCGCTGGCGCTGATTCGTTATATAGCGGAAGAGGACAGAACGGAAAAGCTTCTGGAAAACCAGCAGGTCATTAGAACCCCGATTGTACGCAACGGGAAAAAGGCGACGATTGGTTACTGCCCGGATATTTGGAAAGGGTGGGAATAAAGAGTGGAAAAAAAGGCGCCTTATCTTGTGCGGCTCACTGGTATCCTGGTAGAAGAGGGCAGACTCCTGATTATCCGGCAGCACATGCCGGATGGACGGCAATGGTATCTGCCCGGCGGTCAGCTCGAACCGGGAGAAACGATTGAAAAGGGAATTATCAGGGAAATGAGAGAAGAGACAGGGCCGGACACATTTTTTGATTTTCAGGATTAACAGGGTTTTACGGTATATGGAAGCTATGGGATAAGGTTAAATTCTATAATTGAAAAGCGGTTATTAAAAGGTGCAGTGAAACCATCTTCCGGCTTCACTGCACCTTAATTCAATTTTGTAGTTAATGGAACTGTCTTATGAAACAGGTTAGCGGATAGCGACGGTATGGTTCTAATTTTGGCGTATATCACTTTAATCAGTCATCGAAGCCATGGATCCAGTCGGCCTTCAGGAAATAAATCAGAAAAATGATGGAACTCAGGGTCCAGGTCAGAGGATAGGCCCAGAAAATAACATTGATTACCGGAATGATTTTTACGACGATGCTGATGTAGGTGATTCTGATGATACACCAGCAGCACATCATAACAAGCATGGGAATCGTTGCCTTTCCTGCACCGCGCAGAATTCCGGCGACGCAGTGTGAAAATGCCAGCAGGAAATAGAAAAGCGTAACCGTACGCGCCTGTGTGGTTCCATAAGCGATTACTTCGGGATCGTTGTTAAATGCAGCTATGAGCACAGGGGCAAAGGCATAAATCAGGACGCCCACCAGCTCGGCCATAGTGATGGAGCAAAGGATACCGAAACGCGCGCCCTTTTTTGCCCTGTCATATTTTTTAGCGCCCAGGTTCTGACTGATAAACGTAGTCATGGACATGGCAAAGCAGGTGATGGGAAGGAAGCCGAACCCTTCTATTTTGGAATAGGCGCCGCAGCCTGCCATGGCCATTTTGCCGAAGCTGTTGATATTGGCCTGCACCACAACATTGGCAATGGAAATGATGGAGTTCTGAAAGCCGGAGGGCAGGCCGTTCTGAATAATCTGCTTCAGGAAGAAGAGGTCAAAGCGGATTTTGCGGATATGTACCCTGTAATCTTCAGGGCTCCTGGAAAGGCGGATGATACACAGAATTGCGCTGACAAACTGGGAAATGATGGTTGCCAGAGCCGCGCTGCCGACACCGAAACGAAATACGCCTACGAACAGCAGGTCCAGTAAAATATTGACAACAGAGGAAACAATCAGGTAAACCAGGGGATGTCTGCTGTCCCCCACCGACTGAAGAATACCTACAAAAATATTATACAGGACAAAGGCAAGGGAGCCGCAGAAATAAATACGGAAGTAAGTAATGGAATTGGGCAGAACATCCGACGGCGTACCCATCCAGATAAGCAGCTGCGGAGTGAGACATACACCGATGAGCGTAAGCAGTACCCCGGCAGCAAGGCCAAAGGCTATCGTAGTATGTATGGCCTTCTGCACCTTTTCTATTTCACGCGCTCCATAATATCTGCCGATAACAACGCCTGCGCCGATGGCGATTCCGTTGAAAAAACCAACCATAAGGAAAATCAGGCTTCCCGAGGAACTGACAGCGGCCAGAGCCTCGCTCCCCAGGAAATTTCCCACAATGAGGGAGTCTGCCGTATTATACAGCTGCTGGAACAGATTGCCCAGAAAAAGAGGAATGGCAAATGCTATGATTTTTTTCCAGATAGATCCTTCTGTCATCAGTGTGGTCTGCTGTGCTGTTTTATTCATTGATGCTCCTGTCTGCGTGTACTATATGCACATTCGCCCCTGTCTGTACGCATAGTTCCGCCCATATATGTAAAAAATTTAGTATATTTCAAAAGGTATCAAAAACCGGCGGCAAAACAACCGCCAATTTTTTATTATATCACAGCCGGTAAAAAAAGGAAGAGCAAATGTTTTATCTCATTGTGGCAGTCAGTGATGGATGAAGAAATTTCCGTATGCTCCGCGGCATACAATATTTTTGATTTGAGACATACAATATTTCGGAACCGCCTTGAGGAGAATGCACCGATATGGTATGATGAACTAAATATTGGCTTATATTTGTCGGTTAAGACATATTGCCGGAAAAGGCGGATATATGTTATCTCATGATGATTCAAAAATCCAGGATCGCAAACTCATTCTGTGGGCACGGTTCCATCCTGATTTTTCACGCGATGTACTGATACCTGAAATAGAAGCAAACAGTATACAGTATCATGTTGCTCCTCAATTAATTGATAACTTCCGAAAATACCGAAATACTGAAAACTGCCTGTATTTTATCCATGGCTTTGCTTATGCAGATATTCCCGCGGGACAGGAATACGAGGTAGTTATGCGTATCAACGAGGGGATAATCGATCAGGATTCCGTAATAAGCTGTAAGGCTATCGTGTTATGTTTCTTTTCAGAATTTAAAATGCAGCCAATCGCGTATGCCTGGCATGGATATCATGCAGGTTGTCTGATACAGTTTCCCGATGGAATTCCGGATCTCATTCAGGAGATGTATGAGATAACGGAAAAGAAACCTATAAAAATTACTCAGGAAATATGCTTATGCACTTTAGAAACGCTGAAAGCAAACTCAGGCGTTCGTGGTACTGGCACGGCAAAGGGGAAAAATTTATGATGAAAATAGCAGAGGAATATATCCGGGAACAGATACAGTTGCTTTATTCAAAGGACTCCAATAAAGGATATGCTGCATTGAAGGCGCTGCAGGATGCCAGCCATGAGGACTGTATGGTTTACACCCATGTAAATGAGTTTTTTGATATGCTGGAAAATAAAAATTCTTTTGTACGTACCAGAGGGCTTGTTCTGATTGCTGAAAATGCAATATGGGACGAAAAAGGCATCATTGACCGCTTTTTTGAAAGCTATCTGCAGCATATTACGGATGAAAAACCGATTACCGCAAGACAGTGCATAAAGCTGCTTCCAACAATTGCGAAGCATAAGCCTGAACTAAAAAAGTGGATGGCAGACGCGCTTCATGTAGCGGATCTTTCCTGCTATAAGGAAAGCATGCGGCCGCTGGTGGAAAATGATATCGAAAATGCGCTGGCTCAAATACAGGAATGACAGAGAAAACTGCAGGAAAACTTCGATACTATTTTCCGGGAAGCGCACAGTACCAAAATGGAAGAGCAGAATATGCATGATTAAGGAAAAGAAAACACAAGCGCTGGTAAATAAAATAAGTTATACTTAAATACAACTGTTCAGCCGGCCCACGTATTTACAGTCAGGTACAGTATAGGCCGGCAATATACAAGGAGGTAAAATTTCATGAAAATTGCACTGATTAATGAAAACAGCCAGGCGGCAAAGAATGCGCAGGTGGAAGAGGTCCTGAAAAAAGTCGTTGAACCCAAAGGACACGAGGTATTTAATTATGGAATGTACAGCGCAGAGGACGAGCATCAGCTTACCTATGTGCAGAATGGTATTCTTGCAGCGATTCTGCTGAATTCAGGAGCAGCTGATTATGTGGTTACGGGCTGTGGTACAGGTGAAGGCGCCATGCTGGCCTGCAATGCATTCCCCGGCGTGTTGTGCGGACATATCGTAGATCCTTCCGATGCCTATATGTTTGCCCAGATCAATGACGGCAATGCCATTGCGCTTCCTTTTGCAAAGGGCTTCGGCTGGGGCGCGGAACTGAATCTTCAGTATATTTTCGAAAAACTGTTTGAAGGTGAGAGCGGACAGGGCTATCCCAAGGAAAGAGTTGTTCCTGAACAGCGCAACAAGAAGATCCTGGATGAAGTAAAGAAGGTTACACATAACGACCTGTGCACTATCTTGAAAAATCTGGACAGGGAGCTGGTTAAAGGCGCTATTGCAGGAGACAGATTCAGCGAATACTTCTTCGCAAACTGCAAATGTGAGAAAATAGCAGCATGCGTAAAGGAACTGCTGGAAGCATAAGCGGAAAGTAATTTCAGGCGTTTCCCAGGATGGAGGCGGATGCTGCTGCAGGACACAGTTGCAGGGTGCCGCACAGCTTTGAAGCATGAAACATATTAACTGGTTCATTCCCGGCGGATGGACCAGTTATTTAGATTAAGGGAGAAGTGGCATGGCAGCTTCTGATATGACAAAAGGCAGTATTATGGGACATTTGGTCCGCTATTCCATTCCCCTGATTCTGGGGAATCTTTTTCAGCTTGCCTACAACGCGGTGGATTCCATGATTGCGGGCCGGTTTATCGGGAAGGAAGCGTTGGCCGCGTTGGGAACGGCAGGACCGGTGATGAATATTATTATTCTGGGGATTTCCGGAATCTGTATGGGAGCCGGCGTGCTGATGAGTGGTTTTTTCGGGGCGGGCAGCCTGGAAGAACTGAAAAAAGAACTGTCCACCACACTGTTGTTTGGCCTGTATTTTACCATTGGGGTGGCGGTGTGCGGGTTGTTTCTGGCCAGACCGCTGCTTGTATTGCTTCAGGTGCCGGAGGGTGTGCTGGATCGTGCATGTATTTATTTGAAAATCATTATACTTGGTTCCCCCTTCACCTATTTTTACAATGCGCTGGCGGCGGCGCTGAAAAGCGTAGGGGATTCCAGGACACCCGTCAGGTTCCTGATTTTTGCCTCTTTGCTTAATGCAGCTTTGGATTTGGTGTTTATCGGCCTGCTGGGATTTGGAATCGTATGCTCGGCGGTGACTACTGTGGTCGCGGAAGGCGTGTCAGCCGCTCTGACCTGGTATCATATCAGAAAAGCCGTCCCTATGCTCAGCCCTGATAAAAAGACATTCCGCATTGACAGACGGCTTCTGAAGACCACGCTCCGTTATGGAAGCGTTACGGCGCTGCAGCAGGCCTGTCAGCCGGTGGGAAAGCTGCTGATTCAGGGAGCTGTCAATCCCCTTGGCGTGGACGTGATTGCCGCATTCCAGGCGGTGAACCGGGTGGATGATTTCGCATTTACGCCGGAGCAGAGCATCTCCCATGGAATCACCACCTTTACGGCGCAGAACCTGGGTTCCAGGCAGGATGAGGAGCGTAAACGGGAACGTGTGGGCGCGGGGCTAAGGACAGGCCTGCTGCTGGAATTTCTGTATTGGATATTTATTTTCCTGCTGGTTTATTTGGGGAGAGTACCCGTCATGAAGGCCTTTGTGACAGGGCAGGGCAGCACAGGCGTTGTGGAGGCGGGGAGCCGGTATCTGGGGACCATGGCTTTCTTTTATCTGCTTCCCGCCTTTACTAATGGACTGCAGGGCTTTTTCCGGGGAAGGGGAAAAATGGGAATTACGCTGGCAGGCACCTTCATCCAGACAAGCCTTCGTGTGGTGGTTACCTATCTGACCGCCCCTGTTCTCGGTATCTACGGCGTGACAATCGCCTGTGCCGTAGGCTGGACGGCGATGCTGCTTTTTGAAGTGCCCTGCCTGTTCTTTTTCCGGGACAGGACGGTTAAGCAGAAAAAGTAATGTAACAATCCGGACAGGTTTGCGCATTCACTGCGCAAAACGTGAGAAAACGTGGTGGCAGCAGGCATCCGCCCCTCGCCGAAGGCGACTTATAATGGGCGGGTGCAGTAATAGTTCGGCCAAAGCCTGAACTGTTACAAAGTAAATGTTGAGAACGAAACAGCTGTTAAGAGGATAAAAAAGGAGAAAAAGATGGCGGTAAAAACGGCGACAGGCGCCTCATTGCTGGCGGCAGATTTGGAAAAAGCACAAAAATATGATATCACAGCGTACGGGGCCGTTTCGGGCGGAGATCCGGTAAAGAATACGGAGGCGGTCAACCAGGCCTTTGCGCAGGCGGCCCAAAATGGCGGCGGCACGGTCAGCGTGCCCGCAGGCGATTATAAGGTATATACGATAAGGCTTCGCAGCGGGGTGAACCTGTGCCTGGAAAAGGGATGCGTCTTACGGTCGGCCAAAACCGATATCCGGCATTCCTATGAGAAGCAGGAAGGGGAAGGCGGGAATTATGATAAGCCGGAGGTAAACCTGTACGCTGGGATACAGGATCACGGACATACTTATTATGCCAACAGCATGATTTACGGGGCGGATATTTCAGACGTAATGATTTATGGAGAGGGCCTGATTGACGGCAGCTGTTTTGAGGATGGCTTCCGCAGCTATGTGCTGCTGGGCGGCGATCCCAAAATGCCAAAGATGCGCAATGAACCGGGAGTCGGCAGTGACGGGGAATGGTTCGGCAATAAAGCGATTTCCCTGCTTCGCTGTAAAAATGTGGTGCTGAAGGGCTTCAAGCTTGTCATAGGCGGCCATTTTGCCATCATTGCGCAGGGTGTGGAAAATATGCTGGTGGAGGATGTCCTGGTGGATACGACCAGAGACGCGCTGGATGTGGACTGCTGCCAAAATGTGACCATCAGGAACAGTACCTTTAATTCTCTTACCGACGATGCGCTGGTCATGAAAGCGTCCTACGGCGCAGGGAAATTCATGCCGCTGAAAAATGTCCTTATTGAGGACTGCCGTGTGAGCGGCTACGATGCGGGGAGCGTCGCCGCCGGCGTATACACCAGGGAAAAGCTGGTGGCTGCCGACAGAGGCGGCCCTACGGGAAGGGTGAAGCTGGGTACGGAATCCACCTGCGGCTATGAACAGGTGACGGTGAGAAGGGTCCGCTTTGAGCGGTCCCGCGGCTTCGCACTGGAAGCGGTGGACGGCTCTGACCTGAAGGATATTCTTTTTACAGACTGTGAGATGGAAAATATAAGCAGTTCCCCTATTTTTATCAGGGCAGGAGAAAGAGGCCGTTTTCCGGTGACGGGAAACAGCCGGGAGGAAACGGTTGAAGCAGGGGAAGGAAATGTGCGTCTGGATAACCGGAACTGGGTACTTCCCGCCAGGGAGGAATATACCTGTTATCCGGCAAAAAGGTATACCCCTTCTTACAGAAAAGACCGCGTCGTCAGCATTGACGGCCATTCCGCTTTTACCGTTGTCAGCCAGGAGGAACCGGCGTATGTGAATCCCGCGAATGTTGTGGAAGAGGATGGCGTTTATTATGGGAAAAAATATAATGACCACGCCGGATACTGTATTGACCGGGACAGAAAGGTGGAGGCCTGGGAGCTTCCCTGCTTCGCCAATGCCAGCGGAAGCAGCCATATGGCCAGAGTGGCAGATATAGAAATCAGCAATGTGAAAATCACCAATGCGGATCCCCGTTATCCCATATTGATTATGGGGCTGGCGGACAGTCCGGTACAGCGCGTTTCCATGAAAAATATCACCGTGGAATTCCGGGGCGGTCTGTCCATGGAGCACGCTGTGGAGCAGAGGCAGTTGAATACCAACTGGGAATACACGCAGTTCGGGACCCGGCCCAGCGTACAGAGCCTTCCCTGGCTGGTGAATACATTTTTCCTGAAGGAGGAAGGGCTGCTGCCCCGCGTGGACTGGGATAAGGAAGCCGGCGGCTGGAAGGAGGATCCTTATAATGTGCCGGAGCTGCCGCAGGTATATCCGGAGCCTGAAAACTGGGGAATCCTGCCCGCCTATGGCCTCTACGCCCGCCATGTAGAGGGATTGTCCCTGGAGCAGGTTTCCTTTGCCTGGAAGGTGGAGGACGGCCGCCATGCGGTGGTTCTTGATGATGCCTGCGGTGTGCGGCTGACGGAGGTATCAGCCATGGTAAAAGAAGGGGTGGAGCAGTTAGCCTTGGTGGAAAGCAATTACCGGAGGGCTACGAACAGAGAATATATCCTGCACCAGCCCTATGTCAGAACTGGCGTGGAGGATGTCACCTTCCCGGAGAACTGGAAGGTAAAGCAGGTGGTAATTGACGCGCCAGCCCCCGGCACGCCGCAGGATGAGGGCTACGGCTTTCCCACGCTGCCCTGTCCGGAAAACGGCTATACCTATACAAAAGCCACAGAGGATTATCCCCTGCCTCTTACCGTATACCGTCCTTTTTTTGCCATGCCCGTATCAGTTTGGGGCAGGGCGGAAGAGGAACTGACACTTCCTGTGGTGGTGCGCCATCCGGCGGCGGAGGCTTCACAAAAGGAGCTGAACGGACGGATTTATAACGAAGCTGTGGAAGTGAAGGATTATGCGGTTGCCGGAGTCAAAGCACAGACGCTTGTTACAGCGGAGGAACTGCCGGAGGGCGCCGTATATCTGGAGGAAGAAAAGGAAATCCGCTGGACGCCCCGCGCGGATCAAAAGGGTGAATTCCTGATTAGGCTGCGGGCGGATGACGGTGTCCTCCCGGAATATGGAACGATTAAGGTATTCATAGAGTAAGTGGGGAAAAAATATGCTTCGGATTGCCATTTGCGATGATGAGGAGTACTACAGGAATAAAATACATACGCTTCTGGATTCCTGGTTTGCCGGCCGGGGTATGGAATATACGGTGAGCCTTTTTTCATCAGGAGCCGATTTCCTTTCGGAGAAAGAAAATGCGGTCGGTTATGATGTGGTTTTCATGGATATCAACATGGAGGAAATGGACGGAATTGATACGGCAAAGCGTATCAGGCAGTTTCATTCCGATACCTGTATTGTATTTGTTACGGCATTCATCAGCTATGCGCTGGAGGGATATAAGGTGAATGCGGTGCGCTACCTCATGAAGGACACACTGGAGGCGGCCCTGCCGGAATGCATGGATGCCATACTGAAAAAAATGCAGGTCCGGCAGGTGACTTTCCCTTTCGTGGAAGGGGAAAGAACGCTGTATACGGATAATATCCTTTATGTGGAAAGCAGAAAACATAAATTGGTTTTTTCTTATCTGGATAATGAGATCGTGAACTATCAGATCTATGACAAGCTGGATCATATCGAACAGCAGCTTTCGGCATATGGTTTCCTGCGCATCCATAAAAGCTTCCTGGTAAATATGAAGCATATCCGGAAAATAAGCAATTATGCCGTACTGATGGACTGGGGGGAAACACTTCCCGTGCCGCGCCTTAGATTCCAGGCTGTCAGGGAAGCCTTTGTGGCATATAAAGGAGCGATGTGATGGGACAGGTGATACGATGCATTATTTTGTCGCTCATGGTGAGCATCTGCGTAAAAATTTACTTTGAGACGCTGCTGGCGCGTCGGAAATGGAGGCATAAATGGGTGGAATACACGCTGCTTCCGGTACTGACAGCCGGTTTTATGCTGATTGCTTTCACCGAAATCCCTCCCTATTTCCTGCAGCCCCTCCGCCTGATACTTCTGCTTTTTGTAACGGCACAGATTTATTTTCAGGTAAAGCCGCTGCAGAATTTTATATTGTCTGTACTGTTTTGCGGCGTGATATGGATCGTGGAGCTGGTCACCGTTTCACTGCTCTATATGCTGCCCTGGCAGGATTACCTGCTGCCCGGGCTTCAGGAGGAGGCGGCATATTGCATCCTGCTGTGTCTTGTATTGCTGCTGCATCGGAGGCTGAAGGGCCGCGCGGACGTTTTGGAGAATACGAAGTGGCTGCGGTTCGGGTATTTTCCTATAATCAGCATGGCTGCGATTACGGCGGTGGGCATGATTTCCTGGAATGGGGATGAGTCGCAGAACCGGATTTTTCTTATAGTGACGGCGGGCTTCGGAATCATGAACCTGCTCGCCTTTTATTTTATATGGGAAATCCTGGTGAAGGAGGCCAAGCTGCGCAGGTTTGTCATCATGCAGGAAAAAACACGAAACCAGATGGAATTGTACCGGACAATGCAAAACAGCTTTGAACAGCAGAAACGCTTCCTGCATGATTATAAAAATCAGCTGGGCTGTGTCCAGGGTCTGCTGGCGGACGGAAAAACGGAAGAGGCCGGTTCCTATATTGCAGGGCTTGTCGGAAGCCTTCAAAAAAGCGGGGATTACGTCAATACGAACCATCCCGCAGTCAACGTGGTGCTGAACCGCAAGTATGCGGATGCGCTGAAAAAAAAGATTACAATTACCATGTCGGTCAATGATTTATCAGGGCTTACCATGAAGGAAGAGGATATAGTCACGCTGCTTGTCAATCTGCTGGACAATGCCATGGAAGCATGTGAAAAGCTGGACACAGGCAGGATTATCCGGCTGAAAATGATTCTGGAGGACGGTGAACTCACCCTTTCCGTAAAAAATCCTTTTGCAGGGACGTTAAAAAGAAAGGGAAATATCTTCCTCACCACAAAGGAGGAGAGTGCCGGCCACGGAATCGGCCTGCTGAATGTAAATGAAGTGATACGGAAATGCGGGGGAACCTGTGTGGTAAAAGAAGAAGATGGCTGGTTTTGCTTTTACGCAGTGATACCGGCGGCAGAATAAGGCGCTTCAGGGCGCCTTTTTTTGTTGTCCGGCCGTCTTTTCGTGCAGGATGCGTTGTACGCTGTCCGGGAAGCGAATACAATAAGGGTGACAAAAAACTGCAGAAAAGGGGAAAATCGCTATGAAAAAGAAAACAGGAAAAAGAACGCGTATCAGATGGACAGTCCTGTTGCTTGTAAGTATTTGCCTGACGCTGGGCGCATGTTCGGCAAAAAAGGCGGATACAGAGACATCCCCCCAGGATACCGCAAAATATGCCATGGAAGCATTAAAACAGCTGGATCTGGAAACCTGGAACCGATACACGGATAATTATGTGAGTACGGAAAAAAACTGGCTTGGCATTCCTGTCAGCAGGGAATACCGGGTTTTTAACGAACTGCTTCAGCCCGGTCTGTGGAAGGGAAAAAGATACCAGTCCAACTACCGTTTTGCCCAGGGACTTGTTAAGCATCTGACATGGAAAATTGAAGCTGTCAGGGAGAATGGCGAGTCTGCGGAAATTGACATGGTCATCAGCAACAGGGATATGAAGGATGTAACGGGCAATTACCTGATATATGTAATGGAGGAAATGCTGGATGGCGGCGGCACCGGGATAAAGGCCATGCTGAAAAATCTGGCCGATCTTGACTATGATAAGGAACGCATGCTTTCCTTCCTGGAGGAGGCGGACGGCGTAATCAGCGTCAGGGTTACGGTTACGGCTGTTAAGAAAAACGGACAGTGGAGGCTGCATCTGAGTGAATCGTTTATCAATGCTTTTTTCGGTAACTTCATGGCAGATCAATTTTCACCGGAGGTGGAGAAGAGGCTGGAGGAACTGGAAGGTGAGTATGAGAGGAAAATAGAACAGTGGGGAGATGAATTCGGGGATAACGTAGAAAAATGGGCGGAGCGGATGTTTGAATGAAATACGCGGGCCGTGCTGCTGAGCGTACAGACAGGATGCCGCTTTGCAGCACGGCCGGGATGCGCGGGAAAAGTGGCTTTGTAAAAATGCAATCATATTTTCAGGCTTATGGTTAAGACAGCTTGCCGGCGGTTGTATTTTTATAATCGGTTCCCCAGGCCACCATGGAATCCAGGATAGGCTTCAGGCTGCGTCCGGTTTCCGTCAGCGTATATTCCACCCTGGGCGGAACCTCCGGGTAGACCTTCCTTGTGAGAAGCCCGTCCTGCTCCATGGCGCGCAGATGGCTTGTCAGGACCTTCTGCGTGATTCCCGTAACAGAACGCATCAGCTCGTTAAAACGCTTGGTGCCCGACATCAGGTCGCGGATGATGAGTACCTTCCATTTATCGCCAATGAGCTGAAGCGTCATTTCCACGGGACAATCGGGTATTTTTCTGTGTGCTTCCATAAAGAGCGCCTCCTTTTGATTATTTGCAGGTAACTGTTCAGTATCTTCACAGTTACATTTACAGTATCCTTTTGTCTGTACAGCTGGTTTTATGTATTTAAAACAATTATATATTAGGAGAAAAAAAGATACAATATTGTTTTGGAATAATCCGGTTGACATACCTAGATTATCTATGTATAATTCAAACATAGATAATCTAGGTATTATTTTTACTGAAAAATGCTTTGAGGAGGACAGGCGGATGGACAAAAAAATGATGGCTGTGGGAACTTCCATGCTGCTGCTGAAGCTTCTGGAAAAAGAGGATATGTATGGATATCAGATGATAAAAGAGCTGGAGGAACGCAGCGAAAGCGTCTTTTCCCTGAAGGAGGGGACACTGTACCCGCTTCTGCATACGCTGGAGCTACAGGGTGATATTGAAAGCTTTGAACAGCCGGCGCCAACCGGAAGGATCAGGCGCTATTACCGCATTACCCCCGCCGGAAGGAAAACGCTGACGGGGAAAAAGGAAGAGTGGAAAACCTATGAAAAGGCGGTTAACCTTGTGCTGGGAGGTGTGAGCCATGCGTAAAAATGAGGAAAAAGGCAGAAATACAGGCACAGACACAGCCGAACACAATGCAGTGGAGCTGTTTCTGGAGGATGTGGAAGCGCAGATTCAGTATAAACCGGCCGCCAGACGGATTAGCAAGGAGCTGTATGGTCATCTGGAGGATAAGACCGAAGAATATAAATCGGAAGGACTGGCGGAAGAGGAGGCCATGTCCTGTGCTGTCAAAGACATGGGGGATGCTGCGGCACTGGGAGTCATGATGAATGATACACACCGTGTAAAGCTGCCGTGGGTATTTATTCTTTCGGTAGTGATGGCGGTTTTATTAGGAATTGCTGGAAACATTGCGGAATATGGAAGCGGTGATTTCTCATTTGAGGAGAAGCTTTTCTGGATAGTCGGGAACAGCATTTATTTCCCTCTGGGGCTTTTGGTGTTTGCGGCGGTACTTTGGAAAGGCTATCCATGGATTGTGCGATACAGCAACAAAGTTCTGGCAGCGACAATTTTGCTACTGTCCCTGATGATTGTGATATCAGAGCTTAATTACAGCGCGCTGGAAAGGTGGCTGGGGCGTATTGGATTTATGGCCACATACATGCTTTCTCTGCCGGTGATTATATTGACGGTACCGATAATGATGGTGCTGGCTTATAAATTAAGAAGCTATAAAACGGCAGGGATTATAGCTATTATGTGCCTTTTCGGGATACAATTCCTTTCTTATTCAAAATCGACGGGGACGGTTAACTTTTCATACCGTTTAGTTGCTTTTGCGGCATTCCTGATTTCCATGATCTTTATGGGTGTAAAAAAATATTTCCGCATTTCTCCCCAAAAAGCAATACCGGCAATAATTATTCCCGGTATGCTGATCGCCGGTTTATGGGGAATGGAAAACAAAGAAATGCTGAGTGATTTTTCACTGCAGTGCTTTCAGCCGGAGCTTCATGCGAAAAATGCCTGGGATGACTCCTATAACAGTATCCTGATAAAAAATCTGCTGCCCCAGGCAAAGCTTTTTGGAGGGCTTATGCTGCCGGAGGAAACTTTGAAGGATTATTATATGGCGGATTGGTATTTTGATGGCAAAGAGGACACAGAAATACCTAATAGAATTTACCGCGAAGAACATTGGAAATACGCTTCAAAGGAATTGACTGATATACTGCCGCAGCATTATCATAACAATTACCGTATTGCTTACTGGATCCTGCAATATGGCTGGGGACCGGGAATCTTTTTACTGTTGTCTGTGGCAGCAGTGTATGCACTGATGCTGAAGCTTATTTTAAGAATCCATAATCCAATGGGTAAGGCTATATCAACTGCCTGCTTTATCTGCCTGGCGGGTCAGACAGTTCTGTATACTGCAGGAAATTTCGGATTCCAGTTTGGATGGTTTACCACATTTCCTTTTATTTCAGAAGGTAATGTGAGTATTGTTATGAACATGATGCTTGCCGGACTGATCGCATCCTCATACAGCTACGATCACGCAATATCAGAAGAAGAGGAGCTGAAGATTTTCCGCCCTCTCAGAAAAAAGGTAACGGCCACAGACTGACGCTCATATGATAAAAGAAAAGCGGCTGACGACAGAATGGATTTTAAGAAAAGCGAAACATATAAAAATTTGCAGCAGGCATATGACGGAGAACGTTTGGCAAGCACAAAGTACCGGCTTTATGCAGAGATCTCCAGAAAGGACGGTTATCAACAGATAGGGGATATCTTTGACGAAGCAGCCGGAAATGAACAGGCGCATGCGGAAATCTGGCTGCGTATGCTCAATGAAGATACCTTCCCCATGCTTGAGGAAATGCTGAAGGATGCCGGGGATGGTGAGCAATATGAATGGAAACAGATGTACCGGGACTTCGCAGGTACGGCGGATCAGGAGGGATTCCATGATATTGCCGAGGTTTTCCGCAGGATAGGAGAGGTGGAGAGACATCATGATTTCCGTTTTACCCAGCTTGCCGAAAATTTCAGGGAGGGATCCATTTTCTGCAAACAGGACAAGGAGGTCTGGATCTGTCTGAACTGCGGATATGTGATTTTTGGAAAATGTGCGCCGGAAAGATGCCCGGCCTGCGGGTATCCTCAGGGGTATTTCGAATTGAACTGTGAGAATTTCTGAAAAACAATGAACTGAAAAGCAGCACGGGCTGAGTCAGCCTGTGCTGCTTTTTAGTTTGCGCTGTATAATATTTTACATTTAAACATTTGAACAGGAAAAAAATCCTTAGTTTTTAATAACAACTATTTCTTACAATTTCAGGTATAGTTTTTACATTATAAAAAAAAGAATATCATAAATGCTATTATAAAAAAGTGTGGCTTGGGAAATATGAGCTATAAAAAAATAAGATTGAGGTCTTTGAAATGTATAATTTTTTCTTAAAATATCTGGAAAATAATGAACCACAAAAGGTGATATCACAAAGGGGGATTAAATTTAGAAAATGCATTAATCCCATAATAAGAAAACTGGCGCCATTATCAGGTCATTATAACCTGCAGATTGTAAGAAAATCAAAGATTCCAAAAGATGTTCCAATTATTTTTGCCCCTACTCATGGCTTTAAAGACGATATGTTGTACACATTAGTTACAATGGATACACATGCCTATATCCTTTTTGGAAGCTTGCCACAATTTTTCCATTCATTTGATGGTATAACTGCCTGGCTGAACGGAGCCATTCTTGTAGATAGATCAGATCGGTTAAGCAGGAGGGCTTCTATTGAAAAAATGATATATGCTGTTAACCAGGGCGCAAATTTGGTGATTTTCCCTGAAGGTGTCTGGAATAAATCAGAAAATCTTCCTATTCTTAAGCTTTATTCCGGAATATATAAAGTAGCGAAACAAACAGGCGCTTTCGTAGTGCCTGTGGCAACACATATAGAGGGGGACACCTGCTATTCAATTCTTGATGAAGCTTTTGAACTGTCAAAGTATGAGGAAAAGGAAGGTATGCAAATACTGAGAGATAAAATGGCAACTATAAAATGGGAATTAATGGAGAAGTATTCATTCTTTAAAAGATCTGATTTGGAAGAACAAGGATCATTGCAAAAACAATGGGATATATATGTCCGAACACTAATTTCACAGGTGAAATACTATGATTATGCGGTTGAAGACAACGCAGAATATCAGGATAAGAATGAAAGCTCTTTTGAAGAAATTTTTGATTTTATGAACCACATTAACATAAAAAAAGAAAATGCTTTTTTACTAAATAGGCGATAATTAATTTCTGCTTTACAGGAAAAGGAGTAATATGGTTAAAAATATTCCATCGAAAGAAAAACCGTGGCTAAAAAACTATAGTAAAGATGCAGTAGTATTGATAAGCTGCCGCTTACTCCAGTTGGTAAAGTGGATTATAAAGAGTTGGAACGTTCTTTAATAAATGAAAAGAATTAAAATGGCAAGGAAAAATTCATACATATGAGAAATTTAAATTTTCATAAAATAATTCATCCGGCGTTAATAGCTGCCATGAAAAAAATAGAATATACCAATTAAAGATACTGTCACCAATGCCGCATTATAAAGGAAATGTAATCTTTGCAGTAAATCATTCCTGTCGGCACGATATGCCTATTGTAAGCGAAATAATTAGAAGACATACATATGTTTTGGTTGGAAAACAGCGTTTGGATTTTGTTGACAGAATTTTCTTTATGTTGAATGGCGTCATTTGGGTTGACAGAAAATGTAAAACGGACAGGAAAAAAGCATATCAGAAATGCCTGCAGCTGCTTTTGAAAAATGAAACTCTGTGCATTTATCCGGAAGGGAGCTGGAACCTTACAGATTCAATACCAATACTACCATTATATGCAGGAATAATTAAACTGGCAGCCGAAGGGAAGGCACCTGTAATTCCATTGATTTTGGAATATAAGGAGAAGACATGTTATATCAGATTCGGTGAATTGTTTAAAGTAGGAGAAGATGATGATATCTATGCTAAAGTGCTGGAATTACGAGATATTATGGCTACTTTGAAATGGGAAATCTGGAATGAGTTTCCAGTAGTTAAAAGAAATTATATGTTGTCGGCGAACTGGGAGCAGGAAGTGAAGAGAAGAATTGCAGAATATCCTAAACTGGATTATGAATATGAAAAAAGCTGCATAAGGAGAGAAAGATAATATGAGAGAAACTTATAAGACAGGTTTACCATCTGTTGATAAGCCATGGCTGAAAAATTTCGATAAGGAAGAGTTGGAAATGGAATTGCCTGAATGTAGCGTTTACTCCTACATTTTTGAAAATAATAAGAAGTATCCGAATGATATCGGAATTTCATACTTTGGTCGTAATATTACGTATAATAGTCTTTTCGATAATGTGGAGTGCACAGCAAAGGCGCTCAGGCAATTTGGTGTAAGCGCAGGACAAAATATTATGCTATGTGTATCAGGAACTCCGGAGGTACTGTACCTGATATTGGCTTGCAGCAAAATAGGAGCCTGTGCAGACATAATAAATCCCTTGTTTGACAAACAGCAGTTGATAGACAGGATTAATGAAGCTGAAGCTGATATTTTATTTGTATTGGACGGAATGTATTCTTTTATCAAGGATGTGCTGCCCTGTATTTCGTTGAAAAATGTAGTATTAATTCCGGCTGCACAATCATTGCCCAAACACATTAAGCTGGCGGATTATCTTGTCAGAAAAGTGAAGGGATTCCAACCCCCGAAAGGGCAAAATTTTTTGAAATGGGAGGAGTTTATAAAAAAAGGGGATAGATTTAAGGAAAAAACAGAAGAACTCTATGTTCCATTAAGGCCTCTTATTATCGTATATTCTTCTGGGACAACCGGGGCGTCGAAGGGAATAGTGCTTACGAATGATGGGATAAATGCAACGATAGCACAATACAGGCTGCTGAATTTCGGACTTGGGGAAGATAGAAGGAGAAGCTTTTTAAGTATAGTGCCAATATGGTTTTCTACAGGTATCATATTTTGTATTCTGGTACCTTTGTACTATGGAATTACAGTTATTCTGGAACCGGTTTTCAATGCCGGAACTTTTACAAAGGATATATGCAGGTATCAACCAAATTACGTATTAGGGGCAACCAGCTTATGGCTTGCGGCTATAGAAGATACACATTTACAAAGGAAGGATCTATCCTTTTTATTATGTCCGATTACCGGTGGGGAAGCGGTAACTGAACAGGAAGAAAAGAAAATAAATGAGTTTCTGAATCGACATCATTGTCCTGGAATAATGGAAAAGGGATGGGGAATGTGTGAATTAGGCAGTACGATAACGACAACTAATGGAGGAGAAAGTATATATGGAAGTTCAGGATATCCTTTGCCCAAAGTAATTGTCAGTGCTTTTGACGTAGATACAGATCGGGAATTATCCTATGGCAATATGGGAGAGCTGCGCGTATGTTCACCTAGCAGAATGAAAGAGTATTATAAAAATAAAAAAGAGACAGAAGCTTTTTTTAAAATTGACTCAAATGGAACGGAATGGGCTTGTACAGATGATATTGGGTATTTGGATGAAAGCGGCCAGGTTTTTGTGCTGGGAAGAAAAAACGATTTCTTTATTGCACCGAATGGAGCCAGAATTTTTTTGTTTGAAATTAAGAATATTATATTACAGGACGCAGGAGTTAAAATGTGTGAGGTCATAGGAATTGATAACGATGATGAGGTAATTCCAGTCGCTCATGTTGTCTTAAATAATCCACATGAGGATTTCAATGAAATTATTAATCGGATACATAATCAATGCAGAAAAAAACTTGATCAGTATGCCGTTCCGTGCGGATATAAAATCAGAGATAAATTTGAAATAAAGCTCAGTGGCAAAAGAGATATTGAGAGTTTAAAAAAGGAAAGGGAGGGCTTTGTTATCCCGGTGGATGGAGTTGTAATGGAAATAAATTTTTAAAATAGTTCAGTGACTAAGAGTATAAATTGGAATAAACTAAGAGTGGCATAGGAGAGGAGTTAACCTATGCCGCTTCTCAGTTTGAAATGAATATATTTATAAAACCTCGACCTTACATTTGTGCTTCTTATTTGTTCTGTTATAGGAGATACCTACAGCCAGAATTCTGCCGGAATACTTTGACATTTCACCAATTTTTCCCTGAAAACGCATTGCATACTTTTTATCTTTTATCTGTTGGATTGCAGCATCCGGTGTATTATCAACCTTAAGCTCTAAAATGATACAATCAGCATTTTTGTCCGTTTCTGGATAAAAGATAAAATCGACATATCCAATGCCGGCCTTTTCTTCCCGTTCAATCCGATAATTATCACGTGCAGATAAATATACAAGGTTTACAATAGCCGTCAGCTCTGTTTCATGGTGGTAGGTTAGTAAGGGAGTCTCCGTATCATGTGCTAAATCCAGTATTTTTTCCATAGTTTCGGTATCGCCGGCAATTGTTGCCTGAAGCATACGATCTGATTCATTTGCCAGACGGTAAACATAACCTAAAGATGGTTCCTGCTTCAGCATATCTGAAAATTTATCCATCAGTTCTTTATTGGGAATGGATACAGTTCCGTTTTGGTAACTCAGGAATCCGTAGACCACCATAGCTGAAAATATTTCTTCTTTGGTTTTCAAGTCAGTTGAAGTCGCAGTATATTCTGAGATTTTTGCCGGAACTGCCATACCCGAAACCATTAAGGTAAGATCATCACGTACAGCCCTTATATTATTTTCAATATAAAAATAAATTTCATCATATGGCCCTGAACTGGTCCAGTAATTTGAAAGTTCATTAAATCTAAGCGCCTGTACGACAGAACGTGGATTATAAACCTGCTCTCCGGATGCCGTGTGATAACCATTGTACCATTGCTGCAGCCCTGTGCGTGTAACACGCATATCTTTGCAAGTATTCTGATATCGCAAATACAAATCATCCACTTCAGCCTGAGTAAAACCGAAATAGTCACTAAATGCCGGAGATTTTGCCATAGTAAATTCTGTAAACATATTTAGTTCAGAACCGCTTGAATATTTTGCAATAGGAAGTATTCCTGTCATATATACAAGCAATACATAAGGACGATCCTTTAACAGACTTCTTAAGAATGACAAATATGCCATTTTTTCTTTTTCTGTGATAAAAGGCTGATGGAAAATAAAATCCCATTCATCCAATACAAAAATAAAACGTATGGAACAATCATCTGTATAGATATCAGTAAGTGCATCTACAGCAGACTGCTCCTGTGCCAGTTTGGCATCAGGAAACTCTTTTTGAAGATCCTTAATTAGTCGTTCCTCAATCCGGGCGATATATTGTTCATAAGACGTACACTGCCTGGAAATATCATTAAAGGAAATATGAATTACATTGTATTTATTTCGGTATATTTGGTAATCCGCATCCTGACTTATTTTCAGACAATCAAATATATCTGCTGCATCTTGAGCTTTTGAAAAAAAAGAGGCAATCATATTAGCCATAACCGTTTTCCCAAAACGCCGTGGACGTGTGATACAAATGTAATTTGTTCCTTCATCAACCAATGGGAATAATTGTTCCAGTATCAGTGTCTTATCAACAAAATAGGGTTTTTTAGTTTCATTTTTATATAATGTATATGCAGTGCTGCTATTCAGATAAATTCCCACGTTTTTCCTCCGAATTTATTAATAAGTATGTTTTGTTCAGCTCCCGGTATTTATTCCCATGACTGTATAAGCCTCGACAAATATGGCTTAACTGTAAGAGCCTTTATATTGATTTTAATCCACGAGGGCAACGGACAAAAACTAACATATTTTATTATAGCAGAAAGGAAGGTAAAAATGTACTGCTATGAAAAATTTTTGCCTGAACTGCAGACAGAGGTATTTGTACTGGCTTGTGATAGCAAAAAGCTGTGCAGAAACGGAAGAGTGCTCAGCGTTTCTGCACAGCTAAATGAATTTAACCTGTACTATAGTGAATTATTTATTCAGGCAATCCTGCATCAGCGCATACGCGCCTTTTTCCCGGATCGTCCTTAAATCCTTGCAGACAGCCTCCTCGAGGCCGGGCAGCGTGGTCAGATCCATTCCCCAGAAGCCGGTCTGAGTGCACACTGCATGGACAAGCTCTTCGGGACTGTCATTTTTATGGGCGTCGTAGAATTCCAGTATGGTTCTGTCGTCGCTGATCTGATATTTGCTTCCCTCAGGGCGGGTAGCGGTAAGACCGCTTTCCGTCAGTTCCTTTCCATTGTAGAATGCAATATAGAAAGCCAGGGATGCGGTAAGGCAGGCAGGAAGCGTTCCTGTTTTCTCAATATATCCCTTCAGGGAAGGCAGGACTCTCGCTTTCCATTTGGAAGTTGAGTTCAGGGAAATGGAAAGGAGGGCGTGGTCAATGTAAGGATTTTTGAAACGTTCCGTTACAGATGCGGCGAAGTCCTCCAGTTCCTCTTTTGGCAGTGTGAGCGTGGGAATAATCTCCTGATAGATGGCCTGGTTCATAAAGCCCTGAATCACTGTATCCTCCATGCAGTTGCGGACAATATCCTGTCCTGACAGATAGGCGCCGAGAACCATGGAAGTATGCGCGCCGTTCAGGATGCGTACCTTACGCTGTTTGTAGGGTTTATGATCGTCGGTTACAAGGATGGGGAGGCCTGCCTTTTCAATAGGAAGCTCATCCTTGATGGACTGAGGTCCTTCGATTACCCAAAAGCCGAATACCTCTCCGGTATCCATGGCATTGTCCTCATAACCGTTTTCCTCATTCAGTACGGAGGCTTCGGCACGGGGGAAGCCGGTGACAATACGGTCTACCAGTGTGGAGCAGAATACATTTTCACTCTGGAGCCAATGGATGAAATCCTCACCCAGGTTCCACTGGGAAGCGTATTTCAGGACGCATTTTTCCAGCTCCTTTCCGTTGTCATCGATCAGCTCGCAGGCAAGAATAATAAAGCCTTTTCCCGGTTCATTGCCAAAGGTAAGGAATCTTTGGTACAGAAACTGGGTCAGCTTTCCGGGATAGCTTGATGCGGGGCGGTCTTCAAAACGGCAGGCGGGATCATAAGTGATTCCCGCTTCCGTAGTGTTGCAGGAAATAAAACGCAGCTCCGGATTTTTGGCACAGTCCATGACTGCATCGAAATCAGTGTAGGAATTCAGGCAGCGGCTTACGCAGGAAATAATCCTTTTTTTATTCACCTTTTCCCCGTTTTCACAACCGCGCAGATACAGGGTGTAAAGGCCATCCTGCTCATTGAGGGCGTTTTTCAGATCAAAAGCGCCGGGAATGGGGGCGATGGGCTGTACCAGAACCACCTTGGAATTGAAGCCTGCCTTTTCATTCATATTATCAATAAAATAATCCACGAAGGCTCTCATAAAATTGCCTTCACCGAACTGAATCACACGTTCGGGCGCTTCCTTCAGAAGATAACCGTCATAACCGGCCTCCTGCAATGTCTGATAAGATAATTTGTCCATATTGTTTTTCCTCCTATAAAGTAACGCCTTGTTTGAAAATAGCCATATCGTGGAAGCCGGCGGCTTCTGATTTTACCTGTTCTCCGTTCGCTACACGGATGACGTACTGAAACAGCTTTTCTCCCAGCTCCGTAATGGAACCGCCGTTTACGAGAGTACCGCAGTCAAAATCGATCCAGTTCTTTTTCTTTTCCCCAAGCTGGGAATTGCTGGAGATTTTTACCGTAGGTACAGGGGAAGCAAAGGGAGTGCCCCTGCCTGTGGTAAAGAGTACGATCTGAGCTCCGGAGGCCGCAAGGGCGGTGGAGGCTACCAGATCATTCCCCGGTGCACTTAGAAGGTTCAGGCCTTTCGTTTGTACCGTTTCGCCGTAGCCAAGAACGCCGCGTACCGGAGCGGAACCGGATTTCTGGGTACAGCCCAGGGATTTGTCCTCAAGTGTGGAGATGCCGCCTTTTTTGTTGCCGGGAGAGGGGTTCTCATAGATGGTCTGGTTGTGGTTTTTAAAATAATTCTTAAAATCATTAATGAGATCCACTGTCTGCGCAAAAAGCTGTTCGTTTTCACAACGGTTCATGAGCAGCGTTTCTGCACCGAACATTTCGGGAACCTCGGTGAGGATAGTGGTACCTCCCAGGGATATCAGCAAATCGGAAAAAGCGCCTACCGCAGGATTGGCGGTAATTCCTGAAAGTCCGTCCGAACCTCCGCATTTCATGCCGATGACCAGCTCGCTTAGGGGAATCGGCTCCCGTCTGGCTTTTCCCGCATAGGCGGCAAGCTGCTTAATCAGTGCAAGGCCTTCGGCAATTTCATCCTCGCATTCCTGGGCAACCAGGAATTTAACCCGGTTTTCATTGTAAGGGCCTATGTATTTTTTCAGCTCTTCTATATTGCTGTTTTCACAGCCGAGGCCTAAAACGAGAACTCCTCCCGCGTTGGGATGGTTCGCCAGATCTGCCAGGATGCGGCGGGTGTTTTCCTGATCCCCGCCCATCTGTGAGCAGCCGTAGGGATGGGGGAAAGCGGCAATGGCATCCAGATTATCCTGTAAGAAGCCCTGCGCCCGATCTGCAATGGCGGTGGCCACATTGTTGACGCAGCCTACGGTGGGAATAATCCAGATTTCATTACGCACACCGGCACGGCCGTCTTCGCGGCGGTATCCATAAAAAACTTCGTATTCGGAATCATGAATGCATTTGTCCTGTCCGTTTCCCATATTGGAATCTGCTCCGGGCTGATAAGTATAGGTAAGGACATCGCCCAATCCGGTTTTCAGGTTGTGGGTGTGCACCCAGCTTCCCTGTGCGATTCCCGTAATGGCAGTTCCAATGGGGGCGCCGTACTTAATGACCGCTTCGCCCGCCGATATGGGAAGAAGCGCAAATTTATGCCCCTGGGGGATGTCCTCCTTCAGGGTGAACTGCAGGTCATCCAGCCTGATGACGGTTCCGTTCGAAAGCGGCTGCAGCGCCACGGCCACACTGTCCTTGGGATGAATGCGGATAAATGTCTGCATACTGATATGTACTCCTCCTGAATTAATAATTTGTAAGAGCTTACATTTAAAGTACACCTCTTTTTACAGCCAGTCAACCCGTTTTTCATAAAAAAGCCATTCCTCACCAAAACTTTATACATTCTGCCTTATTTGTTAGAAATAATTCATGAGAAAAACAGTGAAAAGAAATTGATTTTACAGCTGTCCGGCAGGATGGCCCAACTGCTGCGCCGTCTGCGTGAACAAGCAGCAGCGGGCAGGCAGCCAGTTGTGCAGCGTTTTTAAATGGGCGGAAGCCAGCAGCTGGGAAGTGATGGAACAGTGGCTTGATTTTTATAGAAAAACAGGATATAATGAAAGAAAAAATGTAAGCATTTACATAACCAGGCGGGATCCAAAAATATCCCGTGCCTGTATGCAGACAGGAGCAAAGGAGCAATTATGAAACCTTTTATGGACAAAGACTTTTTATTAAGTACGGATACCGCACGTACCCTTTTTCATGAAATCGCGGAAAAAATGCCGGTATTGGACTATCACTGCCATATCAATCCGCAGGAAATTGCGGAGGACAGGAAATTTGAAAATATTACGCAGGTATGGCTGGGCGGCGATCATTACAAATGGCGTCAGATGCGTTCCAATGGTGTGGAGGAATACTATATTACAGGAAACGCGCCCGACAGGGAAAAATTCCAGAAATGGGCGGAGACGCTGGAGAAGGCAATCGGCAATCCTCTGTATCACTGGAGCCATCTGGAGCTGCAGCGCTTTTTCGGCTATTATGGCGTTTTAAACGGGGATACGGCACAGGAGGTATGGGATCTTTGCAATGCAAAGCTTCAGGAGGACAGCATGAGCGTCCGCAACCTTATCAGGCAGTCTGCCGTAACACTGATTTGTACCACGGATGATCCGGCGGATGATTTGAAGTGGCATAAGGCCATTGCTGAAGACAGCAGCTTTGAGGTGCAGGTCCTTCCCGCCTGGCGTCCGGATAAGGCCATGAATATTGAAAAGCCTGATTATGCCGATTACCTGGACAGACTGGGAAAGGCCGCGGGCATTGAAATCGCATCCTTTGCGGATCTGAAGGCGGCTCTCCGGAAGCGCATGGATTATTTTGACAGCCTTGGCTGCCGGGCAAGTGATCACGCGCTGGAATATGTGATGTATGTCCCGGAAACGGAAGAAACGGTGGAGGCGGTTTTTGCAAAACGGCTTGCCGGAGAAAGGGTGACGAGACAGGAGGAGCTTGGCTTCAAAACTGCGTTTATGACCTTTGTTGCAGCGGAATATGCGCAGAGAGGCTGGGCGATGCAGCTTCATTACGGTTGCAAAAGGGATAATAATACATCCATGTACCAGCTGCTTGGACCGGATACGGGATATGACTGCATCAATAATTACGCGCCCTCCAGCCAGATGGCAGATTTCCTGAATGCGCTCAATATGGCGTCCAGCCTTCCTAAAACCATTATTTACAGCCTGAATCCCAACGACGATGAAGCGATCGGCAGTATCCTTGGCTGTTTCCAGAATTCCGATGCCATCGGCAAGATCCAGCAGGGTTCCGCCTGGTGGTTTAACGATAACAAAACGGGGATGCAGAAGCAAATGACCTCGCTTGCCAACCTTGGGCTGCTGGGTAACTTTATCGGTATGCTGACCGATTCCAGAAGCTTTCTGTCCTACCCCAGACATGAATATTTCCGCAGAATCCTCTGCGATCTTATCGGCGGCTGGGTAGAAAATGGAGAATATCCTTATGATAAAAAGGCGCTGACAAAGATGATTAAGGGAATATCCTATAATAATGCAGTGAATTACTTTGGATTCAAGTTGGAAGAAAAGTAGTATTGCAAGCACTGTCCTGTCATGCAGCCATTTTAAATGGTTGCATGACGAAACCGTTCAGGTATCTGAGCTGTTTCGGATGAAAAGAAGGATAAAGCGGAATCTGTAACGGAATTTCCGGAAACAGCTTGACTGTTCCCCGATTTGGATTTAAAATGAGATAGGAACGTATGTTTGGGGCCGAGCGAAAGGCCCTGTTGATCGGGGAACGCAAGGGGGATATGCATATGGCAAAGGTTTCCGTACCTGTTTCTAATGAATTCTGTCCGCAGTGCCTGTATTTGTACGGCACCTATAAGGAAAATGGAGAGCCGAATTATGGTGTTTTCTGCTGGGCTACCTACTGCTGGGATGAAGGGCTTAAATTTGTTGCCTGTATTGGGGAAAACAAGCTGACCCGCGACAGAATACGCGCGACAGGCATTTTTTCCGCATCCGTAGTGAATGAAGCGCTGCTGCCTGCAGCTGATTACTGCGGCAACCATCCGGGTTATGATTTTGATAAGTCAAAGGAAATTCCGTCTGTAAAGGGAGCGGTGCTTGATGTACCCGTTCCGGTAAGCAGCCCGTGGACGTTTGAACTGGAAGTGGACAAGACACTTCGCCTGGATGAAAGAAATGAAAGCGAGATCTATATCTGCAAAATCAGAAATGTCCTGACTGAGGAAGGGCTTACCGATGGGCGGAGCTTTGAAGAACGCCTGAAAGAAGCCGCGCCGGTAATTGCCCTGTCCACGAAGTATTTTCCTGTAAAGCCGGAGGCTTTAGGCGATTGGGGACAGTGGAAAGATAAGCATTAATGGATATGGAACGAAGAACCAGAAAAATGGAATTTAGAGCGGACGGCGTTGGTAAAGGCTGCATTTAAGCTGGCTCTTGAAAAAGCGATCTCTGAGATATGCAGGGATCGCTTTTTTGAAAGTGTTCAACGTCGTGACGTCAGGCTTCCTGAAATATTATAACGTCTATGGACATAAACATATTTGTACCATGAGATAAACGTTAGATTCGGCTTGTGCTTTCATTTATAGATAAGGTTTTTAATTTGTCGTTTCCCGATGAATCAGGTCAGCAGAAAACATAGTCCGGGCAGGGATATCCTTGCCGTCCAGCACCTGCATCAGCAAAGATACGGCAGTGGTGCACATAAATTCCACGCGGTTGTCAACCGTGGTGATTTCAGGGGTGCTGCAGGTGGAAAGAAGAGAGTTGTTATAGCCGGTCACCTGAAATTCTGTGGGAATCTTTTTTCCCTGGGATAACGCGTATTTTACCGCGCCCACGGCCAGCTCATCATCGGCTGTTATGCATGCATCAAAGGTAAGATCTTTTTCCAGCCCTGCAAGGAATGTCATAGTATCGTGGACAGGCGCCGGGCAGGAAAATGCGCGTCCTTTTCCGTCCGATATGCCGTTCTTTTCACAGGCCTCCTGAAATCCGGCCAGTTTCCTTTTCCCGCTGTAGCTCAGGCTGCGGTAGAGATAGACAGGGGAACGGGAACCGCGCTTGATCAATGTGTCTGTCATTTCACTCACTGCCAGACTGTCATCACAGAGCACGGAATGAATGTTATCGCCTGCCAGATAACCGTTCAGAATAAAAACTGGCACCTTGCCGGCGGCCTCAAAGAGATAAGCATTATTTTTTTCAGTATCCTCCACGAAATTGGAGCCGACAAAAAACAGGGCATCCACATTGCGTGACAGCAGAAGCTGAAGATATTTTTTCTTCTCTTCCAGCTGATAGCCGGTACAGCAGAGCATGGAAGCATAGGAATGATAGCGAAGCTCCCGTTCCAGATAATAAATAGCGGAAGCCAGGTATACATCGGAGGAATCCGCGCAGAGAATCCCTACGGTATGCATGGAATTCAGCCCCAGGCTGCGCGCAAAGGCGTTTGGCGTGTAGCTGTTTTGTTCCATGACCTTCAGAACCTTCTCCCTGGTGGCGGGGCTTACCTTGTCGCTGCCGTTTAAAACCCGGGAAACCGTTGCGATGGACACACCGGCCTGCTTGGAAATATCATAAATATTCATATCAAATCCATTCCTTTTTTATTTTGCTCTTTGTCCGGCGAAGGCCGGTAGCTACTGATGATGTAAGCGCATACATTTCTGATTGATGTTATTATACAGTATATATACAAACTACGCAATTGCATAAAATCAGTGTACTTATTGTATGGAGACTGCATCCATTTATAATTGTTTCCTGTTAAAGAGCCAGATTGCAGTCAGCAATCCTGAGATGGATATGCCAATGGAAATCAATGCAGGTATCAGAAAATCCGATACGGCAGCCATGCCGGAAATTAAATCCACATTTTTCGTAGTCAGGATAAACGGATTCAAGCCGGCAAGAGGTTTGATAACGCCAAGTAAAGAGATAAGGGCGGCAATACCGCCTGTAAAAAGTATGCTTGTAAAGGTTTGTTTAAAAATGACACAGCCAACCATAAGAATACTCAAATAAAGAAAACCGGCTATCCAAAGGGCAAATGCTGCAAATGCAACATCAGGCAGATTTGTATTATCCCATAAGTAAGCTGTATAACCGTAAGCCGCACCATAACTGATCCAATAGCAAAGGGTCATAAGAATGGCTGCGACAGTAAATTTTGCGAGGATGACAGCCTTACGTGACAGCCCTTTCGTTACCATTAAAATTAAAGTCCCTTTGGAGTATTCAGTTGACAGACAGCTTCCGTATAAAATAATAAATGCACTGAAACCAACACCGGAGATATTTTTGTAAAATTGTTTCCACGCATCCAATGCAACGGGTTCTGAATTCATTTCCATATCCGCAGCTAAAGCTGATAAAATCTCGGGTGTGAATTTTGCAAGAAATGCACTTGCTATGCCAAAAGTCAGGAAAACCGCAAACAAGATAAAAAAACGATAATTTTTTATGTTTTCCATAAATTCTTTTTTCACAAAAGCAATATATCCGTTCATTTTGTCACCTCCAAAAACAGACTTTCAAGAGACGGTTCCATAATATCCATTTTGACAGGACAAAGCCCCGTTTCGGCAAAGATCAGGAAAAGTGAGTGCTGCACCTTTTCCATATTCCGGCTGTGAATAATGATTTCCCTGTTGGTTCCCTCTGAATTGGGAAGGAGAGATTTTACAGCTTCCTGTTCCCTGAAAATCCGCAGCTCATTATCAGTTGAAAATTCCAAAAGCAGACTGTCATGTTCATGCAAAGCCTTAATTTCTGCAAGGGTGCCGCAGACAGCAATTTTCCCGTCATTTAAAAAAGCAGCATGGTCACAAATACGTTCCACATCGGAAAGAATATGGGTGGAAAACAAGACCGTTGTTGTATTGCTGATTTTGCGGAGAATATCTAATATTTCTTTTCTCCCTGCCGGATCAAGCGCACTGGTCGGTTCGTCACAAATCAGAAGCCGGGGCTTTGTCAGCAAGGCCTGTGCAATTCCAAGACGCTGCTTCATGCCGCGGGAAAAACCGCCGATTTGTTTCGTTACGCCGTCTAAACCAACAAGGGTAAGCAGCTCCTGTCCCCGCTGCGTAATCTCAGTTTTTGATAAACCAATCACTTCCCCGCAAAGGGTTAGGTAATTTAGCGGCGTCATATAATTATAGAACTCCGGGACATCGGGCAAATATCCAATATATTGATTTGTCTTTGTCTGCCCAAAACGAACCGGTTCATTACAGACAAAGATATTGCCGCTGTCAGGCTGCAGTAAGCCAAGTACCATTTTCATAGTTGTTGTCTTCCCGGCACCGTTTTTGCCAATAAAACCGAAAACACTTCCCTCCGGCACAGACATGCTGAGGCCGTCTATGATTTTTTGCTTTCCAAAACTTTTTGAAAGATTTTGTATGGTTAGTACATTCATTCATTTTCCTCCTTCCCGAACATAAAATAGAAGATTGGCCCAAAAAGCAATAAGACTGTGGCAATGATAAGCCACAGGGTTTTATTGCCGAAATGATAATGCGGATGCCGTAAAATATGAGCCACAGCAGCTGCTGCAAGTGCTGAATCCACAATCAGAACAGGAATAAGCAAAGGCAGAATCCTAAGTAAAGTGTCCAAAATTTAACCTCCTGTAGTTGGTGAATGGTATAATAGTATCATAATGCCAATATTATCATATTGATAATAAAAGATCAATAGAAACCGCCCTGATTTGAGGGCGGCAGTTTTAGTTATCCAATTTTTCAGCCGGAGATATGATTACGCCAATTGTCCGTAATTTACGCTCTGCATTTGGTTCATTATTTTTTACTGCACTGATAGTTTTAGAAATTTCCGTTACAAGGGCTGTCAGTTCTTCATCCGATAAATAGAGAGGGGAAAGAGAAAAGCCGGTCATATCCTCCTTAATATTTATATTTGGGGACTGGCAGTACTGTTGAAATTGTCTGGCAAAGCCCATGATATACTGCATAAAATATTGCATATAAAGTTCGCCGGAGTTTTCTTCCAATATTTTTTCCATATTGGAATTGATATTCTGTGCAAGGGCATAGGTTCTTTCTACGGTGCCGCGCACCTGAGTTTCTTCAACTACCTTCAAAATTCCGTCATGCAGCATCCTCTTCAAATGGCGGTATAGGGTAGCAGGCGGGATATCGGTGTATTTATCGGACAGGTGTTTCGCGGTTGCCTGTCCCTGAGAATATATTTCAAGCAGTAATTTACATTTTACCGGATTGGTTATGCATTCCATAAGTTTATCTGTCATAATTAATTCTCCTGTTTAAATATATGAAAATATTATCACTTTGATAGTAAAGAGTCAATCTGCAGCTGCGGTAAACAAAAAATATATGGATGAAAGGCAGTATTCGCTTCCTGCTGTTACGGACTCGGGACTTTTACAGCACCATCGAAGAAAATACCTCTGTAGGCCTTTAAAAGCCTATATTTTTTTGTCAAATCTTTTGTTTTATTTACTGGTATTTTATGGTATTCTATGGTATAATGTAAGTAGGGAGGGTTTTGACGATGCGAGTAACCACAACAAAATCGAAAAATGCTGAATCTTTTTATATCACTCATTCCTACACAAAGAACAACGGAACGACAACCTCAAGAATCTATAAA